>ERZ894251.4-NODE-4-length-309648-cov-14.773193_pt1 | contig 309648 bp, 234 predicted proteins | sample MGYA00380301_ERZ894251 | MGnify/ENA primary metagenome ERZ894251 (study PRJEB32331, sample SAMN06328418) | human gut metagenome | biome: human gut microbiome; feature: stool | host: Homo sapiens | collected 2014-02-13 ... | reverse complement strand
CTCGGCTGATCACCGCAGCCACCTACGCCTCCACACCTCCCGCCGGCGGGAGGTGGCGCGCAGCGCCGGAGGGTGGTCAGACAGAATAGCCGGCAGGCGATGAAACGCCAAGCCACCCCCAGTCGCTCCGCGACAGCCCCGCCAGCGGGGCGAAAATATGGACTACCGCTCCCGCGGAAGAGCTCCGGATATCGGAAGGTCAGGACAGGTTGTCGGTGACGTTCATCGTGCGGGGATGGGGTTTGTCGTCGACGATGGTGACGACGGCGTCGTCGAGGGCGGTCACGCCGTCTCCCTTGCCGGTAAGCGTGAACGTGACGGCGAACAACGTATCGTCGTCGGGCGGGGCGACCGGATCCAGGAGGATGACGGGAACGCCCGCCTTGCGCGCGGACTGCAACGCGGCATCCCAGTCTTCGGCGTTCTTCTCGTTGACGGCAATGCCGTCGATCATGATGACGGTGGCCTTGCGCGTGACCATGGACCGCACTCCGCGCTGCGCGGCGGCATCCGGATCGTCGACCATGCTGGTGGATACGTAGGGCGCCTTCAACCCGGCCTTGTTGAAGGCGCTCAGCACATCAGAGTCCAGGCCGGTGTCCACGGAGCCGATGACGCCGACGACGATATCCTGCCGTTGGACGCCCTCATGGGCGATCTCCGGTTCGCTCTCCTGCGTATCGCCGACCGCCTTGCCCTGCGGCACGCAGGAGGTGAGCGACATCACCGCGGCCGCGGCGCACGCGATGCCAATCCCACGGCGCCACATGCGCCGCAGGAACCCGCAATCATGATCGCCGCGTACCCGACCCATCGCCTCACCGTCCGATGCGTGTGAACCAGGCCACCGTCTCCACGTGGTGGGTCATCGGGTAGATGTCGTACGCCCGGATGTCCGACAGGCGGTACCCGAGCGAGATCAGCGTCGCCGTGTCGCGGGCGAGGCTGGTCGGGTCACAGGCGACATAGATGACGTCCTTCGCGCCTGCCTGCGCGATCTGACGGCACACCTTGGCGTGCGCACCGGCGCGGGGAGGATCGAGCACGACCAGATCGGGGCGTGACAGATGGGCCGGCACGTGCGCGAGCGTGGCGGACACATCGCCGCAACGGGCGTCCACATCAGGCAGGTTCAACGCGCGGAGGTTGCGTTGCGCGTTCTTCACCGCGGTCTTGCCGCCCTCCACGCTGAGCATGCGCGTGCGTTCGGCGATCATCGTGGCCAGCGGCAGCGTGAACAGTCCGGCACCGGAATACAAGTCCCATATGCAGGCGGAGGTCATGCCGTCAAGCGCCTTGTTCGCTAGGTCGATCACATGGCCGGCGAGCATGACCGGTGCCTGACGGTGCACCTGCCAGAAGCCGTTCGCGTCGACCATGTATTGGAAGTCACGGCCGTTCACGGTGACGGTCTCCATCAGATGCCGGTTTCCGGCGCGCAGTTCGCCGTCCACGAGCACGGCGTAATTGCCCTCGATGGGCTGCTTCCTCGGTTCGGGCACAGACAGGCGAATTTGGGATCCGGGTTCGAACCCGCCATCCCACACGTGTTCGCGATCGGCGACGGCAAGCAGGTTGTCTGTCGCGAGCGGCATCGTGTCCAGCGGCACGCGCTTGTGCGAGCCGCGCCGACGCATCGACGGCATGCCGTCGTCATCGGCGATCATCTCGATGCGGGTGCGCCAGTGCAAGCCGCCGTTCTCAGTGTCGCCTTCGGCCCGTTCCACCGGCACGGTGACGTCCACGTGCCCGAGACGGCTCATCTGATCGCTGATGGTGGCGGCCTTCCAGCGAAGCTGCCCTTCCAGGCTCACGTGCACCAGATCGGCGCCGCCGACGCCACCACCCATGGCAAGCGGCCCGGCCAGCGGCCATGCGGGATCCACACGATCGGGGCTCGGTTCGATGACCTCGACGACCTCGCCGGTCCAGTAGCGGTCGTCGCGGTCGTGCGGTTCATCCAATGCGACCTGCACCAGCTCGCCCGGCAGGGCGAACCTCACGAATACCACACGGCCATCGATATGCCCGACGCATCGTCCCTGGTCGGCATAACGTTCGATACGCACTTGCGCGTTCATTGTTTCCTTTCGCGATTTGACCGGATCAGGCCTGTCCGGCTGCGTTGTCACCTTCATCACCGCTGTTGCGGCCGTCACTGTCACCGTCTTTGCCGCCGCCGGCCGCCGCTTTGGCCGCGGCGATGTGCCGGTGCAGCGGGGTGGCGATGATCAGATACGACACCCATATCGCCAGCGCCCAGAACGGTATGCCCATCAGCAGGCGCGCCGTGCCCAGCAGCGCCACGGAGTCGGCGAGGTACAGCGGCACCTGCACGATGAGACGCAGCGCGAACACGCCGATCCACAGCACGGTGACGATCGTGTAGGCGCGCCTGAGCGGCTTGTCGTCCAGCCAGCCGTGCAGCCACGCGCGGAAATGCTCGGTGGGGATGGTACGGATGAACTCGACCATGAGCCCCAGACCGGGCACGCGGATGAGTAAGGTGAAGGACAGCAGCACGATGTACGCGGCATTGGTGAGGAAGCCGAACATGTAATAGTTGCGCGCCTCATGACTCTGCCACGCCCATATCAGGCAGATACCGACGGCGATCAGGCCGCTGAGAGCGCCCATGACCGACTGCCGTTGCACGAGCCTGATGACGACCTGCAGCACCGCCAGCGCCGCGGAGACACCGATCGTGAGATTGAGGTTGCTGGTGACGACGAACAACACGACGAACAACACGCCCGGCAGCATCGATTCGATGACGCCGCGCGGCCCGCCGATGGCGTCGATGACGGAGAAGTCCTCCCCCTCGCCCGCGGCGGCGAGGGACGCCATACCCGTACGTTTCTTCTGGTTCTGATCGGTCATGCTCGTTCCTTGGCTCCCGGCGTCGAGCGCCGGGATTCGTCAGCGGACTTCGGAGAACATCGGTCCACGCGACAGCGTGGTCTTGACCTCGGTCTGCTGATCGGAGTCGAACGGCCCTTCGGGCTTGTCCGGGATGTCGTCGAGGTGCTCCTTGTCGTCAGCCTGGTCATTGGTCTTGGCCGCCGCCTGACGCTGGGCGGGGGTCACCGGCGGGTGCATCGGGATGAGATCACGCGGGGCGAGCGGCTCGTCGCCGCGCTCCACGACGATGTCGGCGAAGTACTTGTTGAGCGCTTCGGTGTCGGAGTTGCCGTCATCGTTCGCGGCCTTGCCGGAGAAGATGCCGCGCAGCATCCAACGCGGGCCATCCACGCCGACGATGCGCGTGTTCACAGTCTTGCCGCCCTTGACGGTGACCGGCAGGTGGAGTTCGGTGCCGAACACGCCCGCGTGTTCGGATGCCTTCTCGTTGGCCTCAAGCAAATCGGCGCGCACGTCGTCCCACAGACCCATGGTCTTGGGCGCCGCGAACGCCTCGATCTCCAGGCTGGACGCGCCGTAGCTGATGGTCGCGCCGAGGATCTCCTGGGTGCTGCGGTTCGCCTTGATGCGCAGCTGCAGGCCCGCGAGATACGGCAGGTAGTAGGAGCCCATGTCGAGGTACTCGTCGTAATCCGGCACGTTCTCGTCATCGACGTCCCACGGTCCGTAGGATTCGCCGCGGCCTTCGTACGTGTCCGCCACGTCGGTCGGGGCGGCGGTCTCCTCAGTGTCGACGGCGGCCTCGTCCTCGCGATTCTCGGCCTTCGCTTCGGCTTCCTCGCGTTCACGCTTCTTCTTGCCGAATCCAAACAGTCCCATGGGTTCCTCATTTCGTTGTACAGGTTGCAACCGTGACTAGCGTAGCACTAGGGCTTGTGATTGGCTTGGAAGACGACGCCGGATTGTCGCCGGCCCGAACGGCCGCCGCATGGCCCAGAGCGCGTCATGGATTGCATGATCACACGTCATACGTGACGGTCAGCGGCGCATGGTCGGACCAGCGGGCGTCATAGCTGGGCGCCTTGTCGATGACGAAGCCTCGTGCCGTCTCGGCGAGTTCCGGAGTGGCGAACTGATAGTCGATGCGCCAGCCGACGTTGTTGTCGAACGCCCTGCCGCGCTGACTCCACCACGTGTACGGCCCCTGGATGTCGCCGGCGAGCGAGCGTATGACGTCCACGAACTCGTACTCCCCCAGCCAGCGGTCGATGTAGGCGCGTTCGGCGGGCAGGAACCCGGCATGCTTGATGTTGGCCTTGGCGTTCTTGATGTCGAGCGGCGTGTGCGCGATGTTGAAGTCGCCGCACAGCACGGCCTGCCTGCCGCCGCGCGAGGCCTCGTCCCGCAGCTCGCCCATGCGCGTGAGCATGGTGTCGAGGAAGCGGTATTTCTGCGCCATTTTCACCGGATCGTCGCTGTTGCCCGCGTGCACGTACACGCATGCGACGGTGATTCCATAGCCCTGTGGCGTCGTCACGTCGGCCTCGATCCATCGGCCGGAATCCACATCCTCGTCCAGCCCGGACAAACCGTATCGCCGGGCTGTCACGGGCAGGTCGGTCAGCAGCCCGACGCCGGCGCGTCCCTTGACGCGGCAGACCTCGTTCATCGCCGTCAGCTCGCTCTGGTCGGCGATCTTGCCGGCGGTGGCGTATTCGAACCCGAACTCGCCGAATATCGGATTGAGCTCGTCCTGCGGGGCGCGGACCTCCTGCATGCACCAGATGTCCGGGGCGTGCTCGCCCGCCCATGTCTCGATGCCCTTGCGCTTGGCGGCGCGGATGCCGTTCACGTTGGATGTGGTGATGGTGATCATGGGGCCATCCTATATCCGTCCCGTTGACAGTGCGAGCCGCAGTTTCGACCGGAATCTTCCGCTCCCCGCTCACACACGGCCTACGTAGGCGGAGTAGACTGCTTCGTGGCAGTTTTTCATTCCGACAATAGGAAAGGATCATGGACATGGCTTCCAACCAGCCCGACAACCTGGCACTGACTGCGGAACAGCTCAGGGAATACTCCGCGGCGTTCAACGCGGACCGCGCGAACCTCGTGGCGGCGAACGCGGCGGTATCGAACGGCATTCTCCAGGCCGCGACCTCGTATCGCGGCGTGCGCGAGCTCCCCCGCACGTTCTCGGTCGAACTCAAGCAGGGGTCGATCACCTCGCAGGAGCATTCCGGCCGCTGCTGGATGTTCGCATCGCTGAACACGCTGCGCTACGAGCTGATGCACAAGTGGAACCTCGACGATTTCGAGTTCTCCGAAAGCTATCTGTTCTTCTACGACAAGCTGGAGAAGTCGAACTTCTACCTTGAGAACGTGCTCAAGACGCTCGACAAGACCACGGACAGCCGCATCTTCGAGGCGGTCAACGAAGGCCCGGCTGACGATGGCGGCTGGTGGCAGATGTTCGTCGCGCTGGTCAAGAAGTACGGTCTGGTGCCGAAGGAGGCCTACCCGGAGTCGTCGAACTCCCGCGATTCCTCGGCGTTCGAGCAGTACCTGAACACGAAGCTGCGCGAATTCGCCGCCGAATTGCGCGACGCCCATCAGGCCGGCAAGTCGGTTGAGGAGCTGCGCTCGCTCAAGACCGGGCAGATGTCGGTCGTGTACCGTATCTGCGCTATCGCAATGGGCGAGCCACCGGCGAGCTTCGATCTGCTGCTGCGCGTCAAGGACGAGGGCAAGGATGACGCCAAGGCGTCCGAGTCCGGCACGAAGTCCGGCATCGACTCGCGCAGGCAGATCGTCGAACACGGCATCACGCCGCAGGAGTTCTACGCGAAGTACGTGGGCGAGGATTTGGATGATTTCGTGAGCCTGACGAACTCCCCGCTCGCCTCTACCCCGTATTACCGCCGCTATCAGCTGGCGTTCGTGGGCAACGTGGCGGAGGCCGCTCCGATGGACTTCATCAACGTGCCGCTCGACGTGTTCCGCAAGGCCGCCGTCGACCAGCTGACCGCAGGCCACCCAATCTGGTTCGCCTGCGACTGCGCACAGTTCTCACTGCGCAAGGCCGGCATCTTCGATCGTGGCACCGTGCGCGTGGATGAGCTGTTCGGCACCGAGTTCGCATCGGACAAGGCGCACGGTCTGGAATACAACGATTCGCGCAGCAACCACGCCATGACGCTCACCGGCGTCAACCTCGACAAGGCCGGTGAGCCGGATCGTTGGAAGGTGGAGAACAGCTGGGGCAAGGACAACGGCAAGGACGGCTACTATGTCGCCTCCGGCGCGTGGTTCGACCGCTATGTTCAGGAGCTCATCATCCGCAAGGAATACCTGGACGAGCGCACGCTCGCCGCGGTGGATTCCGAACCGGTGACCCTGCAGCCCTGGCAGCCGATCTCCAAGGTCTGCCGCTGAGCGGGGTATAACCCCGCTCTGCCAGCGTGACCACCTCCAGTCAGCCTTCGGCTGGCAGCCTCCGCTATCGGGGGCTGCCGGCATGGCCGGCTGGGGGGGGGTGGTCCAACATCGTCCACACATACAAGAAGTCCCCCGTGACTTTGCAGCCACGGGGGACTTCTATATCGCTATCTCAATGAGATCGATGAATCAGACGACTCACTTCTCCCAGCCGAGGTTCTCGGGGTGAACGGTCACCATGACACGCGCGCCGGAGGAGTAGCCTGCAGGACCGTAGTTCGCAAGACCCTTCTTGACGGCGACAGTGATCTGGCCGTTCTCGAACGGGATCTGAGCGTACAGCTTCTGGGCTTCCTTCTCAGCCTTGTTGAACTGAGCAATGGCCTTGGTGCTGTCCTTGATGCCCGGGATGGACTCGAGCTCCTTGTCGATCTCGTCGGTGCCGGTGAAGGAGAAGTTGGACTCGGACTTGGAGCCGTAGAGCTGGTAAGCGGAGGACGCGTAGCCGAACGGGTCGCTAGCGGACCAGCCGAGGCCGATCATGTCCCAGTTACCAGAGCTGACGGTGTCGGAGAAGGTGTTCGAAGCCTTGATGTCGATGCTCACCTTGATGCCGACGGTCTTGGCCATCTTCTGGATGGCGGTTGCCTTGGCCTTGGTAGAGGCGGAGTCGGAGAACGTCGTGTACGTAATGGCCGCGACCTTGCCGCCCTTCTCGTAGTAGCCGTCGCTGTTCTTCTTGTAGCCGGCGTCCTCAAGGGTCTTGGTGGCGTTGGCGGTGGAGAACTTCGACTCAGCGGGCATGTTGTCCTCGTAGCCGTCCTGGAACTGAGGCAGAATCAGGGAGCCCGGGGTCTTCTCGGTCCATTCGATACCCTGGAAGTCGATCTTCTGCAGCTGGCTGCGGTCGACGCCCTGGACGAAGGCCTTGCGGACCTCCAGCGGGATGTTCTTGGTGTTGATGGTCAGCGTGTACACACCGGAGTCGTAGGAACGACGCAGGTAAGCGTCCTTCACGGTCTTCGCGCTCGTCATGGACTCGGCGTCGGAAGCGCCGACGGCGTCAATCTCACCGTTCTTGAAGGCGTTCATGGCAGCGGACGGCTCCATCTGCTTGAGCACGACCTTGTCCAGCAGCGGCTTGTCGCCCCACCACTTCGGGTTCGGGGTGAAGGTCACTTCGGAGTCGGAGCTCTTGGAGACGACGAACGGGCCGGCGCCCCACTTGTCGGAGTGAGAGTCGTTCGACCAACCCTTGGAGAAGGTGTCGCCGTCCTTGGTGTCGTCGCCGGTGAGGGCTTCAGACGGGTACAGCAGGTTGAACAGGGACTGGTAGGGGTAGAAGTCCTTCTCGAACGTCACGACGGCCTGCTTGTCGGTGTCGCCCTTGGTGACGCTCTTGATCTGGTCGTAACCAGTGGTGAGGGCCGGGGTGAACTTGTCGCTCTTGCCGCTCTGGACCTTCCAGGTGGACTCGAAGTCCTTCCAGGTGATCGGGGTGCCGTCGTTCCAGGAGGCCTTGTCGTTGATCGTGAAGACAACGGTCTCAGGGCTGTCGGAGGTCTGCTCGACCTTGGTCACGTAGTTGGTGTTCGGCTTGATGTTCTCCAGGGAACCATCCGCCGGGTACTCCCAGATGCACGGCATGTAGAAGCGCCACAGGCCGCTCATGTACACGGTGTTGCCGTTGACGTCAATGGCGTTCCAGTTCGGGCCGATCTCGGTGATCGGCAGGGTGAGGGTGCCACCCTGCTTCAGCTCGCCGCGGTCCTTCGGGTTGTTGTAGGCCTTGCCCGGATCCGGCATCGGGAACGAACCGGTGTAGTTGGTGGGAACACCTTCCTGCGGTTCGGAAGTGGACTTGGCGCCGTTGTTGCCGGCGCTGCCGTTGTTGCTGTTGCCGCAAGCACCAAGCGCCAGAAGCGTGGCTGCAGCGGCGGCGAAGGCGGTGACCTTACGCGCGGTAGATGCAAAACTCATACTTTGCATTCCTCTCCTGAACAGCACGAGTTGCGCGTGCCGTTCTCTCCTTCAAAATATCTCGCAACTAGAACCGTGATGATACACCACGTTTTGTTAACATTGGCGTCACTTTTCACTTTTCGGCGAAACCAATGCAATCGGGCCGGTCATATGACCGGCCCGAAAGACTTTAGAACGGCGCGGATTCGTCGTTCACATCCAGCGGGAAGTGACAGGCGAATTCGGTCGCTATCTGGTCATCCGACGTCAAAACCGGGCGTTTCGTCTCGCACATCTTCTGCTGCTCGGGAGTGAGCCGCAGCTTGACGGGGCAGCGGGACGCAAAACGGCATCCCGGGTGCTTCTCGGACGGAGACGGCAGGTCTCCCTTGAGGATGATGCGCTGGCGGGTGCGCTCGACCACGGGGTCGGGCACGGGGATGGCCGACAGCAGCGCCTGCGTGTACGGGTGACGCGGATGGGTGAACACGTCCTCGGTCTCGCCGAGCTCGACCACCTGGCCGAGGTACATGACGGCCACGCGGTCGGAGATGTGGCGGATGACCGCCAGATCGTGCGCGACGAACAGGTATGAGATCTTCAGCTTGGCCTGCAGGTCCTCAAGCAGGTTGATGATGCCCGCCTGAATCGACACGTCGAGGGACGCGATCGGCTCGTCGAGCAGCAGCACCTTCGGATCGGTGGCGAGGGCGCGGGCGATGGAGATGCGCTGACGCTGCCCACCGGAGAACTGCGCCGGGAAGCGATCCACGTAGTCGGGGTTCAGGCCGACCAGCTCCATCAGCTCGCCGATGCGGCGGTTGATCTTCTCCTTGCTCCACTTGTGCACCTTGAGCGGCTCCGCGAGCACGTCGTAGATGGGCATGCGCGGGTCGAGCGAGCTCATCGGATCCTGGAAGATGATCTGCAGGTCCTTGCGCAGCGCCTTGCGCTCCGCCTTCTTCTTGAGCTCGGCGAGGTCATGGCCGAGTACGACGATGCGTCCGTCCTCGGGCTTCATGAGGTTCATGATCTCCATCAGCGTGGTGGACTTGCCGGAGCCGGACTCGCCGACCAGTGCCAGGGTCTCCCCCTGACGAATCTTGAACGTCACGTCGTCGACGGCCGCGACCTGGCCGATGGTACGGCGGAACATGCCACCACCGGTCAGCGGGAAGTGCTTGACCAGGTGGTCGACCTCCAGCGTCACCGGGCGCTGGTCGCGCGGGACGTCGGCCCAGTCGGCGGGAAGCAGGTCGGGCACGGGGAACACGTCCGTGTACTTCATGTTCTTGTCGATGATCTCCTGCAGTCGACGGCAGGAGGCGAGATGACCGGAGTTCGCGTCCACGACTTCCAGGTTCGGCTCAGACAGCGAGCACTCCGGGGTGGCGAGCGGGCATCGTGGCGAGAACGGGCATCCCTTCGGGATGTCGACCAGTGACGGCGGGTTGCCCTGAATCGGCACGAGACGCTGGGAGGCGGCGATGTGCGGCTTCGGCACGGCGCCGAGCAGACCCATCGTGTACGGCATGGAGGGGTGCTGGAAGACGTCGTCGATGCTGGCGCGCTCGACGGGACGACCGGCATACATGACGAGGATGTCGTCGGCCGCGCCGGCCACCACGCCCAGATCGTGGGTGATGAGCACGACGGCGGCGCCGGTCTCCTTCTGCGCCTTGGCGAGAACGTCGAGGATCTGCGCCTGAATCGTCACGTCGAGGGCCGTGGTCGGCTCGTCGGCGATGATGACGTCGGGGTTGTTCGCGATGGCGATGGCGATCATCACGCGCTGACGCATACCACCGGAGAACTGGTGCGGGAAGCTGCTGAGACGCTCCTCGGGCTGCGGGATGCCGACCAGATCGAGCAGCTCGACGCAACGGTCGTGAATCTGCTGCTTGGACATGTCGGGATGATGGGTGATGAGGCCTTCGGCGATCTGGTCGCCGATGGTGAACATCGGGGTCAGGGCGGACAGCGGATCCTGGAACACCATGGCGATACGCTCGCCGCGGATCTCGCTCATCTCCTCGTCGGTCTTGCCGATGAGCTCCTCGCCGTTCATGATGATGGAGCCGGTGACCTTGGCGTTGTCGTCGAGCAGGCCGATCAGGCTCAACGCGGTCACGGACTTGCCGGAGCCGGACTCGCCCACGATGCCGAGCGTACGCCCGCGCCACAGGTCGAAGTTGACGCCTCGCACCGCACGGCACACGCCGGCCTCTGTGGCGAAGGACACGTGCAGGTCGCGCACCTGCATGATCGGATCGCCCTTCGGCGCGCCCTTGGGGCCGTTGCCTTCAAGCAGCTCGTACTGGAGGATGTCGTCGCGCACGATCTCCTTGTGCTCGCTTGAGACGCTGCCCTTTGACTTGTTGTTTTTCATCATTGTCTTTCTGAACATCAGGCACCCACCGTTCCGCTCGCACGTGAATTGGGATCAAGCGCATCGCGCAGACCGTCACCGATCAGCTGCATGCTGAACGTCAACAGGACCAGGGCGATGGAGGGGAAGACCAGCAGCCAGGGAGCGGTCTGCATGGACACGGCGCCGGACTGCAGGATGGAACCCAGCGACACGTCGGGCGCCTTGACGCCCAGACCAAGGTACGACAGTGCGGTCTCGGAGTTGACAGCGCCCACGACGCCCAGCACCGTGTTGATGATGATCATCGAGGCGAGGTTCGGCATGAGGTGACGCACGATGATCTTGAACGATCCGACGCCCATGAACCGGGCCGCCTTGACGTAGTCGCGCTCGCGCAGCGACAACGTCAGCGTTCGTATGATTCGCGCATAGCCGACCCAGCCGAACGCGGTCAGGCCGATGATCAGCCAGATCCATCCGGTGGTGGCGTTCGCGGTGCGCACGATCATTGCGATCAGCAGGAACGACGGCACGACGAGCAGCATATCGAGCAGCCACATGCCGACGCGCTCGACCCAGCCGCCGAAGAAGGAGATGGCCGTTCCCAGCAGCGAGGCGATCGCCATCGTCGCCACCGAGGTGATGATGCCGATCATCAGCGACTTGCCGAGACCACGCACCACCATGGCGTACAGGTCGGAGCCGCCGGAGTCGGTTCCCAGCCAGTGGCTGGCGCTCGGACCTGCCGACAGGGCGAGGAAGTCAGGGTCGTCATACGCCCACTTGCCGATGTTGGCGCCGAACAGCGCGAAGAACACCAGCACCAGAAGGATGATCAGTCCGACCACGGCGGAGCGCTGACGGAAGAAACGACGCGCGATCAGGCCGGCGTAACCGATGTGCTTGATATCGCCCTTCGACGTGCTCTCGTCGGACTCTTTCTGTGTCGTTTCGTTGTTTTTGACGGTTGTATCAGTCATTGTTTCTCACATCCCCTGCACTCAGCTCATCTTGATGCGCGGATCAAGCCACGCGGACACGATGTCGGCCAGCAGCGCACCGGCGAGGGTGCACACGCCGCCGAACGCCGCGATGGCGACCGAGGCATTGATGTCGTTGTCGAGAATGGCCTGGATGAAGTACCGGCCCAAGCCGTTGATGGCGAAGATAGATTCGGTGATGACCGCGCCGGTGAACACCGAGGCGATGGAGAATGCGACGTTGACGGCGGTCGGAATCAGGGATGCGCGCAACGCGTGGCGACGGATGGCCTGGCGGCGGGTCAGACCCTTCGCACGGGCGGTGCGCACGTAATCGGCGTGCATCTCGTCAAGCAGGTAGGTGCGCTGCGTCAGATGGTAGGAGACCATGCCCAGAATCGTCAGCACGATGGTCGGCAGGATGATGTGCTGCCCGAAATCAGCCAATCTCAGGAACCAGTTATTTCCTGTATAACTGGACAGACCCGTCACATAGAACAGGCGGAAGCCGCTGGCGCCGTTGATGAAGATGGCGAGCATCACGACAAGCAGAGCGAACACGGCGGTCGGGATGACAAGGAAGAACGTGGCAGTGGTGCCGAACAGGCGGTCCTGCCACTTGTACTGGCGCTGCGCGGTGTAGATGCCGAGCGCCACGCCAAGCACGATGGAAAGGACTGTGGCGATCGTCACCAGCTCGGTGGAGGCAACGATACGCGGCGCAAGCGCACCGTTGACCGACCCCAGATCAGGGGACAGTCCCCAGTCCCATCTGGTGACGACACCGGTCAGCCAACGCCAATACCGAGTGAAGATATTGGTGTGATCATTGATATTGGCCAGATCCAAGCTGCGGTTGATGGACGCTGCCGGAGGGCGGGGAGTCCTCGACTCGTAATTCGAGCGCGGACGCATGAAACCAGAAGCCAGAAAATACGTACATGAAATCGCCACGAACAGCATGACGACGTAGTTGGCGAGGCGCTTGGCGATGAACTTCAGCATTGAGCCGGGGCCATCCTTCCTCCTTGTTCCGAACGACAAAAGCGTTCACTCGACTGTCGCCTTTGGATGGCGGCGTTCTTGTTGGTGACCGATTATAGTCACCCCATGTAAACGCAAAACGTGATAAGGATACGCTTCCGTCAAGATTTCGACGTTAATTGCCACATTTTGTTCATATTTGTATCACATTTCAAGATTTTAAATGATGTGAACGTGCACAATTCGCCTGTTGCACCCCGGAATCATGCGGATTGCAGGGCAATCGAGGCGAAATCACGGGTTGATCGCAAGATGACCGCAGGGTAAGCGCAGGGTAAGCGCAGGATGACCGCGGAGTTATCGCGGAGTTGTCGACGTAGGCAATCGCGGGACGATCAAGCTCGGAACGTGACGATGTCAGGCCCGGGGAAACGCCTGGCGGTACCGCTCCTTCAGCTGCTCGATCGACACATGCGTGTACCGCTGCGTGGTGCGCAACGACGAATGGCCGAGCATCTCCTGAACCTCGCGCAGGTCCGCTCCCCCGTCCAGCATGTGCGTCGCCGCGCTGTGCCGCAGCGAATGCGGGCTGATATCGGGCACCCCGCTCTCGCGGGCGGCACGATGCACGACATCGCGCACGATACGCTGGTCGATGCGGCGGCCGCGCATGCCGAGGAACAACGCGGCCGTATCGAGAGTGCCCGCACCGGCTCTGCGCAATATCAATGGTCGGCCATGCTCCTTCCAGCCGGCCAGCGCCTTCTCGGCAGGGTCGCCGAAGGGCACCACGCGCTGCTTGCTGCCCTTTCCCGTAACCCGTATCGTGCGGTGGGACCAGTCGACATCGCCGATGTCGAGCCCGACGAGTTCCGCCACGCGGATACCGGTCGCGTACAGCAATTCCAGCATGGCCGCATCACGTAGCGCCACGATTTCGTCACGCTGACTCATCTCTTCGCCCCGATGAGCCGAATCAAGGCGGGGCATCTCATCATGCCGTGTCTCGTAACGCTGCGATGAGGCGGCATGCAGCGACGCATCGTCATCCACACGGTCCATCAGGCGCTCCGCCTGGGCCTCAGTCAGCACCGAAGGCAACGTGTCCGGCAGTTTCGGCGTCATCAGCACGGCCGCCGGGTCGGCCTCGATCCTGCCATGCTCATGCGCCCAAGCGAAAAACGAACGGACCGACACGACCTTGCGGGCCATGCTGGAGCGGGCGTGGTCGCGGGTCTCGAACGCCATCCATCCACGCAGGTCGTCGGTCGTGACCTGACGCAGATCTGCGATGCCGCGCGACGCCAGTGCATGCAGGCACTCCCTGACATCGGTGCCGTACGCCTTCACCGTATTGTCCGACAATCCCCTGTTGGCCCGCAGATACGCAAGGAACGCGGACAGATCACCATCGCCATCCATGCACACTCCTTTCTTTGCCGATTCTATCCCGCAAAGCCGCGTTTCACCCACTAGAATGGAACAAACCGACGGCAAAGGAGTCCCCATGGCAATTCCCAATGAAATCCCTGCCAACGCGCGAGTGGTCGTCCGAGTGTCCGAAGGGGTCGATCCGACCGACCATCGCATGAAATACCGCGATTACGTCGGACACGTCACCTCATGGGACGGTCACACGTTGGATATGATCCGCGACGCGGCGGCCAACGGGTCACGCCCCGAACATCGCGTGACCATCGACGCCGACACCATCATCACTCTCAAACCCGTCCCCGAACGCCACTTCACCCGCCCCTGAGCTGTGGTGCCGTCAAGCCCCTAGTCAGCCCGTGGCCGATTAGGGGTGGTCTATCGTCAAGTAGCCCGCAGCATCACATCGCGCTGCGACGCTGCACGCAGGCGGTATAGTCGTCGCCGAAACGCAGGATATGCTCGCCGCGGCGGGCGGAATCGAGCAGTGCCGCCTGCCATCCCTCCGCGGGTATCGTCAGGTCGAAGACCGGCCCGTCCCCGTCCGCACCGCTTCTGACCGCGGACTTGTAGTCGCGGAACGGCTGTCCATCCGCGAAAAACGCGGCGATGGCACCTGCATCTGCGCCATGCAATTCGTCCGCGACCTCGGTAAGCCGCGCCGCCATCATGCGCAGCAGTCGTTCCACATTGTCGGCGTCCTCTTCGACCATCGCACGGGTGCGGTCCGGATCGGTCAGCGCGACGCGCGTCATGTCCCTCCAGCTTCCCGCGGCGAGCGCAGCCGCGATGTTGCGGTCCGGGTCGTCGGTCAGCTGGTTGATGAGCGCCGTGGCGACGACGTGCGGCATGTGTGAGATCAGCGCGGCAGCGCGGTCATGGGTATCGTCGTCGAGCACGATGACGCGGTTGCCCGCATCGTCGGTGATCATCCGCGCGACGGCGAGAAAACGACGGTAATCGGTGTCGCCATCCACGGTCATGGCCCACAGCGCGTTGTCGTAGAGCGCCGGGGCGGCGGCGGCCCATCCCGAGAGCTCGTTGCCGGCCATCGGGTGCGCGCCGACATAGCGGCCCGCCAGACCCGCGTCCCGCACCTGATCGCGGACCATCATCTTGACACTGCCCACATCGGTAAGCGTGATGTCCTGATACGGTTCGAGCAGCGGCCGCAACTCGCCGAGGATCGCCGGCATCGCCTTCAGCGGGTTGCACAGCACGATGACCTCCGGCTGCGCTTCGACCAGTTCAGCGAGCGTGCGCATGCAGCGTATGCCATCGGCTTCGGCCTGGGCGTATGGATGCGGGCGATGGTTCCACGCGACGACCGACACCCCGCGGACGGCGAGCCTTCGGGCCAGCGACCCGCCGATCAGGCCGAGTCCGATGACTCCGACCGTGAGCCGTGCGGCGGCCGCAGTATCATGACTTCCTACCACAGCAATTCCCTTCGCGCAGTGTCGCCTTCCGTCCATGTGCCGGGCGCGGCCGGCTCGCGGCGCACTCCCCCGTTGGGCAGCGACCACGCGTAGATCGGCGGGTTCGGCCGTTCGCGGCGCGGATACACCGCCAGCGTCTTCACCCAATCGCCATGGTCGACGACCTGTGTCAGCACGTCGCGCAGGTGTTCCTGCCAGGGCGCTGCATCGATGGTCGCGATGAAACTGTACGTGCCGTCGCGTCCCTTAATCGGGCGAGATATGAAACTCGTCATGTTCAGACCGGCGTCGCGCAGCACGTCCAGCAGATTCGCGAGTACGCCGGGGCCTGTGCTCAGCGGTATGAACGCGATGATCGATTCGTATTCCGAAACGGGGTCGTTCGTCTCCCCCGGAGCCGGCATCGATTCCACTGTCTCATCCCCGGCCGTCCGTGATGCCCGCTCGCGCAGCACGGTGATGGCCTCGTCCCGCGGGGCGAGTGCCAGGAACTCGGTGCGCGCGCCGGCATAGTCGCCCACGGCGCAGGCGACGCGCGTCAGATTGTACAAATCGCCGCAGATGCTCGGTCCGAGCGCCACCTGGCCGGGCTCAAGGTCTCGGCAGGCGGCACCATTCGACGATGACGGCAGCTGCTGCAGCTGATGGTCGGCCGTGAAACGGCGGCATTGCGCCAACCCGTGCGGATGGGCGGTGACGGTACGGCAATCGGCGAGTGATGTGCCGGGCAAGGTGAAGGCGTCGAATGACACGTTCACGCCGACTCGGGCGAATCCGACCACATTGTCAGCGTCGATGAGCGCGTCGAGGTTCGGCACGACGTACCCTTCCACGTTGTTTTCCCACGCGATGATGCCCCAGTCACCCCGACGCTGCACCGCGTCAAGAATCGTCGGGACGTCCGGCTCGGGTGTCAGCGTCACGGATGCGCCGGATGGGCGGATCATCTTGGCGGCCTCGATCGCCGCCTGATGGGTGAACGTCCCGGTCGGCCCCAGGAAATGCAACGTATACTCGGCCATCATCGGCTCTCCGCCAGCGTGTCGGGAGTCTGCTGGGACACGGACAGCTGCGATGGCTGCTGCGAATTCTTGTCGTCGGTCTTGTCGTCGGTCTTTCCATCGGTCTTGGGCGTGATGGCGAACCATCGCGCGGGCAGGAACATCAGCATCAGCTGGACGACGATGCAGCCGATCAGCCACAGGTATCCCACACGCTGGGAAAAATACGGCACCGATGATCCGCTGAATCCGACCGGCGTCAACGCGTCGTCGGTGGATTGCACAGCGATCAGCCATATCGTGCCGGACGAGGCGATCAGGTGCAGGGCGAGACCGACGACGTCAAGCCGCGAGCGTGCACACCACGCCGATATGCCAAGAATCAGGAAGGCGAGCACCAGTCCATACGGAATGTTGGCCGAAGCGCCCATGCGATGCGCGAACGTGCCGACGATGCCGCACAGGATGCCGGCGACGACGGTGACGATTCCGCGCAGCACGGGGCTGAGCCGATGAGACCAAGGCAGAATTGAACGATCATCCGATTGAGTCATGGTCACCAGTATAAGGAGATGCGCTGTATCGGCGCGGTGAAATCTCGCTCCGCTGGCGCAATGAGCCGTATGGCAAACAGCGGAAGCCGTGTCCGCAGGCCATCCAATTACAGGCCAGAAGGCCCGGCGAACTCATATCTTGCCCCCGCCGGCGGGACATAACACCATGCCGCTGCCGCAGAACCTGCCACACCAGCGTCAAAACAGGCAAAAATCGCATTGTGTGGCCAACATATTGCCACACAATGGAATGTTAGCCCTAACATTCGCTGGTATGGCAACAGGCAAAATCATAGAAACCGCCATTTTTCAACGATGAACAAACATTCGTCCCAATCGCAGGAATTTCCGTCGTACCACACCAGCCCTAAAAACGCCGAAATCGGCCTGGTGTGGCACAGAGACCCGTCAGAACAGCCCCTCGAAAAAAAACGGAGAGTCCAATGGACTCTCCGTAATCAGAAGCAAGCAGACGGGCGCGCAATCAGCGCCCGCGACGGTCGTCAGAACGGCAACGCCGTCAGGCGTTGTTGGACTGCTGAACCGCCAAACGGACAGTCCAGCGGACTGTCCGTAGGTGAAGGGAGCGGGCGCGCAATCAGCGCCCGCGGCGGTCGTCAGAACGGCAACGCCGTCAGGCGTTGTTGTTCTGACGACGCTGCTTGGCACGCCACTTGTACCAGTCCTCACGGCTGAGGATGATCTTGCGCACGCGAATCGCCTCAGGGGTGACCTCGACGCACTCGTCCTCATTCGCGAAGTCGAGCGACTCCTCAAGGCTCATCTTGATCGGCGGAGTCAGCGTTTCCAGCACGTCGGCGGTGGAGGAACGCATGTTGGTCATGTGCTTGGCCAGCGTGATGTTCACGTCCAACTCGTCCGGCTTGTTGTTGATGCCGACGACCTGGCCCTCATACACGTTGGACTGCGGTTCGACGAAGAAGTTGCCGCGGGCCTGCAGCCGCTGCATGGCGTACGGGGTGGCAACGCCGGCGCGGTCGGAAACCATCGAGCCGTTCTGGCGGGTGACGATGGCGCCGGCCCACGGCGCGTAGCCGGCGGACAGCGAGGAGGCGATGCCGGTGCCGCGCGTGGCGGACAGCAGCGCGGTGCGGAAGCCGATCAGGCCACGGGACGGCACGGTGAACTGCAGACGCACCCAGCCGGAACCGTGGTTGCTCATCGAGTCCATGCGGCCCTTGCGGTCGGCCATGAGCTGCGTGACAGTACCCATGTATTCCTCGGGAACGTCGATGGTGGTGTTCTCCATCGGCTCGTTGATCTTGCCGTCGATGGTCTTGGTGACCACCTGCGGGCGGCCGACGGTCAGCTCGAAGCCTTCGCGGCGCATCTGCTCGGCGAGGATGGCCAGCGCGAGCTCGCCACGGCCCTGGACTTCCCAAGCGTCGGGGCGGTCGGTGGGCAGCACCTTGATCGACACGTTACCGATGAGCTCGCGGTCGAGACGATCCTTGAGCATGCGGGCGGTAAGCTTGTGGTCCTTGCCTTCGCGGCCGGCCAGCGGGGAGTCGTTGGTGCCGAAGGTCATCGAGATGGCCGGGTCGTCGACGTGGATGAGCGGCAGCGGCTTCGGGTCGTTCGGGTCGACGATGGTCTCGCCGATCATGATGTCGTTGACGCCCGCGACGGCGACGATGTCACCGGGGCCGGCGGATTCGACGGGAGTGCGCTCCAGGCCCTGCGTGCGCAGCAGTTCGACGACGCGGAAGTTCTCGATGGAACCGTCCACGCGGGACAGGCCGTAGGTCTTGCCCTTCTCCAGCGTGCCGTTGTAGATACGGACCAGGCCGAGTCGTCCGAGGAAGTCGGAGGAGTCGATGTTGGCGACGTGCGCCTGCAGCGGCGCGCCCTCCTCGTATTCGGGGGCGGGGATGTACTTGATGATGTCCTCGAACAGAGGCTCAAGGTTGTCGTTGTCCGGCAGGCCGCCGTTCTCGGGCTGGTTGACGGACGCGTAGCCGGCCTTCGCCGCGCAGTAGACGACCGGCAGGTCAAGCAGGTGGTCAAGGTCGAGGTCGACGCCTTCCTCGATGACGTCCTGGGCGAGGCCCAGCAGCAGGTCGGTGGATTCGGAGACGACCTCTTCGATACGGGCGTCCGGACGATCCACCTTGTTGACGCACAGAATCACCGGCAGCTTGGCCTCAAGGGCCTTGCGCAGCACGAAACGGGTCTGCGGCAGCGGGCCTTCGGAAGCGTCGACGAGCAGCACGACGCCGTCGACCATCGAGATGCCGCGCTCGACCTCGCCACCGAAATCGGCGTGGCCGGGGGTGTCGATGATGTTGAGCGTGATGCCGTCCGGGTAACCGTACTTGGCCGCCAGCGGACCGGTGTATTCCACGGCCGTGTTCTTGGCCAGGATGGTGATGCCCTTCTCGCGCTCCAGATCGTTGGAGTCCATCACACGATCCGGCACCTCCTCGCGCTCGTTGAACACGTGGGACTGCTGGAGCATCGCGTTTACCAGCGTGGTCTTGCCGTGATCGACGTGTGCCACGATAGCCACATTACGAATATCACCGCGAACCGCCATAGAAACCTCTCTTAATTGATTCTTCGCGTAACCGTTCGGTACTTGTTTTGGTTCATATCTGTACTTACACGCAAACCGGCATAAGCCTAGCGATACGCCTTGACACACAACCGAACCGTCCTCCGACGAGTAACAGCACACGTTGCCCCCGCAGGGATCGTTGACTGGAGACCATGTGCACTAATGCGTCAGCTCGGTGTAGGAGTCTTCCAGGGCCATGGAGATGCGCTCGATTTCCTCCCGTGTGAGGGGACGGCGGAATGTCATACGCAGGGCGGATTTGGCGATCTGCGGTTCCAGCCCCATGGCAAGCAGCGTGCCGGGAATCTCGTGACGGCCAATGGCGCAGGCGGATCCGGACGAGGCGGCTATGCCTCGGGCGTCCAGATCGACAAGCAGAGCTTCGCCGGTGACTCCGGGGAAAATGAATGACGCATGTCCCGGCAGACGACTGACCGGGTCGCCGGTGAGTTCGGCGCGAGGCACCACCCGCCGCACGGCGTCAATCAGCATGTCGCGGGAATCCGTCAGCTCCCGGTACTGCGCCGCCATGCGCGCGTTCGACTCGTTGAGCCCTATGGCGAGCGCCACCGCACCGGCCACGTTCTGCGTGCCGGAGCGCAGCCCGCGCTCCTGACCGCCGCCGGAAAGCACCGGCTCGATCGGGGTTCGACCGCGGACCAGCAGCGCCCCCAGTCCCTTGGGCGTACCGAACTTGTGTCCGGACACGCTCAGCGCGTCCACATCCCAATCGCGCATGCGGATGGGAATCTGCCCGGCCGCCTGCACGGCGTCCACATGAATGGGAACCCCGTGCGCGTGGGCGATGCGGACCAGCTCCTCCACGGGTTCGACGGTGCCGACCTCGTTGTTGGCCAGTATGGCGGAAACCAGCGTGGTGCGTTCACCGGCCTCGCCGTCGAGCTCCTGTTCGAGCGCGTCAAGGTCGAGGTGAGCCTGACCGTCCACGGGAATGTGCACGACTTCGAAGCCGAACCATTCGTGCAGCCATTGCGCCGATTGTGCGACGGCCGGGTGCTCGATGGATGAGATGATGATGCGCGGACGGCGGATCGCCGGATGTTCACCGGCCTGCGCGGGGTTCACGCCGGACGGCTCGTCATCGATTCCGGCAAGACCGTAGACCGGCTGCAGGCCGAGTGCGCGCATACGTGCCATGGCGATGCCCTTGATGGCCAGATTGTCCGACTCGGTGCCGCCGGACGTGAAGATCACGTCGTCCGGGCGGGCGCCGAGACCGGCGGCGAACGAGGCGCGGGCGGCATCAAGCGCCCTCGCCGCCGTCTTGCCGGGTTGATGCACGCTTGCCGGGTTCGCGTATGCGTCGGTCATGAACGGCATCATCGCTTCGATGACGTTCCTGGTCACCGGCTCGGTGGCAGCGGCGTCCAGATACAGTTCGTCGGGTTCGCCGGATGCATTGGGAGTGTCAGCCATGGCTAGTTCCAGTCCAATCCGAGGTCGATGCTGCGTACGCTGTGCGTCAGCGCGCCCACTGAGATCACGTCCACACCGGTGGCGGCCACGGCCGGCACGCGCTCCATGCTCATGTTGCCGCTGGCTTCCACGATGGCCTTGCCGTTGATGATATCCACGCCGCGGCGGGTGTCATCGAGCGAGAAGTTGTCGAGCATGATGGTGTCCGCACCGCCGGCGAGCACGGCGGGAATCTGCTCAAGCCGGTCGACTTCCACTTCGATATGCGTGGTGTGGCCCACCTGTTCGCGCACGTGGCGGATCGCGCCGGTCAGGTCGATGCCGCGTGCGGCGAGCGCCGCCAGATGATTGTCCTTCATCATCACCGCGTCGGACAGCCCGTAACGGTGGTTGTGGCCTCCGCCGCAGACCACGGCGTATTTCTCGAAAGGGCGCAGTCCGGGGGTGGTTTTGCGCGTGTCGACGATGCGAGTGCGCTCGTAGCGATGCGGCCGGGTGACGGTCCCGTCATGGCCGTCATCGTAGATGGCGTTGACCGCGTCCACGAAGGAGGCGGTCATGGTGGCGATGCCGCTCATGCGCTGGGTGAAGTTGAGGGCGATGCGTTCGGCGGCGAGCAGGTCACGTACCGGACCTTCCACGGTGGCGAGGATCTGGCCGCGCTGGAATCGCTCCCCGTCCGCGATCAGGGGCGAGACGCCGATACCGGGATTTTGCGCCGTGAAGGCGGCCGTGAACACGGCGATGCCGCTCATCACGCCTCTCTCGCGTGCGGTGAGGTGCGCCGAGCCGGTTTCGTCCGCGGGGATTGTGGTCTCGCAGGTGATGTCGCCGTAGGGCGCGTCTTCGGCGAGCGCCGCCTCGACGGCGGTGCGGATGATGTGTTGGGTAAGCATGATCGGGTCTTTCTTGATATGGACTGCTGTCGTTCTTGCGGGATTAATCGCAATGCATCGGGTCAGGGTACCGAGACCGTCGTCCGATCACCCCGCCCGCTTCGCGGGAGCCCCCGTGAAGCGGGCGGGGTGGTTGTGGAAGCTATCGGCGTGCCAATTCCTCCATTCCGGCGCCAACCGACAAGTGAGCAAACAGCGCTAGGCGTTGATGTAGGCGATGGATTGGGCCCACTCGTCGCATGGCTCGGGATAGTCGGTGCGGGCGTGGGCGCCGCGCGACTCGGTGCGGCGCAGCGCGGCGTTGGCCTCGACGTAGCCGACGGTGAGCAGGTTGCGGTTTTCCAGGCGGGTGATCGGGTCAGGCTCACAGGCCGTGGCAGCGGGTTCCGTCGCGTCGGCATCAGCCAGCGCCAGTCCGGTGCCGAGCTGGTCGATGGCCTGACGCAGGCCGTCGCCGTCGCGCAACACGCCCACGCCGGCCCACATCGTGTTCTGGATGCGGGTGCGATCCCAGATGGCAGGCCGGCCATTGGCCCCGGCACGCTCATCGGGTGCCGACATGCTCAGCTCGACCGGCGTGTCGCTGACGATGCGGCCGGTGGCCGAGTTGGAGAACCAGACCGGATTCCACACGGAACCGGCCGGATCGTTCACGGCGGCGAGCCCGGCGCGACGACCGTACACCAGTCCTTCAAGCAGCGAGTTCGACGCGAGCCGGTTGGATCCCATCACGCCGGTGCGGGCGCATTCGCCGGCCGCATACAGGCCGGGGATGCTCGCGCGGCCTTCCAGATCGGTGCGGATGCCGCCCATGTAGTAGTGCGCGGCGGGCGCGACCGGAATCGGCTCATTGCTCCAGTCGAAGCCGAGAGAACGCGTATAGGCGTCGATGGTCGGGAACCGGTGACGCAGGAACTCGGCCAGATCCGGGTTCTCGCGGCGCATCGGAGAGACGTCGAGCATCACGGGCTTGCCGCCCTGCGCCTGCATGACACGGAAGTTCTCGCGGGCCACCACGTCGCGCGGCGCGAGTTCGGCGCGCTCGTCGACACGGGTCATGTACCGTTCGCCGTGTTCGTCGAGCAGCACCGCGCCCTCGCCGCGTACCGCCTCGGAAACGAGGAAGTGCTCGCCCACGGCCATCGCGGTGGGGTGGAACTGGTAGAACTCCACGTCGGCGACCTGTGCGCCGGCACGCCATGCGGCCGCCAGACCGTCCGCGGTGGCGACGGCCGGATTGGTGGTGTACGGGTAGAGACGTCCGGCGCCACCGGTGGCGAGGATGACGCGTGAAGCGGCCATGTCGGCGCTGCGGAATGTCTCGCCGCCCCTGACGAGCAGCCGCACGCCGGCGATGGCGCCGTCGCGCACAATCAAATCCTCAAGGAACGCATGCTCGATGATGTGGATGAGCGGATTGGCCCGCACCATGGCGGACACATCCAGTTCGACCACCTTGCCGGTGGCGTCTCCCCCGGCGTGCACGACACGGGCCCGCGAATGCGCGGCTTCGAGGCCACGCAGCATGTGGCCTTGCGCGTCACGATCGAAATGCACGCCCGCGGCGGCGAACTGCCGCACACGGTCGGCGCCCTCGCGGGTCAGTATCTCCACGGCACGGGGCTCGCACAGACCATGCCCCGCCGCCATCGTGTCGGCCGCGTGCAGTTTCGGGTCGTCGTCGGCGAAGACCGCCGCGGCGATGCCGCCCTGCGCATGGTAGGTGTTGGATTCCACCAGGTCGGCCTTGGTGACCAGCGTCACGTCCTGGCCGGCATCGGCCACCGCCAGCGCCGCGGAAAGGCCCGCGACGCCCGCGCCGACTACGACGATTTCAGCGTTGCTCATTGTGCTGCTTCCTCAATGTTGTTGATGTGCTCCCGTTGACGGGAGCTTGCGATCACGGGTGCACCTGGAGCATGCGCTCCAGAGCCACCTTTGCCTCGCGTGCGGTATCGTCGTCCACGGTGATGCGGTTGACGATGTTGCCCTGTTCGATGTTCTCCAGCGCCCAGGCGAGGTACGCCGGGTGGATGCGGTACATCGTGGAGCACGGGCAGACCACCGGATCCAGGCAGAACACGGTCTTGTCGGGGTACTGAGCGGCCAGGCGGTTCACGAGGTTGATCTCGGTGCCCACGGCGATGGCCGATCCGGCCGGCGCGTTGGCGATCTCCTTGACGATGTACGCGGTGGAGCCGGTGCCGTCGGCCGCGTCCACGACCTGCATCGAGCACTCCGGGTGCACGATCACCTTGACGCCCGGGAACGCGGCGCGCGCCTTCTCGATCTGTTCGACGGTGAAGCGCTGGTGCACCGAGCAGAAGCCCTTCCACAGGATCATCTTGGCCTTGGCGTAGTCGGACGGGTCGGTCGCGCCGCCCTGCGCCTTGTACGGGTCCCACAGCGGCATCTCGCTCAGCGGAATGCCCATCGCGCGGGCGGTGTTGCGGCCCAGATGCTGGTCGGGGAAGAACAGTACGCGCTTGCCGCGCGCGAACGCCCATTCGAGCACGGCGTGCGCGTTGGACGAGGTGCACACGATGCCGCCGTTGCGTCCGCAGAACGCCTTCAAGGCCGCGGACGAGTTCATGTAGGTGACCGGGATGATCTGCTGCCTGCCGTCCGCGTCGGGCTTGGTGCCGCAGATCTCGCCGAGCTGGCTCCAGGCCTCCTCGACCTGGTCGATGTTGGCCATGTCGGCCATCGAGCAGCCGGCGGAGAGGTTCGGCAGCGTCACGGTCTGCTCCGGCGTGGAAAGGATGTCGGCGGTCTCGGCCATGAAATGCACGCCGCAGAACACGATGTGGTCGGCGTCCGGGCACTGCGTGGCGTTCTTGGCCAGCTGGAACGAGTCGCCCACGTAATCGGCGTGGCAGATGATCTCGTCACGCTGGTAGAAATGCCCCAGAATCAGTAGCTTGCTGCCAAGACGGGACTTGGCCGAGCGAATGCGCTCCTGCAGCTCCTCGTCGGAGGCGTTGCGGTACTCCTCCGGCAGCACCTGCTGGCGAGGCGCGTTGTGCGGCAGCTTGTCGAGCATGGACGCGCCCGGCCCGTAGCTGGGCTTGGTGGTGTCGAAATGCCACGGATCCTGGGTCAGGCCGGCGTCGCAGGTGCTCTGCGCACCGAGGCGGGCGATGATCTCATCCACTGACAGGGCGGACAATGTTGCGCTCATGGTGTGTTCCTTTCTCTAAGGCGTGCGGGCACGCCAACGTATCTGACAACCGGGTGGCCGGCCAAAATCAATATGCGGTTATACGGCACGGACGCGGGTCTTGCCGCCCGCCTCCCGTCATGCGCGTGCCGATGGCATCAACGCGGACAGCGCGTCCTCGATGCGCTGGCCCTCCAGCTCCTCGATGGTCGGCGCGTCGCGTGGCGGCCCGACGGGCGGGGCCGTCGACGCGCGGGAACGGTCGGGGTTGTACCGGTACACGGCCGCCGGGCGGTGGCGGCCATCGCGCAGTTTCTCGCCGGTATCCTCCAGCTCGCCGGACAGCAGCATGCGACGCCGGAAATTCGCCACGTCGATGGCCTCGCCGGTTATGGCCTCATACACGTGATGCAGCTGGCGCAGCGTGAACGTGTCACCGACCAGCTTGGTGGCGATATCCGGGTATTCGATCTTGTTGCGCAGGCGCCATAACGCATAGTCGATGATCTGCCGATGGTCGAAGGCCAGTTCGGGAAGCTCGTCCTCGGGGAACCACCGGACGTTGTCCGCCTCGGTGAAATCATGGGCTTCGGCCTTGCCGACCAGCGCCCAGTAGACGATGGAGACCATCGGCAGGCCACCGTGCGATCGCGCGGGATCGCCGAACGTATACAGCTGTTCAAGGTAGCGAGGATGCAGGTCCGTGGTGGTCTCCAACGCGTGGTAGGCGGACTGCTCCAGCGAACGGTCGGCGCGCAAATCGCCGCCCGGCAGCGCCCACCGCCCCAGAAACGGCTGGCGCACGCGGCGCACCAGCGGCAGCCACAGACGCGAGGGCATCGCGTCACGGCAATCCGACGCGGTCTCCTCCGGCCCCAGGGCCAGGATCACCACGGAGACCCCGACGGCCGGCGGTTGCATCCGCCGCTCCGACACGTTTCCACCGACCATGCATGCCCACTTTCCGACTGGTGTGCTCTCCAGTTCAAGACCAGAGCATATCACTTATAGTCAACATGACTTTAAGTGGTGTGTCATGCGAGGCCACAGAGGCGCATAACCTACATACGCTGAAACACCGACCACCCCAGTCGGCTTACGGCCGACAGCCCTCCGGCAACTCTTATTCGCCGTCGGGGACGTTGGTGGTCTCGCGTTCGGGCAGGAACGGGGCGAGCGGGGGCAGCTGGTCGAGCGACTCCAATCCGAGATGTTCCAGGAACAGGCCGGAGGTCACCAGCAGCGCGGCCCGAGAATCCTCGTCCACGCCATCCTCGCGGACCAGTCCGCGCACTGTCAGCGAACGAATCACGCCGTCGGAGTTCACGCCGCGGATCGCCGCGACCTGGGCGCGCGTCACAGGCTGCTTGTACGCCACGATGGCCAGCGCCTCCAACGCTGCCTGCGACAGGCGCGCGGCCTGCCCGTCAGTCACGAACGCCGACACCACCTGCTCGTATTGCGCACGGCTCGCGAACTGCCAGCCACGCGCGGTATGCCGCAGCTCGAAGCCGCGCCCCTCCTCGTCATACTGCGAGCGCAGACGCTCCAGCGCGGCACGAGCCTCCTGCTCGCCCACGCCCAGAACCCGCGCCAGGTCGGCGGCGTGCTGCGGCTGGTCGGCGACCATCAGAATCGCCTCCATGCAGGCCCTCAGACCGCCCGGAAAGTCCTCCGCCGTGAATTGCGCATCCATCACGTCACCTTTCTCGCTCACAAAACGTCGAGATATAAAAAACCAAACCGCCATTTTCCAATACGACGCCGCCTGTATCTTCACGTTTTGCGAGCCTCATGCGAAGTCCCCCTCCGCGATGTCGACCACACCGGCGTCCCGGGCGTCTTCGATCCAGCGCAGATGCAGCGTCTCGAATGGCCCGGCCTGCCGAAACTGCAGCACGCCTTGCTTGAAGAACACCAGAACCGCCAGAAAACGCGCGACCACCTCTACACGGCGGTGTGCGTCACGCGTCAATTCCGCGAACGTCATCGAACCGCCGGCCGGCAACGCCTGCAACCGGTCGCGCACGACCGCCGCCTGCGCACGCAGGTCGACAAGCGGCACATGCAGCTGATGCAGCGACACCTCGCTGGCCGGCGCGTTGGCGAACACCTGTGCGGCGATGCGCGCCAAGTCCTCTGCGCCCAGCGACCATGCAAGCTCCGGCAGCATCGCCGCGACACGTTCATCGACATATGCCGGATGCGGGAACCTGCCGGCATTGGCAGCGAGCCGGGCGCGAAAATCGCCGGCCGCCTGTTTGAACGCACGATACTGCAACAGCCTGGCGAACAGCAGGTCACGCTCACGCAGCGCTTCGAGACTCTGCTCGTCGCGCTCCCCATCCGCCTGGTCATGCGGCAGCAGCGCCGCGCTCTTCGCCTCGACGAGCACCGAGGCGACATCAAGGAACGCGCTCGCCTCCTCCATGTTGCGCGCGAGATCCAGCGTGCGCACATAGGCAAGGAACTCCTCGGTGATCTCCGACAACGACACCTCGGTGAGCTCCAGCCGCCGGTTCGCGATCATGGACAGCAGCGCGTCGAAAGGCCCCGAATAGACCTCCAGTTCGACGGAGAATCCCGGGGAGACGGCGGCATCGCCTCCGATCTCGCCGCCGTCGGCAGGTTCCGTCAACTCGCTCATCGCATCGCGCTTGCGCCGCTCACCATGGCCGCGCCATCACGCGACGATGCCGCGGGCGATCAGCTCGCGCGACACCTCGCGGTATTCCTTCGCGGTCTTATGGCCGGGAGCGTAGATCGTGATCGGGGCGGCGGCCACGGTGGCGTCCGGCAGCTTGATGGACCGCGAGATGACCGAATGGAACACCTTGTCCTGGAACGCCTCGTAGATGCGCTGCAGCACCTCCTCGCAGTGCAGGGTGCGCGTGAACATGGTGACCAGCACGCCGTAGACCTGCAGGTCGGGGTTGATGCGCGACTGCACCTTCTCGATGGATTGCATGAGCAGCGCCACACCGCGCAGCGCGAAGAACTCCGCGGCGACCGGGATGATCACGCCGTCCGCGGCGGTCAAGGCGTTCACGGTGAGCAGGCCCAGCGACGGCTGGCAGTCGACGATGATCACGTCGTATTCGTTGCGGAGCTTTCGCAGCACGCTGGCGAGGATCTGCTCGCGACCGACTTCGGTGACCAGCTGCACCTCGGCGGCGGACAGGTCGATGTTCGCCGGCATGATGTCCAGGTTCTCGAAAACCGTGTGCTGTACGATCTCGTGCGGATCGATCGACGGGTCGAACAGCGCAGTGTACACGGTGTTCTCGACAGCGTTCGCGTTGATGCCGAGGCCGACTGTCGCGGCTCCTTGCGGGTCGAAGTCGACGATCAGGCAACGGCGCCCGTACTGGCTGAGCGCGCCGGCGATGTTGATGGAACTGGTGGTCTTGCCCACCCCGCCTTTCTGGTTGCATATGGCGATGATGCGCGCGGGACCGTGCTGCGACAGCGGTTTCGGCGCGGGGAACGTCTCGTATTCTCGTCCAAGCAGATCAGTAGGCATACCGTTCACCTTATCATCACCAGTGTGCGCGGGGCCGCCGGACGTGCCGACCATCACCGTTTCCGCCGAAGACCCGTCGTCTCCCCGTGGCGCGGCGGCGTAGGTGCCGTGGATCGGCAGCGTTCCCTGCCTGTTTCCCGCGTCGTCGCCGTCGAAGCGGGAATATGCCGCCTGCTGCATGTCGAGCTGCCTCCTTCGCGTGTCGCATCCATGCTATCGCGCCCGGGCAACCGCTCCGCGTTCACCGCGCGCGCGGATGCGAGGTGAGGTACGCCTCAATCAAGGTCTCCGGGCTGACGTGCGTGTATATCTGCGTGGTGGTGACCGAGGCATGGCCGAGCAGTTCCTGCACGGTGCGCACATCGGCGCCGCCCTGGATCAGGTGCGTGGCGAAAGAGTGCCGGAGCGTGTGCGGGTGAAGCGGACGATCGATGCCGGCACGCTCCCCCGCCAGTTTGATGACCTCCCATACCGACTGGCGAGACAGCCGGCGTCCCCGTTTGTTGAGGAATACCGCGCGGCGTTCCGGCGTGCCCTTGGCGCGGCCCTCCAGCGTGCCGCGCCCCTCGGCGAGGTATCGGCGCAGCGCGCGACATGCGTATTCGCCGAGCGGGACGAGTCGCTGCTTGGATCCTTTGCCCGTCAGCCGCGCCACATGCGCGTCGTCGATGTCGATGTCGTCCAGATTCATTCCGACCGCTTCGGAGACGCGGCATCCGGTGGCGTACATGAATTCGAGCAGCGCCCTGTCACGCAGCAGCACGGCGTCCGGCAACGCTCCGGTGCCAGCTCTCCCCCGCGCCGCGTCGGTGCCGTGCGGGTCGGGAATCGCGTCGAGCAGGCGGGAGACCTCGTCGATCGTCAGCACATCCGGCAGCATCTGCGCGCTCTTGGGTGCCTTGACCGTGGCGGACACGTCGTCGCTCACGGCGTGCTGCGCGAGGGCGAACCGGTGGAACTCGTGGATGCTGGCAAGCCTCCTCGCCTTGCTGCGCGCGCTGTCGCCGTCCGAATCCAGCTGCGCCACGTACTCCTCGATGTCGGCTTTGCCGATGGCATCGGGATCGGTGATGCCGCGCGTGTGCGCGAGCCACGAGAGATAGCGGCGAAGATCGGATTCGTATGCCCGCACGGTCGCCCTGGCCAGTCCGCGTTCGACGGAGATATGCGCGATGAACTGGTCAAGAAGCCGGGTGGATCCGTTGTACATGGTGCCCCATCATATGCGAGGACCCTGTATGCGTGCGGAAGGCTTGCATATCTGCACGTTCCCGCATGATATGCAAGAACCCCGCACAGGGCGGGGTTCTCATGCGGTTGCCGATGCGCGCGAAGGCGCATCCGCCGAGGTTCGCGACTCAGGCCTCGACCGGAGCGTTGACGTCCTCGGGCAGAGCGGCCTTGGCCTGCTCGACGATGGCCTTGAAGGTCTCGGGATCGGAGACGGCCAGCTCGGCGAGGGCGCGGCGGTCCAGCTCGATGCCGGCCAGGTGCAGACCCTGGATGAAGCGGTTGTAGGTGATGCCTTCGGCGCGGACGGCGGCGTTGATGCGCTGGATCCACAGCTTGCGGAAGTCACCCTTGCGAGCCTTGCGGTCGCGGAAGTTGTAGGTAAAGGAGTGCAGCAGCTGCTCCTTGGCCTTGCGGTACAGACGGGAGCGCTGTCCACGGTAGCCGGAGGCCCTTTCGAGAACGACGCGACGCTTCTTGTGGGCGTTCACTGCGCGCTTGACACGTGCCATAGTTATTCCTCAGCTTTCTTTTGACGTATCTATTCGGCTGGCGCGGTTCAGCGGCCCAGCAGCTTCTTCATGTTCTTGGACTGGGCCGTGGCCAGCACGCCGTCGGCCTTCAGCGCACGACGCTTGCGCGCGGACTTGTGCTCAAGGTTGTGGCGCATGGCGCTGCCTGCATGCATCAGCTTGCCCGAGCCGGTGACACGGACGCGCTTGGACGCGGCGGAATTGGTTTTCATCTTCGGCATTGCTGCCCTCCTTGTTGGTTACTTCGTTTCGGAAGTCTTGTCTTGGTCGTCGATCGCGGCTGCGGACGCCGCCGCTGCCTGGCTCTGCGCCTCCTGCTTGGCGGCGAGGCGGGCGGCCTGACGGGCCTGGCGCTCGGCGCGCGACTGGTCGCCGCGGCGGCGCTGCTCGGACTGGGTGTGCACCTTCTTGCCCTTGGGCGCAAGCGTCATGATGATGTTGCGGCCTTCCTGCTTCGGCCGGGACTCGACGGTGCCGTACTCCTCGACGTCTGCGGCCAGACGCTGCAGCAGTTCGACGCCGCCGATGGGGCGGGACTGCTCGCGGCCGCGCAGCATGATGGTCACCTTGACCTTGTCGCCGCCGTTGAGGAACCTGACCACATGGCCCTTCTTGACCTCGAAATCGTGGTCATCGATCTTCAGACGGAAGCGGATCTCCTTGATTTCGGCGGTGCTCTGGTTACGGCGGGCCTCACGGGCCTTGATCTTCTCGTTGTACTTGAACTTGCCGTAATCGATCAGCTTGGCGACGGGAGGCTTGGCGTTGGGCGCCACCTCGACGAGATCGAGGTTCGCTTCCTTCGCCAGGTTGAGCGCGACCGAGGTCGCGATGACTCCCACCTGCTCGCCGTTCGGGCCGATCAGGCGTACCTGCGAGACGCGAATCTCGTCATTGATACGTGGTTCGTCGCTAATGATGACTCCAATCCTCATGTTCTCCGAAGCGGACCTTCGCCGGATACCGGGCATGACGGACGAATCCATGGCTCACCGAACCGTGCGCACTGCAGCGCCGGCCATCATACATATTCGCATGATCGCATGCCTCATGAGGCATGCTCACGACCGCGCATTCCACGCGACCGGATAGGCTGTTGCCTTGGACCCGAGGCCATGACAGGCTTCCAGGTGGGGTTGCCCCGCTTTCTTGATTTCTCAAGCCTTGTAGATATTACCACACCCCCAGACCAGGCGTGTCGCCACAAGTTTCGGTCCGGGCGCGGGCGGCGAGGAAATACACGAGCGCGAGTGCCAGAAGCGGTCCGGAGAAGATCGGGAACGTCACGAACGTGCCCACCGCGGGGATCGTCACGAAGATCGGCATGCAGCTAACGCGGCGATGACCGGGAAGTTCGTCGACACGGTGACGATCAGCAGGCGCGACGCGCAGTGCCGTGCACACGATACAGTGGCAGCATGGCATATGAACGTTGCGTGATTTTCGGCGCTGGCGAGTATTACGAGGGGCCCGCGCCCGCTATCGAGAAGGGGATGCTGGCGATCGCCGCGGACGGCGGGCTCGACCATATGCGGGCGATGGGGCTGTCGCCGGATTTCGTCATCGGCGATTTCGATTCGCTGTCCGGCGACGTGCCGGACGGCGACCGCAGCGTCCGCCTGCCGCCGCAGAAGGACGATCCGGATCTGCTGAGCGCGCTGAAGGTCGGATGGAGCCGCGGCGCACGCGAGTTCCATATATATGGAGCGCTGGGCGGTCGCATCGACCACACGATCGCCAACATGCAGCTGATGGCGCTACTGGCCTCGCATGGCGGCATCGGATATCTGTACGGCGACGGCAGCATCGTTACCGCGATCGCGGACGGGGCGCTGGAGTTCCCGGCCAATCATGTCGCCCCGCGCCGCATGATCTCGGTGTTCTCGCACAGCGACGTCTGCCATGGCGTCACCATCGCCGGGCTGAAATACGTGCTGGAGGGCGCCGCGCTCGCCAACACCGTCGTGCAGGGGGTGAGCAACGAGTTCGTGGACGGTTCCGCGGCGACGGTCTCGGTGGAGTCGGGCACGCTGATCGTCACGTTCCCGATCGAGGCGCCGCTGCCTGCGGTGAGACTGCGGCATCCGTTCGGCGGGGATCTGGGCGCGCTCGACACGGCGGTGTCCTCGGCGCTGGCGGTGCGGTGAGGCCGCGGTGCGGAATGCCTCGCATCAAATCGCCGCAGGCTGCACAGACATATTTGTTAGCGTTAACGGAATATGGCCGTTTTATGCTCAAAGCAAGCGCGACACCGTTGCTCTAGTACAGACGGCGCATTACAGTAGACACTGTTGGTAAACAAAGGCCATAGCGCATCCATGCGCAAACGGCCTACCCTACAAAGGGAGAACACATGACAGTTAAGATTGGTATCAACGGCTTTGGTCGTATCGGTCGTCTCGCCTTCCGCCGCATCTTCGAGCTGCAGGCTCGCGGTGGCCAGGCCGGTGACATCGAGGTCGCTGCAATCAACGATCTGACCACGCCGTCCATGCTCGCCTACCTGCTGAAGTACGACAGCACCCACGGCACCTTCCGTCACGACGACGGCACCCCGGTCGACGTGACCTCCACCGACGACGCCATCGTGGTCGACGGCAAGGAATACAAGGTCTACGCCGAGAAGGATGCCAACAACATCCCGTGGGTCAAGAACGACGGTGTCGAGTTCGTGCTTGAGTGCACCGGCTTCTACACCTCCGCCGAGAAGTCCCAGGCCCACCTGAACGCCGGCGCCAAGAAGGTCCTGATCTCCGCCCCGGCCAAGGACGAGACCACCCCGACCGTCGTGTTCGGCGTGAACCACGAGATCCTGAAGGCTTCCGACAACATCGTGTCCGCCGGTTCCTGCACCACCAACTCGATGGCCGCCATGGTCAAGCTGCTGAACGACAAGTTCGGCATCAAGCTCGGCTTCATGACCACCATCCACGCCTACACCGGCACCCAGATGATCCTCGACGGCCCGCGCTTCCCGAAGGCTCGCAACAACCGCGCCGCCGCGATCAACACCATCCCTCACTCCACCGGTGCCGCCAAGGCCATCGGCAAGGTCGTGCCCGAGGTCAACGGCAAGCTGCAGGGCCACGCCCAGCGCATCCAGGTCCCGGACGGCTCCATCACCGAGCTGACCACCGTCCTGAACAAGGAAGTCACCGCTGACGAGATCAACGCCGCGTTCAAGGAAGCCTTCTCCAACACCGAGTACTACGGCTACAACGAGGACGGCATCGTCTCCTCCGACATCATCGGCGACACCCACGGTGGCGTGTTCGACCCGACGCAGACCGACGTGAACACCGTTGACGGCACCACGATGGCCCGCACCGTGTCCTTCTACGACAACGAGTACGGCTTCACCTGCAACATGATCCGTACCCTGCTGTACTTCGCCGAGATCTCCGAGTGAATCCCCGCGGTCTAGGCCGCTAGATTCCACAAAGGGTTTATGGTTTGGGCTCCCACAGCGAAGCACTGTGGGAGCCCAAACCATAAACCCTTTGTTTTTACCGGCTCGGCACTTGCCAGCGGGCTGAGCCGGACTCCGTCACCACGTACCGATGGGCGCAGCGACCGCGTTCAACACCTTGAGCAGATCATGCGGATTGACGCCGACCGAAAACCCGCGCTTGCCGCCGGACAGCAGGATCTCGTCGAATTGCAGAGCGCTCTCGTCAAGCACGGTCTTGTGATGCGTGCGCTGCCCGAGCGGTGAGATGCCTCCGACCACATAGCCGGACTCGCGCATCGCGACCTTCGGGTCGGCCATCGATGCCTTCTTCGCACCGACCGCCGCCGCCAACGCCTTCAGATCCATGTGTCCGCTGACCGGCACCACGCCCACCACGCGCTCGGAACCGGTGTTGGCCATCAGCGTCTTGAACACCTGATGCTCATCGAATCCGAGCTTCTTCGCGGCTTCCACCCCGTAACCGTCATCCATGTGGTCGTTGGAATGCTCGTACTCGTAGGTCTTGAACGGCACTCCGGCCTTCTCCAGCTGCACAGTCGCCGGCGTGGAGCCGGCACCCTTCTCATGCTTCGTTTTTTTGCCCATGTCTTCCATACTACCGCTCTCAAAACTCGAAGATACGAAATCGGAAACCGCCATTTTCCAACAAACGGCTTTTCGTATCTGCGAGTTTTGAGAGCACGAATCGGGAAGGCCTCGACTATTCGGCGGATTCTCCGCCGCTCGGGCCACTGGTTTCACGGTGTCGCAGCAAGGACCCGGCTGCGGTCGGCAAGCGCGACGGCGCCCACGGGCGCACCGGTGGCGGACAGCTTGCCGCCGCATACCCGTCAGCGCCCACGTTCACCGTGGAGCCTCCCGTCAGCGTCACCTTGCCGTCGACCGCGAGTGTGGAGCACTCCCCCGCCGCGATGCAGGGAACCGTGGCGGCCCCGTCATTGGCGTTGAACACCCTCACATAGGGTTTGCTATACGCCTCGTCCCGCCAGCGGCGGTGAGGCGAGCAGGCGCACTACCGCGCCTGCGAGGGCTTCCGGCGGAGTTCCGCCGGAAGCACGAAATGCATATTCTCCTTAATGGTCTCCACGGTGGATACATCGGTGAAGCCCTGTGTGCGCAAGGCCTCGATGACGCCCGCGACCAGTTCGTCCGGCACGGATGCGCCCGACGAGATGCCGACCGCCTCGACCCCGTCGAACCATGACGGGTCGAGCTCGTTCGCATCATCCACGCGGTGCGCCCGCCCGCGCTCCCCCAACGCCCCCTGCGCGACCTCCATGAGCCGCACCGAGTTGGAGGAGTTCGCCGACCCCACGATCACCACGCTATCGGACTGCTCGGCAACGAGCTTCACCGCGGCCTGGCGGTTGGACGTGGCGTAGCAGATATCGGAGCTCGGCGGCTCCTTCATCCACGGGAACCGGCACTTGAGCGCCGCGATGGTGCCGGCCGTCTCATCGATGCTGAGCGTGGTCTGCGTGAGCAGCACCAGCTTCTGCTCCGGCCGGAAATCCAGCGAATCCACGTCCGCCTCATGTTCGATCAGATGCACGTGCACGGGGTCCTCCCCCACCACGCCGACCGCCTCATCATGCCCCCGATGGCCGATGTAGATGATCTCGTAGCCTTCGCGCACGAAACGCAATACCTCACGATGCACCTTGCTGACCAGCGGGCAGGTGGCGTCCACGACGTGCATGCCGCGACATGCGGCCTCCGCCTTGACCTGCGGCGACACGCCGTGCGCGGAGAACACGATCGGGATGCCGGCGGCAGCAGCCTCGTCAGGTATCTCCGCGAGCTCCTGCACGAACACGGCCCCCTGCGCGGCGAGATCCTCGACGACATGCCGGTTGTGCACGATCTGACGACGCACATACACCGGCGGCAGGCCATCCACCCGCGCCGACGCGGCCTTCAGGATGGTCTGCACGGTGAGGATCGCCCGGTCCACCCCGGCGCAGAATCCGCGCGGGTCCGCCAGCACGATGCGTTTCGCCATATCATCCTCCTCATGCAGTCAGTGGCCGCCATGCGGCATCACTCAATCACAACGACTCAGCGTAGCAAAAGCACGCGCACGGGTGCGGCCGGAACATCCCTACGCGTGCGATACCGGCACATGACAACGCCCGGGGGCAACAGGCGACACCCCGACCGCACACGGCAAAAGCCCAGCGCACACTATGATAGCGAGCGGTAACAATATCACCGTCGATCATGGAGCAAGCAATGGGCACCACACCGCGTACCGGCAACCAGTATTCCATCCATCATGGCGATTTCTCCGCCGTCGTCTGCGAGCTCGGCTCGAAGCTGCGCCGTTTCGACTACGGCGGCAAGGAGGTGTTCTGCAGCTACGGACCGGACGACCTGACGCCGACCTGCTGCGGCTACATCCTCGCGCCTTGGCCGAACCGCATCAAGGACGGCGAATACGACTTCAACTGCAAGCACTACTGCGCGCCGGTCAACGAGTACCATCCCAAGCCGCGCAACAACGCGAACCACGGCTACGCATACCAGTACATGTGGAAGCTGGAATCGCTCACCGAGAACAGCGTCACCCAGTCGCTGCGCTTCCCGAACCTCGACGGCTATCCGTTCGACGTCACCGTCACCGCCACGTACGAGCTGAACGACAAGGGCATGACCGTCACGGTCAGCGCCCGCAATGATGGCGACGAGCCGGCGCCGTGGGCGCTCGGCCTGCACCCGTGGGTGGCGAACGGCAAAAACGGCGAGACCAGCGAGCAGCGTGACGCCGATTCGGCCGCATGCCGCCTGAAGATCGACGCGGACACGCACGTCACCGTTGACGCCGGTCTGGTGCCGAACGGCACCGAGCCTGTGGACGGCACCAAGTTCGATCTGCGCGACGACCCGGTTCTGGACGGACGCGCGTTCGACGACGCCTGGGTGGACGTCCACCGCGCCGACGACGGCACGACAACGACCGTGTTCACCCGCCCCGATGGCATGGAGATCAAGCTGGTCGGCGACGAGACCATCAACGCGTGGCAATGCTACACGGCCACCGGCGCCCCGTTCGACCAGCATCCGAACGGCATCGCCGTCGAGCCGATGACCGCCCCGGCCAACGCGTTCCGCAGCGGCGACCACCTGACCGTGATAGAGCCCGGCAAGAGCGTCACGACCGTGGTACGCTACGAGGTGACGGTCAAGTGACCGACACCCGGCCGCCCTACGGCCGGTGACAATTCGCCACTTGCACAACGTCTACCCCGTATGTGATAATTCCCAAGGCTTATTAATCGTAGTAAAGGAGTCCATCATGGGCATGCGCGGACGCAAGCGCAAGGATCGTCGCAAGAAGGCCGCCAACCACGGCAAAAGGCCGAACGCCTGATTCTTGCCTGACGGCGTGATTCCACGCCGCGAGACATCGCCATATACGGCGGTGTCATAACAGACGATAAACGGGTCTGTCCCAGCGAAAGCCGGGCAGACCCGTTTGTTATCTTATTATTCCGTTTTATTATGCAGGCCCGTTTTATCCTGCTTGCCGAGCTTCGAGACAGGGGCCCAAGCCGAAATCGCGTCTCAGGCCACGACCGCATCGCCGCGTACAGGCTGCACGGGTTGCGCGGACCGTCCCGGCTCGTCGACGGCACCGGCAGCATTCCCGCCATCCTCGCAGCAGCAGCGGTCAAGCGTGTCGCGCAACCGCGCCAGCAGACATTCCGGCGCGACCTCGGGCCGCAGATACGCACGCAGCGCCGCGATCATCGCCTTCTCATGCTCGTCGCAACACGAATCCGGGTCGAAACAGTCCCCGACCAGATCATCGCCCATGTCACCTGGCATGCCCGAAATCTCCACCGACGTGATATGCATATCCGCATGGACGATGCCCACAGGCGTCTGCCGTGTGATGGAAATATGGCTGTGCCGCTCAATAGGGTCACTCACGCCTGCTCCTTTCGCTCGTCGCAACGGATCGCATTCCGTCATCTCCATTATGAACGCTCACCGGGGATCTGGAGTTCGCGGACGGTGAACTTGGCAGTTGCTTGCGGGCGTCGCCGTATCCGTGCGCCAGCGCGTACGATGACAGTTCGCGTTTCAACTGGGTGCGCGCACGGTTCAGGCGGCTCATCACCGTGCCGATCTTCACGCCCTGCTCGTCGGCGACCTGCTGGTACGACTTGCCGTCGATGGCTGCGTCGATGAACACCTGCCGGCGCTCGGGCGGGAGCTTTGCGAGCGCCGCCATGATCTCCTGCGGCGCGAAGGCGTCCAGGTACTCCTGCTCCGCGGATTTCAGTCCCTCCGAGGAGTGCTCGGACGCCGCGTAGATGTCCCAGTCGTCGTATTCGCCGGTGGAGTCGTTGGCCCGCTGCGGCCGCCGCTTCGCCTTCGCGTACTGGTTGAAGTATGCGTTGCGCTCGATGGTGGTCATCCACGCCTCGAAGTTCGAACCGTCCTCGAAACTGTCGAACGCCTTGAACCCGCGTTCGAACGTGTCCTGCACAAGGTCCTGGGCATCCTCGGGATTGTTGGTGAGCTTCATCGCCTGGCGGTACAGCGCGTTGACCGCGGGCATGGCGAGCTTCTCGAATCTCGCTCGCTCCTGCGCCGCGGTCTCGTTCGGTTGCTGTTCGTCGGTCACGCTCACTATTGTATGCAAGACGTGCGGTGAAATTGTGAGCGTGGGCACGGTTTTGTGATGGACTTATCAGCACATGTCGCGCATATCGTTCCCGCGGTCGTCGGGCTTGTACAATGGCAGCGGCACCATGAGGAAAGGTTTTGGTATGACGGTAACGTTGGCATCGGCGGCGCAACTGCTCAAGCGGCACGGTCTGCTTCGGGAGATCATCCGCGCGGATCGTTGGACGCTTGATGCGCACGACATCGAAGGGGCTGACACCGCTTTTTCGGCGATCACCTATGACACGAGGGACGTGCGCGAGGGCACGCTGCTGTGCTGCAAGGGGCGGTTCAAGGCCGAGTATCTGCATGACATCGACGAGCGCGGGCTGGCCGCATACGTGGCCGACACCGATTTTTCGGCAGAGACCGGCGCACCCGGCCTGATCGTCAATGACGCGCGCAAGGCCATGAGCCTGCTGTCCACGGAGTTCTACGGACGTCCGCAGGACGAGCTGACCGTGGTCGGCATCACCGGCACCAAGGGCAAGACTACGACCGCGTACTTCACCCAGGCCGTGCTGAACGCCCACTCGCACGGCAAGGCAGCGCTGTTCTCCTCCGTGGACAACTGCCTGGACGGGCACACGTACGTCGAGTCCGACCTGACCACGCCCGAGTCGATGGACGCTTTCCGCATGATGCGAGAGGCCGCTGACAACGGCATGAAGTACCTCGTCATGGAGGTCTCCTCGCAGGCGTACAAGGTCGAGCGCGTGTACGGGCTGACGTTCGACGTGGCCACGTTCCTGAACATCTCCCCCGACCATATCAGCCCGATCGAGCATCCGACGTTCGAGGATTACCTGTATTGCAAGCGCCAGATCGTGCGCAACAGCCGCGCGCTGGTGCTCGGTGCGGCCAGCGATCATGCCGACCTGCTGCGTCAGGACGCGGCGGACGCCGGCGTGCCGGTCACCACGTTCGAGCTGCTGGACGGGCAGAGCCCCGCCGGATCCGATGCCGCCGATGTCACCGCAAGCCCGGCGAACGCCGAGCACAGCGCCTACCGTATCGCCGCAGACGGCGCTGATCTCGGCGAGTTCCGTCTGGCGTTGGACGGCGACTTCAACTACGCCAACGCGGCAGCGGCGTTGGCCATCGCGCATGCCGCCGGAATCGACCTGACCGCCGACGCCGCGGCCACGCACGCGATGGAGCCGGTGCGCATCGCCGGCCGCATGGAGCAGTTCCACGACCCGCAGTCCAACACGCTGGCAATCGTCGACTACGCGCACAACTACGCCTCCGTGACCGCGCTGCTCGATTTCGTTGACGAGCGGTTCGGCTCGCAGCACCCGCGCATCACGCTTGTCACCGGCTCGGCCGGCAACAAGGCGTACGACCGGCGCAAGGAGATCGTCGAAGCGGCGCAGCATCGCATCGACAGCTTCATCTTCACCGCCGAGGACACGGACACCGAACCGTTCATCGACATCTGCATGGAGATGCAACGGTACATCACCGTGCCCGGCATCGCGTCCACCGTCATCTCCGACCGCCCGAGCGCCGTCACGAACGCGATCTACGACGCCCGAGCGCACGCCGACCGGTTCAACATCATCCTCATCATCGGCAAGGGTGACGAACGCTGGATCAAGGACCACAACAAGCACGTGCCGTTCGAGGGCGACGACCGCATCGTCGAGCGCATGTTCGCCTGAGCCGCCAAAGCGCACGAACCGATAGAAAGACAAGCAAGACAAGCATGATTACGTTACAGAAAACCGACTACCAGCAAATGGAACAGGCGGCGGCCGATGCCGGCGTGACGCTGCCGATCGAACAGACCGACGTGTGGGCACGCTTCCAGGCGGACATCCCCGGCCGCACTCCTTGGGGCGTGTACCTGATCCGGCGAGACGGCGAGACCGTCGCGTTCATCGCGCTCATCGACATGGAAACGCACGGATACCATTACCTGCGTTCGATGCACGGCCCGGTCTGGATCGTCAAGCCGGACGAGACGCTGGAACGCGAGGCCATCGACGCGATCGCCGCCGAAGTGCACCGAGCGGACAGGCACGTGGCGTTCATCCGCATCGACACGTGGTTCACCGACGGCACCGTGCCGGTGCTGTCGACCGTGCCGTACGACCAGACCGTGGTGATCGACGTGACCGGCGGCGACGATACGATCCTGAGTCGCATGAAGCGTCGCGGCCGCCGCGACGTGCGCAAGTCGCTGCGCGAATGCCCGGCCGACATCGCCGACGAGACGAAGCAGGCGATCGCCGACTTCGCGGAATACTACGACGTGATGGTGGAGACCGGCAAGCGCGACGGATTCACGCCCGCTCCGATCACCGACTACTCCGACATGATCGAGGCGCTGGGCGCGGATCATTGCCGCGTGTTCGCGGCCCGCATCGAGGGCCGCGTGGTGGCATGGTCAATCGTGACCGTCAACGGCACGCACGCGGTACGCTACTATGCCGGCATGCGCAACGACGTGATGCGCCTGCACGTGACCGACAAGCTGCTGTACACCGAGTGCTGCATCCTTGGCTCGCAGGGCATCACCGAATACGATCTGATGGGCATCGGCTCCGAGCTGGCACCGAGCCTCAACGGCCTCAACGAATTCAAGTGCAAGTTCACCGAGGAAATCACCCCGGTGGCCGCCGGGCGTGACGTGCCGATCAAGAAGGCCTTCTACAGCTCCCTCAAGCTCGCCAAATCACTGAAGAACACCCTCAAGAAGTAAGATTCCCGCCGTCTGACCACCGGCACGTCTGACCATCCGCTGCGCGCCAGAGGGCAGTCAGACGTGCCGGTGGTCAGACGGCGGCGCGGACGGCGTCGATGACGCGGCGAACCGCATCTTCACCCAGTTCGGTGGGCAGGCATAGCGCGGTGGAGACCAGACGGTCGCTGACCGGCACGGTGGAGCGGTCCAACGTGTCGAGCCCATAGGCGGCCGGATCGGTCACGCCGGGGAACAGTTCGGGGCGGTACCAGCGTTCGGCGTAGCCACCCGCCTGCCGCGCTGCGGCGATGATGCGCTCCGCCGCCTCGGTATCCCGCGCGAACAGCGGGAACCGCAACAGCGGCTGCGCCTCGCCGTCCATCGCCACTGCCGGAACGTTCAACCCGTCGACGCCCGCAAAAGCCTCGCGATACATGGTCACGACCGTGCGCCGCCCATTCTCATTGGCGTCGAGCGCGGAGATGCCGGCCACCGCCTGCTGCGCGATCCACGGCGTCACCGTCATCGGCTCATATTCCAGTGCGCCGCGACGCTCCTTGTCGGAAATCGGCGGCTCATACCAGCCCGAAGCGGTGAGTCGCTCACGCATCCGCCCGCCGAATCCGCCCAGACGCGACAGCACGCGGTTCTCGTTGATATACAGTTTCGTGACCGTATCCAGATGATGGGACGGCTGCTCCAGCGCGGCGAGCCGGCCTCGGGTCTCGGCGTCCAGCGCCGCATCCCGCTCACGCAGCCGCGGATTGACCCAGATGGCGCCGCCGAATCTGGTCGGCAGCATCTTCTCCACGCCGAACGAGTGCACGGAAATGTCGGCCAACGGCCATCCCGCAGCATCACGGGCCATGCGGGTCACGCAGTGGGCGCAATCCTCGACGAGCAACGCCCCCATCTCCCCCGCCAGCGCGGCCAGCCGCCGGGACGAGTCCTCATCGATCGCGCCAAACGTATGCTGCATCACCATCGCATGCACCTGCTCGTCGCTCCCCAGCGGCATGGACTCCACCTTGGCGACGTCAATGCCCATCGTGTCGGCGCCCACATCCGCATACCGCGGTCTCAGCCCGCTCACAACAATCGGATCGACCGCCGTGCAGCAGGTGAACAGCTGGGTGAGCACCGAGCCGTCGCCACGAACCGACCTCACGGCGTCGAACGCCACCTGCATGCCGTACCGTGCCTTGAAGACCGGGAACCAGTCCTCCGGCCGCGTCCCGGTGCGGGACGCCAACGCCTCACGAAGTTCCGCGAATCCCCGTGCCGTCGTCTCTTCCATGACCAACCTCGTTCCATCGGGAGAATACGTCTTATTTCAATGTATCGTCCCCCCGCGCCAGGGGCAACGGCCCGCGTGACCGCATCTTCGCACTCTGCGCACGAAACGGCCTCCCATCGCCACACGGAGTATGTAGAATGTCATAAGCAATCGTGAACGTCCAACAGAAGGATCGATAATGACGGCTTTCCAGCCTGTACTACTCGGCAGTGAAACCTGCGCCTACGCGATGGCCCGCGCGTTCCACAGCGCGTATGGCCTGAAATCGCTGGTATACGGCCGTATGCAGCTTTCCGTCACCAAATTCAGTTCGATTATGGAGCCGACGTTCTTCGCGGACTTCACCGAGCCGGAATCCTTCCGCCGTCACATGGTCGAGGCCGGTCGCCGGCTCACGTCCGAGCGACCCGACACCACGTTCCTGCTCATCGCGTGCGGTGACGACTACAGCAAGCTGCTGAGCCGGTACAAGGACGAGCTGAAGCCGTATTTCACGTTCGTGTCGGTCGATGCCGACCTGCACGACCGTCTGAGCAACAAGACCTCCTTCTACGAGCTGTGCGCCCAGTATGACCTGCCGCACCCGCTCACGTTCGTTCTGGACAAGGCCGGTGCCGCGGCCGGCAAGTATCACGACCTGCCGTTCGGCTTCCCCGTGGCCGTCAAGCCGGCGAACAGCGTCGAATACCTGCACGTGGACTTCCCCGGACGCAAGAAGGCGTTCATTCTGCACACGCCCGAGGAGCTGGCCCATGTCGTCTCCGCGATCTACGGCGCCGGCTACGGCTCCGAGCTGATCATCCAGGACTTCATCCCCGGCTCCGACGCCAACATGCGCGTGCTCAACGCCTACGTCGACCATGACCACCATGTGCGCATGATGGTGCTCGGCCACGTGCTGCTCGCCGACCCGACGCCGGAGGCCATCGGCAACTACGCGGCGATCATCCCCGACTACAACGAGGGATTCTGCCTGAAGATCAAGAGCTTCCTGGAAAGCATCGGATATGAGGGCGTCGCGAACTTCGACATCAAGTTCGACCCACGCGACGGAGAGTACAAGCTGTTCGAAATCAACCTGCGCCAGGGCCGCACGAACTTCTTCGTGACGCTTAACGGCTTCAACCTGGCCGAGTATTTCGTCGACGACCTGGTGCTCGGCAACCCGATGGAGGGCGACACGGTCATCGGCCGCGGTGACAGCATGCTGCTGGAGGTGCCGTTCTCGACGCTCAAGAAGTACGCGGAGCCGGGGGAGGCGCTTGACCGCGGAATCGCACTGCACAAGGCGGGCAAATCCGGCTGGACGCTACGCTACGGGCGGGACCTGTCGTTCAGGCGCCGGCTGCTGCTGTGGAGGCTGCACCGGCTGACCGCGAAGAACTACGACACGTATCTCGGCAAGAACGACTGACTTTTCGGAATCGACGGCGACATTTATGAGACGACCATTTTTTGCGGTATTGGGCGGCATGGGCACGCTGGCCACGGAAAGCTATATCCGGTTGGTCAACCGTGAGACGCACGCCCACAGCGACCAGGAGTTCCTCGACTACGTCGTGTTCAACGACGCGGCCGTGCCCGACCGGACCGCGTTCATCATAGGGCAGTCCGACGATGACCCGTTCCCGATAATCGCCGACGACATCGACAAGGCGACCGCGATGGGCGCGAGCTTCATCGTGCTCACCTGCAACACCGCGCATTACTTCTACGACCATTTCCAGTCGCTGACGCCGGTGCCGATCCTGCACATGCCGCGCGGCGCCGTCGCGCACATGGCCAGGCAATACCCCAAGGAGCGTTTCCACCGCGTCGGATTCCTCGGCACGATGGGCTCTCGGGCTTCGGGCGTGTACCGTCAGGCCGTCGAGGAGGCCGGCTACACCTTCGTCGAGCCGGACGACGAGTTGCAGGAGCGCATCACGTCACTGATCTACGACGATGTGAAGGGAACCGGCGACCTGAATCTGCAGCGCTACGAGTCGGTGCTGCAGGCGATGCTCGATCCGGCCGGCACGTGCCGTTGCGATACGCTGATGCTCGGCTGCACCGAGCTCTCCGTGCTCAACGAGGCGTTCCCGCTGCCTCAGCTGCCGATCATTGACGCCCAGGCCGTCCTCGTGGAGGACACCGTCAGCCGGGCCAAGGCCATCCGCCGCTAGAGTCGGCGCAGGCGAAAAGGTCGGGCGGGCGGAGCAACAGCCACATCCCCGGATGTACGACCACCCCCAGTCGACCTACGGCCGATTGCCCCCCCGCCAGCGGGTCGGCAATCGGTAATCCTCCCGCTGGCGGGAGGTGGCGCGCAGCGCCGGGGGTGGTCTTCGATGTGGGGTCAGCGGCTGAGTTTCTGGCTGACTACGGCGGTGACGCCGTCGGAGCGCATCGTGATGCCGTACAGCGCGTCGGCGATCGACATCGTACGCTGCTGGTGGGTGATGATGATGAGCTGGGCGTGTTCGCGCAGCTCGTTGAACGCGTTGATAAGGCGGGTCAGGTTCACGTCGTCGAGCGCGGCCTCCACCTCGTCCATCACGTAGAACGGGCTCGGCCGCGCGGTGAAGATCGCGAACAGCAGCGCCAGCGCGGTCAGGGACCGCTCCCCGCCGGACAACAGGCTCAGCTGCTTGACGCGTTTGCCGGCCGGGCTCGCCTCGACGATGACGCCCGTGGCAAGCAGGTCATCGGGGTCGTCGAGACGCAAACGGCCGGTACCGCCGGGGAACAGCGTGGAGAACATCTTCTCGAACGCAGCGGCGGTATCATCGAACGCGGATTTGAACACGCTCACCATCGTGGAATCCAGATCCCTGATGAGCTTCATCAGATCATCGCGAGATTTGACCACGTCGTTGCGCTGGTCGTTCAGGTATTGGTTGCGGGTCTCAAGCGCGTCGTATTCCTCGCCGGCCAACGGATTGACCTTGCCGAGCGCGGCGAGGTCGCGCTTCGCCTTCTCCAGCCTCTTGCGCTGTTCCGCACGGTCATACGGAACGGTTTCGAACCGGCTCGGGTCGTCGCCTCCGTCAGATTCGGAGCCTGGTTCGGACTCGGATTCAGGTTCAGAAGCGTCCGCACGCGGCACGGGACGCCCGTTCTCGTCCAGCACGGGCACCGGCCGATCGGGGCCGAAATCGCGGGTGAGCTCGTCGATGGAAAGTCCCAGGTCATCCGACACCTTCTGCGTCAACTGCCCGAATTCCCCGGCCAATCGTTCGCGATCCACATCCAGCTCGTGTTCACGCCGCTGCAGTCCCGCGACCTTCGGCTCGATGCCATCGCGCTGCGCCCGCAGCGTCTTCAGCTCCGCGTCGTGGCTCGATGCCTCGGCCTGCAGCGCCTCGCGCTTGGCGATCACATCGTCGATGCTCGCCGCCACCAGGGAGGCGACCTGCGCGGCATCGTCGGCGATGCGCTGCGCGTGCGCGGCCTGCGCCTTGCGACGCTCGTTCATGGCCTCGATGCGCGCGCGTCGTTGCGTGGCCTCCACGGCGTTGTCGCGCAACAGCCCGGCCTGCCGCTTGAACGACTCGACCTTGCGTTCCGCCTCCGTCCACGCGATCTTCGCGGTGACCTCATGCTCGCGGGTAGCGTTCAACGCGGCTTCCAGCCGATGCTCGCGCTCCCCCAGCTCGTCGACGTCGGCATGTTCCGCGCCGGAATCCCGGATCGCGGCGAGCGCCCGCCGCAAATCGTCGAGCTTCAACTGATGGCTCCGGCGTTCCTCGACACTGCCGCGCAGCTTCTCCTCGATCGCCGCGACCTGACGTTCCACGCCCTTCATCCGCGACTCGGCCGATTGCAACGCCTTCGCGGCCTGTTCGGACTTGAGCTTGGCCTGAATGCGCCGCTGCGATTCCTTGTCGACCAGCACTCGCCCCCGGTCCCGCCGCTGACGGGCCTCGCCAACCTGCCGCGTGATGTCGTCCAGCTGCCCTTGCAGCACCGTAATCCGCTTCAGCGCCTTATCCCGCCTCGCCGCCAAGGACAGATCGCTTTGCGACAGTGATGAACCGCCCACGGCACCCACCGGGTTGACGACCTCCCCGTCGCGGGTGATGGCCTGCGCCCATCCGCCGTCGTGGACCATCCGCACGGCCTCATCCATCGTCTCGACCGCGACGACGTCGTTGAGCAGCAGCCGCACCGCGCCGACGACCCCCACGGCTCGGCCCGGGTCCGGTGCATCCGGATTCGCCGACACCATCGTGCCGGCCGCACACGGCGTCCGATATGGCGAACCATCGTTCTCCTCAGCGGCGGCCACCTGTTCCGGGGCACCGGCACCGCTTTCAGCCGCGTCGGACATCACGAGCACGGCCTTGCCCAGACGATCCTGCTTCGCCTTGCGCAGCGCATGCAGGAGGTTGCGCTCCCCCGGCACCACGATGGCGCCCGAGAACGCGTCCAGCGCGTGGGCGATGGCCTCCTCCCAGCCTTCCTCGACGTGGATGAAATCGGCGAGCCGCCCCATCGCGGCCACCTGATCGTCCTGTTCGAGAGCGCCGGAGGCGTTGCGCGATTCCAGCGTGTCGCGCAGCGCGTCGGCTTTGGCCTGCAGCGTGATGATCGAACCGTCGACGTCCCGTTGCCGCGCGAGCGCGTCGTCAAGCGCCTCCTGCCGCTTGGCGAGATCGGCCCGCGCCTGTTCCAGCGCCTTGCCGCCGTCATCGTCGCCGTTGTCGGCCTCGCGTTCCAACGACTCGCACTGCGAGCGCGCCTGCGACAACTGGGTCTGGAGTGTTTCGCGCTGCGCGGTGAAATCCTTGGCGCGTGTGTCTGCAAGTTCGGAGGCCGCCTCCTCGCGGGCGATCAGCGCGTTGAGGTTCGCGATCTGCAAGTCGCGCTGCTGGGCGCTTTTGCGCAGCTCCGCCAGGGTCTGCCGCACCGAGGCGAGTTTTTTCTCGTCGTCGGCGCGCTCCTGTATCGCCTTGTCGAGCGCGATGCGCATGTCGTTGACTGTCTCCGACTGCCGCCGCGCCTGCGATTCCAGCTCCTCCGCCCGCTTGTTCAGCATGTCGGGGTCCTCGCCGAGAGAGGTCACCAGCTGCCCGAGCAGCGACCGTCCGCGTTCGCCGGCCAGTGAGGACAACGATTTCAGCCGTTCCTGTATCTGAGACATCTCATGCCAGGTCTGGTTGATTCGCGCGAGTGCCGGGCTGGATTGCGCGCTCAGCGATTCGATCTGTTCGATGCGCACCTTGGCCCGGGCGAGCTCCGATTGCGCGGCCTGCAGGTCGTGACGCACCGAAGCCAGCTCGCCGCGCACCGCGTCGCGCTTCGCCATCGCGGCGACGGCATCGTCGGCGTACAGGCGGCTCTGCGCATCGCGCAACGTCACCTGGATGCTGTCGGCCCTGCGCGAGATACGCGCCTGCCGGCCAAGCGGCCCGAGCTGCCGTCGTATCTCGCTCAGCAGGTCGTCGAGCCGCGACAGGTTCGTTTCGGTGTTCGCCAACTTGCGCAGCGCACGTTCCTTGCGCTTGCGGTGCTTGAGGATGCCCGCGGCCTCTTCGATGAACGCGCGGTGGCCGCTGGGATCGGCCCTCAGAATCGCGTCCAGCCGCCCCTGCCCGACGATCACGTGCATCTGCTGCCCGAGCCCGGTGTCGCTCAACAGCTCCTGGATGTCGAGCAGACGGCAGGCCGAGCCGTTGATCGCGTATTCGGAACCCCCGTTGCGGAAGATGGTGCGGCTGATCGTCACCTCGCTGTAGTCGATGTTCAGCGTGTGGTCAGTGTTGTCGATCGTCAGGCTCACCTGTGCGCGGCCGAGTGGCGGGCGGGAGGACGTTCCCGCGAAGATCACGTCCTCCATCGACGTGCCGCGCAGGTTCTTCGCGCCCTGTTCACCCATCACCCAGGTGAGCGCGTCGACGATGTTCGACTTGCCGGAACCGTTCGGACCGACGACCGCGGTGATGCCCGGCTCGAATCGCAACGTCGTGGCGGATGCGAACGATTTGAAGCCGCGCAGCGTGAGTTCCTTGAGATACATGTCGACTAGGCCTGTCCGCCCTTGGGACCGCCGTCGGCGGCATCCGCCTCCTCGTCAGCCTCCTTGGCGGCCTCCTTGGCGGCCTTGTCAAAGCCGAAATCGCCGAAGTCGTTCTCGTTGAAATCGGGGTTCGCGTCGGTGGCGAAGTCCGTGTCGGCGTCCGATTCCACCACGGACCGTGCAGGGTCGCCGGCGCCGGTGTGCGGCTCGGGCTCGCCCACCGAGGGATTGACACGCTCGGCCTTCGGCTTGGCGAGGTCGGCGTTCATCCGCTCCTTGAGCAGCGTGCGCGCGTCTCCGGCGGTGACGAAACTGCCGCAGACCAGCACGCCACGGCCGTAGCCGACTCCGGTCTCATCCTCGACGTCCACCATGTCGACCGCTTTCTGGATGGCGTCTGGCAGGCTGTCCTCGCGGATGACACGGTCGCGGCCGAACACATGGACGGCGATCTTCTCCAGTTCCTCGGCCGGCATGACGCGGTCGCGCCACGAGTTCTCGGTGACGACGACCTGGCTCAGGATCGGCTCCAGCACGCCGAGATACTCCTCCACCTGCTTGTCGCCCATCATCGCGACGACGCCGACCAGCTGTGTGAAGTCGTAGCTTTCCTCGATGGCCTTACGCAGCGCCTCGGCCGCGTTCACATTGTGTCCGCCGTCAAGGATGATCGTCGGCGACGTGCGGATCTGCTCTATGCGGCCGGGCACCTTGACGCCCTGCAGCGCCTGCCCGACCAGGTCGCCGTTCAACGGCCCGTTGACCGGGATGACCGCCTCCGCGGCCGCGAGCGCGGCGAGCGCGTTGTGTGCCTGATGCTCGCCGAACTTGGCGATCGGCACCTGCTCGTACACCCCGTTCGGCGTGTACAGCGTGGCGATCTGGCCGCCGACCGCAGGCACGCGGTCCGTGACCTCCATCTCATAGCCGTCGCGTACCAGCGTCGCATGGTTGCGCTCGGCGGCCTCCATCAGAATCGGCATGACCCGCTCCTCATGCGGCTGCGGCCCGATGATGGCGGTGCAGTTCGGCTTGATGATACCGGCCTTCTCGGTGGCGATCTGCTCGACGGTGTCGCCAAGCCACTGCATGTGATCCATATCGACCGGGCCGATGATGGCCGCGTCCGCGTCCAGCACGTTCGTCGCGTCCCACAGGCCGCCCATGCCGACCTCGACGACGGCAACGTCGACCGGCGCGTCGGCGAACTTCCAGATGGCCATCGACGTCAGCACCTCGAAGAAGCTCATCGGGGGACGGCCGGACTCGGCCATCTTCGCGTCGACGATGGCGACCAGATCCTTGATCTGATCCCACATGTCCACGAAATCGTCATCGCTCAGCTCCTGCCCGTCGATGGCGATGCGCTCGTTGATACGTTCCAGATGCGGCGACGTATACAGGCCGGTGCGCAGCCCATACGCCCGGCAGAGGGCCTCGGCCATGCGGGCGGTCGACCCCTTGCCGTTCGTGCCGGTGACGTGGATCACACGGAACGAGTGCTCCGGATGGCCGAGCACGTCGAGCATGAGGTTCATCCGGTCCAGATCCAGATTCGTGGTGTTGTGCTCCGGCGGGCGGCGCATGATGTCGCGCTCCACGTCGCGGATGGACTCGTTGTTGCGGTTCGGATGCTCAAAAGACATGCTGATATCGACCTCGTTTGCTCATCAATGGTTCCGTTACGCCATTCTAATGGTCGTCCTGTCATATGCCGACGGCAATATCCGGCCAGCAGGTCGCCGCCGCGTCATTGCGACGCCAATCGCAGGCACGATGACGGCGTAATTCACGAAGTCGTCACCAAAAATTGACCGTTCGTATGGCCTAACCCATGAAACGAGCTCTTATATGGTGCTGTACTTGATAAGGAAAGGTTCGGCCCTCCGATGAGAAGACCACGCGATAGGAGATGGATCATGCGGGCAATCATCCTCAGTGGCGTCGCGTTCATAGCGACCACGGCCGTGCTTGCGCTTGCCTGCCCGGCGCATGAGCTCGCCGACATGGAAGACGAGTGAGACGGACGGCACGTCACACCGGTCAGCCCCTATGACGACCGTGTAGCGCTCGTTTGCGTCCTTAAGTGCGCACCGAAACGACAACCGTGCGCACTTAGGGACGCAAATGGCCTGGTTTGCGTCCCTATGTTCGCGCACTTGTCGTTTCGGCGCGCACTTAGAGACGCAAACAGACCCGCCGCTAGCGCTGCACCCCGTCGGCGACGAACAGCGCGTGGGCGTCGCCCCGGCGCTTGTTGTCGAGATAGCGCCGGAACAGCTTCAGCCGCTCCACAGTGCTGGCGGCCAGGGGCTCGGGCAGATCATCCAGTTCGAACCAGCCCACGTTCAGGCTTTCCTCGTCCCCCACATACGGCTCGGCATTGCCGCCGGGCTTGAGAGCGCACAGGAACGAGTGGTCCATGTACATCGTGTTGTCGCCGTTCGCATAGGTGATCACGCGTGACGACGACGTGACGGCGACCAGGTCTGTGACGACCGCGTCGATGCCGGTCTCCTCCTTGATCTCGCGCACCACCGTATCCGCCGGCTGCTCACCGGGCTCGTTGATGCCATAGACCATGGCCCACTCGCCGGTGTCGGAGCGACGGCCCAGCAGCAGGCGGCCCCGGTCGTCCAGCACGCAGCCGGTGACCCCGTTGAGCCACAACAGGTCATGGCCGATCTTCTTGCGCAACTCCAATACGAATTCGGGTGTTGGCATGGGCATTCCTCCTTATATTGCGTACAACCGACGATGCCGCCCCGTTGAAAGGGGCGGCATCGTATCGGAACAATCAGGCCTTGGAGCCTGCGGCCATGTCGGCCATCCACTGCTCGACGTCGTCGGGCTGCTTCGGGATGCCCGCGGAAATCCATTCGGGGCCGTTCTCGGTCATCAGCACGTCGTCCTCGATGCGGATGCCGATACCGCGGTATTCCGGCGGAATCAGCAGGTCGTCCTCGCGGAAGTACAGGCCGGGCTCGATGGTGAAGATCATGCCGGGTTCGATCTTCGCGCCTTGGTACGACTCGTAGCGAGCCTGTGCGCAATCGTGCACGTCAAGCCCGAGGTGGTGCGCCACGCCGCAGGCGAGCCAACGGCGGTGCTGCTGGCCTTCGGGCGACAGCGATTCCTCGACGTCCACCGGCAGCAGCCCCCAGTCGTGCAGGCGCTGCGCGATCACGCGCATGCAGGCGTGATGGATGTCGGAGTACGTGGCGCCCGGCTTGGCGGCCTCGAAGCCGGCCTGCTGGGAGTCCAGCACCGCCTGGTAGAGCCGGCGCTGGAAATCGGTGAACTTGCCGTTGGTCGGGAACGTGCGGGTGATGTCGGCCGTGTACAGGCTGTTGACCTCCACACCGGCATCGATGAGCAGCATGTCGCCCTTGCGCACGACGCCCGTGTTGCGCATCCAGTGCAGAATCGGCGCGTGCTCGCCGGAGGCGATGATCGTATCGTAGCCCAGCGCGTTGCCCTCCTCGCGGGCCACCGCGTTGAACGCGCCTTCGAGGATGCGCTCGGAGCGCGGCTTGTCGAGCGCTTCGGGAAGCTTCGCAAGGATGTGGTCGAAGCCGTGCTTGGTGGCCTGGACGGCCTTGCGCATCTCTCCGATCTCGTACTCGTCCTTGACCATGCGAGCTTCGGCGGCGAACTCGTGCAGCTTGTCGTCGGCTGCGTTGTTCTTGTCCGGGTCGGTATAGCCGTTGGACTCACGGATCGATTCGACCAGTGACGTGACCTGCGGGTCGGCGTCGCTGATCACGCGCACGCGCACCGCACCGGCCTCGGCCCCGACGTCCTTGGACAGCGCGTCAGCCAGCTGGGCGATGTCGTGCGTCTCGATGCCGGTCATCGCGGTCATTTCCTTGAGACCGGCACGAGGGCCCACCCAGTATTCGCCGTAATGGGCGTTCATGAAGAAGTCCTGCGTGGCGGTGTCGGCGCGCGGGGCGACGAACAGCTCGGCCTCATGCGTCTTGCCGGCCTTCGCCTCGGGCGAATCCGGGTCGAGAGGGTTGAGCACCAGCACGGCACCCGCCTCGTAATCCTGGCCGAGGCCGGTGTAGTACGCGAAGGTGGTGTCCGGGCGGAACATGTAATCGCAGTCGTTGTTGCGCACCTTGGGACTGCCTGCCGGAATCACCAGACGCTCGCCTGGGAACGCCTTGCCCAGTGCGGCGAGTCGCGCCGGCGTGAACTTCGAGGATTCGAGCGGCTCGATCTCCGGTTCGCTGGCGTCCCAACCGGTCTTCATGAAATCAATGAAGGCGCTGGAATTGGGACGCAGCGAACGGTTGTTCACACGGTCGCTCATCGCCTGATCCGCGCCGGGGGCGTTCGCCTCCTCGCGGGCCTCGTATTCCTTGTCCTTCTCGGTGATGACTTCGCTCATCGTGTGACGCTCCTTCGTACTGTTCGAAAACATGTGTCGTTCGAAAACCGACTGACAATTCCTTCCCTATACTAGTCGCACCACGCCCGCCCATACGACGTTCGCGCGGAGTCGATATGTATCCTCCCGCCAGCGGGGCGGAACCGGTAATCCTGCTGGGGCTAGCGGTTAGGCCGCGTTTTCGGCGGCCAGGAGCTCGTGCAGGTGGGCGCGGTGCTTCTGCTGTTCGCGCGGGTCGGGAACCGGCAGCGAGGCGAGCAGTTTCTTCGTGTACTGGTTGCTCGGCCGCTGCATGATGTCGTCGGCGTCGCCGTGCTCGACGATGCGTCCCTTGTGCATGACCATGATACGGTCGGCGAGCATGTCCACCACGGCCAGATCGTGGGTGATGAACAGGCAGGCGAATCCGATCTCAACCTGCAGCTTCTTGAACAGTTCAAGGACCTTGGCCTGCACCGACACGTCGAGCGCGCTCGTCGGCTCGTCGGCGATCAGCAGCGACGGCTTGAGCGCCAGCGCGCGTGCCAGCGAGGCGCGTTGCCGCTGGCCACCCGACAGCTCGTGCGGGAATCGGCTCATGTACGCCCTCGGCAGCTGCACCATCTCCAGCAGGTCGCCCACGTACTCCTTCGCGTCAGCGACCGACGAGTACTTGCGGTGCACGATGAGCGGTTCGGCGACGTTCTCCGCGATGGTCATCAGCGGGTTGAACGAGCTGCCCGGATCCTGGAACACGAATCCGATGTCGGCACGCTTGGGCTTGAAATCACGCTCCCTGACGCCGTTCATCTCGACGCCGAGCACATTGAGCGAGCCTCCGCTCACTTTCTGCAGGCCGGCTATCGCGCGGCCGGTGGTGGATTTCCCGGAACCGGACTCCCCCACCAGACCGAGCACTTCGGAACGGTGGATCGCGAAGTCGATGCCGTCTACGGCCACGAAGTCGGGCTGCATCAGGTGCCCGGGGTACGTGATCGTCAGTCCCTTCGCCTCGACGGCCAGTGGCTCGTCATGCCAATCCGACGTGCGGTCGATCGGCTTGCCGTCGACATCGCGCACGACCAGCTTCTGGCCGATGCGCGGCACCGCAGCCAGCAGGCGCTGGGTGTAGGGATGGCTGGGATGGTAGAAGATGCTTTCCACATCGCCCTGCTCGACGACATGGCCGCGGTACATCACGACCACCTGGTCGGCGATGTCGGCGATGACGCCCATGTTGTGCGTGATGATCAGCACGGAGGCGTCGAACTCGTCGCGGGCGAGACGCAGCAGGTCGAGGATTTCGGCCTGCACGGTCACATCGAGCGCGGTGGTCGGCTCGTCGGCGAGGATCAGCCCGGGGTTGAGCACCAGCGCCATCGCGATGACGATGCGCTGCTTCTGGCCGCCGGAGAACTGGTGGGGATAGTAGTCGATGCGGGTCTCGGCCTCGGGGATGCCGACCTTCTTGAGGATGTCGATGGCCTTCGCCCGGCGCTCCTTCTTGTCTTTCATGCCGTGGGCACGCAGGCCCTCCTCGATCTGCCAGCCGATGGTGTACACCGGGTTGAGCACCGAGTTGGGCTCCTGGAACACCATGGCCGCTTCGGAGCCGCGCATGCGGCGCAGATCCTCACCGGACAGGCTCAGCACGTCAAGACGTTCGGAGTCGGCACGGTTCGACAGGTAGATCGCACCGGACGTGGTGGCGGTCTCGGGCAGCAGCTTGATGATCGAACGGGCGGTCACCGACTTGCCGGAGCCGGATTCGCCGACCACGCCGACCACGGTCTTGCGCGGGATGGTGAAGTTCACCTTGTCGATGGCCTTGATGGAGCCCGCATCGGTCATGAACGAGACGCTGAGGTTCTTGATTTCGGCTAGATTGCCGGACGTGTCCTTGACGTTGGTCGAGTCACTCATGGTCGGTCTCCTTTTCCATCACCTGCGCGATGGCAGGGTTCTCCACACTGACCTGGGGCTTGCCTTCGGATTTGAGCTCCGCGATCACCTCGTTGTCGGCGCTCGGCTTCTCACTGGGGTCGACGGACGTGTCTTCGATGGATCCGATGACCTCGCCGGCGGACTTGCGGGCACGAAGACGCGGATCCGCCAGATCGTTGAGCGATTCGCCCACCAGTGTGATGCCCAGCACGATCAGCACGATGGCGATGCCGGGGAACACGGCCGTCCACCAGATGCCGGCCGTAACGTCGGCGACGGAACGGTTCAGGTCATACCCCCATTCGGCCGCGGCCGTCGGCTCGATGCCGAAGCCGAGGAAGCCCAGTCCGGCGAGCGTCAGAATCGCCTCGGACGAGTTGAGCGTAAGGATGACGGGCAGCGTGCGCGTCGAGTTCTTCAGCAGGTGCTTGGTCATGATGCGCCATGTGGAGGCGCCCACGACCTTCGCCGACTCGACGTAGGCCGACCCCTTGATGCGCACCACTTCGGCGCGGATGGTGCGGAAGTACTGCGGGATGTACACCACGGTGATGGAGATGCCTGATGCCAGGATGCCGCTCCACAGGCCGGACTGGCCGCCGGAGATCATGATGGCCATCAGGATGGCGAGCAGCAGCGACGGGAACGAGTAGATGGCGTCGGCGATCACGACCAGCACGCGGTCGACCCATCCGCCGAAATATCCGGAGATGAGGCCGAGCAGCACGCCGGCGAAGATCGACAGCAGCACGGCGACGATGATGGCGATGACCGCGGTCCTCGCTCCCCACACCGTGCGGCTGAACACGTCGAATCCGCCGACGGTGGTGCCCCAGATGTGCTTGGACGAGGGGGCGGCCTGCGTCGGGAACGACACGCCGTCCGCGTCCTTGATCTGCGAGTATCCGTAAGGCGCAATCAGCGGGGCGAAGACCGCCACGAGCAGGAACACGCCGGTGATGACAAGGCCCGTGACCAGCATGGCTTTCTGCCAGCCGACCGCGATCTTCAGGTCGCGCACCACCGGCAGCTTGCCGTACCATGGCACCGGCTTGTTGACCTTGAGGTCGCCGAGCCGCTTATCGCCGGGCACGCCGACTTTGGTTGCAGTGCTTTCGGTCATGTCAGTACCTCACTCTCGGATCGATGAGCGCGCTGATCACGTCAACGATGAAGTTGACCACGGCGACGATGATGGCGATTAGGATCACGATGCCCTGCACGGCGACGAAGTCACGCTGCTTGAGGTACTGGGACAGCATGAATCCCAGGCCCTTCCACTCGAAGGTGGTCTCGGTCAGCACCGCGCCGGCGAGCATCAGCGCGATCTGCATGCCCATGACCGTGATGATCGGGATCATTGCGGGGCGCCAGGCGTGCTTGGACAGCAGACGGCCCTCCGACACGCCGCGGGAGCGCGCCGCCTCGACGTAGCCGGACGTGTACGTGGAGATGACGTTGGTGCGCACCAGACGGATGAACACGCCTGCGGTCAGCAGACCCAGCGCGAGGGCGGGTAGCACCGCGTGACGCAGCACATCGACCAGCACGCTCATGTCACCCAGCTGGAAGGCGTCGATGATGTAGAAGCCCGTGGGCGACACCAGCCTCTGGAATTGCATGTCGCTGGCGAAGCTGGAACGACCGGATGGGGGCAGCACGTTGAGCCACACCGCGAAGACGAGCTTGAGCATCAGTCCCAGGAAGAACACCGGCGTCGCATAGCACAGGATGGCGAACACGCGGATGCCCGCATCGGCGGCGTGGTCGCGGCGCCTGGCGGCGAGACGGCCCAGTCCGATGCCGACGATCAGAGCGACGATCAGGCTCAGGAACGCGAGCTCGAACGTGGCCGCCCCGTAGCGGGTCAGGATGGTGGTGACCGGCTGGTTGTCGGTGAGCGTGGTGCCCAGATCGCCGCGCAGCAGTCCGCCAAGATAGTCGAGGTACTGCACGACCAGCGGACGGTCATAGCCGGCGGCGTGGATACGGCGTTGCAGCTCTTCGGGAGTCAGGCGTCCGCCCATGGCGGCGGAAATCGGGTCGCCGGTGGCACGCATCACGAAAAACACGATGGTGACGAGAATGAATACAGTGGGGATGATCAGCAGGAATCTGGTCAATACGAAACGGAAAAACCCACTGGACAAACGGTTTTTCTTGGCTTTCGGCTGCGTCTTCGCAGGTGCCGACGCCGTGGCGCTTTCGGACACGCGATGCTCCTTCTGGGGAAAAACGATCGAATACGGATGATGCTCCCGCGGCGTGTGGGATCGCCCGCGGCGGTCATGGATGGCTTGGCGTCAACTGCACCATCCATGACCGGCTTCACGGGCGTCGCCCCGCGTCGGCGGGAGCCGGGACTGGATCAGGACTTGGTCACTGATGCGTAGCGGAAGCGGAACGAGGCGTCGAGCACGACACCCTTGATGTTCGTTCCGGTGACGGCCACCTGGGCACCCTGCAGCAGCGGGATGGTGGACAGGTCCTCGGTCTCCAGGGCCTGGACCTGCTTGAGGATCTCCTCACGCTTGGTGGCGTCCTTCTCGCCTGCCTGCTTGACGATCAGATCGTTGACTTCCTTGTTGGAGTAGCCGTTGTTGACGAAGTTGCCGTCGCGGAAGAACGGGGACAGGTAGTTGTCCGGATCGGAGTAGTCCGGGAACCAGCCGAGCTGGTAGACCGGGTACGAGCCGTCGGAGTCTTCGGTGACGACGCGTTCCTTGTTGTACTGCGTCCATTCGGTCTGCTGCAGGTCGACCTTGAACAGGCCGTCGGCCTCCAGCTGGGACTTGATGGCGGCGTACTCGTCGGCGGATGAGGAGCCGTAGTGGTCGCCGTTGTACTGGAGCTTGAGGTCGACCGGGGTCGAAACGCCGGCGTCCTCTAGCACCTTCTTGGCCTTGGCGGCGTCGGGCTTGCCCTCACCGTCGCCATAGGCGGCCTTCAGCGTGTCGTCATGGCCGGACAGTCCGTCGGGGATGAAGGAGTACATCGGGGTGTAGGTGCCCTTGTAGACCTTCTTGCTCAGCTCATCGCGGTCGATGAGGTTGGCGACGGCCTGGCGCACGGCCTTGGCCTTGTTGGCGTCGGCGTCGGACTGGGACTCGCCGTAGGGCTGGATCTTGAAGTTGAAGGTCAGGAAGCGTTCCTCACCGCCCGGCCCCTTGACGACCTTGACCTTGGAGTCCTTGGACAGGTCCTCGATATCGGTCGGGGTCAGCGAGCGGAAGGCCACGTCGATCTGGCCCTGCTGGACGTTGAGCTTGAGGTTGGACGCGTCGGCGAAGTACTTGACCTGGATGGCGTCGTTCTTGGCCGGGGTCAGGCCCTTGTAGCTGTCGTTCTTCTCGTAGGACGCGGTCTCGTTCATCTTGAACGCGGTGAGCTTGTACGGGCCGGCGAACGCGTTCCCCTTGACGATGGTGTCGGCGTCGGTCAGCTTGTCGGCGTCGAAGACCTCTTCGTCGACGATGGGGCCGGCCGGGCTGGACATGACCTGCTTGAGCGTCACATCGAACGGCACGGAGTCCTTGAACACGACGGTGGTATCGTCCGGAGCCTCGACGGATTCGACGTTGGCGAGCAGCGAGCTCGGGCCGTTCGCGTCGTTGATCGTCTTGATGCGGTCATACGAGAACTTGACATCGGATGCGGTCAGGTCATGACCGTTCGCGAACTTCAGCCCTTCCTTGATCTTTACGGTGAATTCGGTGCCGTCATCATTCCATGTACCGTCATCGGCGGCGATATCCGGGCTCAATTCGGACGTATTGTAATCCTGTGCATACAGGAACGGGAAAATCTGAATCTGCACGGCATACGAACCATTGTCGTAAGAGCCCGCGGGATCCACGCTGGTGATCTTATCGGTGGTGCCGATGGTGATCGCGGATCCGCTCGCCGTATTGTTGTCGTCCTTCACGCCGCCGCATGCGGTCAGCGATGCGATTGCCGCGATGGATGCGACAGTCGCCAAAATCTTGCGATGATTCTTCAAGGGAAATACCTCTTCTTTAACTACTCTCCGCGCCGTCTTCATTGGCACGGTTACCAAGACTATGGGGTTACTGTGTTAGCCATGTGTTTCCATACGAATCGGCTGTGATGTGCAAGGGCGCGGCTTGTGGCCGAATGACCCTTGGAATTGCAACTATTCCGGTATTTTGCGACATTCGCCACACAATGCCCACATTATGAGACCGGAAGAGGTGGGGGCGACAAGGCTGTACATGAGATGAGGGCCGCCTGCATATGCAGACGGCCCTCATCGCGACCTATCACAGTTTCCCGTGACGAATGCAATCAACGCCTTGCGGCTGCGCCTTACTTCAGCTTGCGGCCGGCGCACCACACCTGGTTGACCGTCCAGCTGGACGGATCGGTGAGCAACAGGTCGGCGGCGTACCCGGGCGCGAGCAGACCCAGCGGGGCGCCGGTGACCGCGTTCGGCTTGTCGTAGCCGAACGCGCGCGCGGGCGCCAGCGTGGCAGCCTCGACGGCGTCGACCGGGGAGATGCCCAGCTCATTGACGGCGCGCTGCACGGCGACCTCAAGCAGCAGCGTGGAGCCGGCGATGGCACCGTTCGACACCAGACGGGCGTGGCCGTCGACGACGTTCACGTCCAGCGCACCCAGCTTGTACGGGCCGTCAGGGCAGTCGGTGGCCGCCATCGCGTCGGTGACGAACGCCGTGCGGTGGGGTGCGAACTCGAAGCCCAGCTTGACCATCGGGTCCTGCACGTGGAAGCCGTCGTTGATCAGCTCGATAGTGACGCGCGGATCCTCCACGGCCGCCGGGATCGGGCCCGGCTTGCGGTGGTGCAGTCCATTCATCGCGTTGAACATGTGGGTCATGATGCCCGCGCCGGCGTCGAAACCGGCCTTGGCGGTCTCGTAATCGGCGTCGCAGTGGCCGACGGCCGGCACGACGCCCGCCTTCGTGAACTGCTTGATGGCGCTGATGCCGTGAGGCAGCTCGGGCGCGATGGTGATCTGGCGGATGCAGCCGTCGGCAGCGCCCAGCAGCTCGTCGACGAGCTCGGGAACCGGGTCCTTGAGGCACTCGGGATCATGAGCGCCCTTGCGGGCGAGCGCCAGGAACGGACCTTCGAGATGGGCGCCGAGCACGTCGGGGCGCTCGTCCATCTTGGCGCGAACGTTCTTCAGGTTCGCGCAGATCACGTCGATGGGATTGGTGATCAGCGACAGCACCTGCCTGGTCGTGCCGTGCACGGCGTGGCCGGCACGCGCGATGTCGATGCCTTCCGGACCGTCATCGAAGGAATGCTCCCATGCGCCATGCGCGTGAATGTCCACATAGCCCGGGGTGATCAGCTGCCCGGCCGCATCGATGATGGCCGTCTCGTCGGCCGGATCAAGGCCGATGGAACGACACGCCGACTCGAACGCCTCGTCGTCGGTGCCGGTGGCGACGATGACACCGTCCGCCGCGGTCAGCCAGAAATGATCCTGGACGCCGCACGCATCCACCTTGCGGGCACCGCGAACGGCGACGCGACCCGCCTCGCCCTTCAGCGCATCAGTCACCCGCGCGACGATCTGTTCTCGTGATTGAGTCATATTGTCCTACCTCTTTGTATGTGATTCGGGGCGCGATGATGACCGCCCCATGCGAGGATGGGTCCCCCAGACGGGGAACCCATCCGTCATGCGCCCCGGTTCGGGAGCGCATATCGATATGCCTGTCAGGGCGCTGATCAGATGCCCTGCCAAGCCGGCTTGTGCTCGAAGGCGTACTTGTAGTAGTCCTTGTGGCGCAGGCGGGAGGCGGCGGCCTCGTCGACGATGATCGTCGCGTGCGGGTGCAGCTGCAGAGCGGAAGCCGGGCAGAAGGCGCTCACGCCGCCCTCGCAGGTCTCCTCGACCGCTTCGGCCTTGCCCTCGCCGAAGGCCAGCAGCACCAGGTGACGGGCCTTGAGGATCGTGCCGATGCCCTGCGTGATGCAGTGGGTCGGCACCTGGTTGATGTCGTCGTCGAAGAAGCGGGCGTTGTCGACGCGGGTCTGCTCGGCCAGCGTCTTGACGCGCGTGCCGGAGGCCAGCGACGAGCCGGGCTCGTTGAAGCCGACGTGGCCGTCGGTGCCGATGCCGAGGATCTGCACGTCGATGCCGCCGGCGGCCTCGATGGCCGCATCGTACTCGGGGCCGGCGTGGGCGATACGCTCGCCGTCCTCCAGCGGGGCGCCGTCGAGCACGTCACCGGGCACGTGCACCTTCTCCGGGTCGAGGCCGAGCGGCTCGACGACGGTGCGGTGGATGGTGCTGTGGTAGGACTCCGGATGGGTCAGCGGCAGACCGATGTACTCGTCAAGCGCGAAACCGCGCACCTTCGACACGTCGATGTCCTCGGCCTTCACCATGGCGGCGAGGTGACGGTAGGCGGCCAGCGGGCTCGAACCGGTCGCCAGACCCAGCACCGCGTCCGGCTTGCCCTTGATCAGATCGGCGACGCAGCGGGCGTACAGCTCGCCGGCCTCATCCTGATCCTTCACGATAATCACTTCAGGCATGTGCAACCTCCTTGTGTTGTTCATTCTTCAGCGGTTCGGCCACCCCGTTGTCATCAGCGACCAGCCGTGCCGTCACGCGATTCTTGCGTTTCCCGTGACATGCGCATCCGCTATTTGTTAATGATACTAACTAATGTGTATATCCGCATCTTCGGCGACACAACGGACATTGAACATGAGCGACCGTAGAATGAACATTGCGTGACCGGAAATGGTCTCGCGGAGAGCCACGGAAAGGATCCAGGGACTTATGACCGCTTACCAGCAATCCGGGATATGGGGCCCCCACAACCCGGGACAGAGCGGCAAGGCAAGTCCCGCCGATGCAAGACGCACGAACCGGTCATTGATCTTCAGCCTGCTGTTCCCCGACGTCCAACTTTCACGCGCCGAATTGGGGCGGCGCACGGGACTGTCCCGCGTGGCGGTCTCCGATGTGGTCAACAGCATGCTCAGCTGTCACCTGCTGCGCGAGAACGGCCGCGAGTCCAACGGCGGCAAGGGCAAGCGAGGCACGCTGCTGAGCGTCGACCCCGACACGCTGCATATCATCAGCATCGACCTGTCACAGCCGCATCTCATCCAGGGCGAGGCCACGAACCTGCTCGGCGAGCCGGTCATGCACGTGGAACACGCGCTGCGGGCGGTGAACCATGTGGATTTCGACACCATCAACGAGGTCATCACTCCCCTGCACGCCGCCACGCAGAACGTCATCGGCATCGGGCTCGCCATGCCCGGCGTGGTCGACGGCAACGGCCTGGTGAAGCGCTCCACGCTGCTCGGCTGGCGCAACGTCGACGTCCGCACGCTCATCGAACGGCGTTTCTCACTTCCCGTCACCGTGAACAACGACGCGACCGCCGCCATGTTCACCGAGCGACTGTTCGGCAAGGGCGGCCCCAATATGATGTTCGTCCGCCTGCGCCGTGGCGTCGGAGGCGCCGTGCTGCTGGGCGACGTGCCGGTGTTCGGCGAGAACCACGCCGGCGGCGAGATCGGCCACATCTCCCTCGACCCGCAGGGCCCTCCATGCGCCTGCGGCAAGCGAGGGTGCCTCGAACGCCTGGTCTCGGCGACCTCGCTGCACGCACGGCTGCAGCGCAGCGACGAACGGATGCGCGCGAGCATCCTGCGCGAGGCCGGCACCTATCTGGGCACGGCGCTGTCCATGCCCGTGGGACTGCTGGACCTTGCCGACGTGTGCGTGTACGGGCAGAGCGACATCGTCAACGACACCCTGCTGTCGGCCGCGCAGGCGCAGCTCGACCTGCTGACCGGCTCGTCGTTCCACACGCGGACCATCATCCGCCGATGCGAGTGCAAGGGCGAAATCACCCTGCGTGGCGAAGCCCTATCAGTCCTCCACGATTACCTGGAAAACCGCTGATCAGGCTGCGCGCCACCTCCCGACAGCGGGAGGATTTGGATTTTCAGCGCGCGGCGGCGACTGCGGCACGCACGACATCCCGATCGGTGCGGCATACCATGACGCCATCGCCTCCGCCTCCGGGGCCCCCATCCGATGTCATCGTGCGTTTCGCCGACAAATGAATCGCCGACACGCCCGTCTCCTTCAAGGCGGGAATGAGATCGACGGTCACACCGCCGCCGGCCTGTATCTGGATGCGCCCCGCGGCGTATTCGGACAGCTCCCGCAGGCGGCCCAGACCATCCGGGACGCATGCGGCGCCACCCGAGGTGAGCACGCGGGTGAAGCCAAGTTCGATCAGGGTATCCAGCGCGGCGAACTGATCGTCGAGCATGTCGAACGCACGATGATACGTGACCTGCACCTTGCGATTGCAGCGCACGGCCTCGTTGCGGGCGGCCTCGGCCAGCGCGCGGGTGAACGGCACGTCAATGCGCCCGTCCTCGGTCATGCCTCCGACGACGACGCCGGACGCCCCGGCGAGGATGGCCGAACGGACGTCGGCGATCTGCACGTATTTCTCTTCATCGGTGAACACGAACGAACCGCCTCTCGGACGGATCAGCACCTGGACGCCTTGGGGTACGCCGACATGGGAGCATGCCTGGATCATGCCAAAGCTTGGGGTCAGCCCGCCCGTGCCCATCAGAGCGGCGCACAGTTCGACGCGATCCGCCCCCTCCTCATGTGCGATGCGGGCGCCCTCCACGTCCTGCACCGCGATTTCAACCGTCATTGTCATCTCCTTCGATGCGTCACATACCTTGTCTATCACCGTACCATCCCGCACGAGGGCACCCGAACCATCCCACGCCCCGACACGCGCAAACCGTGGTACAAAGCGCGACACGCCGAACAACGGCGCGCCTCCCCTTTTTTGATTAACAGTGTTAATATATAAACATCGTTCATATTCAATGACGAGCATGACAACAACACGCAACGACCGCGTACACGGCACGACAGCGAAGGAGCAGTGATGACCAACACCATCGCCAACGCAACCCTGGCATCAGTGTCCGAAACCAACCGTTCGCGGATCATGCAGCACCTGTACCAGCACGGCATCAGCTCTCGCGCGCAGATCGCCAAAGCCCTCGACCTCACCCCCGCCGCCATCACCAAGATCACCGCCAAGCTCATAGAAGTCGGCGCCATCAAGGAGACCGGCGATTTCGAGGGGCGCAAGAACCGCCGCTCCATCGGGCTCACTCTCGACACCGCAGAATTCCACGTCATCGCCGTGAAATTCGCGCGAAGCCTGGTACAGCTCGGCGTGTTCGACCTCGCCGGCAAACCGCTGACCGTGCAGGAACTGCCCCAAGTCACCGAAGACACCATCGACTCGGCGATCATGCAGCTCCACGACACCATCGGTTCGCTGATCGAAGCCGACCGACGCATCATCGCCATCGGCATGGCCGTCCCCGGCCCCTACCTGCGCAACGTGGGACGCACCGCCGTCGTGTCCTCGATGCGCGGATGGCAGAAAGTCAACTTCATCCACGAATTCAGCAACGCGTTCACCGTCCCCGTGTTCGTGGAGCAAGACGCCCGCGCCGGCGCGATGGCCCAATACCTGTTCGATCCCACCATCACCACCGAGAACCTCGCCTACTACCTCGTCGGCGAAGGCGTCGGCCTCGGCGTGATCGACCACGGCAACATCATCAACGGCGCCCTCGGAGCGGCCACCGAAATCGGCCATGTCAGCATCGATATCAACGGCAAGCCGTGCGACTGCGGCAACGTCGGGTGCCTCGAACGCTACTGCTCCACCCCCGCGATCCACGAGATGATCCTGAAGGAAGGCGATCTGATCGCCGATGCCGGCACGATGACCCACCTGCAGGCATGCCGAGCGCTGTTCGCACTGGCCCGTGGCGGCGACAAGCGCGCGATCGCACTGATCAAGCGGGTCGCACGGTACGTCGGTTTCGGCTGCATCACGATCTTCAACTCCTTCAACCCCTCGCAGATCGTCATCGGCGACATCGTCGCCGAAGCCGGGCAGCTCTTGCTCGACGAAGTGCACAAGGTCATCGACAAGCACGTCATCCACGAGCTCAACGACACCACCGCCATCACCCTGTCCGCCCTGCCCGCGGACGCCGCCCTGAACGGCGCCGCGGCCGTAGCCATCAACCAGTTCCTCGACCACCCGTCACAGTTCTTCGAACTGTCGTGACCGCCCGCGGAACATCACGGATTTCCGGGGTTCCCCACAACGGAGGACCCCGCAGCAAAACAACAACACAACAACCACAGCAACCATCCCGGAAAGGAAACCATCATGACCAAGCCCATCGTTCTGTCTCTCGGAGAGCTCCTGTGGGACATGCTGCCCAGCGGAAAGCGCGCAGGCGGCGCCCCCGTCAACTTCGCCTACCACGCGAAGATGAACGGCGCCGACGGCTGGTCAATCAGCGCGGTCGGCGAGGATGCGCTCGGCGACGAGCTGCTCGCCGAAGCCGAGAAGGCCGGCATCCACTCCATCATCCAGCGCAACGCATGGCCCACCTCCACTGTCGAGGTCAGCTTGAAGAACGGCATCCCGGAGTACACCATCGTCAAGGGCGTCGCCTGGGACCACCTGCTGCTCACCCGCCAGCTCATCGAGGTCGTGGAGCAGGCCGACGCCATCTGCTACGGCACGCTGGCCCTGCGCTCCCCCGAGACCCACGACACCATCATCGAGCTACTCAAGCACACCAAGCCGGGCGCAATGAAGTTCTTCGACATCAACCTGCGCGGCGACCACTACTCCAAGGAGCTCATCGAGGAGCTGCTTGAAGCGGCGACCGTCTTCAAGATCAACGACGCCGAACTGCTGCTCCTGCGCGACATGTTCGACATCCGCGGCACCTCCGACGACGACGCCTGCCGCTGGTTCATGAGCGAGTACGGCCTCGACTACGTTATCCTGACCGGCGGTTCCACGTTCTCCACCATCATCTCCAAGAACGGCGAGTCCTCCACGCTGGCCACCCCGCACGTCGAGGTCGTCGACACCGTCGGCGCCGGCGACTCCTTCTCAGGCACGTTCACCGCCCGTACGCTGCTCGGCGACACGCTGACCGAGGCGCACCGCAAGGCCGTGAACACCGCCGCGTACGTCTGCACCGCCAACGGCGCCTGGCCGGAGTACCCGGACACCATGCCCGACTACCTCGCGCAGGCCGCGCAGTGACACGCCCGCAGGATGCACCGACGATCAAATAATCACAGCTCATTATCAGAGAAAAGGGAAACATCGCAATGAGCAACGAAACCACCAAGCCAGTCAACGCGGGATTCGCCAAGATCCTGCCTGTCATGTTCGCCTTCTTCGTCATGGGCTTCGTCGACCTGGTCGGCACCGCGACGAACTACGTGAAGGCCGAGTTCGGTCTCGCCGACGGAACCGCCAACCTGTTCACCACCATGGTGTTCTTCTGGTTCCTGATCTTCTCCGTGCCCACCGGCATCCTGATGAACAAGATCGGGCGGCGCAAGACCGTGCTGTGGTCCATCCTGGTGACGCTCGTCGCCATGGCGCTGCCGATCATCGCCTACCTGCTGTGCCCGATGAAGTCCACCGTGCAGCTGGTGCTCATCGTCATCTCCTTCGCGTTCCTCGGCATCGGCAACACACTGATGCAGGTGTCGCTCAACCCGCTGCTGACCGTGTTCGTCAAGGGTGATAAGCTCGCCTCCACGCTGACCCTCGGCCAGTTCGTCAAGGCGTTCGCCTCCCTGTTCGCCCCGTGGATCGCCATGTGGGGCGCGAACAGCATCTCCGCCTTCACCTACACCAACGCTGACGGCAAGCAGGTCGGCATGTGGTGGATACTGTTCGTGATCTACTTCATCGTCGGCATCCTCGGCTACGTGCTGCTCGCGTTCGACAAGATCGAGGAGCCCGCGCCTGACGCCGGCACCACTACCATCGGCCGCTGCTTCAAGCTGCTGTTCTCCGACCGCATCGTGCTCCTGTGCTTCCTCGGCATCGTGGCGCACGTGGGCGTGGACGTCGCCATCAACGCGCAGGCGCCGCGCATCCTGACCGAGCACACCGGCGACACGTTCACAGCCATCGCGTCCTCCGCGACGATGGTGTACTTCGTCGCCCGCATGATCGGCTGCTTCACCGGCGGCATCGTGCTCCAGAAGATCAGCAACAAGCTCGGCGTGCGCATCTGCGGCGTCATCATGACGCTCTCCGCCATCTGCTTCGCGATCTTCACGCTCGTGCCGACCAATCCGCCGGTCTGGCTGTTCTGGGTCGCGGTCGCACTCGTCGGCTTCGGCAACTCGAACGTGTTCTCGCTGTTCCTCTCCCACGCGCTCATGTACCGTCCGGACCGTCAGAACGAGATCTCCGGCCTGATGCTCATGGGCCTGATCGGCGGCGCGATCTTCCCGCCCATCATGGGTGCCGCGGCCGACGTCGCGGGTCAGTTCGGCGGCATCCTCGTGATGGCCATCGGCTGCCTCTACGTACTCGTCGTCGGCTTCGCCTACAGGGTGCTCGAAAGCGGCAAGAAACCCGTGGAAGCCTGATAGGGTCAAGGCACTTCGGCGCTGACTGACCGCCCCGCAGAGCCCGCCCGATTGACTGACCGGTTACGACCGGCAGCCGGTCGGGCGGGTTTTCGCATATTCGAGAACCGACACGGACACGGCAATACTCCGCGCGGGTTGCACGGGTTGCGTCACGGGCACCGTCACGCGGGACGGTACCCTCGCACGGTGACGGCGCAGCCGCGGCCCGACCGATCAATGGCGGTCGGCGGTGTCGATGACGATCGTGACCGGGCCGTCGTTGACCAGGCCGACGCGCATATGGGCGCCGAAACGCCCCTCGCGTACTGCAACGCCCCCGGAGCGCAGCGCCTCGTTGAATTTGATCCACATGATGTCGGCATGTTCCGGCTTGCCCGCGTCGACGAAGCTCGGCCGGTTCCCCTTGCGCACGTCGGCGAACAGCGTGAACTGCGACACGGACAGGATCTCACCGCCGATGTCCTGGATCGACCGGTTCATCTTGCCCTGCTCGTCCTCGAACACGCGCAGACGCAGAATCTTATGCGCCAGCCATGCGATCTCGTCATCGCCGTCCTCATCGGTCACGCCGACCAGCAGCAGGAACCCCGGACCGATCTGCTGAAGGTCGAACGTGGGATCCAAATCCCCCAGCTCATTGACGACATCGACCGACGCCTGCGACACACGCTGCAATACCACTTTCATGTATCGGATTCTATCGCACCCACCGCCACCGCATCCGAACTGGGCATACCACGGCATACCCCCCCCAAAAAAACCATAAGCGCGAACGAACACGCGATTATGCCGCGTCCACCGAAGCCGGCCGGCACCGTCGCCTCCGGAGAACAGGGAACCTCTCCGGAAACCGAGGGGGGGTGTCCGGCCCCGGTGGCAAGAACGAAGCAACCGGGGACAATATCCGTAAGGACGGCACCGACGCCGACAATGCCGACGGCAAATCCGCGCAGCTCGATTCCACTGCACAGCCCGACAGGAGCGGCCCGAACGGCGGCCCCTCCGGACACTGGGAGACCCGGCCGGTCTATGAGACGCAACGGGTGCAGGTGCCGACCGGACGCGCCATCTTTGAACACGACTGGTTCACTGCGAACGTGAACGACCCCGCGTTCGAGGAGCACGGTGACTACCTGCTCAAGTCCGGCCTCCCCGACAACTACCGGTACGAAAAGGTCTGGCAGGACAAGCAGATCCAGGTCGGGACCCGGCAGGAGGATCACGGCTCGTATCAGGTGCAGAGCATCAAGTCCGGCACGAAAAAGGTGCGGACGGGAACCAAGCGCGTCCAGACCGGCACCAAGCGCGTATGGTGACCGACTGATGACCGACTTGCTTTTTCGAGCAGCTGGGATATAATGAAATGTCCGGTCATAAACCGGAATGCGAATTGATAATTCAATATCGGGGCTGATCGGTTTCGACGGTGACCTGTTCGTCGCAGGGAAGCGTGCCGAGAACGCAGGGTCCGCTCGTGGATGTCCCCTGCAAAAGAATAAGTGCTAAATCTAACCGCACTGAGTTCGCTCTCGCTGCCTGAGCTTCGCGCCAGGGTTAAACAGTGAGCAGCCGCTCCGTTCACTCCCTCTCGTCTTTGGGGGGATGCTGAGCGTCGTTTAGAAGACTCGCCTGAATCATTGAGCCACAGGGTGATTCGGGGACTTTAACTGCGGATATGCCCGCCATCAGTTGTCTGCGACATCGATGGGGGCAGAAAAACCGCCATATGGCCAGCAGACTACGCACGTAGAAGACTGAGGGTTCGGTCATCGGACCGGGGTTCAATTCCCCGCAGCTCCACTCCAAGGGCCGCATGATTCCAACGATCATGCGGCCCTTTTCGTATTTTCACCCACGTTTCGCGTCCTGCCCACGGCGAAACGCGCGCTATTTGATGATGGGTCGGCTCGGGGCCGACACGTCGATCTGATGCTTGTCTCCTATCAGCGACGGGTCGCTGAGCAGCTTGTCGACGATCGCCGACTTGAGTTTCAGCTCGGACGAATCACCCCAGACGACGACATATTTGCCGGAACTCAGCTCGGTGGTGATGGAATCCTGCGTTTTCGCGCTCACCTTGGTGATGACGGTGCGCATCGTGTCGGGCAGACCGCCGAGGATGGTCAGTGCCTCCTTGACGGCGCGGCTGTTCAGACCGTTGTCCACCGAGCTCACCTCGATGACCGGAATACCTTTCATGGACGCCTTGCCCACCGCGTTGAGCACGCGGGCCTTGCGGTCGACCGCCACCAGGGTTCCATCTGGTTCCTTGAGCATGGCGGCGGGCTGCTGCGCCTTGATGTCAATCTCCAGCGAGCGCGGATACCGTTTGACGACGTTCGCCTGGGTTACGCCGGGGATGTTCTTCAGCTGCGAGCTGACCTTGTCTGCGGAGACCAGGAACAGCGATTTGCCGGATTGCTGGTTCGCGATATCCAGCACATCCTTCTCGCTCACCCATTCGTTGCCGCCGCTGACGCTGATCTGCGAGGTTTCCAAACGGAACACGGATGAGAACAACAGAAGCCAGATCAGCGCGGACACCAGCGCCGCGGCCAATATCACAATCAGCACGCGGATGGCGGCGACCCGGGTGCCCGCCTTCTTCCGCTCCTTCAGGCGCGCGTCGAAATCCAGCACTTTGGGACGGGTCGCCACGCCGAGCACGCCGACGTTCTCATCGAGCGTCTTCTTGACCACATCCTCGCTGTGCAGGCGACGTGCGTCGACGAAACCTTCGGCGCGTGATACCGACCGGGACGAGGACGACGAAACGCTCCGGGACACCGTCTTTCCGAACCTCGATTTTCGGGAGACTGTTTTCCCGCCCTTTGCCTGTCGGGAAGTCTCTTTTTCTAAGGCCTTTTCCGACTTCCTGCCGGACGTCATCTGCCGGCCCGTCGCCTTCCCGACCGTGGTTCTCCCCGGCGACGCCTTTCCGGATGCAGCCTTCCGGGACACGTCATTCGACGCGGTGCGAGGCTTTTTCCTGGTCTGGCGTTCCCGTGTCACGGCGACGCGATTGGCTTCGGCACCCGACGATGAGGCCCTGTCTGCCGTCGTGCGCGGCTTGCGCGAGCCGGACCCTTGCCCGGCCTCACGACCGGCATCGCCATGTGAGGAAACGACCCGCCGTGCCATCAGCGGTCACCGAGATTGTGCCGGGCCCCCAGTGCGTGCAGGATCACCGCGCCCATGGCGGTAATGTCCCCCGCGCCGACGGTGAACACCACGTCCGTGGGACGGCAGCGCATCGCCAGCATCTGAGCCGCCACCTGCATGTCGTCGACCGCTCTGATCCACGTCCCGTCGCCCTGTGCCGAAGCGTGCGGCACGTCCTGCGCGGCATCGACGATGGTCATGGCGGAAACGTCCGGGAAGTCCCGCTGCAGTTCGCGTGCGGGGAAGATGCCGGTGACGATGACGTCATCGGCCTTGGACAGCGCCTCGGCGAACTCGTGGGCGAACATACGCGTGCGCGAAAACAGGTGCGGCTGGAACAGCACCCGGATGACGGAACGCGGGTACCGGCGCCGGGCGGCGTCGAGCAGCGCGCTGATCTCCGTGGGATGATGCGCGTAATCGTCGACCACCGTCACGCCGTTCTCCTCGCCGCGCACCTGGAACCGGCGCGAGGCTCCGAGGAACGTCGAGGCGGCCTGGGCTGCGGCCTCGGGTGTCACGCCCAGCAGCATCGCGGCCAGGATGGCCGCGGTCGCGTTGCGCGCGTTGTGCATGCCGGGGATGGCGAGGCTGACCGGCAACGCCAGATCGGCGTCGCCACAGCCGCAGACCGACGCGAGCGACGCCGGCACACGGACGGTGAAGGTCTCCCGGCCGCTGTCGGCGCTCTCATGCTCGGCATCGATGCGCACCAGCGTGGCGCCGCGCAGGTCCCCGATCTGATCGGCATCCTTGGTGGCGTACACGATCGTTCGACGGGCCACGGACGGGTCGAGGTCGCGCAGCACGGCCACGGCACCCTCGTCATCGCCCGTCATGACGACATGTCCGCTTGCATGCCCCGCATGGTCGACGAACGCGGCGCAGTAATGCGCCTCGTCGCCATAATGGTCGAGATGGTCTGCGAGCGCGTTCGTGATCACCGCGATCGAGGGGCGGTACTTGCAGAAGCTGCCGTCGGATTCGTCCGCCTCCGCGACCAACACGTCGCCGCGTCCGGCATGCCCGCCGTCCAGTACCGCTCCCCCGGGTGCCTGGATGGTGCCGCCGATGGCGTAGCTGGGATCGGCCAGCTTCCCGGTTCCGGCATGGATGAGGATGTGGGATAGCAGCGAACTTGTCGTGGTCTTGCCATGCGCTCCGGCGACGGTGACCGCCCGGCGGCCGTTCATCAGCAACGCCAGGATGTCGCTGCGATGCACGATGCGGATGCCCCGCTCGTGCGCCGCGACGATTTCGGGGTTGTCGGGCTTGATGGCGCTGGAGTACACCACGGTGTCGGCACCACGCACGTTGTCGGCCTGCTGGCCGATTTCGACGGTGATGCCGAGGGATCGCAGCCGTTCGGTCTTCGAGCCTTCCTCACGGTCGGAACCGTCGACGTCGACGCCACGCTCATGGAGCATTTCGGCGAGCACGCTCATACCGGCGCCACCGATGCCGATGAAATGGGTCCTTCCCAGTTGCAACACCGTCGCGTCGGGCGCGAACGCGACCCTCATCGGGTCGAGGACGATAGGGGTGGCATTGGTTTGCGCTTCAGACACTGCAGATTCTCCTTGATGATTCATGCTGGTCACCATTATGGTCATACCCGACGCCAATCAGAGCGCCGCATTACGCCAGTTCAAGCACGCGACGGGCCATGGTGTCGGCGGCGTCGCGAATGCCGTACTCCCATGCCTTGTCGCCCAGCTCGCGCAGCCGGTCCGGTTCGGCGAGCAGCGACGGCACATGGGATTGCACCCACTGCGCGGTGAAATCCTTGTCGGCCACCATCAGCCCGCCGCCGGCCTTGACCACGGGAAGCGCGTTGAACCGCTGCTCCCCGTTGCCGATCGGCAACGGGACATACACCGCAGGCAGGCCCAGGGCGGCGAGCTCGGACACCGATCCCGCCCCGGACCGGCAAATCACCAGGTCGGCGCATGCGAACGCCAGATCGATGCGTTCCAGATATTCGACCGCATGATAGTCGCCCTTGCCGTATGAATCAGGGCCCACACCGGTGAAGACCCCGGCATCGGCGCGCTCTCCCACCAACGAGCGCACTTCGTCGATCTTGCCCTTGCCGGTCAGATGGACGACCTGCGCGTGTTCGAGCAGCACCGCGGCACTGGATGCCACCGCCCTGTTCAGGCTGACCGCGCCCAGCGACCCTCCGGTGACCAGCACCATGGGACGCGCTGGGTCGATGCCCATCGCCTCGGCCCCCGACTGGCGCACGGACGCGCGATCGGACGCGAACTGCGCCGCGAGCGTGCTGATCGCCGGCCGCAACGGCAGCCCGACGCGCTCCATACGGCACCCGGATCCCGGCTTGAGGCCGGTGTTCTCGTACGCCGTACCGATGAACGCAGCGTAACGCGCGCCGAGCTTGTTGGCCATGCCGGCTCGGGCGTTCTGCTCATGGATGACGACGGGTATGCCCATCCTGTGCGCCGCGGAATACACCGGAGCCGAGGCATAGCCGCCGAATCCGACCACAACGTCCGCGTGACGCGAACGCAGGATATCGCGGACCTTGCGGGTCTCGCGCATCCACTTGGCCGGAAACTGGAGCGCGGCCTTGTTGGGGCGCCGCGGGAACGGGACCTTTTCGATGGTGTCCAGCTCATAGCCAGCGCGGGGAACAAGGTCGTGCTCCAGTCCTACGGCCGTGCCGATGATGCTGATGGAAGCCTCGGGCCGGATACGGCGAATCGCATCCGCCACGGCCAGCAACGGGTTGACATGACCGGCGGTGCCGCCGCCTGCCAGAACGATATGCACAGGTGATGAACTCATAATCTCCGAGCTTAGCGTGAGTGATGAAAAAACGCGGCTTCGTCAAGCCGACTTTGACATATTTCGCCCTGTTGGCAGGGCCTTATGGCCACCCCAGCTGGCTTCGCCGACAGCCCCGCCTCCGGTCAGGCGCGGGACGAATCGGCCTTGATCTGAGGTTGGGCGCGCATGAGCGAGGCGGCCACGCCGGCCGCCGCCAGACACATGATCAGGGACGACCCGCCCGCCGAGACGAACGGCATCGGCACGCCCATGACGGGAAAAACCCCGACCACGACGCCGATGTTGATCAGCGCCTGCCCGACAAGCCATACGGTGATGCACAGCAGGCTGACCGACGCGTAACGGTCCGCGGTCTGCAGGGCCACGCTGATCATGCATCCTCCCAGCACCACGAACAGTATGATGACGATGGCCGCTCCGATGAAACCGGTCTCCTCGCCGATGATGGCGAAGATGAAATCATTGTGCGCCTCCGGCAGATAGTTCCATTTCTCGCGGGAGTTGCCCAAGCCTACCCCGAACAGACCGCCTTCGGCCAAGGCGTATTTCGCGTGTATCGACTGGTAGCAGACCTTTTGGGCATCGGTGCCGCTGCACTCCTGGTACGCGGCCAGAACGCGGTTCAGCCTGTTCGGACTGTATGCGATCAATCCCACGATGCCGATGATGCCCAGGGCGGCAAAGGCCGCAAGGACCTTGCCTGGATATCCTCCCAGAAGAAACGCGACGAATCCGATGAACAGGACGATCATGGCCGTGCCCAGATCCTTGCCCAGCATCACGAATCCCAGGCACAGGAGATACAGAACCGTCAGGGGGGCGTATGCCCGCAACTTGCCGATCTTACCGCTGTGTTTCTTCGCCCAGTGCAGGGCCGCCGGAAGCCATATGCACAAGGCGAGCTTCATCACCTCGGCCGGCTGCATCGTGAACACGCCGCGCTTGCCGATCCAGCCGGCATTGCCGTTGACCTCGACGCCGAGCGGCGTGAATGTCAGCAGCTGCAGCAGCATCGCGAATAACACCACGGCGAAGCTGAAACGCCTGTACATACGAGCCGGAAGGCACATGAAAACCACGCCCACGACCAGACCCATCACGCAGTACATGCCCTGGCTGATGGCCTGCGAGAACGGCGATCGGCCGGCGGAGACCATCGACACGGTGGAACTGGAGAACACCATGATCACGCCGAAGCCGGTGAGCACCACAACGGCGGCCCGGAAGCCGTGGTAGCACCACAGCGGGTTGAGCAGACTGCGCAGTCCGGTGAACCTGCCGAGCCGTTGGGCGTCACGCTCTTCGACCCGCCGAGCCTCGGCCAGTCGGGAGGCGGACGAATCCTGCCCCGTGCGTCTGCCCGTGCCAGTGCCCGCGCCCGCGGAACCAGCATCCGACCGCGAAGGCTGGCCGGATCTTACGGAGCGGGCGCGTCGCCGCGGATCGTCACTTGCCATGCTGCGTCACCCATCGTGAGGACTCCCGCGCGAACTGGGTGCCGCGGTCCGCGTAGGAGACGAACTGGTCCATGGAGGCGCAGGCGGGTGCCATCAGCACCACGTCACCTGTGCCGGCGTATGCGCCTGCGGCATCGACCGCGCGCGCCATCACCGTGTCCGAGGGCTCGGGCTCGATCACGGTAAGAGGAATGTCGGGTGCGCTGGCGGCGAACGCCTCAAGCATCGGCTTCTGGTCCTTGCCGATGATGACGGCCGCCTTAATCGTATGCGCCTGATCCGCCACGAGCTGTTCGAAACGGCTTCCCTTGGCGAGTCCTCCGGCGATCCACACCACGCTCTTGGGGGCGAAGCTGCTCAGCGACGCCCGCGCCGCGTGGGCGTTCGTCGCCTTCGAATCGTCGATGAAGCGTATCGAGCCGCCGTCGCCCGTCGCCGCCGTCGCCACGGTCTGGATGCGATGGCCGCCGGGGGCGAACGCCTTCAGCGCGGCCAACGCCTTATCGAGGTCCACGCCCATTCCCAGCGCCAACGCCAGCGCGGTCATCGCGTCGGCGAGCAGGTGCGGGTACACGGTGCCGTCCGGCTCACACAGGTGGGGGAACTCCTGGACCGGCGCCAGGCGGGTCTCATCGCCGAATGCGCCGCCGGCCACGCCACTGCGGTCGACGATCCAGCCGTCGTCCACGCCGATCTGGCCGGGCTGGGGAACGCCGAGTGTGAATCCGATGCGCCGGCATCCCTCGGCGGTATGCGCCGCCGAGGCGAGCGCGCTGACGCGCCGGTCGTCGGCGTTGAACACCAGGGCGCGCCTGACGTTGCGAAACACCTTCGACTTGTCGGCGGCGTACGCTTCGATGCCGCCATGCCAGTCGAGATGGTCGTCGGCGATGTTCGTGATCGCCGCGCAATCCAGCGCCAGCGAATCGGTGAAATGCAGCTGGAACGAGCTGAGCTCCACGCACAGCGCGTCGTTGTCCGGATCGACCGCGGCGTGGGACACCGCCTTGCCGATGTTGCCGACCGCCGGTGCAACGAGGCCATTGGCGCACAGCATGGCCGAGGTCATCTCGGTCGTGGACGTCTTGCCGTTCGTGCCGGTGATGCCCACCCACGGGGCGGGGCGGCCGGTGCGGGCGCTGTCCACGCGCAGCCGCCACGCGAGCTCGACCTCGCTGTACACGGGGATGCCTCGGCGTTGGGCTTCGAGGATGAACGGCGTGCGCGGGTTGAACACCGGCGACGTCATGACGATGTCGGCCGAATCCCAGTCGATGCCGTCGAACGAATGCAGGTCGGCCTCCGGATTATGCTCGTCCACGCCGATTACCCGCGCTGCGCGGGAGCGCAGCACTTCCATCATGCTGCGGCCGGATATACCCAGACCGGCCACCAGAACGGTCTTGTCACTGAGATCCATATCGTCTCCCTTGTCATTGCGCCGCCGGACCGGCGGACGCTCTCATGCGAACCTGCCTATACCGCGGCGGTCACGCCACGCTGTGCGGCGCGGAGCCGTCACGGTACCGTTCAGACAAACAGCAACCCGGATCGGGACACCCAATCGACGTAGAACATCATCAGGCCCACGATCATGAACAGGAACTCGATCATCCAGAAGCGCACGACGACCTTTGATTCGCTCCACCCGAGAAGCTCGAAATGATGGTGGATCGGCGCCATCTTGAACACGCGCTTGTGCGTGAGCTTGAACGAGGTGACCTGGATGATGTCGCTCATTACCTCGATTACGTACAGGCCGCCGATGATGATGGCGAGGAATTCGGTGTGTGTGGCGATGGACAGCGCGGCGAACAGGCCGCCGAGCGCCAGCGAACCGGTGTCGCCCATGAAGATCGTCGCCGGGTTCGAGTTGTACCACAGGAATCCGAAGCAGGCGACGGCCGCACAGCAGGCGATGATGGTCAGGTCGAGCGGATCGGACACCGCATACGAGAACCCTTCGTGCGTGCCGCCCTTGATATGGTAGCTTTCCCAGAACGCGATGATGGCGTATCCGGCGAACGCGATCATCGACGAACCGGATGCCAGGCCGTCAAGGCCGTCGGTCAGGTTGACCGCGTTCGTCCACGCGGTCATGAGGAAATTCACCCAGATGACGAATATGATCGCGGCGACCACGCCGCCGGCGAACCGGAAGTCGAAGAACGGCTTCTCAATGAAGCTCATGCCTGCCTGAGCGCTGGGGAACCCCGATTTGGTGGGGATGATCAGCGCGAGAACCGCGTAGATCGTGGCGAAGATGAACTGGCCGATGAACTTGGCATGCACCGACAGGCCCAGATTCTGTTTTTTGCGCACCTTGGCGAAGTCGTCGATGAAGCCGAGCAGGCCCATCGACAGCATCGCGAACAGCACAAGCATCGCGGACAGGGAGGGAACCGCTCCCGAGCGGACGTAACGGTACAGTGCCGACGCCCCCCATCCGAGCACGATCGCCAGCACGATTGCTACGCCGCCCATGGTCGGGGTGCCGCGCTTGACCAGATGCGACTTCGGCCCGTCCTGACGGATGTACTGCCCGTAGTGCAGCCGATGCACCAGATGGATCAGCATCGGCGTGCCCGCGATGGTCACCAGAAGCGAGACCAGAATGCCAATGATTAACGCGATCAACTCAGATTCCCCGCTTCCTATTCGTGGTCGGACGACTGTCCGTCCGCTGTCGTCCATCGTTGCGCCAGGGCGCTCAGGCCCGAGGCGTGCGACCCCTTCAGCAACACAACCGTGTCGTCATGGTCTCCGGCAAGAGCTCGGACCAAGGTGTCGGCCTGATCGATGTCGTGAACCCAATGCACCTCCGGCGTGTTGCCGTCACTGTCGTCACGCCGCTTCCGCGCGCCCTTCGCAAGGGCGGAAGCCAGCGCGTCGAAATGCTCGTCATCGTTGCCCACCGCGATGACGGCGTCGATGGGCAGGCCGGCCGCGTACTCGCCGATGCCCTCATGCAGCGCGGACTCGTCACCGCCCAGCTCCAGCATCGCTCCCAGCACCGCGATACGGTACGGGTCTTCATCGGAACGCCACCGGGCGAGCCCGTCGAGACCGGCTCGCATGGAGTCGGGGTTGGCGTTGAATGAATCATCGATCAGCGTGAAAGACATCCCGCCGCGCCGGACCGTGGACACCGCCATGCGGTGCGGGCTGATGCGGGACTGACGCGACAGCGTCTCGGCGATCGACTGCAGCGGCACGCCCAGCAGGTGGGCGACGCTCGCCGCGGCGAGGGCGTTCATCACGTTGTGCGTGCCGCGAATCGCCAGTTGCACATGGGCGGTTCCGCCATCGGCCCGTTCCAAGGTGAACGAGGGGCGGTCGCCGTCGTCGGTCCGCACGTCGCTGGCGAACAGTGCGTCCGACTTCCCGGATGCGGCGTTGCCGGCGCTGGCTTCGGCGTCGTCGCCGGCCATGCCGAACCAGAATACGTGTCCTTGCGGCGCCAGGGGGGCCATCGTCGCCACATGGGCGTCGTCGGCGTTGAGCACCGCCAGCCCATCGGGAACCAGCCCCTGGACGATCTCGCTTTTCGCCTGCGCGATGCGCTCGACGGAGCCGAATTCGCCGAGATGGGCGCATCCGACCTTGAGCACGACGGCGATGTCCGGAGGGGCGATCGTGGTCAGGCGCGTAATCTCTCCGACATGGCTCGCTCCCATCTCGGCGACGAAGAAGCGCGTGTCCCGTCCGACCTTCAACGCGGTCAGAGGAAGGCCGATCTCGTTGTTGAACGAGCCGACGGGCGCCACGGTGGGGCCGAGCGTGGACAGCAGGGCGGCCATGAGGTCCTTGGTGGTGGTCTTGCCCACCGAGCCGGTGATGCCGATCAGGGTGAACGGCGTTCCGACCGTACGCCGCGCGGCGATGTTCGCCTTCGCGAGCAGGCCCAGCGCGTCGACCGTATCGGGAACGACTATCTGCGCCACCGGCGCGTCCACTTCATGTTGTACGAGCGCCACGACCGCGCCGGATTCGCCGGCGCGAGCGACGAAATCATGACCGTCCACACGCTCGCCGGCGATCGCCACGAACACGGAGCCCTCACGGACCTGGCGCGAATCGCTGACCGCCGACGTGGCCAGTGCATCGGCTCCGTCTTCGACGCCGTCGCCCGTCTGCGGGACGATCAGCCTGCCCTGAACCGCCTCGGCCACCTGCCGAACGGTCATAGGCATCATCGTTGCCTCTGCGTTCATGCCTTGTTTTCCTCTCCATGAGCCAATTCGTGAGATACGCGCAGCGCACTGCGAATGTTGTTTCTGCGAATCCCCGCCGCCATAACCATGGCAATGGCGAGCGACAATTCACGGATACTGTCGCGGTCCGAGGCGAACGGGGCCTGCGCCGCGAGCAGGTCGGATTGCGCGTCGGCACGGGCGACGTGGGTCTGCTCGTCGACCTCGAAGCCGAAGCCCGCCCCCAGCTGCCGCGCCTGTGCGAGATCGTCCCGGGCGTCGCCAGCCGACCCGGCGGGCTCCTCCCCGCTCGCCCACTGCCCGGACGGAGATGCCGCTTCGCCGCCTTCGCCAGCACGCGAATCCTCGCCGGTGCCGCTCGGCGTCGGCTGGCGCAGGTCTCGCGCCGAGTCCAGGCCGATGACGTCGACGTTCACGCTGGTCAGCGCATCGGATTTGAGTGTACGGTCGTTGAGCGCGAACACCATCGCCGCCGCGCCGTCCTCCGCGCAGACCGACAGCGTCTGCTGCACGTCGAGTATCGACAGCGGGTAGGTCAGGTCGAGCTCGCGCTCCAGCGACGTCGAGCCGGATGATTTCACGACGCCGACAGGATTGCCCAGCATGTGCAGGAAATCCGCTACGCATGACGCGTACCGTTCACTGCGTTTCGGGTCATCCGAGCCAACCACGAAAATGGCGAGTGCGTTGGACGGGGTGCCCGCGATGTCGCTGGCGATGTCGCCCAGCTGCCGGGACGTCAGGCGCGCGCGCAGCAGTGGCATCTGCGCGGGGCCGTCCTCGTGCTTCATCGACGGGGGGACCAGCGCAGCGTACGCGCCGCGGGCCCGGGCCTCCTCCAGCCGCTTGACGTCCACGCTCTGCGCGGGAACATACAGGGATCCGGGAGCCACGGAATCGACGTCGTCCGCGATGGATGTGACGGTGACGCCCGAAGCGAAGTCCGGGTCGAGTTCCAGCCCGTACGTGTCGGCCAGATATCCCAACGTCATCCGCCGCGCGACGGCTTCACTGACTGCGCTCATCGCTTCCGCCTTTCTTCCGTATGTTCCTTATCGACGCCCCGCCGGATTTCCGGCGCGGCCCCTTACCAGTCCACTGCAATAGCATCGTTGCGCGGGCTGGAGGTCGGCACGTTGTACTTCTGCATAAGGAATTCACCAATCTTGGCGAACACCGGGCCAGCCGTCATGCCGCCGTAGGTGCCCTGCGGGTCCTTCATGATCACGGTGATGGCGAAGCGCGGGTTGTCCGCCGGGATCATTCCGGCGAAATCGGCGACGATCGAGGTCAGCCGGCCGTCGCTTCCCGCGACCTCGGCGGTACCGGTCTTCGCCGCGATGCGGTATCCCTTGACGTTCACCACCTTGCTGTATCCCTCGGCCACGGATTCCATGGCGTTCTTGACCTGGTCGGCGACCGACTCGTCGATGACGCGCGTGGAAGAGCCCTCCTGCGGCGTCTCCACCGTGCCGTCGGCGTGGGTGACCGACTTGATCAGCGACTGCTGCTTGCGCACGCCCTTGTTGCCGATGGTCGCGACGACGTTGGTCAGCTGGAGCGCGTTCACGGAGTATCCCTGGCCGAACAGGATCGTGTTGCTGGTTCGCCCGTCCCACGATTCCGGCGTGCCGAGCTGCCCGCGCGACTCGCCCGGGATGGACATGCCGCTGGACTGGCCGATGCCGAACTTCGTGAGGTACTCGTACCGCTGCTTCTTCGTGTACTGCGACGAAGCCATGACCACGCCCACGTTCGAGGAGTTCTTGATGATGCCGGCCAGAGTCCAGTGCTCGTCGCCGTGCGCGGACGAGTCATGGTATTCCTGCCCGTCCTTGGTGTACGAATAGGGAACAGTGAACTTGTCGGTCGCCTTGTGCAGTCCGGTCTGCAGCAGTCCGGACATCGTGATGACCTTGCCCACCGAGCCCGGTTCGAAGCTTTCGCTGACGGCGCGAGACGCGTTCAGCTTGGCCTGGTCGCTGCCCGCCTGGTATTCGTCGGTGTCCTCCAGGGCCAGTATCTCGCCGGTCTGGATGTCCTGGACCACCGCCATGGCCCACGTCGCCTTGGTCTTCTTCTGGCCTTCCAGCAACGCCTGCTTGACGTACCAGTCGACGTCATGGTCCAGCGTCAGCGCCACGTCGGAGCCGTTCACGGCCTCTTGGGAACCGGTCAGCGTGCCGGGGATCTCCTCGCCGCCGTTACCTTGCTGGTAGATGACGTAACCGTCCGTGCCGGTCAGCGCGGAGTTCTCCATGCTTTCCACTCCGGCGACGCCCTTGCCGGAATCGTCCACGCCGCCGAGCAGCGCGCCGAGCTGGGTGCCGTTGGCGTAGATGCGCTGACTGCTCAACTCGCCATAGACCACGCCACCCAGATTCAGGTCGTCGATGGCCCGCTTGACCGTCGGCGTCACGTCCTTCTTCAGGATCATGTACCGGCTGGTGCCGGTCAGTTTGGCGCCGAGCGTCTTCGCGTCCATCTTCAGCACGGGTGCCAGCAGACGGGCCACGCCCGCGGATCCCTTGACCCCGACCGGCTTGCCGTTGACCTTGTGGCAGAATCCGGCCTGCTTCGCCTTCTGCGTGTCGCAGTCGATCGGCTCGAACTGCGAGGCCGCCCACGGGTCGGCGATGATCGTGTATCGCTCGACGCTCTGCGCCAGCACGGTGCCGTTCGTGTCGGTGATCTTGCCGCGCATCGAGTGGACGATCACCTTCTTGGTCCGGGCCTGGGTCGCCGCCTGTGCGGCCATCTGGCCGTCTATCAGCTGGATGGAGGCCAGCTTGAACAGGCATGCGGAGGCGACCATCGCGAGTATGACGCCGATGGCGATGCACTGGAAGAGGAACTTGCGGCATCTGGCGAACCGTATCATTGCGGTTATTCGGCCGATCATTGAGCGGACCCCTTACTGGGTTTGTACCCGTTGAGATCGATGGTGACGGAATCCTGCTGGGGCACCATGCCCATCTTCTGTGCCTTGTCGGGCAGCGACGAGATCAGCTCGTCAAGTTTCGCCTGATCGTCCTGCACGTCCTGGGTGAGCATGTTGATGTTGTTTTGCACCGTGTTGGATTCGAAAGAGTTCTGAACCATCTGCGTGCGCAGCATCAGGGTTATCAGCAACGTGGCGACCAGGAAGACGATGGCGACCGTGACATGGATCAGTGACGCGCCGCGCGCCTGGGTCCAGGCGATGATACGGGCCAGGCTGCCGGTGGACCGGGAGCCGTTGCGCTGGGAGGAGCCGTCGATGACGTGCAGCTGCGGGCGGGCGGCGGGGCGTGCGGCGCCATCCGAGCCGCGCCCCGCCGGTGCCACGGGCGCCGCGTTGGAGCGGGCGGTTCGCAATGTCGAGGCCATCATCCCCTCCTTCTCGATGTCGTGTTTCGTGCCGTCATGTCGTCATGTCTGCCGCGGCCACCGTGTCTGCCGCGGTTTTCACCCGCGTCCCGGGCCGACTCATGGTCCCGGGCGACTTGCGCGTTCTGCCGGAAGCGCTGGCGCCAGCGCGCAGGCAGGGGCCTGACCAGCTCGACGCCGCGCAGGCGCACCGACGCCGACCTGGGATTGGCTGCGATCTCATCCGGCCCGGCCTGGACGGCGCCGCGCGTCAGCGGCGCGAAGAACGGCTGCGCGTCGTCGGGGATGACCGGCATGTCGGCCGGCGCGTCCACGCGCAGTCCTTCGTTCATGAACGACTTCACCGTCTTGTCTTCCAATGAGTGATACGACTCGACCACCAGGCGGCCGTTCGGGGCGAGCCGGCAGGCTATCTGCGGCAGGGTGCCGGCGAGCTTGTCCAGTTCGCCGTTCACTTCGATGCGCAATGCCTGGAACACGCGCTTGGCGGGGTTTCCGGCGGGACGGTGCGCCTGCGGCACCACCTCGTCGACGAGCCTGTTGAGCTGGGCGGACGTCGTCAGAGGTTCCTGCGCGCGACGGCGCACGATCTCGCGGGCGATCTGGCGGGAGAACCGTTCCTCCCCGTATGCGCGGAATATGCGTACCAGCTCGCGCTCGGGGTACTCGGCCAGGACGCGTTGCGCGGTCAGGGGCTGGCTGACGTCCATGCGCATGTCGAGCGGCGCGTCGTGCGCGTAGGAGAAGCCGCGGTCCGTCTCATCGATCTGCAGGCTCGACAGACCCAGATCCATGAACACCGCATTCACCCGATCGATGCCCTGGTCGTCAAGCACCTGGCCGAACGCGTCGAATGCGGCGTGGACAGGTATGAAGCGGTCCGAAAGTCCTTCCCCGGCGATGCGCTCGGTGGCCATGGCGAGTGCTTCCGCATCCCGGTCGATGCCCAGCACGCGGGCCTGCGGCGCGGCTTTGAGGAAGGCGATGGTGTGGCCGGCCAGACCGAGCGTGCAGTCGACCGCGATGGATCCGGGGTCCTGCAACGCCGGGGCGACCAGCGACACGCACTGCTCAAGCAGTACTGGCTGGTGAATCGAAGCATAATCAGTCATCAGAATCCCACCACCGGAAGCACGTCGTCGGCTATGTCGGCATAGCCTTGTTCCTTCTCGTTCAGATATCGTTCCCAAGCCTCGCGGTTCCAGATCTCGGCGCGGGTGCCCACACCTATCACCACGATGTCGTCGCCGAGGTTCGCGTAGTCGCGCAGCATCTGCGGTACCAGCACTCGTCCCTGCTTGTCCGGGTCTTGGTCGACGGCTCCGGACAGGAACACGCGCAGGTAGTCGCGTGCGGCCTTGTCGCCCATCGACGTGTGCTGGATCTGGATGGCGATGCGACGGAACTCCGATTGCGGCAGGAGGTAGACGCACCGTTCCTGGCCGCGCGCCATGACGAGTCCCGCGCCAAGCTGGGAACGGAGCTTGGCAGGCAGGGCCATGCGGCCCTTCGCGTCGATTTTCGGGGTGTACGTGCCCAGCAACAGCGGGGGCAGGGCCATCGGCTCCGGCTGTGCGGAGGGGTTCGTGGCGTTCTGGACTTGCGAGTCGTCTGCCAACGTTCCACCTCCTAACCGTGAATCCGGATACACCAATCCACCACTGTACCCCACTTCTCACCACAAATCCCCACGAAATGGTTTTTCCACATAGTTTTAATGCGTATCCTCCACAACCGCTTCGGAGCGCCGTTGCGGCAGGACACATCCACACGGCTTCGTATTGCCCTTGCGCTACATTTGAATGCCTGAGTTTTCACCGAGAGAACGGACATCAATGCCGGGATTATCAACGCAACTGCACGAGGAACAGCAAGCGGTCGACCGCGCATACGCCCGCTTGGACGCCCTGCGATCGCAGACGCGCACGCGGTTGGATACGGTACGTGCGGCCGGCTCGCACGGGTCCCCCACCCAGCGCACGGAACGCGACTCGTTCGCCACCATGTACGAGGACCGGCTCACCCAGCTGCGCGCCATGGAAGACCGTCTGGTGTTCGGCCGACTCGATGACGTGAAGGGCGAGCGCCGGTACATAGGCCGCATCGGCCTGTCCAGCGAGAACCACGAGCCGATACTGACCGACTGGCGCGCCGAGGCGGCCCGCCCGTTCTACGAGGCGACGCCATCCAACCACGGCGACATCGTCATGCGCCGCCATATCACACTGAACTTCCGCGATGTCATCGGCATCGAGGACGAGGTGCTCGACGTCCATTCCGAGCAGGTGGACAAGGCCTCGAAGGCCGGGACGCTCACCGGCGAAGGCGCCCTGCTGGCATCGCTCAGTTCGCGCCGAACCGGCAAGATGACGGACATCGTCGCCACGATCCAGGCGGAGCAGGACCGCATCATCCGCTCAGATCTCAACAGGGCTCTGGTGGTGCAGGGCGGGCCCGGCACCGGCAAGACCGCGGTCGCGCTGCACCGCGCCGCATACCTGCTGTACACGCACCGGCGCAAGCTGGAGCGCTCCGGCGTGCTGGTCATCGGCCCGAGCACGACGTTCCTGCGCTACATCGACCAGGTGCTGCCCTCGCTCGGCGAGACGGGCGTCGTCAGCCGCACCATCGCCGACCTCATCCCGGGCATCAAGGCGACCGCGACGGACACGCCGCTCGCCGCCAAGCTCAAGGGAGACCGTCGCATGGCGCAGGTCGTGGCCAACGCCATCGCGCTGCGCGAACGGGTTCCGCAGGACCTGCCCACCGTGCACGTGAACGGCTTCGCGGTCCGCATGCTCGACACCGATGTCAGGGCGGCCATCGACCAGGCGAAGCGCACGCGCCAGCCGCACAACAAGGCGCGGGAGACCTTCGTGCGGACCATGCTGATGGCGCTTCGAGACCGTTACGCCGAGCAGCTGGACTATACGCCGTCCGATGACGAGCTGAACGAGGCGCTGACGAACCTTCGCCTGAACGACAAGGTGAGGGTCGCGCTGAACCTCGCGTGGCTGCCGATGAACGGCACGTGGCTGATCGACAACCTGTGGTCCCATCCGCTCCGTCTTCGCGCGCTCGCGCCGTGGCTTGACGACGACGGCATCGCCGCGCTCACCCGCCCCAAGGGCGCCCCGATGACGCAATCGGACGTGCCGCTGCTGGACGAGGCCATGGAGCTTCTGGGGCCCGACCCCAAGATCGCGGCGCAGATCGCCGCCAAGAACGCGAAGCGCGCCCAGGAGGAGCAGTTCGCGCAGGACACCCTGAACTCGGTAGGTCTCGGGTCGGGCATCGTCTCCTCGCAGATGCTGGTCGACCAGATGAACGGCGAGGGCGGCGAGTTCATCGCACAGCGTGCCGCGGCCGACCGCGAGTGGACATACGGGCATGTGGTCGTCGACGAGGCTCAGGAACTGACCGCGATGGACTGGCGCATGCTGATCCGCCGGTGCCCGTCGCGCTCGTTCACCATCGTCGGCGACGTGGCTCAGACGTCTGCGCTCGGCGGCACGCGCCGCTGGGACCGCACGATGAACCGGCTGTTCGGCGAGCGGCGGTGGGATCTCAACGAGCTGACCATCAACTACCGCAATCCGCAGGAGGTTTCGGACCTGGCCTCGGACTTCGCGCAGAAGGCGGGACTGTATATCTCGACGGTCAACGCCGTGCGCACGATACCGGACGCCGTGCGCAGGATCATCGTCGACGGCGAATCCGACACGATCGCGACCGCGGCATCGCATGTCGCGCAGCTAGCCAAGCAGTTCGTGGATGCGGACGGAACCGGTCGCGTAGCGGTCATCGCCCCTTCCCACATGCTCGATCCGCTCCGATCCACTATCTTTTCAACGCTTCCGGGTACGCTGGGACAGCAAGAGACGGACCGGCTGTCCGAGCAGCACGAGTGGGACGCGCAGATCAGCGTCGGTTCCACGGAGTCGGTCAAGGGACTTGAATTCGACGCCGTAGTGGTCGTACAGCCCGGACGTATCGAGCAGGATGCTCCCTCGCGCCTGGTGGCGGCTTCGGATCTCTACGTGGCTATGACCAGACCAACGCAGCGATTGGTTATAGTGCGGACAGGGGAAGACGAAACAGCTTTGCAGCTATAAGGTAGGTACCATGGCAAAAGCTCTGTTATTGGAAAACATTCACCCGGATGCGGCGCAATCGCTGCGCGATCACGGTTTCGAAGTGGAGACGCGCAAGGGCGCCCTGGGCGAGAAGGAACTCATCGAGGCGCTTGACGGCGTGAGCCTGCTCGGCATACGGTCCAAGACGCCCGTGACCGCAGCGGTCATCGACGCATGCCCGTCCCTGACCGCGGTCGGATGCTTCTGCATCGGCACCAATCAGGTGGATCTCGATTATGCGGGCAAGCATGGCATCGGCGTGTTCAACGCCCCGTATTCCAACACCCGTTCCGTGGTGGAACTGGTGATCTGCGACATCATCTGCCTGATGCGCCGCATTCCCGCCCACACGCATCACATGCGCCATGGCTTGTGGGACAAGTCCGCTTCCGGCTCGCATGAGGTTCGCGGCAAGACCTTGGGCATCATCGGATACGGCAATATCGGCTCGCAGTTGTCCGTGCTGGCGGAGGCTCTGGGCATGCGCGTCGTGTTCTACGATATCGAGGAGAAGCTGGCGATGGGCAACGCCCACCGTTGCGAGACCCTTGACGAACTGCTGGAGCAGTCCGATGCGGTGACCCTGCATGTGGACGGCCGCAAGTCCAACACTGGCTTCTTCGGCGAGGACCAGTTCGCCCGCATGAAGCAGAATGCCATTTTCATCAACCTGTCCCGCGGCTTCGTCGCCAACCTGGACGCGTTGAAGCGTCATCTGGATTCCGGTCATCTTTCCGGCGCCGCGGTCGATGTGTTCCCCGTCGAGCCGAAGAAGAGCGGCGATCCGTTCGACACCGATCTCGCCGACGAGGACAACATGATTCTCACCCCGCATATCGGCGGCTCGACGCTTGAGGCGCAGAAGTCAATCGGGCATTTCGTCTCGCAGCGACTTGAGGACTACTGGGACAAGGGGTCGACCATGCTTTCGGTCAACCTTCCCCAGGTGACGTTGGGGCCGTGCAAGAGCGCTGCTCGAATCGCGCATCTGCATGCCAACCTGCCGGGCGTTCTCGCCCGCGTCAACCATGTGCTGGGCAAGGAGAACATCAACATCGCTGCGCAGTCTCTCGGAACCGAGGGCGAACTCGGCTACGTGGTCACTGACGTATCGCAGAAGCCCAGCCAGACCACGCTGGACGCGCTCAGCCACATCGAGGGCACGATTCGCATGCGCGTGATCAGCTGAACAAGCCGGTCATCGGTTTTCCACACGGCCCCTTCCGCTGTTCGATCATGGAAGGGGCCGGTCGCATATCAGGCGTCACATGTCGACGTCGGCATCGACATCAACATTGATTCGTGTCAGCGCAGTTTCGACCAGCGCAGTTCCGCTTCAGCACTGCTTCGCTCCGGCACTGCTTCGTTTCAGCACCGTTCCGTTTCAGCACCGTTCCGTTTCAGTGCTGTTCCGCCTCGGCGTGCTTTTCCTTGCGCAGATCGTCTATGGCTCGCTGGAAGTCCTCAAGACCATCAAAATTCTGATACACGCTGGCGAATCGCAGGTAGGCGACCTCATCGAGCTCCCGTAGAGGAGCCAATATCGCCTTGCCGACATCGTCCGAATCGACTTCGGCAAGCCCCCTCGCCCTCAGATCCTCTTCGACGCGCTGACCGAGTGTGCGTAGATCGTCTTCGTTGATGGGCCGTCCCTGACAGGCCTTCCTCACGCCGGACACCACCTTCTTTCGGTCGAACGGCTCTACGTTTCCGGAACGCTTGCGCACCAACAACATGGTGCTTTCCACGGTGGTGAAGCGTTTGTGGCATATCTGACACACACGCCTGCGACGAATCGAGAACCCGTCATCACTGATTCTCGTATCGATGACCTTGGTATCGGAATTCTGACAATAAGGACAATGCATGACCTCAGAATATCGTAAGCGTTGACAAAGCCCCTTCCCCATGTCAACGGTCACGTCCGAATCCGGAAGCGGCCGGCGGTAAATGCCGAAGAAGCGATTCGAGAAAGCACTCATGGGGACGCACCGCTCCGAATTCGCCGGAATCAGACAATCGGCACCTTGAGCTGCTGCCCCACCTGCAACGAGACACCATCGAGATGGTTGAGCGATATCAGATCATCGATGGTGTCGCGCACATCGCCCCCATCAGGAGTGATGGCCGAGGCATATGACCACAAGGTGTCCCCCGGCTGCACGGTATAGCTGTACACTGCGGAGAGATCCGGCGCCGACCGGGCGACCTGCGGCATCAGCAGGCCGATCATGCACAGGCACAGCAGGGCGCCCATCATCGAGAACACGATCTTGCCGCGAAGAGTCAAACACATGGTCGAATGACCCCTCTTCGCCATGCGAACACCATGCTCGTCGCACACTCCGATAATCACCCGGGAATCACGCCGTCGCGCATCGGAAGAATCCATATTCCTCAAAAACGTTGGAACATCGCTGTTTTTGACATCGAACGCCACATCGCGCATCGCATCATGACGACTTGATGCACACTGGAGCCCCGCTGCCGCAATCATTTGTTCCATCATGTCGCCCTCCTTCTCGAACTCATGTTTCATAGAACAACTGTACTCATAGTGACACAGCGGTTCGACAAAAGCAACACGCCATATCGAACGAATGTTTGTTTTCATGGAACAAATCACGCTATGATTGAACGAAGATGAAAGGAGTCGACGTGAGCACACCAGCACCCACCTCGAAAAACGCCACGCGGCAACGCGATGACGCCCTGACCGAAAGGCAGCATCTGGTGCTTGATGCCATACGCAAGCACATTGCGGAACAGGGATTCGCTCCGTCCTTCCGAGAAATCGGCGAAGCTGTCGGGCTGAAGAGCCCGTCATCGGTCAAGCATCAGCTTCATGCACTGGAGCGCAAGGGCTATCTTCATATCAGCGCCAACAAGGGCCGCGCCATCGAGTTGTATGATTCCGGCACGGACTCGCAAACCGCCACGGTACTCCCCTTCCCCGGGGACACGGAGGCCAGCGAGTCGATTCTCGCATCCCGTGACGTCCCGCTGGTCGGGCGCATCGCCGCCGGCGTCCCGATTACCGCCGAACAGCACATCGATGATGTCATGCGGCTACCGCAACGGCTTACGGGCAGCGGCAAACTGTTCATGCTCGAAGTGCACGGCGACTCGATGATCGACGCCGCTATCTGCGACGGCGACTACGTGGTCATACGCGAACAGCCGTCCGCAGTCAACGGCGACATCGTCGCCGCGTTGCTCGACGACGAGGCCACGATCAAGACGTTCCGCAAGGACAATGGCCACATCTGGCTGATACCGCATAACCCCGCATACTCCCCCATCGACGGCACCCACGCGCAGATCATGGGCAAGGTCGTCAGCGTGCTGCGTCGACTCTGACCGCAGCCAACCGTCCCGGACCTTGCAATTCAATACACTCGCGCGGCTTGATACGACAATGGGTTGGGTAATCGCCCGATTTCAGGCAATCACCCAACCCATTGTCGTATCAAGCCGCGCAATGCGGCGTCCCATTCAGGAGTGCAGCTGTTCGGCGCTGGGCGAACGGTACCCCTGCGGTTCGAGCTGGAACGTGGTGTGGGGAATCGAGACGGGGAAATGCTCGCGCAGGCAGTCCTGCAGTTGGCTGAGCACATTCGCCGCCTGATCCATGCTCATGCCGGGTTCCACCACGACATGCGCCATGAGCATGGGCATGCCGGTGGACACGGTGCTCGCATGCAGATCATGGACGGCCACGACGTGGGGGATATTCTCCAGATGCGTACGTACTTCGTCGAGATTCAATCCGTCCGGGGTCTCCTCCAGCAGCACTTTCAGCGCATCGCGCAACAGCTTCACCGCACGTGGAATCATCAGCAGCGCGATCAGGCCGCCGGCGATGGCATCGAAGCCATCCCACCCGGTGAGCATCATGACCACGGCCGACGCTATGACCGCCACCGAGCCCAGGGCATCATTCACCACTTCGAGGAACGCGGCTTTCATGTTCATGTTGTCGTTATGCTGCCCGGCAAGGATGATGATCGAGCCGACATTGGCAGCCAGACCCAGAATGCCGAAGAACAGCAGCAGCCCACTGTCCGCCACATGTTCGGCGGATCCTCCGAACAGTCGCATCCCCGCCTCGATCAGCGCATACAATCCGACGAACAGCAGGATCATCGCTCCCGCCTCCGCGGTCAGCACCTCAAGCCGGGCCCAACCCCAGGTGCGGGAGCTGTTGGGCTTTCGACGCATAAGCACCGCCGTCACCGTCGATGCAATCAACACCGACATGTCCGTGAGCATATGCCCGGCATCCACCAGCAATGCCAGTGATCCGGTGATGATGGCGCCGACGATCTCCGCCACGAACACCGTGCCGGTCAAGGTCAGCGTCATCATAAGCCGTCGCTGGTGCGCCTTGCTGCCGCGCGTCACCTCGTTCACCGTTCCATGCATGTGCGGCATAGTGTACCTCTCCTTCTGCCTGCTATGTGAAACTGTTTCCTACAATCATTTTCAATAGCCCTAGAACGACGAAAACCTCGGCCGAAGCCGAGGTTTTCAAACAACAGGGTTCACTATACACCGAATCGAACGGCGCGCCGACGTTCTCTGTGAGCAGATGCGGGCGAATACCAGGACGAGGAGGACCCCTGCCGATAAACAAAACCACCCCCAGTCTCGCTTCACTCGATGGCCTTCCCACCGGGGAGGGCAAGATGAGAGCACCGCCGGCTCCTGACCGACAGCCGCGCCAGCATGGCAAGGCGCGAAGCAAGACTGAGGGCGGTTCATGCGCCGATCTGCACCGGCGCCCCGTCAATCAATCCGATATCAGAAGCCGAACTGGGCAGCGGTTTCCTTCAGCGTCTCAGCGGAGCGCTTCAGGGCGGCAAGCTCGCGGTCGGAGACAGGGGTGTTGATGGCGGTGTTGACGCCCTTACGGTTGAGCAGCGTCGGCACGGACATGCACACGTCGGAAATGCCGTGGAAGTCCTTCAGCATGGAGCTGACGGGCAGGATACGGTTGGAGTCGCGCAGGATGGCCTCGATGATGTCGACGCCGGACATGGCGATGGCGTAGTTGGTGGCGCCCTTGCCGTTGATGATCTTGTAGGCAGCGTTCTTGACTTCCTGGTGGATCTCCTCGCGCTTGGCGGCATCGAGCGGCTCGTGACCGGGCAGCGGGGTCCAGTCGCACATGGGGACGCCGCCGATGGTGGCGGAGGCCCACAGCGGGACTTCGGAGTCACCGTGCTCGCCGGCGATGTAGGCGTGCACGTTCTTGACGTTGACGCCGGTCTGCTGGGCGATCAGGAAGCGCAGACGAGCGGAGTCCAGGTTGGTGCCGGAACCGAAGATCTGGTTGGTCGGCAGGTCGGACAGCTTCTGGCACACGTGCGTGACGACGTCCACCGGGTTGGTGATGAGCATGTAGATGGCGTTCGGGGCGACCTTCATCATGTTCGGGATGATGGACTTCATGATGTTGATGGTCGCGCCGGCGAGGTCGAGGCGGGACTGGCCGGGCTTCTGACGGGCACCTGCGGTGATGACGACCATGTCGGCGTCACGGCAGATCTCAGGGTCATCGGAACCGTCGATGGAGACGGTGGGGTAGAAGCTGGAGCCGTGCTGCATGTCGAGGACTTCGGCTTCGACGTGCTCCTTGGCGATGTCTTCGAGGACGATCTGACGGGCGACACCGCGCTGGGCGGCGGCGAAGGCGAGCGTGGAACCGACTGCGCCGGCACCGACGATGGCGAGCTTTGTGGGCTTAATGGGTGAATCCACCATGTTTGCTAGACCTCTCTTAGCACAGTGCCCCGTGTTTGGCGGGGTTCATTTTGACAACACACTTACTGTATCTACACATGATGACGTTTGCGCTGATTGCCGTAGTCATTATCGCCCCGAAGGCAAGGTGATTTGCGTCACATTGTTGTGAACGCTCACAGACATTGCGTCAGCGGCAATGGGTAGAACACTCAATCGACATCATGCTCGGCATCGATGTGATCGCTGCCATCACCGTCCGTCTCATCGATCGCCCTATCGACGATCTGGGCGGCGAGTCGGCGGTCCACATCCGCCTCGATCCATATGCCATCGGCGCGATAGTCGACGGAATCGACGTTGCCGTATTCGCGCACGTGCGACAGCAGCGAACCGGCGTCGTAGGGCAGCAGCGCAGACACGTGCACGCCCGGAACGGGCAGCATAGATTCGATGCGCCGCAGCAGGTCGTCAAGACCCTCTCCCGTGGCGGCGGACACCAGACTCGCCTCCGGTTCGAGCGCCGCCAGCCGCTCGCGTGTGGCCGCATCGATTCGGTCAATCTTGTTGAACACGACGACGCGCGGTATCTCCTCGGCCCCTTCGATGTCGGCGAGCACGTCGTTGACGGCGTCAATCTGCGAGAACGGGTCGGGGTGCGAACCGTCGACCACATGTAGGATGATGTCGGCTTCGGCGACCTCCTCCAACGTGGATTTGAACGCCTCGATCAGCTGGGTCGGCAGGTTTCGCACGAAGCCGACGGTGTCGACGTAGGCGTACAGTCGCCCGTCCTTGGCCCGGGCTCGACGCACCGCAGTGTCGAGCGTGGCGAACAGGGCGTTCTCGACCAGCTCCGCGGAACCGGTGAGACGATTCGTCAGCGAGGATTTGCCGGCGTTCGTATATCCGACAACGGCGATGGTCGGCAGCCCGTACCGTCGACGCGAACCGCGCTTGACCTCACGGGCCGGGGCCATCTGCGCGATCTGGCGCCGCAATCTGGCTATCCGGCTCCGGATGACGCGACGGTCCATCTCGATCTTCGTCTCGCCCGGGCCTCGCGATCCGATGCCCGCGTCGGCCCCGGCCGCACGGCCGCCCGCCTGACGCGACAGCGACCCGCCCCAACCGCGCAGACGCGGCAGCATGTATTCAAGCTGCGCGAGCTCCACCTGTGCCTTGCCTTCACGGCTGGTGGCGTGCTGGGCGAAGATGTCGAGTATCACCGCGGTGCGATCCACCACCTTGACCTTGGTGGCATCCTCCAGCGCACGCCGCTGGCTGGGCGGCAGATCATCGTCGACGACGATGGTGTCAGCCTCGTTCACGGCGACGATGTCGGCCAGCTCGCGGGCCTTGCCCGAACCCACGTATGTGGCGGAGTCGGGCTTGTACCGATGCTGCAGCAGACCATCGCACACCACCGCTCCGGCGGTCTCGGCCAGTGCGGCGAGCTCGCGAAGCGACTCCTCGGCCTGAGCCGCGGTGGTGGTCATGCTGGACCACACGCCCACCAGCACCACACGCTCAAGGCGGACCTTGCGGTATTCGACTTCGGTGACGTCCTGCAGCTCCCCGAGACCCGCGACATGCTTGAGCTGGTTGCGGGATTCGCGCTCCTCCCACTCCTCGGCGTCCCGTTGCCCGACGTGCCCATCGCCGTTCTCGTCCAGCAAGACGTCCGACTGGTCGGCCAGCACACCGGTCAGCACCGGCTCTTCCTGTTCGCCCGGCTGACCGGCCTGATTCGCATCAACGGTATTCTGTTGGCTCAATGGCACCTCTGCTGTCACTCATGCTCTCTGCTCGTCATCCGCCACTCGGTATCCGTCACTCGACATCTGTCACTCGGCATCCGACACGAAACGCCCCTGCAGGCATGAACCACACCACGGTGGTCCGCATCGCAGGTGATCCGCATCGCATGCACGATGGTGAGTACGGAACGACGTTCTCCAAACGCTTGCCATTATCTGTGGATTGGCAGACAAGGCGTGCGATGAATCGGGAAGACGGTTTCGATGCGCTGGTACCGCTTCCGTGTTCCGTCCTCGCTGTTCGAGATCCGGCGGAACACGCCAACGAATCGATACGCCTGAATCCGCGTCACCGGGTCGGCGGACTTGGCGAACGTTATACGGATGTCATTGGGGTCGCCGTCGCCGACCGGATCCACCAGATCGGCGTCCTCGTTGTATTCGTAGATATAGGTGCCGTCATCGGACAGCCGGTTGTTCCAACCGTTTGCCACGGCCTTCCCGCCTATGGCGAGCTTCGGGAACCAGACTCGATATCGGTCGCCGTACCATTGGCGCATCACGCTGGGGACGAACCAGGATTCCTGAAATCTCTTGTACTCGGAACCGCACAGCGTGTTGACCGCGTCGGCGATTCGGGGAAAGCCGACGTCATCCGCAACGCTGACGGCGTCCCTCGTCTTGTAGAACTCCTTGTAATCGACGTAGGCTTCCGTCCACGGCGTGAACTCGTTCGCCTGCCTGCGCCGTTCGATCTCTGCACGTATCCGCCGCACGCAGTCGTCGATGGATCGCTCCACCTGCTCATACGATCCGGAAACATCCACATGCAACGCCCGATAGTCCTCGCCGCGAATCTGACGCAGCACGTCCGTGATGGTTATCTCGCGCTCGCGGTCACGTTCCCGTTGCCTCTGATGATAGGCCTCATCGCATTCCACCCCGATCATCGCCTGAGGAAAATACAGGTCCACGAACGACCGACGCCCGTCAGGCCACAACACCAGCTGTTGCGTGACCGGCTTGACATCGTCCATCGCCAACCGGTTCCATATGGCATTGACGACGTAATTCTCGTAATCCTTGCGCTTCGTCCTCGAAAGCGCACGAATCAGGTATCCCAGTTTATCCGCACCACTCATGATCCCATCCTTTCGCCATTGATGGCGGAATCCATCCGCCCGACAATTGCATTGTGCACCACGCAATGTCACTGCGGTAGATATCTACCGGATAATTGCGCCAGAAAGCATTCTCGAAGAGACGCAGAGCTCTCGAAGGCAAAGGAATCCACAGCCCTCCCCCGCTAACCATGCCTTTGACTATCATGGTTCCAAGTCGAAAGCCATCACTCATCTATATGCGGGAGAACGAATGAAAACGCAGCATGCCTCGGACGCCTCGAAGCGGGACGGGAACGCCACCGAACAGTATTTCGCCACCGAACCGTCCTCCGAGGACGTTCGCCGTCGCATGAAGGTGACGCTGCGCGGGCAGGATGCCGTGGTCGAGGTGTCGAACGGCGTGTTCTCCGGCTCGCGCCTGGATCTGGGCACGTCGGTGCTGCTGCGCGAGGTGCCGGAGCCGCCGGAGACGGGGACGCTGCTGGATCTGGGCTGCGGATGGGGACCCGTGTCGCTTGCGCTGGCGTTCGCCTCGCCCAAGGCCGACGTCTGGGCCGTGGACGTGAACGAACGCGCGCTCGACCTGACCCGCGCCAACGCCAAGTCCAACGGCTGCGAGCACATCCATGCCGCGTCGCCGGAGCAGGTGCCGGCCGATCTGACGTTCGACGCGATCTGGTCGAACCCGCCGATCCGCATCGGCAAGGACGCGCTGCACGACCTGCTGATGACGTGGCTGCCGCGGCTCAACCCCGCAGGCGCCGCGTACCTGGTGGTGCAGAAAAACTTGGGCGCCGACTCGCTGATCCCCTGGCTCGCCACCGCGCTGGGCGACGATTATGAGGTGTCGAAGTATCATTCCGCGAAGGGATATCGCGTCATTGAAGTGTTGAGGAACAAGTAAACGGATGAAATTCACATATCCTTCCGAGCTGCCGGTCTCGGCGGCTCGCGATGACATCGCCAAGGCGGTGTCATCAAGCCAGGTCGTCATCGTCTCGGGCCAGACCGGTTCGGGCAAGACCACGCAGCTGCCGAAGATCCTGCTGGAGCTCGGCCGCGGTACGCACGGCCGGCAGATTGTACACACGCAGCCGCGCAGGCTCGCCGCGCGAACCGTCGCCGAACGCATCGCCTCCGAAATGGGCGTCCATCTGGGCGACGAGATCGGCTATCAGGTGCGGTTCACCGACGAGACGTCGCCGAAGACCCGGCTGCGCGTCGTCACCGACGGCATCCTGCTGGCGCAGATCCAGCGCGACCCCCAGCTGCGGCAATACGACACGATCGTCATCGACGAGGCGCATGAGCGCAGCCTGAACATCGACTTCCTGCTCGGATACCTCACCGCGCTGCTGCCGAAACGTCGCGACCTGAAGCTGATCATCACCTCGGCGACCATCGATTCGGTGAAGTTTCAGGAGCATTTCGAGCATGCGCTGCACGAGAAGGTTCCGGTCATCGAGGTCTCCGGCCGCACCTACCCCGTGCAGGTCGCCTACGAGCCGCTGGGCACCGCGCCCGCGCTGATGCGGCACGTGCCCGGATTCGAGACCGGCGCGATGCCCGGCGAGGAATCGTATGCCGAACTGTCGGCGGCGCCCTCCGACGGCGGCCGGGACCGTGGCTCATCTCGCGAACCCGACATGGACATGCCCACGGCAGTCGCCAGGGCGTGCGCGGAGCTCATCATCCATTCCAGCCATGAGCGCGGCGCCCGCGACATCCTCGTGTTCGCCTCCGGCGAGCGCGACATCCACGAGTTCGAGAACGCGCTGCGCCGCCATTACGGCCCGCGCGCCGACGACATGCGCCACCCCGACGCCATCGAGATCATGCCGCTGTTCGCCCGCCTGTCGTCCAAGGAGCAGCACCGCGTCTTCGAGCCGCACACGCACCAGCGCATCGTCATCGCCACGAACGTGGCCGAAACGTCACTGACCGTGCCGGGCATCCGCTACGTGGTCGACCCGGGCACGGCCCGCATCAGCCGGTATTCGAAGACCGCCAAGGTGCAGCGGCTGCCCATCGAGCCGATCAGCCAGGCGAGCGCCGACCAGCGGTCCGGCCGGTGCGGCCGTATCGCGGACGGCATCGCCATCCGCCTGTATTCGCGTGAGGACTACGAGAACCGTCCTCGGTTCACCGAGCCGGAGATCCTGCGCACATCGCTGGGTGCCGTGGTGCTGCACATGCTGTCGGTGGGCGTCGCCCGTACGGCCGAGGATGTGACGAATTTCGGGTTCATCGACCCGCCGGACATGAAGGCGGTCTCCGACGGCTTCAACGAGCTGACGGAGCTCAAGGCGATCGGCCGCAAGCGCGGCGAGGTGACGCTGACGCATGTCGGACGGCAGCTCGCCCGCATCCCCATCGATGTCCGTCTCGGCCGCATGGTGATCGAGGCCGCGAAATCCAGCACGCCCGACACGTTGGCTGCCGTGCTGGTGATCGTGGCGTTCCTGAGCCTTCAGGATCCGCGTGAACGCCCGGACGAGGCCCGGGATGAGGCCGACCGCATCCACAACCGGTATGCGGATCCGTCCAGCGACTATCTGACCGCGCTGAACATCTGGGACCGTATCTTCCAGGCCGATGGCGAGCCGAGCAACAATGCGCTGCGCCGTATCTGCAAGAGCGAGTATTTCAGCTGGCTGCGCGTACGCCAGTGGAAGGACCTGGTCAATCAGCTGACGGAGATGTGCCGCGAACTCAAGTTCAAGGTCGGCTCCCCGCAGCCGGCCTCCCGCCCCGATCTGGCGGTACGCCAGCTGCCGATCAACCAGCAGGCGGCCCATTCGCTGTGCTGCTCGTGGGACGACCGCGGCATTCACACGTCGATGCTCTCCGGCCTGCTGTCGATGATGGGCATGCAGATCGTGCGCGAGCCGAAGGCCTCCGATTTCGCCGGTCTCAAGGGCGCGGCGAAGGCCAAGGCCATCAAGCGGGCTCAGAAGATGGCGAAGAACGACTATCAGGGCGCGCGAGGCACTCATTTCGCATTGTTCCCGGCCTCGGCCGTGGCCAAATCCACCCCGCAGTGGGTGATGAGCACGGAACTGGTGGAGACGAGCCGCCTGTGGGCGAGGTACAGCGCCGCCATCGACCCGGCGTGGGCCGAGCCGCTGGCCGGGCAGCTGACCCGCACCACGTATGCGGAGCCGCACTGGTCTGGTTCGCGCGGCTCCGCCGTCGCCACGGCGAAGGTGCTGCTGTACGGTCTGCCGATCATCTCGGACCGCACCGTGCAATGGGGGCGCATCAACCCCATGGAGGCCCGCGACTTCCTGATCCGGCAGGGCCTTGTCGAGGGGGACGTCCAGCAGCGGTTCAGCTATGACGATTTTTTGGCCCGAAACCGCGACATCCTGGACGAGGCGGCCGAGGACGCCAGTCGCACCAGGCAGGTCTCGCAGTCCGTCAGCGACGAGGACCTCTACGACTTCTACCAGTCGGTCATCCCCAATGACGTGACCTGCGTCGCCGACCTGGCGAAATGGTGGAAGCGCGAGCACGGCGAACACCCGCATCTGCTCGATTTCGACCCGGACAAGGTCGAACGCCTGTCATCGGCGGAGTCGGTGAGCCTCGCCGACTATCCGGACCATTGGCATGCGCTCGGCACGGACGGCCAGCCGATCGACCTGCGGCTCAGCTACATCTACGACCCGCACGACCCCGCCGACGGCGTGACCGTGCACGTGCCGCTCAAGGCGCTGTCCCGTCTGACACCGGAACAGTTCACATGGAACGTTCCCGGACTGCTCGACGAGCTGATCGTGGGGCTGATCAAGTCCCTGCCGAAATCACTGCGCGTGCAGTTCGTGCCCGCACCGGACACCGCGCGCAAGATCCGCGCATGGATAGACGACCGGTATCCGGCCCTGCCCGGCACCGGCACGTCCGACGGCCAGGGCCACGCATGGCCCGACCTGCCGCACGTGTTCACCCAGGCGGCAATCGACACCGTGGGCGCTCAGATCCACCCGGAGGTGCTGACCGGCGAACTATGGGAGAAGCTGCCCGCCTATCTGCGGATGACGTTCTCCATCGAGCAGCAACTCCCCGCGCCGCGCAACGCACGCGGGCGGCGGCATGCACGTGGCCCGGTGAAGGTACTGGGTTCAGGCAAATCCCTGACCGCGTTGCAACGGCAGTTCGCCGAACAGGCGGAGGCATCCGCCCGGCGCATGGTCGAACACAAGGCGGAACAGGCCGCCAGCCAGGGCAAACTGGTCGAACAGGCCAACCTGCTGCACAAGGCCGGGGCGACGAGCGAGTCGCGCGCGGTGATGCTGTGGCGGGGCGCCCTGGACGCGCTGCGCATGCCTTCGGAGCGTATCTCGTCTCGGTGGCTCGGCGCCGAGGCGCTGATGCTCGCGTCGGCGCCATACCCCTCCACCAAGGCGCTGGTGGAGGACCTGCAGCTGGCCACCGTCAAACGTCTGCTGCCGAACATCGACACGCTCCCCGACGACGATGCGCTCGCCGATGCGGTGATGGGGGTGACCGAGGTCTACGAGGACACCGTCTACGCCCTCGCCCATGATGTCATCGCCATCCTGCGCGCGTACGCGAATGTCGACAAGGCGACCTCCGGCAAGGCCGACCTGCCGATGCTGTCGGTGCTGCAATCGGTGCGCGAGCATATCGCCACGCTGGTGTTCCCCGGGTTCATCGGCGCGACGCCGCCCGCCGCCCTGCCGCGCATACCGAAGTATCTGGAGGCCGACCTGATCCGTCTCACCAAGGCGAAGAACGACAAGAACCGCGACGTGCGATGGGCCTGGGAGGCCGACGAGGCGCGACAGCTGGTCGACAAGGCCGTTCAGCGTGCCAAGACGGAGCCCGCGGGCCCACGCCATGAGGCACTGACGAAACAGGCCGACGACGCGCGCTGGATGCTGGAGGAGTTCTACGTCTCTCTGTGGGCCCAGGAGCTTGGCACCGCGAAGCCGGTCAGCTTGCAGCGAATCAAGAAAACGCTCGGCAAATAGCGCTGTGCGCGGCCTCTCCCCCGTCGCCGCGCACGGCCAGTCCGCGCATCCAACATATCCCCGCGCTACAATGACGGACGATGACAACATGTAAGAAGCAGGGGAACAACACCGGGCGGACCGGAGGACGGAACGGCGGCAAGCAACGCAACCGCCGGCCCGGTACGCCCGCCAAGAAAAACATCAGGGGAAACAACACCAAAAACACCAGGCACGGCACAGCGGCACGGTCCGCGATCCGCCGCCCGAAGCCGAAGGCCCGACGCAACACGCTGCGCCGCTGGTGGAAGCGGGCTGGATGGCGCAGGCGCATCCTCGCGGTGGCGGGCACCGCGCTGGCGGCGGTGTGCGCCGTGGCGCTGGCGTGGGGCACCACCTCGTTCGTCGGACAGCGCATCGCGCTCGTGACGGCCGAGGAACGACAGCAGAATCTGGGCGACCGATACGGTTTCGACCCGGGCAACATCATCTCCGACGGCCAGTTCTTCAACGGCTATGCGATGAGCCGCACCGAAGTGCAATCGTTCCTCGATGAGCACGGCGGCGACTGCACCGGGACGGGATGCCTGAAAAACCGCACGTTCGACACCACGGACCAGCCCGATGACCGGTACTGCGACGGATACGACGGCGCCAAGGGAGAGACTGCGGCGACGATCATCGACAAATCGTCGCGATCATGCGGCATCAGCCAGAAAGTGCTGCTTACCGTGCTGCAGAAGGAACAGCAGCTCGTCACCGCGAGCAAGCCGACCGACTTCCAGTTCAAGGCGGCCATGGGCCTGAGCTGCCCCGACGACAACGACTGCGACCCGCAGTACGCAGGCTTCTTCCGGCAGGTCTACGGCGCGGCGCATCGATACAGGTATTACGTGCGGCATGAGGCATCATACGGTTACCATGTCGGCAAGCTCAACTTCGTCAGGTTCCATCCGAACACGAGCTGCGGCGGCGCCAACGTGGTCATCGGCAACAAGGCGACCGCACTGCTGTACATCTACACGCCCTACCAGCCGAACGAGGCCGCGCTCGCCGCTGGAGCCGGGGAAGGAGACTCCTGCTCCAGCTACGGCAACAGGAACTTCTCGATCATCTACCGGGGATGGTTCGGAGACGCAAGGCACTGAGACAGCCATTGCCGGCCCGCATGCGGAACTGCGGCAGAAAACCGACCTTCGCCATGTGGCTGTAATGCGGCAGCACCGCGTAATTCGGCGCGAGCGCACACAGGATGTTGCCGGCGAGGAACACGCCGATCAACGTCAGATGGGTGGCGAACCGCGACACCAGATTGCCGACCGTGACCTCGGAGACCCGCAACCCGTGGGCGATGTCGGACAGGATGCCCACGACCACGAAATCGCTCATGCCCAGCACGAAACTGGACGCGATCAGCGTGACGGCCGGCAGCGTGAAGAAGCGTTCGCTCCCCTGCCGCCCACGGATGGCGGAACCGGACATGACCGTACCCCTGCTGTTTTTCTCTTCTTCCAGACGGAACATACATTAGCGGCACCTCCTGCCGCGCAAGGCCCCCGAGACACGCAGGAGACGCGCCGAAGACGCACGGCCCATCATTCACCGGCGATTTCGACGGTCTTCACCTTCCGGCGCTCGCGCTGCACCGGCACGCCGCCTACAATGGGAGAAGACATGCATCACCGTGCGCGGCCGAGAGACAAGGGAACAGGCATGGGATTGTTCAGCAGGCATCATGACGACGATTATGTATCGCCGTTCGATGTGGACGATTCGCCGGCGTACATCAGCATCGATTCCCAGACCTCGCAGGTCGACGAGCCGGCGTATCAGCAGCCCAGAAGCGGCCGAATCAGCCCCGATGCCGATCGTCGCCGACCGGCAGGCAAGCCGGCCGCCCCGAGCCCCGCAGACGAACCAGGCGGGCCGGCACGGACCGGAGCGGGCGACGCTCCCCTCAATCCGTCCTACAACGGCCATCCATATCGCGGCGGCTACGGACACGTGCAGTCCAAGAGCGACCGCAAACCCGGCGGAGCCACGAAGCGCCAGCGCCGATCCTGGGTTGCCGTCATCGCCATAATCGTGTTCGCGCTGGGATCAAACCTGGTGAGTCATATCATCAGCACAGGCGGCAGCAGCGACTCAGACGACTCATCGTACTCATTCAAGTCGCCCTCCCAAGACAACAAGCCGACCCGCGTGAAAACCGGCGAGACGACATCGTTCGGCAACCGGAAGGCCACGGTCACCATAGCCAAGGCGACCACCGGCCCCACGGATCACGACGGGCACAAGACGGTGATCATCACCTACCATTGGAAGAACACCGGCGATGCCAATACGACCTTCGGGGAACTCGCCATGGACCTGCAGGTATATCAGAGCGGCATCGGCCTGAACAAAACCTACCTGCACAGCCGCGGCGGCTCATCCATCGAAGGGTACAAGACGCAGTCGGACGACATCAAGATCGCAAAGGGCGAGGAAAGCGACGCGACCATCGCGTACCAGCTGAACGACGCGACGGGCGACCTGTACGTCGTAGCCAATCAGGCGACCCGCTACCATGAGGGCATCGTGTCCGCGTTCAAGGCACCGACCAGCGGCACGCAATACGAGCAGGTCCAGCCTGACGACATCGCTCCCGCCCCGAAAGCCGCCGAGGCGGAGAAGCGCAAGATGAAGCGGATCAGCAGCTACAGCGGGGACGCCCTCGTCTCCATCGACGACGTGACGACGGGCCCCGACGACTATCAGGGCCGTCACACCATCATCGTCACCATCACATGGGTGAACCAATCCGAGGCCAATGAGCCATTGTCCAACGCCGCGAAGCTCACCGTCACGCAGGACGGCTCCCAGCTGGAAATGAACTACTACACCGAGCCGCCGCTCCCACAAGGGTACGAGAACATGAGTTTCAGCCGCTCCGTCCAGCCGGGGGTCCTGGCCAAGGCGACGGTCTCCTATGTGGTCGAAGACCCGGGCCAGCCGGTCAAGGTTCGCCTGTCCAGCACCTACGGGAGCAACGACATGGCCACCAAGAAGATGACGCCGCGCAAGGTCGAGTGACCGCAGCGGCATCCTGCGGCGGTCGGTTCGGCAAGCAAAAACGGTGTGGGGATGATGGCCGGATCAGCAGCCATCATCCCCACACCGTTTCTTGTTTGCCGGTAGTCGGCCGGTTTCACGTCACGTCAGAGCTTGGGCAGGTACTTCTTCAACTCGTACGGCGTGACCTGGCCACGGTATTCGTCCCATTCCTGATGCTTGTTGCGCAGGAAATACTCGAATGCATGCTCGCCGAGCACGTCCGCGACGAAATCGGACTTCTCCATGATTTTCAGTGCGGCGTCCAGCGAATCCGGCAGCGGCTCGATGCCCATCGCCTGACGTTCGGCGTCGGTCAGCTCCCACACGTCGTCGCTGGTCGGCTCGCCCAGCGTCATCTGCTGTTCGATGCCGTCCAGACCGGCGGCGAGCAGCACCGAATACGCCAGATACGGGTTCGCCACCGGGTCGAGTCCACGGAACTCCATACGCGCGGAGTTGCCCTTGCCGGGCTTGTACTGCGGGATGCGCAGCAACGCGGACCGGTTGTTGTGACCCCAGCAGATGTAGCTCGGCGCCTCAGCACCACCCCACAGTCGCTTGTACGAGTTCACGAACTGGTCGGTGACCGCGCAGATCTCCGCCGCATGATGCAGGATGCCCGCGGCGAACTGTCGGGCGGTCAGGGACATGTTGAACTCCTGGCCGGCCTCGTAGAACGCGTTGGAATCACCCTCGAACAGGCTCAGGTGCGTGTGCATGCCGGAACCGGGCGCGTCGGCGAGCGGCTTGGGCATGAAGCTGGCGTGAATGCCGCGCTCCAGCGAGATTTCCTTGACGACCGTGCGGAACGTCATGATGTTGTCGGCCGTGGTCAGCGCGTCGGCATACCGCAGGTCGATCTCGTTCTGGCCGGGACCCGCCTCATGGTGCGAGTATTCGACGGAGATGCCCATCTGCTCCAGCATGTTGACGGTGGCGCGGCGGAAGTCCATGCCCGGACTGCGCGGCACATGGTCGAAATAGCCGCCCTCGTCGATTGGAGTCGGTGCCTTCGACCAGTCGGTCTGGTTCTCGAACAGATAGAACTCAATCTCCGGGTGCACGTAGAACGTGAAACCCTTCTCCTTCGCCTTGGCGAGCGCACGCTTGAGCACGTGGCGCGGGTCACCCAGGGACGGCTCGCCGTCGGGCGTGAGAATGTCGCAGAACATGCGCGCGGTACCCTGCGGGCCGCCACGCCACGGCAGTATCTGGAACGTGGACGGGTCGGGCTGCACGATCATGTCGTCCTCCGACACGCGCGTCATTCCCTCGATGGCGGAACCGTCGAAGCCAAGCCCCTCCTCGAACGCCGCCTCCAACTCGGCGGGCGCGATGGCCACGGATTTCAACGTGCCCAGCACGTCAGTGAACCACAACCGAATAAAGCGCACGTCGCGTTCCTCGACCGTGCGCAGGGCAAACTCTTGCTGCTTATCCATAATCCCTCATGGTTTCACGTCCGTGTTACGAGACTCGTTAACATGCCATCAGACACGCCGGGGCATCGCCGGAATGTCGCTCCCGCGTCGGCGTTATCGTGGAGCCATGAGCGAGAACCATCCCATCATCGATATGTCATGGCACATGGCCGACACGCCGCTGGGGCAGGCCAAGGCCGGCATCGCGCTGCGCAAGACCACACCGTTGGAGAGCCACGCCGACTGGAAGATCGTGTCGCGTCGGCGCGACGTGATCGGGCTTTTGGAGGAACAGTCGGCGCAGCGGGTGCCGGATCTGATCCCGCTGAGGTACTACCGCATGAGCGATTCCGCGTTCACGTTCTACCGCGGCACCGCGCTCATCATGGCGAACGACCTCGCGCACACGCCGACCACCGGCATCCCCGTCCAGGCGGTCGGCGACGCGCATATCGGCAATTTCGGCATGTTCCGCTCCCCCAGCGACCGGCTCGTGTTCGACATCAACGACTTCGACGAGACGGCCACGGGACCGTGGGAATGGGACGTGAAGCGGCTCGCGGTGTCCGTGGAGATCTGCGGGCGGGCGAACGGCATCAAGGAGAAGGACCGGCGCAACGCGGTCGCACGCTGCGTGCACTCGTACCGCGACCATATCCGCCAGTTCTCGCAGATGGACTTCCTCGACGTCTGGTACGACCATCTCGACGTGGAGGCGGCGCTCGACCATTACGAAAGCACGGTGAACGGCAAGCGCAACCGCACGTTGCGCGACGCCGCGCTGCGCGCGTCGGTGCGTGATTCCGACCATGCGGCCGCGAAGCTCACCTATCTTGACAGCGGCGAGAAGCGGCTGCGGTTCCGCTCGAAGCCGCCGGAGCTGGTGCCGATCAGCGAGCTGCAGGACTATGCGGATCTCGGGGTGCTGCGGGAGAGGCTGGACGCACTGTATGACAGCTACCGGCAAAGCCTGTACGAGGACCGGCGTTATGTGCTGAACCGTTACCGGTACCATGACACCGCCCGCAAGGTCGTGGGCGTCGGCTCGGTCGGAACCCGCGCCTGGGTGTCGATTCTCACCGGACGGGGGCTTGACGACCCGCTGATGCTGCAGATGAAGGAGGCCAACGAGTCGGTCTTCGAACGGTTCGTCGGCCGCTCGCCGTATGCGACGCATGGCGAGCGTGTGGTGCAGGGGCAGAAGCTGATCCAATCCACCGCCGACGTGCTGCTCGGCTGGGCGAGTTTCGTGGCGGAGGACGGCCGGCCGCGCGACTATTACGTGCGCCAATTCTGGAACGGCAAGGGCTCGATCGACATCGATCATCTGAACGCGCTGGGATTGTCGGATCTGGGCCGCATGTGCGCATGGTGCCTGGCGCACGCGCATGCCCGCACCGGTGACAGCGTGGCCATCGCCAACTATCTTGGGGGCACCGACGAGTTCGACCAGGCGATAGCCGCGTTCGCCCAGGCGTATGCGGAGCAGAACGAGGAGGATTACTCCCTGTTCAGGAAGCTCATCAAGAAGGGCGAGCTCCCCTGCTCGAAGAAAAGCGGCGCGAAGAAGTGAGCAGGGGCCGCCGGCCGCCCAGCCGACGGTGACGGGCGGCGGGGGTGGCCCCTGTCGACAGCCGTATCGGTCAGCGGGCGACTTCGAGCGCCTCTTCGAGCGTGAACGCGCGGGCGTACAGCGACTTGCCGAGGATGGCCGAGTCCACGCCGAAATCGGCGAGGATCTTGATATCGCGCAGGTCGTCCAGCTTGCTGATGCCACCGGAAGCGGTGACCTTGGCATCGGTGCGTTCCGCGACCTCGCGCAGCAGGTCGATGTTCGGGCCGCTCATCATGCCGTCCCGTGCCACATCGGTGACGACGTAGCGGGAGCATCCGACCGAGTCAAGGAACTTCATCGTCTCGAACAGGTCGCCGCCCTCCTTGACCCATCCGCGGGCGGCGAGCGTGTGGCCGCGCACGTCAAGTCCGATGGCGACGCGGTCGCCGTACCGCTTGATGACCGAGGCGGTCCATTCGGGGTTCTCCAACGCGGCGGTGCCGATGTTCACGCGGGCCGCTCCGGCCTCCAGCGCGGCGGACAGCGAGTCGTCGTCACGCACGCCGCCGGACATCTCGATGTTGACCTTGTCGCCGAGCTCATGGACGATCTCACGCAGCTGCGCGCGGTTGTTCCCCGTGCCGAACGCCGCATCCAGATCGACGAGATGAATCCACTCGGCGCCGGCCTCGACCCACGTGCGGGCCGCTTCGAGCGGGCTGCCGTAGTCGGTCTCCGAGCCGGATTCGCCCTGGCGCAGGCGCACGGCCTTGCCGTCGCGCACGTCGACCGCGGGAAGCAATGTGAGTGACATGGTTGTTCTCCTTTGGAATCGTTGAAGTCGTTGAGGCTCAGGGCCCGCCGTCCGCGTTGCCGGGTGAGTCGGGGTTCCCGGCCGCGCCGGCTGGTCATGCCGTTCAGCCGGCTACTTCGAGAACGTGCCGACCCAGTTGCGCAGCAGCTGTTTGCCGGCGTCGGCGGACTTCTCGGGGTGGAACTGGGTGACCGACAGCGGGCCGCGCTCATAGGCGGCAACGAATCTGCTACGGCCATACGTGCACCACGTGATATGCTCGTCGCCGCCCAGATCGACCTGCTCGGCGCTCAGATCCTTCGCGGTGGCGCTCATCGCCGCGTAGGAGTGCACGAAGTAGAACCGTTCGTTTTCCACGCCTTCGAGCAGCGCGGAACCGGACGGCGCCTCGACCGTGTCCCATCCCATGTGCGGCACGACATCGGCATCCAGCAGATCGACGGTGCCTCCGATCAGTCCAAGTCCTTCGGTGGTGTCTGCGTGCTCGTTGCCGCGCTCGAACATGATCTGCTCGCCCACGCACACGCCCAGCACAGGGCGGCCGGCACGCAGACGGTCGAGGATGACGCGGTCGCCCGACACCTCGCGCAGGCCGGTCATGCAGGCGGCGAACGCGCCGACGCCGGGCACGACCATGCCGTCCGCCTCAAGCGCCTGCCGGTAGTCGGAGGTCAGTGTCGTGTCAAGGCCGAGATTGGCGAGCGCACGCACCATGGAACGCACGTTGCCGAATCCATAGTCGAATACCACCACCGATGTCATGTCGTCTCCTTCAGTCTGAAAATCCTTGGCCGCACGGGCACGGGCGGCGTCCGCCGGTCGCCCGATTATTCGATGCGCGACGAGCCGCGCCCGAACTTCGTGTGTTCCGCGATGACGGCCATGGCCTGGTCATGGTCGAGATCCGCGGACTGTTCGACTTTCATGCCGGTGCCGATCAGGCCGTCCTCGTCGGTGATGCCAAGCAGCAGATCCTCCACGAACGGCGCCGTCGATGTGAACAGCAGCGGCGGGGCGATCGTCTGCCCCGGCTTGCCTTGCAGATAGACGGTCGCCTCCAACTTGTCCGCACGGTTGACGGCGAGCACCAGCGACATGCCCGACACGACGATGGTGAGGTCGCGTGCCGCGACTTCGGGCCCGTCGCCGTCAAGGTTGCGCAGGATGGCCACGGCCCCTTCCTCCGATCCGATGCAGTCGGCGGACACGTCCGACAGCTGGCAGAACGCGGCGAGCAGGCGGGCGGACGCGATGCGCGTAATCAGCACGGCGGCCTTCGCCTTGTTGCCCAGAAGCCCTTGCAGCTCGTCGTCGAACGCGGTCGCGGTGTCGGCCTCCTGTGTCTGACCGGAATCCGCGGCTCCCGCATCGTCTGCGGGGCTGTCGGCCGCGGCGTCGTTCGCCGGTTCGCCGGCAGCCGCGTTCGAATCGCGGAATTCCTTCTCGAATCCGTCCAGCGCGGCCTCAAGTTCCTCGTCGCTGAAATGGATGTCGTCGTCGAAACCGTCGTCTCCGCCGTGCCTGTCGTCGTTGCCGCTCATCACAGTGCGCCCTTCGTGCTGGGGATCAGGCCCTGGATGCGCGGATCCGGCTCGACCGCGAAGCGCAGCGCCCGCGCGAGCGCCTTGAATTCGGCTTCGGCGATGTGGTGGGGGTCGCGGCCGGCGAGCACCTGCATGTGCAGGCAGATGCCGGCGTGGAAGGCGATGGATTCCATGACGTGGCGTACCAGGGAGCCCGTGAAGTGGCCGCCGATCATGCAGTATTCGAAGCCGTCGGGTTCGCCGGAGCACACGCAGTACGGACGGCCGGAAATGTCGACGACGGCCTTGGCGAGCGCCTCGTCGAGCGGCACGGTGGCGTCGGCGAAGCGGCGGATGCCTCGCTTGTCGCCGAGCGCCTGCTTCAACGCCTCGCCGAACACGATGGCTGTATCCTCGACGGTGTGGTGCACGTCGATGTCGGTGTCGCCGTGCGCATGAATCGTCAGGTCGATGAGCGAATGCTTGCCGAGCGCGTTCATCATATGGTTGTAGAACGGCACGGAGGTGTCGATGTCGGTCTTGCCGGTGCCGTCAAGGTTCAGGCTGAGTTCGATGTGCGATTCGCTGGTCTCGCGGACGATGTGCGCGGTACGCGCCATGATGTGCTCCTTGGTCCTTGATCCTGATATGTCCCGATAAGTCCCGGCTTGCCTGCCGGCCAGTGTGCCGGTCGGCGGTCGCCGACGACGGGTCATGACGTTGATGGTCGCGCGCCGCCGGCGTTTCGGGAGTTGTTATCTGCTTTCTACAATACGCAATGCTTCGGTCAGCGCGTTACGGAATTGTTCCATCTCCTTGTCGGTGCCCATGCACACGCGCAGCCAGCCGTCCGGACCGACCACGCGGATGAGCACGCCGCGCCTGAGCAGCTCGTCGAAGATGGCCTCGCGGTCGTCGAAATGCCCGCCGAACAGCAGGAAGTTCGAACCGGACTCGGCCACTTCGAGCGGCTCGCCCTTGTAGGTCTGACATGACAGCCATTCGGCGGTGGATTCGCGGATCTCGCGCAGGTGCTCGACGCGGCTCAGCTGCTCGTCGGTGTGTTCGAACGCCGCGAGCGCGGCGGCCTGGGTCACGGCGGACAGGTGGTAGGGCATACGCACGATGCGCACGCAGTCGATGATGCCCTTGCTCGCGGCGAGATAGCCGACACGTGCGCCGGCGAATGCGAACGCCTTGCTCATCGTGCGGCTGACGGCGAGGTTCGGGTGGTTCTTGATGAGCGAGACCGCGCTCGGCGTGCCGGGCTTGCGGAACTCCACGTACGCCTCGTCGATAACGAGGATCGGGTGGACGCCTTCGCCCGCGCCCGCCACGTCGGCGGTCTCGCAGGCGGCGAGGATGCGTTCGATGTCGGCCATCGGCAGCGGCGTGCCGGTGGGGTTGTTCGGGCTGGTGAGCAGCACCATCGAGGGCTTGACCTCGGCGATGGCCTCGATTACCCTGTCGACGTTCAGCGTGAAATCGGCGTTGCGGTGGGCGAGCTTCCAGCCAGTGAACGTGTCGCGCGCGTATTCGGGGTACATGGAGTAGGTCGGGTCGGCGCCCAAGGCGGTGCGGCCCGGGCCGCCGAAGGCCTGGAACAGCTGGAGCATAATCTCGTTGGAGCCGTTCGCGCCCCACAGTTCGTCCACGTCGAGACGGGTGCCGGATTCGCGGGCGAGGTAGTCGGAGAACGCCTGGCGCAGTTCGATATGCTCGCGATCCGGGTAGCGGTTGAGCGTGGGCGCGATCTCACGCACGCGCCTGGCGATGGTGTCGCACACGGCCGGATCCGGCGCATACGGGTTCTCGTTGACGTTCAGGCACACCGGCACGTCGAGCTGCGGCGCGCCGTACGGCTCCTCGCCGATCAGATCGTTCCTGAGCGGCAGGCTCACCGGAATCGCATTGCTGTTGTTCTCACTCATTGCTCTCTGTTCTTTCCGTCTATAGTCCCGCTGACGGGGGGTTGTATTCGCATTCGCACGCGGCACATTCGATCCACTCATCGCCCCCCGCTGGCGGGGGCTGTCTGTGCGGCAGACTGGGGGTCGAACCACCCAAGCAGCCCTTAGCGCAGACCGGCTTCCTTCTCCTGTTCGCGCAGCGTGGCCTTGTCGTACGGATCCTTGACGAAGCGCGACAGGACACACTCGCCGTGGGCGGGCAGGTCCTCGGAGACGGCGAAGGCGTTGATGCGCGCGGCGAGGGCCTTCAGGCCCTCCTCGTCGTATTCGATGACCTCGACGGGCTTCATGAACGTGTGCACGCCGAGTCCCGCAGCGAAGCGGGCGGTGCCGCCGGTGGGCAGCACGTGGTTGGAGCCGGACATGTAATCGCCCAGCGGCACCGGGGAGTACGGGCCGCGGAAGATGGCGCCCGCGTTCTTGATGCGTGGCACGACGTCGTCCGCGTCGGCAGTCTGGATTTCGAGATGCTCGGCCGCATATGCGTTGGCCGCGTCGATGGACTGGTCGAGGCTGTCGGTCAGGACGATGGCCGACTGGCTTCCGGACAGCGACGTGTGGACGCGCTCGGCGTGTTCGGTGCGCGGCACGCGGTAGTTCAGGGACTCCTGAACCTTCTCGGCGATCTCGGTGGAATCGGTGAACAGCACGGAGCCGGCGAGCTCGTCATGCTCGGCCTGACCGATCAGGTCGGCGGCCAGCAGGCTCGGGTCGGCGGTCTTGTCGGCGATGATGCCGATCTCGGTGGGGCCGGCGACCGCGTCGATGCCCACGAACGCGGAGACGAGCGACTTGGCGGTGGCCACGAAGATGTTGCCCGGGCCGGTGATCTTGTCGACCGGGTCGCACAGCACGTCGCCGTCCTGTGGCTCGGAGCCCTTGGCTCCGTATGCGAACATGGCGATGGCCTGGGCGCCACCGACCGCGTAGACCTCGTCGACGCCGAGGATGGCGCAGGTGGCGAGGATGGTCTTGTTGGGCAGTCCTTCCGCGTTGTCGCGTGCAGGCGGAGTGGCGATGGCCAGCGACTCGACGCCAGCGGCCTGCGCCGGCACGGCGTTCATGATCACGGAAGACGGGTAGACAGCCTTGCCGCCGGGCACGTACAGACCGACGCGCTGGATCGGAATCCAACGCTCGGCGACGCGGGCGCCTTCGGCCAGATCGGTGTAAAAGTCCTTCGGCACCTGGTTGGCGGCGACGGCGCGTGCGCGACGCACGGACTCCTCGATGGCGGCGCGTACTTCGGGATCAAGCGTCTCAAGTGCCGCGGTCATCGCCTCGACCGGCACGCGCAGGTGCTCGGGACGCACATGATCGAACTTCTCCTCGAAGTCTCGCAGGGCCGCGGCGCCGCGTTCCTTGACGTCGTCAAGAATAGGCCGCACCAGATCGGTGGCTTCGGAAGTGCCCATCGCGGCGCGCGGCATCGCGGCAAGTAACTCGGCGCGGGACAGGTTCTTGCCCCGCAGATCAATGATTCGCATGATGTTCTCGCTCATAACGCCCTATCGTACCAATGCACGCTGTCGTAATCCTCCCAGAATCGCCGTATCACCCACATCGTGAGAAATCGCGCAGGCTCGTCGGAGATGTGGATAGCTGTGGATATCCATGCATTCATCCACATATCCACATTTTTTCCATGGTTCATCACATCGACAGCGCGAATACGCTACCGTGACATTCATGAACGATGTGATGCTCCAGCCGATGGGCGAGAGAACGCCCATGACGCAATCGCTGCGCGACCGCGCCCAGGATGCCATCATGCGCTGCGCCGCATTGGCGTGGCGCATCGGAGGCAATGTGCTGTTCGGCATGACCACCGCTCTCGCCCTGCAGCAGGTGCCGTTGCCGGAGGTCTGCGATCTGGACGCGGAGATGCTGCACATCACCTCCAGCACTCCCGACAGGAGGCGGCGCCGCATTCCCGGCACGCATCCGCATGTATGGAAGCTGATCGCCACTCATCCTGATGCGTGCGTACCGATCAAGGGCAATGTATTCGCGTTGCATCCCTTCCATGCCTGGGCGCAGCTGTCATCACACGTGTCCTTGGAGGAACTCGTCATACTGGCGGAGGCCATCATCACCGCCATATCGAAATCATCGGGCAGATATCCCCGACTGGTCTTGTCGTCCTTGCGCGAGTTCATCGACAATGCGCCATACTTTCTCGGGAAGACCGCTTGTCGGACCGCACTGCAGCTGGTCAAGGCCAACGTGCTGTCGCCGAAGGAGAGCAAGGCGAGACTGGTACTCCTCCGGCACGGCTTGCCCGACGCGGAGGTCAACTGCCATGTCGACAGGGCGATGTTCGATTCGGGCAAGCCAATGAGCCTGGACATTGCATGGAAGCATTTCAAGGTCGCGGTGGAATACGACGGAGATCATCATCGGACCGACAAGCACCAATGGCGCAGGGATCGCAAAAAACGAGACCGGCTTCGGCAATTGGGATGGACGATCATCGTCATAACGGCCGATGACATCAGAGACGAGGTCGCATGTGCCGAATTCGCGCTCAATGTCGCGCGTGAGCTTACCCTCCGCGGCTGTGACGTCGATTTTCGTGTGATCGCCATGACGGTCGAGGAGCTGGCACGCCGGGAAAAGGCGGCTGACCGAAAAAAGCGACGTGAATCCGCGGTCTGACACGAGTCGCATCATCATGCCATGCACCGGCAGAGCCGCGCCATCCATGCTTCGAGATTCACCGTCTGCAATGTGAGACGATCGGCGTCGAGGCTGTACCACACCAGCGAAAAAACACGTCTTTTAGGCATTGTGTGGCAATTCGCGTGCCTCACAATGCGATGTTAACCTTATCATTCTCTGGTATGGTACAGTGCGGGTAGACGGCTGAAACCACAAACCGCCATTTTCCAACGGTTTGCTCGCCACGTGTAAACATCCCCACATACGGACGTGGCCACACCACGCTCAAAACCGCCGAAATTGCCCTGGTGTGGCACAACTTCGGCAGCCCGGTCACCTCTACACCGGTCCGGCGCAGGCCCTCGCCCGGTCATTCCTGCAGATAGTACACGGCATCGTCAGCAGGAGGCACATTCATGTGTTCGGCCAGGAAACATAGATAGGGACGCGACGAATCCGGCTTCTTCTTTCCCTTGACATCCGTCGGACGGATGATCTCCGCACTGCCGTAACCGGCATTCGAGCAATTGTCAAAGCCGATGATGCCACCCGGGCACTGATAGTCGGTGTCAGGCCCCTTCAGTTCCACGCCCCCCCCGTCAATCAGGAACATCCGGGAGCGGGTCAGAGCCGCGAAATCGATGGAGCCCTCCCCGCATACGGTCCGAGCCCCTGAAAATGCAATGCGACCAGTCTCATAGCCCACCGTGTCGGTGTCCGCGGATGCCACGGACGCCGTGAATCCTGCTCACGAAAGAAGCGTCATGGCCGCTATCAGTGCCACCACGCACCGCTTTCCTTGAAAAAAGTTGTCTGGTTTTTTCCATTACAAACCCGTAATTTTCCTTTCGCAACGACCGTGATATGAGACAGGTTCCGTCTTGTGCCATCATCGCCATAACTTCCTCTGCGACTGAGAAACGGTCATTTATCCAGCAGCGACGCAACACCTTCACAAAAAATCACGATTGTAATCGCCTTCATATTTTTTTCGGCGGCGGCAACATCGGCCCCGAACCGTATGCCTCGCCCGCGGCGGGTGCAGCACGATGGACGAACTCAGACGGCGGGATGACGTATGAGATCGCGCTCTATCCACGCCATGACCAGGTCCGCCAAGCGATCGATTTCGGCATCGGTGAGCTCCCTGCCTTGGGGAAGATGGTGCCATTTGGCGATGCACCCGCGGCAGCACGTGGCGGTGGCATGCTGCGCGGTAAACACCGGATGCCCGCGCCACGGCGTCTGGCGCCCGTCGTTGCGCGGATTCGCCGCCCCGATGCGGGCGTGCAGCAGCTCGCGGGCATGGCGATCGATCACGGCCTTGCCCTTCGCCCGCGCATACGCGCGGTCCTTCGCCGACAACTCGAATTTCGCACGGAACGAGGAGCGCGAAAGCCGGTTCAGCGTGTCATCGATCCACCGGCGTTCGGCACCATCGTCCGCATCATCCGGCAAGACCCGCTCCATTTCACCATCCATACCGCACACCTCCGCACAACCCACGCCCGCTTACATCTCGCCCACAGACCAAGCCGCAGCCGACTGGGGGTGATCCCGCCGACCACTCCTCCCCGCACAATCAGATATTGCCGCGCACGTGCTGGTCGGCCCACGACTGGGAATGCATGAAGGTCGCCGGATCGGCGCTGACGTTGCCATGCGGGTCGTCGAGCGCATCGATCGCCGCCAGTTCGGCCGACGTCAAATCGAAATCGGAGCTGGCGAGGTTCACCCGCATGCGTTCCACGTGCTTCGACTTGGGGATGATGATGCGCCCCTCCTGCGTGTGCCAGCGCAGCACCACCTGCGCCGGCGTGACATCATGCGCCTTCGCCGCGGCGACGACGGGCTCGGATTCAATGTCCTTTCCGTGGCCGAGCGGGCTGTATGCCTCGACGGCCACGCCGTTCGCCGCGCAGAACGCACGGTTGCCCGGCTGGTTGAACCGAGGATGGACCTCGATCTGGTTCACGGCCGGGGTCTCACCGGAATCCTCGATCAGCGCACGCAGGTGCTGCGGCAGGAAGTTGCTGACGCCGGGCACACGGACCGCGCCTTCGTCGCGCAGCTTCAGCAGCGCGCGCCACGTCTCCTTGAAGAACCCCGCCGCGGCGAATGGCCAGTGGATCAGATACATGTCCACCACGTCGACGCCGAGGTTGCTGCGGGAACGGTCGAACGCGACCATCGTCGAATCATACCCCTGGTCGCAGTTGCGCAGCTTGGTCGTCACCCACACCTTGCCGGCCATGCCGGTGGCCTTCAGCGCGTCGCCGACCTCTTTCTCGTTGTAGTACGCGGCCGCGGTGTCGATGTGCCGGTAGCCGATCTCCAGCGCCTCCTCGACCGCGCGCTGTGTGTCCTCCGGCGGAATCTGGAACGTGCCGAACCCTATCTGAGGAATCACCGCATGCGCCTTGTCGTTCAGCGTCAGCTCCGGAGCCTCTGCACTCCCCCGCCGCTCCCGCGTCGTGTCATCACTCACCATATGCCTCGTTTCCCCCACGGATTCGCGGCGGACGATCGCCGCCGCCCGGCACCCCACGGCGCCACACCTGCGAACCAGTACTCATGGTAATACGCGGCCATGCATGCGCAAGCGTCATCGTTCATCTCTTGCCCACCCGCGGTCGGGCACGGCGAGGAAACGCCCCCCCCCGTCCCGGCCGGGCCCTGCGATTTGGGACGCCCTGCGGGCGCAGCATTGCCTGCTCGCCTGTCGACTCGCCTTCGCCGGCATCACTACAATTGTCTGCGACGCATCATCGGCAATATCACAGGAGACAATGGTCATGGCGATTCAATCGACGATCACGCTGAACAACGGCACGGTCATCCCGCAGATCGGTCTGGGCGTGTTCCGCACGCCGGACGGCGACACGACGGTAAACGCGGTGCAGGCCGCGTTGGAGAACGGATATAGGCATATCGACACGGCGATGATATATCGCAACGAGACGTCTGTCGGCGAGGGAATCCGCCGTTCCGGCGTGCCGCGAGGCGACCTGTTCGTCACCACCAAGCTGTGGAACGACGACATTCGCGCGCACCGCGGCAAAGAAGCGTTCCAGGAGAGCCTCGACCGCCTGGGCATGGATTATGTGGATCTGTATCTGATCCACTGGCCGGCGGACGTCTGGCAGCAGGCGTGGGACGACCTGCAGGAGATCTATGCCTCCGGGCGTGCGAAGGCGATCGGCGTGAGCAATTTCCAGCCGCATCATCTCGCCGACCTGCTGAAGAACAGCGACGTGACGCCGGCCGTCGATCAGATCGAATCCTCGCCGCAGTTCACCAACCAGCCGCTGGTGGACGAGCTGTCTGCCAAGGGCATCGCCACCGAGGCGTACAGCCCGCTGGGCGGCACCGGCGGCGACCTGCTCGCCATCCCCGAGCTGGCCGAGATCGGCGCGAAGTACGGTAAGTCCGCTGCGCAGACCGTGATCCGCTGGCACATCCAGCGCGGCGTCGTCGTACTGCCGAAGTCCACGCACGCCGATCGCATCAGGCAGAACATCGACGTGTTCGACTTCGTGCTGTCGGACGATGACATGGCTGCGATCAGTGCCATGGACACCGGCAAGCGCAACAGCGCCGACCCGGACAATTTCGATTTCTGATGGATCCTTATCCGTGTGGCGTATCGCTCTCATTGAGAGCGATACGCCACACGCAACAGGCGATGATATGATTACCGGTAGTTATCTACCGTTTTAATCACCCAGGTGGCACGGTATCCGTCAAGGGAGAGGAGACATCGTGGCTGCATCATCGGCACTCCCCACCGCTCAGATCGTCATCGAAATCCTGGAACAGCTCATCAAGCACACCGACCCCGAGCACGGCCTCACTGCCGCGGAAATCAGCAAACGCATCAATGTATCCGACAAAACCGTGCGCGGGCATCTCAAGGCATTGCAGTCCATGACGCCGTTCGACCGCCATGTGGGCCACCTCGACCGGCGGGATCTGGTCAACGCGGAAAGCGCCAACCCCCGACCCGGCTGGTACATCGAACCGGTCTTCGACATCGCGCAGATGCGCCTGCTCGTGGACGGCGCGGCGCTGTCGAGCTCGGACGGCGAATACCTACGCGAACTCATCGCCAAGATCTACACGTTCGCCGGCAAATCCGGCCAATTGCGCGGCCTCGAACAACTCACCACGCCCAAGAACTACAATACGGAGTTCCTCAATAACATCGAGATTCTGAACGATGCCATCGCATACGGGCGCGTGATCCGGTTCCGGTACTGCACGTACGATGTCAACGGCAATCTCGTTCCCCGCCGTAACGGCGACGGCGACATCAAGACATATCTGGCGGACCCCTACCACCTGATGTACAAGAACAGCAAGTACTACCTGCTGTGCCACATGCACCGGTATGACTCGCTGTCCTACCTGCATGTGGAACGCATCCGGGACCTGTCCATCGAGGGGCCGGACCACTCACTCAAACGCACGCTCGACAGCTTCAGCCCCACGCCGGGGCAACCGTTCGACATCGTGCGGCATATGAACGAGCGACCTTATCCGATGGACGGCAAGGCGACGCCGATCCACATGAAGATCCACGGGGCGCTTGAACCGCTGTACGACTGGTTCGCCGACGCCGATGTCGTCCAGACCGGCGAGCGCGAATACGATGTGCACGTCGTCGCGAACGAACACGCGACCCTTTGGTGGGCGTTGCAGTACGCGGATTCGCACATCATCGAGATATTGTCGCCGGCTTCATTGCGCAAGATGCTGCACGATACCGGGGAATATCTGGTGTCGACATACGCGCAACAATAAGAGGAATATATCTACCGGATAAGTGAATCGGACCCTATGTTGGAATCCCCGCATTCGGTGAGGCGAATCCGTCTACCGAATGGAGGACAACCCACAGGAGACGATCATGCCCGCCATCAATCTGACTGCATGTCTGAACAGGGATCAGACATTCGAAACGCTCGCGCTGACTCCCTTCCGCGAAGTGCCTCTATCTCACCAGTGAGGATCATGCCAATGAATTCGTCATGACGGCGCAGGATGCCGACCCGCGACAAGACCGGATCACCCTGTCCGGCAACCGGTTTAGGCATATCGACATGGTACTCATCGACGACTTCCAGTACTTCGCCGGCAGGACGGCCTTGCAGGAGCAACTGCTGCAGACGCTGAAAGCATTGCATCAGGCGGGGTGATACAGCCCGCGATACGCAGCGAACCGTTCTCATTGGGAAACGTGCGAGCCCTGCGGCCCGCCAAACGAACACGGAACCCTTCAGAGGCCCGGAATTCCGGGCCTTACCGAAATGTTCACTTGTGCGGTTACGTGAGGAATCCTCACACGTTTCCTGATGAGAACGGTTCGCTGCGAGACCGATGCCGTCAGATCGCCCCGTACTCGCGCAGCAGCATGCCGATGTCGGTCTTGCCGAGTTTCTTGAGGACCTTCTTCATAACGGCGCGCTCCACGACATTGAGCTTCATATCGGTGACCGGGGAGCCATCGCGCAGTTTGACCGTGGCGTTGAGCAGGTTGCGCACGTCGTAGACGCTGCCCCACACCTCCGGCACGCCGCGGTCCACGTCGAGCAGCGTGTACACGGCCTCCATGCCGGTGCGCATCGAGTATTCGGTAGTGAAGATCGTGTCGCGCGGCGTCTCGGCGAACTGGCCGAGAAACGCGAAGTTCACGGCGCCATCCGGCACCACGTCCGGCCGGTCACCGGCCGAACGCGGCATGAAGAACGCGGTGATGTACGGCATCATGACCGGCACGGTGTTCGCGTGGGATTTCGCGAGCGCCTCGATCTTGTCGGTCGGCACGCCCATGTGGTACAGCCATTCCTGGCAGATCTCCTCGCCGGTGCATTCGGTCATCGGCTTCTTGATATAGTTGCCCGGCTTGTCGGGGAACAGGCCATACACCCATACGCACAGCTGGCCCTTGGGCTGGTCACGGAACTGCTGCTGGCGGTTGAGCGTCCAGCTCATCAGCCAGTTGGAGTCCTCCACGGTCACGATGCCACCGGTCACCACGCGCCCGGAGAACGGGTCGCGCTTGCAGATGCGTTTGATGTACGGCGGAATCTCTGCGTCGAGCGTAGTCACCGTGGCGCTCATCCACTTGGTGGCCTCCGGGTCCGAGCAGAATGTGTCGGGATGCCCGAAGCTCGGGTCCTGCTTGGCGATGCGCCGCCACATGTCCCAACCGCCACCGGGCTTGAGGTCCGGATTCCATGCGGCCGGCGAATGCTGGGAGCCCATCGTGGAGTTCTCCACGCAACCGCCGTTGGTGATGAACACCAGATCGTTCTGCGTCAGGTCGATGGACGACTTGTCACCTTCGTGGTCGATGTCGATGCGGACGGCGAGTTTCTTCGTGTTCGTGCCGTACGGGTTGCGCTTGAAGAAGCCGGACGTGGCCTGGATCTTCTGGATAGTGTCCTGTCCGACCCCGGTGCGCTCGCGTTCGGGCCCGTTCCCGCCGCCGATCGCAAACTCGACGTTCTCGACCTTGGTGTTGTAGTGGAACTGCACGCCGTGCGCTTCGAGGTACTTCACCATCGGCAGGATCATCGACTCGTACTGGTTGTATCGGGTGAACCGCAACGCGCTGAAGTCCGGCAGACCGCCGATGTGGTGGATGTACCGTTTGATGTACAGTTTCATTTCCAGCGCGGAATGCCAGTTCTCGAACGCGAACATGGTGCGCCAGTACAGCCAGAAGTTGGATTTCAGCACCTCGTCGTCGAAGAAATCGGTGATCGGCTTGTCGTACAGTTCCTCGTCCGGAGTGAAGAACAGTTTCATGATCTCCATCGAGGCCTTGTCGCTCAGCCCGAATTTGCCCTGGAGTCCCGCATCCTGCCCGCGGTCCTTGGTGGCGCGGCACAGCGAATAGTTGGGGTCGTCCTTGTTGAGCCAGTAATACTCGTCGAGCACGGAGACGCCTTCGGTCTCGATCGACGGGATGGAGCGGAACAGGTCCCACATCACCTCGAAGTGGTTGTCCATCTCGCGCCCGCCGCGCATGACATAGCCGAGGCCGGGGATGTCGGCGCCGTCGCACGCCCCGCCGGCCACCGCGTCCTTTTCGAGGATGTGGATGTTCTTGCCTGGCATCTGCGCATCTCGCACCAGATAGCAGGCCGCCGACAGCGCCGCAAGTCCCGTGCCGATGATGTACGCCGACTTGCCGTCGACACCCGCCGGCTTCTTCGGTCGTGCGAACGCTTCATAGTTGCCACTGGAATAATACATATTCCGCCTCCTTGAGGATATTGTGGATGTCTGCGACATCATTACCAGACATGATGTCGCATTTCTTTCGTCCCCGCCATAGACATTAGTCGGTGTTTTGAAGGATTTCCAGAAGCGTCCATGCCGTTCATCGTGCCGCTCCGCTATCCTCGTACACAGCACATCAGATTGACGGAGAGGACCAGACATGGCATTGAGCAAGAAGCAGGTCAAGCAGCTGCGCGCGATGGCGAATCAGCTGAACCCACTGCTCTACATCGGCAAGAACGACCTGACCGACGCCGCGGTGAAGCAGGCATCGGAGACGATGGACAGCCACGAGCTGCTCAAGGTCGCCGTGCAGGACGGCTCCGGTCTGACGGCGAAGGAGGCCGCCGACAAGCTCGCCGGCCAGATCGGCGCGCAGGTGGTGCAGGTCATCGGCAACCGGTTCGTGCTGTACCGCAAGAGCTCGCGCAACGACATCGAGCACATCCGCCTCGTACGCGAGTGACGGCGGCCGAATTCCTCGTGCGCGAATATGGTTGTGGCCCCGACACCGGTATCGTGTCGGGGCCACAACCATATTTTCAGCGCGTGCAGGTCACTTCTTCAATGACAGTGTCATAGTCATATCGGATTCATCGAAGGAAATGTCGAATATCGCGTCACCGGTCTTGCTCCATGTGCCATGGAGCATCGACTCGCTATGACCGGTGGCCTGTACCGACACCGTCAATGTGCCATCATCCTTGAAGTTGGCTGAGATGCCCATGCCCAGTCCCATGACCGGGCAGGAGACCGACCAGGTGCCGTTCGGCTCGCCCTCGGACGCGCCATCGGGGATGGTGACGGTCGGGCTGAGCGCGTTGAGAACGGCCTTGCCCTGTTCCTCGCCCAGACCGCCGAAGTACCCGATGAGGCCGGTGACCTCGGACATCGCGTAATTGCCGCTCTCACCGCTGAACTTCAGATCCTTCAGCGTGTATGAATGGCTGCCATTGCCACTTGTGACCTTGTCTATCGTGGCGCTGACCGTCGGCTTTCCGTCGTCATTGCCCGGCAGATCAAGCGACATCTTCTTCCCGTCGACGCTCAGGGTGCTGGTGTTGCCGTTGACGCTAAGTGAATACGTTCCGTTGACGACCGTCTGGGACAGGTGCAGGAACACGCCGCCGACGACCAGCGCGGCCACGATGATGATGGCGAGCACGATGATGAGCGGCTTCTTGGATTTCTTCTGCGCGACCGGTGCCACGGGAGCCATGGGGACTCCGGGGACGCCCGGCTGCTGGTATTGGCCGTACTGCTGGGAATCGACCGGCTGCTGCGGATACGTCTGAGCCCGATACGGTTGCTGCTGGTATCCGGCCATTTGCGGCTGCTGCTGGTAAGCGGTGCCGGGCGCCGCGGGAACGGCGGGCGCGGGAACGGGAGGCATCCCGGTCGTCTGTACCGGTTGCGGCGGCTGCGCCGGATACTGCACTGATTGAGGAACCTGTGCCGATTGAGGAACCTGCGAAGCCGAAGTCTGCGGCTGCGTCGTGTACGCAGGCGTCGCCGGTGCCGCAGCGGCCGGCTGTGCCGTCGCCGCCGTCAATTGTGCACCGCACGCCCTGCAGAACAAGCTTCCATCGGCGTTGTCTGCGCCGCAATGTGAACACACTATCATCGTTCTTCCCTCTAGGTCGAGGCCCATAATTGACGGCAGCCAGCGGCCCCGTTTCGCTCTCACTCTACCATCGTCAGCGGATTCCGTAGCGCATATGGTCACATTCCGGCTGATGGTCTCAGGCCGTCGGCAGGCAGCTCGGGCCGAACAGGCTCTTGATCTCGGCGAACAGGCTGGTGTCGCGTTTGACGCGGAACCTATCGCCGAAGGTCATCACCCGTGCGTTGCCCTTGGCGTCGAGCACGGCAAGCCGCACTTCGCAGAATCCCGGATGCCGCGTGATGATCTGCGCAAGCTGCTGCATGTTGCCGCGCCCCAGGGCCACCAGCGGCAAGGTGATCAGGAACGGACGCTCGTCATCGGTCTCCAGCGCGACCGGCTGCATTTCCGTGGCGCGCATGCTGACGGTCTCGTCCCGAACCTCGACCTGGCCGCGCACCTGCACGACCGCATCCTGTATGAGCTCCGTGCTCGCCGCCTCGTACACTTTGCCGAAGAACATGCACTGGATGGAGCTTTCCATGTCCTCGATGGTGACGATCGCCCACGGGTTGCCCTTCTTCGAGACTCGTCGATCGACGTTGGTGATCAGTCCCGCCAGCGTGACCTGCTGCCCGCTGGGCATGGTGGGCGCACGGTCAATCAGATGGGCGATGGACATCTCCCGCATCCCGGCGAGCACTGCTTGCATGCCGCTCAGCGGATGGTCCGACACGTAGAGGCCAAGCATATCGCGCTCGAACTTGAGCTTGTCCTTCTTGTCCCATTCCTCGATGTCCGGCACGGCGACCGTCGCATCCCCCATCGCGTCGGCGCCCGAATCCTCCGTGTCGGAGAACAGGTCGAACTGTCCTTCCGCCTGCTTGCGCTTGAGGCCGACCACCGAGTCGATCGCCGACTCGTGCACGGTGAACAGCGCCCGGCGGTTCGGGTCGATCGAATCGAATGCGCCCGCCTTGATCAGCGATTCGACCAGTCGCCTGTTCAGCGCGGTCAACGGCACGCGGCGGATGAAGTCCATGAAGTTCACGTATTTGCCACGGCCCGTCTCGCGTTCCGCGATGATGTCCTTGACCGCATTCTCGCCGACGTTGCGGATAGCCCCGAGCCCGAATCGGACGACGTCGCCGACTGCGGAGTACTCGTAGACCGACTCGTTGACATCCGGGGAGAGCACTTGGATGCCCATTCTCCGAGCCTCGCCCAGATACAGGGCGGTCTTGTTCTTGTTGGTCGCCGCGCCCTGCAGCAGCGCGGCCATGAACTCGACCGGGTAGTGCGTCTTGAGGTATGCGGTCCAGTAGGAGATCAGGCCGTACGCGGCGGAGTGCGCCTTGTTGAACGCATAGCCGGAGAACGGGACCAGGATCTCCCAGATCGCCTCTGCGGCCTCCTCGGAATAGCCATGCTCCTTCATGCCGGCGAAAAACGGCACCTTCTCCTTGGCCAGCACCTCGGGCTTCTTCTTGCCCATGGCTCGCCTGAGCACGTCTGCCTTGCCCAGCGAATAGCCGGCCAGGATACGCGCGGCTGACTGCACCTGCTCCTGATAGATGATCAGGCCGTACGTCTCATCAAGCACCTGCTTGAGGGGCTCGTCGAGCTCGGGGTGGATAGGCGTAATCTTCTGCAGGCCGTTCTTGCGCTTGGCGTAGTTGGTGTGCGAGTCCATCGACATCGGGCCCGGTCGGTACAGGGCAATAAGTGCGGAGATGTCGTTGAAGTTATCGGGCTTGAGCGTCTTGAGCAGCGAGCGCATGCCGTCGGAATCGAGCTGGAACACGCCGAGCGTGTCTCCGCGCGACAGCAGCTGGTACGTCTCCCGGTCATCGAGAGGGATCTTCGTGTAGTCGATGACGCCCTTGCCGTTGTGCTCGATGTTGGTGAGCGTGTCGCGGATGACCGTCAAGTTGGACAGGCCGAGGAAGTCCATCTTGACCAGGCCGAGCGTTTCGCACGTATGGTACTCGAACGTGGTGGTGACGGTGCCGTCGGTGCGCTCCAGCAGCGGCGAGGTGTCGGTGATCGGCGCGGAACCCATGATCGTGGCGCACGCGTGGACTCCGGTCTGGCGAATCAGCCCCTCGATGCCCTTCGCCTCCTCGGTGATGCGCTTGACTTCGGGATCGGAGTCGTACAGCTCGCGGTATTCGCGCGCCTCGGCGTAGCGCTTGGCGCTCGGGTCGAAGATGTCGTGCACGCTGATGTCCTTGCCTCCGGTGGCGGCCGGCGGCAGAGCCTCGGTGATACGAGTGCCCATCTCAAAGGGGAATCCCATGATGCGCGCGGAGTCCTTGAGCGCCTGCTTGGTCTTGATGGTGCCGTAGATCACGCATTGGGCGACCTTGTCATGGCCGTACTTGTCGGCCACATAGCCCAGTACGCGCATGCGGCCTTCGGGATCGAAGTCGACGTCGATATCGGGCAGGGACACACGCTCGGGGTTCAGGAACCTCTCGAAGATCAGGCCGTGCTTGAGCGGATCGAGCTCGGTGATGCCCATCGCATAGGCGACCATGGCCCCTGCGGCGGAGCCTCGCCCCGGGCCCACCATCACGCCGTGCTCCTTCGCCCAGTTGATGTAGTCGGCGACGACGAGGAAGTAGCCGCAGAACTGCATCTGGCAGATGACGCCGCATTCGTAGTCGGCCTGCTTGAGCACCTCCATCGGCGGGTTGCCGTCGTAGCGCTTCTCCAGGCCCTCCTCGACCTTCTTGAGGAACAGCGAGGTCTCGTCCCACCCTTCGGGGCAGTCGAACTGCGGCATGAACGCGCCATCCTCATGGTCGTCGAAGATCACGTTGCAGCGTTCCGCGATCTCCAGCGTGTTGTCGCAGGCGTCGGGATGGTCCTTGAACAGCTCGCGCATCTCCTCGGCGGATTTGATGTAGTATCCCGATCCTTCGAACTTGAAGCGGTTGGGGTCGTCCAGCGTGGCGCCGGAGTTGATGCACAGCATGGCGTCCTGGGCGTCCTTGTCCGCCTCCATGACGTAGTGCGAGTCGTTGGTGGCGAGCAGGGGCGCGCCGAGCTTCTTGGCGATGGTCAGCAGATCGCCGGTAACCTTGCTTTCGATGGACAGGCCGTGGTCCATCAGCTCGATGTAGAAATTGTCCTTGCCGAAGATGTCCTGGAACTCGCCTGCGGCACGCAGCGCCTCGTCGAACTGGCCTAGGCGCAGACGGGTCTGGATGATGCCGGAGGGGCAGCCGGATGAGGCGATCACGCCTTTGGAATAGGTGGACAGCACCTCCTTGTCCATACGCGGATAGCGCATGACACGGCCTTCGAGGTTGGCGACGGACGACGCCTTGATGAGGTTGACCAGCCCTTCGTCGTTCTCCGCCCACATGGTCAGGTGGGTGATCAGGCCGCCGCCCGAGACATCGTCGGGGTTGCGGGCATGGCCGGGAACCGGGGTCCAGTTGGTGTCCCATGACACGCGCGTCTTGTCCTGCCGCGCGGTTTCAGGGGTCACATACGCCTCGATGCCGATGATCGGCTTGACGCCGGAATCGACCGCTGCACGCCACAGCTCGTAGGCGCCGTGCATGTTGCCATGGTCGGTGATGCCGACCGCCGGCATGCCCAGCTCCTTGACGCGCTTGACCAGATCGGGCACCTTGGATGCCCCATCCAGCAGCGAGTAGTGCGTGTGGTTATGCAGTTGCACGAAGTTTCCAGCCATGCGTTCCACCTTACCTCATGCCGCACTCACCGGTAGATATGTTCCGTTAATCCTCGCCGGAAACCCTCTTCCGCAGCACGACACATAACGTCAATCGTTTGACGTAAATCGATTGACGTTATATTATTCCAGTACAAAACACGATTCCCCACAACGGCACGGCAGCCGCGCGGAGAACCCTCAGCACCCAACAAGACCTACCCGCACGGGCGCGCTGATCGGCTCCATCGTGCTGTCGGCCGGCTTCATGGCCGCCTGCGGCCTCGGCATGCTGCTCATCTACCTGTTCCGGGTCCCGTCCGAGCAGAAGGACGAGCTCCGCAAGGAGGCCGACCCGAACGGCCTGTGCTACTACAAGGGCCGCTGGCACGTGTTCTACCAGCTGCACCCCTACGGCACCCAGTGGGGCCTGTGCCATTGGGGTCATGTCTCCAGCGAGGACATGGTCACCTGGCGCCGCGAGCCCATCGCCTTCGCCCCGTCCCTCGAACAGGAGAAGGACGGCGAGTTCAAGCCGGAAACCGAGTTCCGCCCGTGGGACTGCGGCCACAATTTCTACGCGCCGCAGTCGTTCAACACGAACGGGCGGCAGATCATGTACGGGTGGACGAGCCCCTTCGTCGAGCCGATCCCCATGCAGGACGACGGCTGGTGCGCCTGCGCGTGTTCGTGGACCGCGGCAGCGTCGAGGTCTACGTCAACGGCGGCAAGCAGGTCATGAGCTCGTACAGCTACGCGCCCAAGGGTCCCCGCGCGATCGGGCTCGTCGCCGAATCCGGCTCGCTGACCGTCACCTCGCTGACGCTGCATCATCTCAAGTCAATCGGCCTGGACTGGCTGAGGCCAATCCGCTGACGCAATCGGGAAGACACGCCGCAAGACGGTACCAAGCCTTCACCAATCGCGTCAGCGAAATCGCCTTTCAGCTGCTAGGCTTTCCTGTGCAAGGATGATGATCTGAAAACGGGGAATCACATGGGATTGCTGGACAAATTATTCGGTCGTGACACACCGTCCCAGGAAATCGTAGGGAAAGTGGACAAAGAGGGGCCCCGCAACCCCATCGACCAGCTTGGCGTCACCGGCAGATCCCAGCGAAACGCCGCCTACGAGGACACCGCGCACATCCCCAGGATCACCGACTACGTTGCCGAGAAACTTTCGCAACTGCTGCGATATTCCACCGAAATGCCGGTGCTGCGTCTGACCGAGGACGACTCCCCAGCACAGATCACCGACAGCAAGCTCGGCGGCGCGTTCTACGTGCCGGAAGGCATGAAGGCGCCACGCAATCTCGACACCGGAGACCCGCTGTATCTGCTGGCCCAGCTGAACTTCAGCCAACTGCCGCAGCTGCGCGGATTCCCCGCCCAGGGACTGCTGCAGTTCTTCATCGACGGCGAGGACACCCTGTACGGAGCGGACTACGACAACCCGCAGTCGCAACGCTCGTGGCGCGTGCGCTACCTCCCCAACGTGCCGGTCACCGCACTGCATGCCAACCGTGTCGTCAAACCCGCCTGGCATGACGACACGGTGCTGCCGTTCAACGACCCCGACACCGAGCGACGGCTAGTCGCACAGGTCGGCAAGCAGACGATCACACCTACTGACTACCGGTTCGAGGGACGGCTGCAAAGCTGCGTCAGCACGCTCAACGAGTACGACCACGGCTTCTTCCGCGAACATGAGGCGGAGATTCGCGACTCGCTCGCCGCACTGCTGATGTCGGGCGGGCACCAGGTCGGCGGATACCCGATCTTCACGCAAAGCGACCCGCATGATGACAGGGATCCGCTGTGGAACAAGGCGACCGACCTGCTGCTGCAGATCGATTCGACCGACGACGTGTCGTTCGGCGACTCCGGCGTGGCGAACTTCTTCATCTCCCCCAGCGATCTGGAACGGCTTGACTTCTCACGCGTCCTCTACACCTGGGACTGCTACTGAGCAGCTTTCCTCTTCTCGCCCCCGCTGGCGGGGGCTGTTGAGCGGAGCGAAACTGGGGGTGGTCTTGACGCTTGAGGAGCGCTCTCCCGGTCGCCTCACAACAGACCCGCCAACACAGGGCGAAACGGGAATCCTATTTCTTCACGCCGCCGAATCTGCGATCGCGGTGGATGTAGTGGTCGATGGAGCGCCAGAGGACATCGCGGCCGCAATCGGGGAACAGTTCGGGCACGAAATCAAGCTCGGCGTAGGCGGCCTCCCACGGCAGGAAGTTCGACGTGCGCTGCTCGCCGGAGGTGCGGATCACCAGATCGCAATCGGGAATGTCGGGGTTGTACAGGTGGTCGGCGATCATCTTCTCGGTGACGCGGTCGCCCTTGATGCGTCCCGCCGCCACCTCGCGCGCGATCTCGGCGCAGGCGTCGGCGATCTCGGCGCGGCCACCGTAGTTGATGCAGAACACCACATCGATGACCTTGTTGTGCTTGGTGCGCTCCATGGCCACCTCAAGCTCGTCGATCACCGACTTCCACAGCTTCGGGCGGCGACCGGACCAGCGCACTCGCACACCCCAATCGTCCATCTGCGCGACACGACGGTGGATGATCTCACGCGAGAACCCCATCAGGAAGCGCACCTCCTGCGGCGAGCGCTTCCAGTTCTCGGTCGAGAACGTGTACAGGCTCAGATACCGCACGCCGGCCTCGATCGCACCGGCGATCGTGTCGAACACCACAGGCTCGGCCGCCTGATGGCCGTCCGTGCGCACCAGCCCGCGCTGCTGCGCCCAGCGGCCGTTGCCGTCCATGATCACGCCCACATGACGGGGCACCTTGTTCTTCGGGAAATCCGGGATACGCGCAGGATCGGAAAATGGCGCCGCCGGAATGTCCAGCGACGTGTAATCGACGTTTTCAAAAGCCATACCGCTAATCTAGCAAGCGCAAGGAACGAATGGGGCGTTCCAGATAATACTCGCCCCAGTCTTCAACAAATCGCAACACCCGCGCATCCGGCGGAGCCCCGTCAAGCACTCCCCAATCCCCGTCGACCGCCGCCGAGAGCTGCACCACCTCGTCCGGGTCGATGCGTTTCGCATCGGGCGTGCGGTCGGTCGAACACATCAGCCCGCCGGCGGACGGGGAGAAGAACATCGGGCCCGACATGCGGCCCTCCCCGGCACCCCCGTCATCGCAGCTCTCCCCGGCGACCGGCGAGACGGCGACATGCCGTCCGCACACCACGCATGAATGCAGCCGCGGAGTCCACCCGGCCAAAGCCAACGCACGCAGCACATAGGATTCCCCGATCGCCGTCGCCGGATGCGCGTGACGCGCCAGCGCGTTCAGCCCGCCGACCAGCAGACGGTACTGCGCGACGGCCCGCTCCCCTTCGGCGGACACCAGCTTGTCGGCGGTCTCCACCATGACATTGGCGATGCCGTACGCCCCGTAATCGGCGCAGATCGGAGCCGCATACGCCGAAATGGACTCGACCTGCGACACCACGTCCAGGGTCCGTCCAGTGGCGATGAGCACGTCAACTCGCATGAACGGCTCCAGCCGCCCGCCGAACCGTGATTTCACACGGCGCACGCCCTTCGCCACGGCTCGGACCTTGCCATGGCTGCGGGTCAGCAAGGTGACGATGCGGTCGGCTTCACCGAGTTTGGCCGTACGCAGCACGACGCCTTCGTCACGATACAGCGGCATAAGCGCTTCCTCCCGTTCCTCGCGTATCCATTGGTTCCGCCACCGTTCGCTGCGGCGAGCGCCGTCAGTAGACGAACAATCCCCAGAACGCGAACATCAGCAGAACCGACAGCATGGTGACGGCCGTCACCCAGAACAGCACGCGTCCAAGTCTGGTCGAGGCGAGCACCGGATCACGGCCGGTCATCACATCCCCGATCGCGCCCTTGCGCGGAGGGAACCGGATGACACCGCGCAGCGACGCCACTTCGATCAGACGGGCCAACACGCGGGACCACGCCCACACCACCACTGTGCACACCACCTGGATGACCGGCCAGCTCCAATACATGAGTCCGGGCTTCTCTGGCGGGGCACCGCCCCAGGCAATCTTCACCACACCCATGATGACCTGTCCGAGACCGGCGCCGAACAGGGCCAGCGTGGCCACGGTAGTGACCGTCAGAGTGAGCAGCTGGTTGCCGAAACCATGCGAGAACCCCAGCGCCGGACCGGTGCGACGGATCATCGCGCGTATCTTCACCACCAGCGCGACCACGGCGATGACCAGCGAAAGCACCATCATGAACACCATGAACACGTGCAGCAGCAGCCCGTACACCGTCAGGCCGCGATTCGCCTTCAGGTCTTTCGGCACTGCTATCGACTGATACAGGTTCACGCCTCCCACGCGCTCGCTCGTCTGGCGCAGGCCCTTCGCCGTGCCGACCGCCCAATCCACCACGTCATCGGCGTACTGGTCCGCGAACGGCGTCCCGGTCTCGGATTCGTCGCCCAACCGGAGCACATGATTGGCCACGGGATAGCCGCGGATGCTCACGTCATGGTTGCCCGTGCGCAGGGCCATGTCCACGATCGCCTCCACGCCCTCCACCTGGGCGGTCATCACGTCCTTCGATCCGTACGCTACCAGCGTCGGAATCGAATACGCGCTCGGCTTGAGCGTATGGACGTCGGGAAGCGTGACGCCGAACAGCGCGGAATCGATGTTGAACACGCGCCGGACTATCGACTGGTATCCGTCATGGGCTCCGACCAGCGCGAAATCCTGTGCGGCGAGGAACCCTATCGCCTGTCGCGGCGTGAACACCATCGGGCTGAGCAGCACCTGGAACGCGATGTCCTTGTCCATGTCCAGCAGATATGACGACACCCATGTCGATTCCGAGGTCGCGTAGATGCCGACCTCCCTGTCATCCACGTTGTCGAGGCCGCGCAACATGCGGATCACTTCGTCATAGACGGCCGCCGAACCCGTATAATCGCGCGTTATGTCGTTCGTGGACCATACCGGCTTGTCGAGCACGGCAGTGACGAATCCCGCGGACGACAGGTCATAGGCCATGTCAACGAACGAATCGACGGCGGAACCGTAGCCCGCGCCGTGCATGAACACCATGCCGGGCAGCTTCCCGGAGACGCCGACAGGCTCGCGGATGATGACATGCGTGCGTTGGATCTCGCCCGTGGATGGTCTCTTCGCGTCGAACCATACAGACCGCTCGCTTACCTCGTACTCGCCGCGCTTGGCGAGGTGAACGCCGCCCGGGTTGTCGAACGTCACGCCGGTATCGGCGGACAGTGTCGACAAAGTCTGCCCTGTGGGCTCATTGTTCCACGGCATGGCCGTCGCGTTGGAGACGAACACCAGCAGGCCGATGAGGATGATGAAAATCGGCACGGTGCACATCAGACGGTGCCATCGCGTCCAGGCGGCCGGCGACGCCTTGTCGCCCGGTTGCCGCCGCGATGCGGCCGATTCGTCGGATACGCGCGACTTCCCGTCTGCGGGACGTTCGCCGCGGCGGATACGAAACCTGTTACGCTGCCGATTCAACACGCAACCATACTAGCCAATCCGCCGGTCTTCTGCGCTGTGAGCTGACGACATCCGGCCGCGCTCAGGCCGTCCGGCCGGATGCCGGCGGCGACGGCGGCCGGACGCCGATGAAAAACCTCAGCGAACGGCGTTCATCGCGTTCGGATGCTGGATGGGGATGACGACAGGGCCGGTGGCGCCTACCGGCACCTGTCCGTCGGCCTCCATCTGGGCGGCGATGTCGTTGGCCCGCGCGAGCAGCGTCTCGACGATCTGGTCTTCCGGCACGGTCTCGATGACCTTGCCCTTGATGAAGATCTGTCCTTTGCCGTTGCCCGAAGCCACGCCGAGATCGGCCTCGCGGGCTTCTCCCGGCCCGTTGACGATGCATCCCATCACGGCGACGCGAATGGGCGCGGTGACGTTCTTGAGTCCCTCGGTGACCGCGTTCGCCAGCTGGATGACATCGACCTGGGCGCGACCGCAGCTCGGGCATGAGATGATGTCGAACTTGCGCTTGCGCAGTCCCATGTACTCCAGCAGCTTGCAGCCGACCTTGACCTCCTCGACGGGCGGTGCGGACAGGGACACGCGGATCGTGTCGCCGATGCCTTCGGCCAGCAGCGCGCCGAACGCGAGGCATGACTTGATGGTGCCCTGCCATGCCGGCCCCGCCTCGGTGACTCCCAGATGCAGCGGCCAATCGCCCTTGGATGCGAGCAGCCGGTAGGTCTGCACCATCGTAATCACGTCGTGGTGTTTGACGGATATCTTGAAATCACGGAAGCCGACGTCCTCGAACATGTGGGCTTCCTTGAGCGCGGAGGCGACGAGCGCCTCGGGCGTGGGACCGCCGTACTTGGCGTACAGCTCCTTGTCGAGCGATCCGGCGTTGACTCCGATGCGCAGGCTGACGCCCGCGTCGGTGGCGGCCTTGCAGATGTCGGGGCCGACCTGGTCGAATTTGCGGATGTTGCCGGGGTTCACGCGCACGGCCGCGCAGCCGGCGTCGATGGCCTGGAACACGTACTTCGACTGGAAGTGGATGTCGGCGATGATTGGAATCGGCGATTTGGCGACGATCTGCGGCAAGGCGTCGGCGTCATCCTGGCTGGGCACCGCTACGCGCACGATGTCGCAGCCTGCGGCGGTGAGCTCGGCGATCTGCTGCAGCGTGGCCGGCACGTTCGCGGTGAGCGTGTTGGTCATCGACTGCACGGAGATGGGGGCGCCGCCGCCGACCGGCACCGGCCCGACCATGATGCGACGCGATTTGCGGCGCGGATGCAACGGGCTCTCGCTGATATCCGGCTCTCCGGTCTTGCGGAACGATCCTGTCACGGCCGACGCCGTTCCTGTGGTCGCGGACGTCTGTGCACTGGTTTGCGGCAACGCGCTCATGCTGATGATTGGTCTTTCCTGTTCGATTATGCGCGACACCACATCCATGCCGGGGCATGACTGATTGATCGCATGGCTGTGCCATGCCATCAATCCGGGCGCGGTCGCGCGAATGATTCACTTCTGACTGTTTATCAAATCATCGGCTCGCCGGCGCGCCTCACGCTCGACTTGACCCATTTCCTCCACGGATGCGAACAGCGGGTTGCCGCGAAGCTCCCCGTCCATCGCGTCGACGACCTCCTTGACCGTGTCGACGATGCCCAGATAGGGCAGTCGATGGTCGAGGAAGGCATGCACGGCCTGCTCGTTCGCTGCGTTGAGCACGGCGGTATGCTTCTCCGACGCGCGTAGGCACTCGCGCGCCAACGCGACGGCGGGGAACGCCTCGTCGTCCAGTGGCTCGAACGTCCACTCGCTGGCATGCGTCCAGTCGCACGCCGCCGCGACATCACCCAGACGATCAGGCGCCGACAGGCCCAAGGCGATCGGCAGCCGCATGTCAGGCGGGGACGCCTGGCAGACGGTCGCTCCGTCCACGAACTCCACCATCGAGTGCACGATGGATTGCGGGTGCACGGTCACGACGATGCGATCCGGCGCCACGTCGAACAGACGGCTCGCCTCGATGACCTCCAGTCCCTTGTTCATCAGGGTGGACGAGTTGATGGTCACCACGGGTCCCATATGCCACGTGGGGTGGTTGAGTGCCTGTTCAGGGGTGATGTCGCTCATGTCGGCGCGCTTCCAGCCGCGGAAGGGGCCGCCCGAGGCCGTGACGACCAGTCTGCTGACCTCGGCGTGGGTGCCGGACCGCAGCGACTGCCAGATGGCGGAATGCTCCGAGTCGACGGGATTGATCTGGTCATTGCGCACTTGCGCGCCGAAAAGCAGGTGACCGCCTGCGACGACCGATTCCTTGTTGGCGAGCGCCAGCTGAGAGCCAGCCCTCAGCGCCGCAATGGATGGTTCGAGTCCGACCGAGCCCGTGATGCCGTTCAACACCAGGTCGGCACCGGAACCGGCGATGGCGTTGACCGCCTGCGGCCCGGCCTGAATCTGCGTGTACCGAGCTCCGACCTCCTCAAGTGCCTCATGCAGCGCCGGAACGGCGGCCTCGTCATATACGGCCACCTGCGGCACATGATGACGTGCGACCTGCTGTGCCAGAAGCCGCACATGCGCGCCTCCGGCGGCCAGACCGGTGACGGTGAACCGCTCCGGATGCCGACTGATGACATCCAGACCTTGCGTGCCGATCGAACCGGTCGATCCGAGAATGACAACCGTATTCCTATGCTGGCTCATTGCAATGCTTCTTTATGTCTTCTGTGGTGTATCTGTCTTCCCGCGCCGACGAAATGGTCAGTCGTTGTCCTTGCCGAAACCTCTCAGTCCGCTATAGAACTCGCCCGTGTTGAGCGTGGGGAACGACAGGTCGGGGATGTCGAAATCGAGCTTGCTTTCCGGGCTGAGGTACATGCTGGAGAACAGGTCATCCGACGATGACTTGTGAGAGTCATCGGATTGCGTCTGCGCGGCATCGTCTACGGCATGAACGGGAACGTTCGCCGACGGCGACGAGGACGGCGCGAACGACGGCAGGGCCTCGACACTGGCATCGGTATGGGCGTCGGAGGCCACGGGCTGATCGAAGACCGGCATGGGGGCCGGCGCGGAGGGAGCAACGGCGGGTGCGGCTGCAACTGGCTCCGCGGAAACCTTCACGGACTTGGCAACGCGTTCGGGAGCCTGGGGCTCGGCGACTGCGGCCGGCTGATCGGATACCGCGGCGTGCGAGGGTGCGAACGATGCCGGTGCCGCCGGGATGGCCGGAGACGGAATCTCCGGTGCCGGGGCAGGAGCCGCGGCATGATCCGCGCTCACGTTGCTCGAGCTCACGCTTCTGCCGGTGCGCTGGGACAGCGCCGCCAACGACGACTGCGGCTCCGGGGCGGAGGCTCCGGCCGAGAACGTGGACGGAAGCGCTGAGGCGGGCGCGGATACGACCGTACCGGACATGCCGGCGGGAGCGAACGAGGGAGGAACGGACTGCGCATCGGCCGCGACGCTCGGCTCGTCGGCCGTCTGCGATGAGAACAGCGCCTCCTCTGCCTCATGGAGGGCATGGAACGATTCGTTCGCGGGTGCGAAGGACTGAGGCTCCGCTTCCTGCCGCGCCGGCGACGGCGCATGTGCATAGGCGTTGTCCGCGCCGAACAACGGCGTCACGCCCGCGTCGGAGGCGCTCCTTGCACCGGACGAACGCCGGCTGCCACCGGATTCGTGACCGCCACCGACATAATCGGAGACGCGCGCGAACGATTCGAGACGGCTGAGCAACTGCACGCACGAGTTGAGGTAATAATCGACCTGACGCTCGTCATAGCCGTTCTTGCCCTTGCGCTGCGTGAACACCACGTTGGAGACGGCACCGGAATTCAGATCGGCGAGCTTGCGCACGTCCTGTTCGCTCACGCCGTCCACGCCAAGGCCTGCGGCGGCCTTGTCCACGATCTGGTCGATCAGTCGGTCGACCTGCTTGCGGTCGTACGACGGCCGGCGATCATGTCCGCGCGCGAACCGCTCCCCCGTTCCGCGGTCGGCGTGCTCACATACCTGACGGTACAGCTCTTCGGTCTGGGCCTTCCACGCCACACGACCGTGCTCGGTAATCTCCCGCGTCGTCTGCTTGTCGACCACGGCCTGCTCCAGCCGGGACAGCGCCGCATCAACCTGGGTGATGTCATACCCGCCCTTGCTCAGATCGAAGGACACGTTCTGGATGTCCTGCTGCGTGAGATGGGCATCCTCGCTCTCGTAGAGCGCATGTGCACGATCCAGGAAAGCGTCCACCTGATCGGGATCGTATCCCCATTTGCGCTTCCCAACGCGAGCGATCCCCGATGCGCCTTTATCTGCCCCGTCTTGATGCGCCATTGGTGTATCGACCTCCTACGGATAGTACTTCTCTTGCACACTTTACGTGAGTGTTGAGACGCAGCTTCACATTTGGCCCAGCAAAACGGCATCCTCACACGTCTTTCGTACGATTACGGCATATATCGTGCGCCGGCAAGCACAGCATCGCCACGGTTCGACCGACGGCGGGATTCCACCCAACGACACTCGGCCGGCGTCCCGATACAGACTATACGATACAGTGTGAGTCTGCGGGCAATTAGCTCAGTTGGTTAGAGCGCCACCTTTACACGGTGGATGTCAGGGGTTCGAGTCCCTTATTGCCCACACATTACGAAACGGCGGAACACCGCCACTATCAGGCACCGGTGTGAAACTGATTCCGGCATACGCGCCGCCTGAGGACGGCAAGCCGCGCAACGCAGTGGACGAGAAATGGATGAAGCTGACCAACAGCGCTCGCCACTATCTGTCACGCAGGGCAAACACCCGGGAAGACACCGTCGATGAATCTGAATCTCGTCATCGAGCGTGAATGCTCCAGAGACCATCAGACAGCCCTCAGACAGTTCCTGTGCTGCAAGCCAGGAGACCCCGAATGGGCGATGGATCCACAGAGATATATACGCGGTCTCAGCGTGCGCAAGACCCCGACCGGAGTTATGCGCACGCTTCTTGTCGTATCCGGGGACATTCCCCTGCATGATGAAGTGGTCGGCTTCTGCGAATACGGTGTCGGCGTGGAAACCACCAAGGAGCACGAAGGCATCTACCAGATTTCGTACATCGCCACCGCGCTGAAGGTACGGGGGCAACATCTCGGAGACACGCTGCTCGCCTCGGTGATTATGAGGCTTCGTGATGATGCGTGGCGTTCCAATCGCACGCCGCTCGTGCTGACTCAAGTGGATCCACGCAACAAGCCAAGCATGGATTTGTTCTCTCGCTTCGGATTCGTGGATGAGGGGCCAGACCCCGACGACCCGGAATACCATCTGCTGCCTCTGGAATTCACCGGCACCAATTACGTAATTGGTGATCAGCAGGGCTTTCCTGCTGCTTTTCATCGCAATATACCTATCGCGTTCGTCCGTGACCTTTTCGGCTTGGCTGTCAATACTTGATTGAGTAAAGGCGAAGAAGAAATCAATCACACTCCAGGCAAGCAGGCAATTCCCAGAATCAGAACCACGATCGCCGTAACGAAACTTCTCACATTGTTAATTCGCTTCCTGATCCTTATCCTCCAATTCCCTGTTCTCTTTGAGACAACACAATTCTTCGACAGTCACGCCGAACACTTCCGCAATTCGGTAGGCCAACATTAGCGATGGACTATATTGTTCCTTTTCGATGGAAATAATCGTTCTGTTTGAAACATGGACCAAGTCGGCCAATTGCTGTTGCGTCAGCTTTGATTGTTTTCGCAGTTCTCTCACTCTTGTCTTCAATCAATTCCTTCCATAACATGAAGCTTACTTCTCATGAAGTTAACTTCATATTACCGCCAAGACGCGAATACGTCAACAGAAAAAGTGAAGTAAACTTCACCAACCCAGAGGTATGCGGGAGATGAATTCGCGCGGCTCCCCGCTGACGGGGTCGGTGAAGCGCAATGACCGCGCGACCAGTTCCAGCGGCGTGGAGAAGTCGTCATAGGCGCGTTCGACGATACGCGGATAGAAATCATCGCCATGGATCGGCAACCCTATCGAGTTCATGTGCACGCGCAGCTGATGGGTCTTGCCGGTGAGCGGGTGCAGCTCGTAGGCGCGCAGACCGTTCCTCCCGTGGCATAAGCGCCCGCCCATCGAGGGATATCCTCCCGCCGCGAGATCGATCACCGTCTCGGCATTGACGGCCTGCGGCTCCTCGAACGCCTGCAGCACGCCACGCAGCTTGGTGATGTGCGAACGTCGGCGCAGCGGGAACACGGCAGGAGGGTCCAGCCGCTCGACGGTGCCGTATCGCGGCCGTGTCGTCGGCCGGCACGGAGCCAGGCATTCGTAGGTCTTGCTGACCTTCCGGCCCTGGAACATCATCTGGTATGCGCCCCGCAGCGCTGGATCCCTCACGAACACGACGATGCCGGCGGTGAGCCGGTCCAGCCGATGCGCGGGCGTGATGTCCGGCTCGTCGAACATCTCGCGAAGCCGAATCAGCGCGGTCTGCCGATACCACATGCCGCGCGGGGTCGTCGCGAGGAAATGCGGCTTGTCGATGACGATGATGCCGGCATCCTCATACACCACGTCGATATCGAACGGGATATGGGGCTCCTCACTCACCCACCGGTGCGGCCTGTCCACAGCGCTTTCCGTCCGTCGGCTCTCACCGGGAGCGCATGTTCTTGTAGCGCATGGCACGCAGCGCCTCGCGCTTGTCCTGCTCCTCACGCAGCGCCTGGCGCTTGTCGAACTCGCGCTTGCCTCGTGCGAGGGCGATCTCGGCCTTCGCCCGACCATCCTTGAAATACAGGCTGAGCGGCACGATGGTGTACCCCTTGGCCTCGATCTGACGGGACAGTTTGACGATCTGCTGTGCATGCAGCAACAGCTTGCGCTTGCGCTTGGGCGCATGGTTGTTCCACGTGCCGTTGAGATATTCGGGGATATTGGCACCTTCCAGCCACATTTCACCCCGACGGTCAATGGAGACGAACGCCTCGGCGAGCGACGCCCGCCCCTCGCGCAGCGACTTGACCTCGGTCCCGGTCAGCACCAGTCCCGCCTCGTACTTGTCCTCGATCAGGTAATCATGCCGGGCCTTGCGGTTCTGTGCGATGAGCACAGTGCCCTGTTCCTTTGCCATGGTCTTCCTCTTCAATCACTCACATCAACACAGACATCATGAGACCAGACCCGCTTGCACGGGCCGTGACCGGACGAATCGGAAAACACCACCCGGAACTCAGTAATGCACGTATTGGAAATTACCAGCATTGTAAATCGTGCGCCATTGCGCCACGCCCTGAAGGCTGGCGCCGCACTCGGAGATCAGCACGGATCCGTCGCTGTTCACACGCTCGACGACCGCCACATGGCCGTAACGGCTGTTGGCGCCGAGCTGGCCTGCACGGAACACCATCGCGGCGCCGACGTGCGGCGTGCGGTTGACCAGATAGCCAAGGCTGCGGCCGGTGTTCGCCCAATCCTGCCCATTGCCCATGTATGAGCCGGTGGGCAGATGGTAGTAGTACACGCGGCGACGGTACGCATACCACGTGCACTGGCTCCACGGGTAGGCGCTGCCGCCCACCGTGTTGCCGGTCCTGTGCCCGTAGCACACCGGCATGCCCTCATAGCAGTTGCCGGGCACCGTGTAGTTCATGCCGTTGGCCTGTCCCGATCCGCCGGGCTGGGATCCGCCCGAACCGGAACCATTGCCGGAACCGGAGCCGGGCTTGCTGGAGCCGGAGCCGGAACCGGAACCGCTGCCCGACCCGCTGCCGGTGCCGGGCTTGATCTGCTGCTGTCCGCCGGTGCCGGCATTCGCCGAACCGGTGTTGTTCTGCACGCTCCACGAATCGATCTCGGCCTTCATCGACACCAGTTCGGCGGCCTCCTGCGCTTCCTTGGTGCTCAGGCTCTTCTTCTGCGCTTCCAGCTGGGCGCGTTCCTCGTCGCTCTTCTTGCGCAAGGCCTCCAGCTCACTCTGCTTGGACGCCGCATCCTCAGCGGCCTGCTGCGCGCTGGCCGCCTGGCTGTCCGCCTGGCCCTTGAGCTGGGTGATCTCGTCCTCGATGGCCGTGAGACGTTCCTTGCGGTTCATCGACGTGCTGAGGCTGGTGGCCGCGGCGTCGGCGGCATTCGCCTCACTGCGCGTGACAGCGGCATCCGACTGCATCTTGTTGACGAAGTCCTCGGTCGTGGTGGCATTGGTCACCACGTCCATCAGGGTGGAGGCATCCGAGCCGTGGAAGCTCTCACGCGCGAGCTGAGCGACCGCATCCTTGGCGTCATCGTAATCCTCACCGGTCTGCTTGATCTTCTCCTCAAGCGAGGTCCGGTCGTTCTTCGCCGCCTCAAGCCGCGCCGTAGTCGCCTCTGCGAGGCTCTTCGCCTGTTCGGCCTTCTGCTGGGCCTCCTGTACGGCCTTCTGCGCGGCGGGAATCTGGTTCTCGGTCAGGTCATTCAACGAGATGATGAGATCGGCAAGTTTGGAATCGACGCCGGTCAGCTGCTTCTTGAGACTGTTGTGGCTCGATACCTTCTGCTGGTATTCATACTCCGTAACCGCAGCGGCCTGCTCGGGCGGGGCGACCACGGCCACCGATCCCGCCCCCAGGGCCATTGCGGCGGCAAGCGCCAAAGCGGTGAACGTACCCCCACGTTTCGCCATCTTCACCATTGTCGTCGCCCTTCCATTAATGCCGTATTTGAATGCATTGTAACGAATTAAACTGGATAAATGCGCCGCGTGTCATCCGGCAGCGAAATGATTCATCTCATACTTCGCGCATCCCGGACGACACGCGGCGGCAAGTCACACCTTGAGATAGCGTCGCAGCGATACCGCGGACGCAACCGCCGACAGCAGCATGGCCCCCACCACCAGCACGGGGGCGGTCAGCCACACCGTCGTCTGCGTGATGAACGGCATCCACTGCACGCTGGTCGCCAACCAATCGGTGACGAACACCTTGACGATGCCGCTCAGCGCGCCGACCGCCAGCAGCGATCCCAGCAGGGACGCCACCACGCCCTCCAGGATGAACGGCAATCGAATCGTCCAGTTCGAAGCACCCACCAGACGCATGATCTCTGTCTCGTTCTTCCGGGAGGCGGCGCTCATGCGAATCGTCGTCGCGGTCAGCATGATGGCGACGACCACCATGACACCGGCCAGCACGACGGTGACCACGGTGGCCCGGTTCAACACCGAGAACACCGGGTCGAAGATCTGCCGCTGGTCGACAACCGCCTCCACGCCCGTGCGCCCGGTCAGCACCTCCGACACCACCTGGTATTTGGTCGGGTCCTTGAGCTTGAGACGCAGCGAATCCTGCATATCGGAGGCGGTGAGGGTACGTCCCTCGTACACGCCGTTCGGGTACTGCTTGAGGAACGTGTTCTTGAAGAACGCCTCGCGGCTCATGTACGTGATTTTTGACACGTCACTGCCGAGCTCGTTGTTGATCACGTCCTCAAGATCCACGATCTCCTGCTGGGTCGGCGCCTTGCCGGTCGAGCAGGACGCCGACTGGCTGGTGCCGTCCGGGCACAGCCACACCACGACCTCGACCTTGTCGTACCAGTCGCCCTTCGCCTTGGTGATCTGCGCCTGTATCAGCACAGACGCGCCGATGAACACGAAGGAGATGAACGTGACGAGCATGACCGAGATGATCATGGACACGTTGCGCCGCAGGCTGGTCCAGGTTTCAGACAGGATAAAACGCATTCTCATCGATTGTCCTCCTCGTTGCGAGCACCGTCGGTATCATCAGCGCCACCGGCCTTTCCGGCATGCCTGTCGCGATGCCCCGGTTGGGCCGGCGGCGCCGGCGGCAGCTTGTGCGCGCGCCTCGGCTTCGTCTCGCCCCCCTCATCGGACGAGGAGCCCGGCTCTGCCGCCGAACCGACCTGTTCGCTTTGGGATGTGGATTCATCCTGAGGATGCTCCGTCTCCGGCTGACCATGCGGTGCGGCATCATCCGCCGAATGCGGCGGTTCCGGCGGCTCATGCCGTTCCGGCTGGGCGGCATCCTCCGGCTGCGCGGACCGGGCATCATCCCGAGCCATCGCCCGGTCGCTCGACTGAGCCGCGGCATAGGAGTGTTCATCCCCGCCCTGCTCGGCGCGGGCCTTCTGCTCCTCCTGCGCGGCAATCTGCTCAAGCGACAGGCCCTTGCCCCAGGTCAGCGTGTCCTCCACCGACTGGAACGCCTCACCGTAGCGGCCGGTACGCCCCGAATGCACGGAGTTCGCCAACCGGGCGATGCCTTCGTTCCGGATATTGCCGCTGACCGCCTTGGCGACCACTTCGATACCCTCGACTGCACCCTCCTCGCCACGGGCCTCGATAGTGGTGACCTGTGCGTCGAACGAGCCGGAATCAGGGCGGAAACGCGAATCATCCGACTGCCCGCTGATCGCCTCATGCGCCTTGGACGCGACATCGCTGTCGGGGAAGAACTCGGCGGAATCATACGAGCCCTGGGCCTCGTCGCGCACGATCTTGCCGGTATGCAGCTCGATGACGCGCTTGCGCATCGAGTTGACGATCTCCTCGTTGTGCGTGGCCATCACGATCGTCGTGCCGGTGCGGTTGATGGCGTCCAGCACCTCCATGATGCCCAGCGACGTCGTCGGATCGAGGTTTCCGGTGGGCTCATCGGCCAGCAGGATCTGCGGATGGTTCACATACGCGCGGGCGATGGCCACACGCTGCTGCTCACCGCCGGACAGCTCATGCGGGTAATTGTTCTCCTTACCGGTCAATCCCACGGTCTGCAGCACCTGCGGCACCAGCGACTTGATGGCGGACCGGCGCGTGCCGATCACCTCAAGCGCGAACGCCACATTCTGCCACACGGTCTTGTTCACCAGCAGCTTGTAATCCTGGAACACGAATCCGATGGAACGACGATACTGCGGCACCTGACGGTTCGTCAGACGGCGAAGATCATTGCCGGCCACTCGAATCTCGCCGTCCGTGGCCTCCTCCTCGCGCAGCAGCAGGCTCAGCAGCGTCGTCTTGCCAGAACCGGAAGCACCGACCAGAAACACGAAATCGCCACGTTCGATGTCGAGGTTGACATCATCCAACGCCGGCCTCGTACCCTTGGGATACACCTTGCTCACATGATCCAATGCGATGAGTGCCATATCGTCTCCTCACTCGCCCCCGGAGCCGGGAGCCAAGTCACGGTTTACTCTTCCTCTTCGGCCGCCTGGCGACGCTGCTCGTGACGCCAGCGGATACCGGCTTCAATGAACGCATCGATATCGCCGTCGAACACGGCCTGGGTCTGGCTGGTCTCGCAACCGGTGCGCAGATCCTTGACCATCTGGTACGGGTGAAGCACGTACGAACGCATCTGGTCACCCCAGCTGGCCTTGATGTCGCCCGCGAGCTCCTTCTTCTTCTTCGCTTCCTCCTCGTGGCGCAGCACCAGCAGTCGGGACTGCAGCACGGCCATCGCGGCGGCGCGGTTCTGGATCTGCGAGCGCTCGTCCTGCATCGTCACCACGATGCCGGTGGGAAGGTGGGTGATGCGCACCGCGGAATACGTGGTGTTCACGCCCTGGCCGCCGGGGCCGGACGAGCAGTACGTATCCACGCGGATATCGGTGTCCGGAATGTCGATGTGATCGGTCGCCTCGACGAGCGGCACCACCTCGACGGCGGCGAAACTCGTCTGTCGACGGCCCTGGTTGTCGAACGGGCTGATGCGCACCAGACGGTGCGTGCCGCCCTCCACGCTCAGGCGGCCATACGCATACGGTGCATCCACCTGGAACGTGGCCGACTTGATGCCCGCTTCCTCGGCGTACGACGTATCCATCACCTTGGCCTTGAACCCGTTGCGCTCGCAGTAGCGCAGGTACATGCGCAACAGCATCTGGGCGAAATCGGCGGCGTCCACGCCACCCGCGCCGGAGCGGATCGTCACGACCGCGGAACGCTCGTCATATTCGCCGTCCAGCAGCGTCTGGATCTCCATGTCATCCAGCTCCTGGGCGATGGAGCCGATCTCGGACTGAGCCTCGCTCAGCGAATCGGCGTCAGCCTCCTCCTGAGCGAGCTCCACCAGCGTCTCGACATCCTCGATGCGACGGTTCGCCTCGTTCAGGCGCTTCAGCTGCGCCTGGGCCGCGGACAGGCGGCTGGTCACCTTCTGCGCGTTCTCAGGATCATCCCACAGACCAGGCTTAGCGGCCTCGGTCTCCAACGTCGCGATCTGCGACTTCAGCCGTTCGATGTCCAACGCCTTCGCAATGGACTCATACTTCGACCGTGCCTCGCCGATTGCCTGTGAAAAATCAAATTCTGCCATCGAATACCACCATAATCATTGAACTTGTGAACGAATCGATTGTGTGACGACGCTGCCGACCATATGCGAAATCTCAAGCACCTCGCGTCACGGCAGGACGCCAATGATCGCGTCAAAGACCCGCATACACCGCGGGAATGACCAGGCTGCCGAGCATGGCCACGGCAATGACGATGCACACCGCACGCATGATGATGCGGCGGCGGCGCTCACGCTGCTCCCGTTCGGTCCTGTAGTCACTCATAGCTTTTCATCGTAGCCGCCCCGCTAGATTTTCTCCTGTGACGAAACCACGCCACAATGATTCGGAACGGCAGCCTCATACGTGCCCATCTGCCCATAGTATAGAAGCATCTACCGTTCATCCACCAAGGAGACAAGCATGACGAACGAACGCACCGCATGGGGCTGGGGACTGGCCAGCATCGACGCAGCCGGGAACACACTCGACGTCTGGTATCCGCAACTGACGCTCGGCGCCGCGCCCGAAGGCGCGAACCGCCCCAACCACGAGTTCGGGGCGCTGGCGCAGCCGCAGGCCGACGCCCGTGGCGTGCGCCGCGAACCGGTGTTCACCGTAAGCTCCCTCGACGACCCGATCGCGGATGCGGCCGACGCCTACCTGCGCCTGCACCTGCTCTCCATGCGCCTCGCCCAGCCGAACACCCTCAACCTCGACGGCATCTTCGCCAAGCTCACGAACGTGGTCTGGACCAATTACGGCCCGTTCGCGGTCGAAGACTTCAACGCCCGCAAGCTCGACGTCGAAGCGGCCGCCACCAGCGCCGCGCGCTCCTTCGCCGCCTCCGCCGGGCTTCCGGCCGCCACTCCCGCCGCCACCGTCAACGTGCTGTCAATCGACAAGTTCCCGCGCATGATCGACTACGTGGTTCCCTCCGGCGTGCGCATCGGCGACGCCGACCGCGTGCGTCTCGGCGCCCACCTGTCCGAAGGCACCACCGTCATGCACGCCGGCTTCGTCAACTTCAACGCGGGAACTTTGGGCGTCTCAATGGTCGAAGGCCGTGTCTCGCAAGGCGTCGTCGTCGGCAACGGCTCCGACATCGGCGGCGGTGCCTCCATCATGGGCACCCTGTCCGGCGGCGGCAAGCTCCGCAACTCCATCGGCGAGCACTCCCTGCTCGGCGCCAACGCCGGCATCGGCATCTCGCTCGGCGACAACTGCGTCGTCGAAGCAGGCCTGTACGTCACCGCCGGTACCAAGATCACCGTCTGGGACAAGGCCAAAGCCGCCGCCGGCGAACCGCTGGACGTCGTCAAGGGCGCCGATCTGAGCGGCAAAGACAACATCCTCTTCATCCGCAACTCCGTCAACGGCCGCATTGAGGCCCGCTACCGGAAGACGGGGATTGAGCTCAACGCCAAACTGCACAAGAACTGATTGTGCGCTGGCGGAGCGTCCTCTGCGTTATCCCTCGGGCGACGCGTCTCAGTGCATATGGTTCTTCCGCCCCGGCGGCGAGGCGGAAGAACTTGCTCCGTGCGTTTCCGACCCAAGTGCAATGCCTCGTGTACAACGCCCGCGAAACGCCATAATGCGGACGTTGTCCCGCATAATCGCGGGAAACAGCACACACACCCGTTGCCGCGAGCCACGGGTATTCCCGAAAACGCTGGAATTCCAACGAAACGCAGCAAGGCAAGTAGGGTCTCTAGGGAAATCGTTTGTACAACTTATGCATTTGACCGAAATGCGCAAGTTGTACAAACGAGTCTGCAAACACAACGGCGTCGACGAACCGTCGACCAATCATCTCCGGAATACGGAGTAGTCGCCCAGCGCCACGGCAGGCTTCATCTCGGCGTAGTCGTGGTAGTCGATGCAGGCGTTCATGTACTCGTTGTGCTTGATGTCCAACGGATTCTCACTCTCCTTGAACACTTCGACAGCCTTATCATTGTCGTCGTAGATCACGTACACGTATCCGTACAGTCCGTCCGATTCCTCGTGCAGGAACCATGACTCGATATGCGCGCCCTCAGCCGGCATCGTCGCATTCGCTTCGGCCAAGTGATCGTTCAGATACCGGAACCATTCGCGGGCCAAATCCTCTTTGCCCGGCTTGATGCGGAACCTGTCCAACGAGGTATACATGCTCACCCCTTGTCTCATCATGCATGACACGGTCATTGTACAGGAGGGACATGTATGGCAGCGAATGACGACCATCAGTAAACACTGCGAAAATGCCACATGTAACTCGCGGAAGCTGAATCGAATCCGGCGCGACACGCCCAAAATGTGGATAACTCGGCAGCCTTCGACCACATTGTCCGTTCCGCTGGACAAAAAGTGTCTCCGTCGCATAGATTGCCATCAAGGATGATCCGCCGTCGCCAGACAATTCGCGGCAACGAACCACCAGGAGGAACAATGACGTCCGCAAATCAGCCACACTATGAGGATTCGCCGCCGGTCACCGTGCAGTCCGCGCCGCCCATGCCGACTGCGGCATCGGCCCAATATTGCTCCTCATCGCATAATGCCTTGCGCACGCTCGGCTTTGCGCTGCTGGCGGCCGGCACAGTATCGGCACTGGCCGCAATCGCATGTTATATGTATCTCAATCGCGGCGTCTACAATCCCGCAGACGCCATCCTGCTGCTGGTTGAAGGCGTCGCGGCGTTGGCCTGCGTACCGCTGCTGGCGGCCGGCGTGGTCACTTCCGTCGTTGCACGGAAGAAACGCGATAAGTAAGAACAGCGGGGGCGCGAATTGGCGTTGGACCACCCCAGTCGCTACGCGACAGCCCCCCCCCCGCCAGCGGGGGCGACAGTAGGATGACAGCGCTACGAGACAGGCCGATTGGGTACGCTAGTCGGCGGCTTCCAGACCAGTTGAGGCATGCCTGGCGCGCATAAGTTCCAGTGCATGGGCAAGATCGGCCGGGTAGTGGGATTCGACCGACGTCCAGAGATGGGTGCGGGGGTGGCGAAACTCCAGCTTCATCGCATGCAACCACTGCCGGTCCAGGCCGAGCTCCCCGGCCAGCACCGGATTGGCCCCATACATCGGGTCTCCGACCAGAGGATGCCCGATCGAAGAGAAATGCACGCGAATCTGATGCGTGCGTCCGGTTTCGAGATTCACCGAAACCAGCGTCGCCTCGCCGAATCGGTCCAGCACGTCCCAATGCGTGACCGCCGGCTTGCCCGACGGCGTGACGCAGAAGCGGAAGTCCGACACCTTGGCGCGGCCGATGGGCGCTTCGATGGTGGCCTTGTCCTCCTTGAGGTTGCCCTGGACCATCGCATGATAGGTCTTGACCACCTCATGCTCGGAGAACTGCCGCCGCATCTCCTTGTACGCCAGCTCTGACTTGCACACCAGCATCAGGCCGGACGTGCCCACATCCAACCGCGACACGATGCCCTGCCGCCCGGGAGCTCCGTATGAGGTGATGCGCACGCCGCGTTTAAGCAGGCTGCCCAATACGGTGGGGCCTGTCCATCCGGCCGAAGCATGTGCAGCGACGCCCACGGGCTTGTCGACCACGACGACATCGTCATCCTCATACACGATGGCCATGTCGAGACACACCGGTTCCGGCTCATGCCGTTCTTCGGCGATGTCGAATTCGACGGTCTCCCCATACAGCAGCGTGCCCGACTTGGCGATCGCACGATCCAGCACGCGGGCTTGGCCGGATTCGATAAGATCCGCCGCCTTGGCACGCGAGATGCCCAGCATCTTGGAAACCGCCACGTCGAATCGTGACCCCACCAATGCGTCGGGCGCCGGAACGAGACGGCTCATGAAGCGCTCCTCTCCGAGTCATCAGGCTGACGGCTCGAAACGGTCACCTCCGTCCGGGATGAGCCGGACGATGCATCCTGCACCATCGCTGACGAGTCCTGCGATTCGTCCGCCGTGCCGTCTGACTCCCCGTCACGCGCCACGTCACCGGCATCCTCCCCCAGATGCTCAATCCGATCGAGGTCCTTGCGACTGAACGGCACATCCAGCACAATCAGCACCACGACGCCGATGCCGGCCATCACCAGATAGATATCGGCGACATTGCCCACGGACCAACCATAATTCAGGAAATCAACGACCTTGCCATTGAGGAACCCGTCTGCATAGGCCACGCGATCGATCAGATTGCCGAACGCTCCGGCGAACGCGAACGCGAACATCACCGTCCAGTGCATCGATATCGTGCGTGCCGCCAGCACCGCCATCACCACGCACGCCACCACGGCGAGCAGCGAAATCAGCCATGTGCTTCCCGATCCGAGGCCGAGCGATGCACCCGGATTATGAACCAGCGTCAACGAAAGCAGGCCCGGGATCAGCGGCACTGTACGCCCGTCGCCCAACGCCTGCTGCGCCCACATCTTGGTGAGCTGATCGATGCCCAGCGCCACGGCCGCCACACATGCAAAGACGGCTACGCGAACACGCAGCCGTCCTTGGATATCCTTCATCGACTATTCCGCCTGCTTGCCGATCTGGCTGTAGTTGTTCGTATCGGACACCTGACGAGACAGCTGGCCGAGGAACTCGGTCAGACGCGCACGGTATTCGGCTTCGAACTGCTTGAGGCCCTGGATGTTGCCCTCGATGACCTTGGACTGGGTGGTGAGCTTGTCACGCACCTGCTGCGCATACTCATCGGCGTTGGAGCGGGTCTTGCTGTCGTACTCGCCGGCGCGACGACGCACCTCGTCCTCATAGTTGTCGGCCTGCTGCTGCGTGTTCTCGCGGTACGTGTCGGCATCCTGACGGGTCTTCACCGAGTAGGCGTCGGCGTCGGAACGAGTGCGCTCCGAGTACGCGTCAGCATCGGAGTGAACCTGCTTGTTGTACTCATCGGCCTCGGTACGGGTGCGGGACGAGTAGTCGTTGGCCTTGGTGACCAGCTCGTTGTACTTGTTCTGGCTGGCCTCGGTGATTTCCTTCGCCTTGGCCTTGCCCTTGTCGACGTACTGGTCGTGCAGCTGCATGGCCAGCGTCAGCATGGCGGTGGCGCGCTCGGGCTCGCTGCTGGCAGCGGCGGCGGCACCAGCGATCTTCTGCAGGCTGCCGGTCTCCGTGCTCGGCTCGACCTTGGCGACCTGCTCGCGCAGCTGGTTCTCGCGCTGCTTGGACTCCTCCAGCTGACGAGCCAGATCGGAGGCCTGCGCGGCCTGCTGCTGCAACGCATCGAGGTGCTTCTTGGCATCGTTGAGCTGCTGCTGGTAGGAGGCGGCCTGCTGCTGCGCTTCCTGCAGACGTCCGCTCATGTCCCTGGCGCTGACGCGGTACTGGTCGCGCTCGTTCTGCACCGCGGCGAGCTGCGCGGCGACATCGGCCTTGCCGGAGGCCTGGGCGGCCTGCGCGGTCAGCTGGTCGATCTGGCCGCTGAGGCGATCCACCTGATCCTTGAGCTGCTCGTTCTGCTGGGACAGCGCGCGGTTGCTCTCCTCGGCTTCGGTGAGTTTCGCCGCAGCCACCTGAGCCGCCTGATCGTCCTTGCTGGCGACGGGAGCCGCGGACTTGAGCTGCTCGTTTTCGCTCTGCAGTGACTGTACCTGCGCAGTCAACTCGGAAATCTTGGAGTTGAGCTTGGCGACGTCGGGAGGAAGGGACTGCGTCGCCTGGCCACTTGCAACGGCCTGCTTGCCAAGCGCCTCGACGGTTTCCGTCACCTGATCGAGAAAATCGTCAACCTCGTCGACATCATAGCCTTCCTTGAAACGCACGGTCTGGAAGGTATGCTCCCGTATATCTTTAGGCGTCAAAAGAGCCATAAAACTTACACCTCGCTTTGGGCACGATGCCTCGCTGTGTTGGTATCACCTTCCGATGCTAGCACGAACCCTGAAAGAACTCTCGCCGTATGCGTGATTACGGCGCGATTTACACCAATATTCTCAAGACGACAAGTGCGGTGTACAGCACGATGAAGCTGACGTCCATCGCTATAGGCCCCATCGGTATGGGCCGGATGTAGCGTCGCAGCCAGCGCAACGGCGGCTCGGTGAGCTGGTAGACGACATTGATCAGCGATGCGACGACGCCCTTGGGATACCAACGCGGCGCAAGCACCGACACCCAATCCAGGATCATACGGACGAACAGCACCGTGATATAAGCGTCGATAATCCAGTCAATCACCAGACGCACTATTGTGAACACCATGCCTTCCAGCCTATCAAAACGGCATACAGCTTCATTGCCGTCAGCTGAACGTCAACTGGGCATTACCGCCGCCGCTGTCATGACGACGAATCGCCTACAGACGCCAATCCGGCCGACCGACGGCAGATCAGTCGGCGAACAGGTCGTGCGCCGAGGACGGCGCCTGCGGCTCCTCCACCTTGATGTTCACCTGGGCCGGGCTGAGCAGGAACACGCGCGGAGTGACACGCTCGATGGACCCGCGCACGCCGAAGACGACGCCCGCGGAAAAGTCCACGATGCGGTACGCCACGGCCTCGGAGACACCGGTCAGGTTGAGCACGACGGGCACGCCGTCGCGGATAGCACGCCCCACCAGCTGCGCGTCCTCGTAGGACTTCGGATGAATCGTGGTGATGCGGCTCACGCGACCCTGGAACGGATTCGACTCACGGCTGGGCGCGGATGTCGGCGACGATGGCGCAGCCTGGGACACTGGAGTGACCGAATGATCGTCGTCGAATCCGGGATCCTCATCCTGGATGTCCATCGGCTCATCGTCTTCGGCAACATCCGCCATGCCCAGATACTGCATCGCGTTCTTCATAAACCCAGCCATGACTGTTCAGTTCCTTTCGGCTCAGCGCAGAAAATCAGGGATATCGAGGTCGCCCAGGTCACCGGAGGAGACGATATCGTGCTCGGAGGTCTCGTCATCGATCGGCATCGACGCGGGGCCGCCCTTGCGCAGCGCGAAATCCGGCACCTGACGCGCCGCCGGATTGGTGGTGGTCATAGGCGTGTTCGCGGACGGCTGCGTGCGCACGGGGATGCTCGGCGCGACTGGCTGCTGCTGGTCGTGCGCGTGCGTCGGCGTGACGGGGTCCGTGGTGTGGGAAGCCGGGATGGATGCGGCGGTCGTGGCGCCCTTCATCGAGGGTACGTTGGTGTTCTTGGAATCGGCGTCGAAACCGGCCGCGATGACCGTGACGCGGACCTCGTCGCCGTAGGCGTCGTCGAGCGCGAGACCCCAGATGATCTGGGCTTCGGGGTGGATGGCCTTGCGCACCAGCTCGGTGGCCGCAGAGGCCTCCTGCAGCTTGAGGTCGGTCGGGCCGGCGATGTTGATGAGGGCTCCGTGAGCCCCTTCGACGCTGGATTCCAGCAGCGGCGAGCTGATGGCGATCTCGGCGGCCTGCGTGGCGCGGTCCTCGCCCCGCGCGGAGCCGATGCCGAACAGCGCGGTGCCGGCACCGCGAAGGATGGCGGTGACGTCGGAGAAGTCGACATGGATGTACGAGTTCATCGTGATCAGGTCGGTGATGCCCTGCACACCGGCAAGCAGCGCCGAATCGGCGGTCTTGAAGGCGTCGACGATGCCGATCGTGCGGTCGGACAGCTCAAGCAGCCGGTCGTTGGGGATGACGATCAGGGCGTCGACCTCCTTGCGCAGGTTCTCGATGCCCAGATCGGCGGAGGCGGAACGCTGCGGTCCCTCGAACGTGAACGGCCGGGTGACCACGGCGATGGTCAGCGCCCCCTGCTGATGCGCCGCGCGGGCGACGATGGGGCTCGCGCCGGTGCCGGTGCCGCCGCCCTCGCCACAGGTCACGAAGACCATGTCGGCGCCCTTGAGCGCCTCCTCGATGTCGGACTGGTGATCCTGCGCGGCCTTGCTGCCCCGCTCGGGATCGGCGCCGGCACCCAATCCACGGCTTGAAGCGTCATTCAACGAGATCTTCACATCGGCGTCGGAGCGCAGCAAATCCTTGGCATCGGTGTTGATGGCCACGAACTGCACGTTCTGCAGGCCTTCGGCGATCATGCGGTTGACGGCATTACCGCCGGCTCCACCGACACCGACGACTTTGATGTTGGTCCTGTCGTTGAAATTGTCAGTCTGGGCAATCTCGCTCACCATTGTCTCCTGTCACTCACGGTTACGCATAACTCTATCGCAGAACCATTGATTATAAAGCTATTTTCTCGGCGTGTATCAACGTTTTTCCATCTCATTTGCACAAAACGACACACCATGGCCGCATTCGGCCCATGACCCGGATGCCGTCTCAGTATCCGGCGTCCATCGGATCGTCGCCGAACAGCGTCTCGCGCTCCTCGTGCGTGGTGACCCGAGAGTCGAGCCAACCGTACGGCAGATGCACTTTTTTTGCAAAGCGAACACGGCCGCGCGGCTTGTCCTTCACCCGTTCGGGGAAGGTGATGGCGGGATCGAGACGCGAGGTCTCGCGCTCCACGTCGGCGAGGTTCTCGCACTCCATGAACGCCCTGCGCGTCGTCCCTCCGACGGGGAATCCCTTGAGATACCAGGCGATGTGCTTGCGCAGGTCGTGCACGGCCATGCGCTCGTCACCGTCATAGAACTCGACGAGCAGCCGGGCGTGGCGCATGATCACGTCGCATACGGCCCCCAGCGTAGGGTTGAAGCGCTCGTCGCTGCCCGCGAAGGCGTTCCTGATATCGGCGAACAGCCACGGCCGGCCCTGGCATCCGCGCCCGATGGCGACCCCGGCGCATCCCGTCTCGCGGACCATCTCCAGGGCGTCGTCGGCGCCCCAGATGTCGCCGTTGCCGAACACCGGGATGTCCAGCGCGCCGACCAGTTCGCCTATGCGGCTCCAGTCCGAATGGCCGCCATAGTATTCCGCCGTGGTGCGGGCGTGCAGCGTGACGGCCGCGCACCCCTCCTCCTGCGCGATGTGGCCGGCTTCCATGAACGTCTCATGGCTGTGATCGATGCCGACGCGGATCTTGGCGGTCACGGGGATGTTCGCCGCCGAGCACACCTTCACCACGCGCTGAATGATCTCGTGGAACAGGTCGGTCTTCCACGGCAGCGCGGACCCGCCGCCACGACGGGTGACCTTGGGAACCGGGCAGCCGAAGTTCAGGTCCACATGGTCGGCCATGTCCTCATCGACGACGATGCGCGCGGCCTGCTCGACGATGGCCGGGTTCACGCCATACAGCTGCAGCGACCGGATGCGCTCGCTCGGCGCGAACCGGCACAGGCGCAGCGCCTTCGGATTGCGGGCGACCAACGCGCGCGCCGTAATCATCTCGGCCACGTACAGGCCGTCCGGGCCGTATTCCTCACACAGCACGCGGAACGGCCAGTTCGTGACGCCCGCCATCGGGGAGAGCACCACCGGCGTCGGCACGTGGATCGGCCCGAGATCGACTGGTGCCATCGTAACCGGTTCCTTCCCGGCCGGTGCGTCGGTGCGCGGGTCGAGCACGTCGGTCTCATGCGCGTCGACGGCGATGGTCTGTTCAACGGTGTCTGTCACGGCTCTCCCCCACGAATCGGCACGGCTCATGCCATACATGTCTTGAATGTACAAGAGCCCCCTTGGTGAAAAGGGGGCTGTCCGAATGATGTTCAGCACCCGGCCCGGTGTGGTCGGGCCGGGTATCGATCAGTACAGGCCACCGGCCTCGGCGACCTTGACCGGGGCGGACTCGTCCACGCCGGTCTCCTTGGCGACGTCGGTGCCGCCGTCAGCGGCCTTGGTGCCGGTGATGCTGACGGGGCCCTCGGGGTAGCGCACGCGCTTCTCGGACACGCGGGCGGCCACGTAGTCGGCGACCTTGTCGAGCGCGACGCGCTCCTGCTGCATCGTGTCACGTTCGCGGATGGTGACGGCCTGGTCGTCGATCGTGTCGAAATCGACGGTGATGCACAGCGGCGTTCCGATCTCGTCCTCACGACGGTAACGGCGGCCGATGGCACCGGCCTCGTCGTAGTCGATCATCCACTCGTGCTGACGCAGGTCGGCGGCCAGATCGTGGGCGATGGACTGCAGCTCGGGCTTCTTGCTCAGCGGCAGCACGGCGGCCTTGACCGGAGCAAGACGCGGGTCGAGACGCAGCACGGTGCGCTTGTCGACGCCGCCCTTGGTGTTCGGCGCCTCGTCGACGTCGTAGGCGTCAACAAGGAACGCCATCAGGGAACGGGTCAGGCCGGCGGCCGGCTCGATGACGTACGGCACGAACTTCTCGCCGGTGGCCTGGTTGAAGTAGCTCAGATCCTCGCCGGAGTGCTTGGAATGCGCGCTCAGGTCGTAGTCGGTGCGGTTGGCGATGCCTTCGAGCTCACCCCAGTCGGAGCCCTGGAAACCGAACTTGTATTCGATGTCGACCGTGCGCTTCGAGTAGTGGGAGAGCTTCTCCTTCGGGTGCTCGTAGTGACGCAGGTTCTCGGGGTTGATGCCCAGGTCGGTGTACCAGCGGGTGCGGGTGTCGATCCAGTACTGGTGCCATTCCTCGTCGGTGCCGGGCACCACGAAGAACTCCATCTCCATCTGCTCGAACTCACGGGTGCGGAAGATGAAGTTGCCGGGCGTGATCTCGTTGCGGAAGGACTTGCCCATGTTGGCGATGCCGAACGGCGGCTTGGAACGCGAGGAGGTCATCACGTTCTTGAAGTCGACGAAGATGCCCTGCGCGGTCTCGGGGCGCAGGTAGTGCAGGCTGTTCTCGTCCTCGACCGGCCCGAGGTGGGTGCGCAGCATCATGTTGAAGTCACGCGGTTCGGTCCACTCGCCGCGGGTGCCGCACTCGGGGCAGACGATGTCCTTGAGACCGTTCTCGGGCAGCTTGTCGCCGTGCTTTTCGGCGTAGGACTCCTCCAGCTTGTCGGAACGCTGACGCTTGTGGCACTTGAGGCATTCGATCAGCGGATCGTTGAACACTGAGACGTGACCCGAAGCGACCCATACGGCCGGCGGCAGGATGATGGATGTGTCCACGCCCACCACGTCGCCGCGGGTGACGACCATGGAGCGCCACCATTCGCGCTTGATATTGTCTTTCAGGGCGACGCCGAGGGGGCCGTAATCCCATGCGGAACGGGTGCCGCCATAGATTTCGCCGGCGGGGAACACGAATCCGCGCCGCTTGGCGAGGGATACGACTTCATCGAGTTTAGAAACAGCCACAATGCACCTTCTGGTTTGAACGGTTTGGGGACTTAGTATGCTCGCACGAGTCTAACGGCAGACGGTGACAGCATGCCGCCTTGTTCGGCAGCATCCAACCTGCGGATATGCGGGTGCCCCGCCGGCATGATCGTCGACGGGGCACCCGGGGAGACTCGCGAGAGTCTCGTGTGGGTCAGGAGCGCTTGCGGTGCAACGCCATGACGCCGGCACCGACCGCCAGCATCGCGGCCGCGACGGAGGCGATGATGGCGACGGATGCGCCGGTCTTGCTCAGTGCGCTGCCATCGATGATGGCGATGATGCGGCCGGGCTTCTCCTTGAGCGCGGCGCGGGCGTCGTTGAGCATCGACAGCGCGTTGTCGATGTCGAACTGCGTGGAGTTGGCGTTGCCGATGACGGCCTTGGCATGCGCCAGGGCGGTCTCGAACGCCTTCCACGACTCGGCCGTGTACTTCGACCCGTCCAGCTTCTCGGCCTCGATCGCCTTGATCTTCTTGTCCAGCTCGGACTTGCTGACGGGGGCGGGTTCGGGCGTCTTCTCGGTCAGCCCGGCGTAGGCGTCGGTCAGCGCCTTGAGCGCGTTATCGACGTCCTGCTGGGTGGCGGAATCATCCGCGATGATGGCCTTGGCATGCGCCATGGCGTCCGCGAAGGTCTTCCACGAGTCGGCCGTGTACTTGGATGAATCCGGGTTCTTGGCCTCGATCGCCTTGATGGCCTTGTCCAGATCCGTCTTGCTGACGGTCGGGGCGGGCTGCGAGACGGTGATGTCGATGACCGCGGACTTGCCCTGGTAGGTGACGGTGACGGTCTTGTCGGTGACCTTGAGCTTCGCGTCGAGCGCAGGCTTGAACGTGAAGTCGCCGGCCGTCTGCGTGTTCCAGGTCACGGTGCCGGTGCTGTCGTCGTCATAGTTGAGCTGCAGCACCAGTCCTGCCGGGTCGAACGCGTCGCCGACCACGTAGGTCAGCTTGGAAGGCTTGGTCTTGACGCTCACCGAGGTCAGCGTCGGTTCCGGCGCCGGGGCGTTCTTCAGTTCGATGGTGAACGTCTTGGCGACGGTGCCGGAGTACTTGTCGATGCCGCGCACGGTCACCGTGGCCTTGCCGACGGCGGTGTTGCCCGCGTAGTCGAGCAGGTAGTCCACGCCGTAGCGCAGCGTGGCGTCGCCCAACGTCACCGTCACGTCCTTCGTGGCGAAGGTGGCGGGATGGTCGGCGTCCACCTGGTCGACGGTCAGCTTGGCGGGCACGGTCACGGTCGCGCCGCTGATGTCGGTGGTGTCGACGGCCTTGCGCAGGCGGATTTCGGAGGCGGACATGAACTTGTCGTTGCCGGAATCCGCATAGGTGTGGACGGCCTTGAGCCGCACGTGCTTGGTGGTCACCGGCTGATTGAACTCGGCGAGCTTCCAGCCGTAATCGGTGGTCCATGTGCCGGAGCCCGCGTCGGTCCAGTTGGTGCCGTCATCGCTGACCTGAACCTTGTATTCGGTGACGGAGCCGTTCTTGCTGCCCGCGGGGCGCGGCAGGTAGCGCAGCGCGTCGAGCTTGGTGGGTTTCTGGAGCTCGAAGGCGATCCACAGGTCGTTCACGGTGGTGGGCGTCCAGTTGGAATGCCAGTACGTGCTGGTGTTGCCGTCGACCGCGAATTTCTTCGGGCCTTCGGTCGCGGTGCCGGACGTCTGTTCGCTGCCCGCGGTGACCGTCATGTCGGCGGCCGGGTAGTCGCGTACATCGGAGTCTGCGGGGAATTCCTGCTCCGTGCCCAGGTTGATGGTGAAGGTCTTGCGCGTGACGTGGTCCTCGGACTCGGTGATCACGCGGATCACGTTGTCGTGCGCGGGCAGCACGGTGACGCTGGCGTTGCCTTCGCCCTCGGCTTTGACGTCCGCGATGATCGCGGGCGTGTTGTAGGAGCCGGCGGCGAGCACGGAGTCGGAGACCTTCGTGCCGTTCACTGTCAGCGACGAGAGCGCGGCGGACGTGTTCGTGACGAACTTGCTGGTCGCGGTCTTCAGCTCGATCTCGGTCAGGCCGGCGCAGACCACGCCGCTGGGGGTTGTGGTGTCGGCGTTGGTGACCGTGACCTTGACGAACGTGGCTCCCACCGGAGCGAAGTCATAGGTGTACGGCTTGACTCGGTCGGACGACTCCTGGGCCGCGATGGTCTCCGTGGCAGCGAGATCCGTCCAGTTCTTGCCGTCCGCGGAGATCTGGATCTTCGTCTTGCCGGCGTCGGGGAACCTCACCGCGTTGCTGTCGCGGAAGAAGTACATGACAATCTGGCCGAGCTGCTGCTCGGTCGCGTACTCGAAGGTGATCTCGGCGGTGTTGTGGCCGGCCTTCGAGTACGCCCAGTTGGTCCATGCGGACGGGTTCGCGCCGCCGCCGGTATTGGCGTCGACGGTCGTGGAGCCGTCCTTGATGGCATCCAGCGTGTCGGACTGCTTGTCGGCGGGGATGTTCTGAGTCAGGCGCAGCGCATTGCCGGAGACGCTGCTGCCGATGGTGACCTGCGACCGCTGCACGCGGATCGTCGCGGTGACCTTGAACTCCTTGCCGAAGACGGTGGCGGTGCCGGGGACCTTGACGGTGCCGGCCGTGTTGTACACGGTGTCGGCGGGCTTGGTCCAGTCGACGGCGAAGTTCGCACTGGTCACGGTGCCGTCGGGCAGCACGGCCGGACGCGAGCCAGGCAGCACGGCGGGCGTGCCGACCGGTGTGCTGGCCGAATAGTTGAGCAGCGCACCGATCTCGTCGATCATCGTCACGCGCACGGAGATCTTCTGCCCGGCGACCGTGCCGGCCACGCTGAACGAACCGGCCTTGGCGATCTGGTCGTCGCTGACTGCGTCCCATGTGACGTTCTGACGATCCGACGTGCCGTCGGAGTAGCGCACCTCGACATCACTCGGCAGAATCGGCTTGTTGCCGGTCTTGACGTAGTAGTTGCGCGAGTAGTAGAAGCTGCGGACCGTCTTCTCGGTGCTGGTGCCGGGAACGGCGGTGGTGGCGATCTTCACTGTGGATGATTGCAGACCGTCGGCCTTGGCGGTGACGGTGATCTCGCCCGCCTCCTTGGTGGACTGGACGATGGCGAGCACCTTGCCGCTGAACGCCTTGCGGTTGTCGGCCTGATAGGAGTCGTGATCCGGCGAGCTGCCGTTGTCGACGCCGACCAGTTTGCCGGCGCCCTTGACGTCGAAGGTGACGCGGTTGGCGGCATCGGGGACGATATGGCCGTTGGCGTCGGTCACGTCGACCTCGATGTACGACAGGTCCTTGCCGTCCGCGGTGATCGTCTTGCGGTCGGCATCGGCTTTAAGCTTCGCGGCCTTGCCGGTGGTGGTCACCGACGCGTTGCCCTCGGTGGACCCCTCGGGGATCAGCCTGTTGTTCTCGTCGTATGCTTCGGCGGAGATGGTGCCCTCGGCCCACGGCACGTTCCAGGTCAGGTACATGTTCTTGTGGGCGGTGGAGTCCTTGTCGGTGCCCTCGTAGACCTGATAGGTGTATCCGGCCGCGGTGGTCTTCTTGGTGAAGGACTTCTCTCCGATCAGTTGCTTTTCGGTGCTGCCCTTCGGTGTGAAGTACAGCTTGACCTTGGCCGCGTCGGTGTAGACGACGACCGGCACGTTGTTGCCGGAGTCCTTGGCGACGACGTTCTCGTTCCATGCGGGGAGGATGTGCAGCGTGTGCACGTCGTCGTTCCACTGGCTCTGATAGAAGTAATAGGTGTCCTTCGGGAAGCCTGCGGTGTCGACGATGCCGAAGTACGAGTTCTTCGGCGACGGCCAGGAGCCCACGGCGCCGGAGCCGGTGCCGTTCCACGGGGTGGGTTCGCCGAGGTAGTCGAAGCCGGTCCACACGTATGTGCCGGCGACGAAATCGCGCTGAACCACGTCGTACCAGGCGGAGCTGGCGACGGCGCCCCAGCCGACTGCGGAATTGTCATAGCTGGTCAGCTGCTTGTCGCTTGACTGGGCGCCGCCGGTGGTGCGGTTGTAGATGCCTCGGCTGTTGATGGCGGACGCCGTCTCGGAACCGTAGATGGCCCATGAGGGGTGGTCCGTGCGGATCTTGTCGTAGTTCGCGCCGTTGGAGTAGTTGGTGCCGACCACACCGCCGTTGGCGGTCAGGTTGTCGCCCATCGTGTTCGACTCTCTCCAGTTGGCCTTGATCTTGTTGTCGCCGTGGGTCATCGGGCGGGTGCTGTCCGCGGCCTTCGTCCATGTGACCAGCTTGGCGGAGGTAGCCGGGAAGTCCGAGACGCTGCCGCTGATGCCTTCCATCATCTCGTTGCCGAGCGACCACATGATGACGGCCGGGGCGTTCCTGTCGCGGTTGATGGTGCTGGTCAGGTCGAACTTGGCCCAGGTCTCGTCCTTGTCGCCACCCAGGACGGCGTTGTCACCGGCGATGGTCTGGCCGAACCACTTGCCGTAATCCTCGGTGTTGCCGTTCTTCGACCGGTTCCACATGTCGAAGACCTCTTCGACCACGAGGACGCCCTTCTCGTTGCAGACGTCAATCAGCGCCTTGGCTGCGGGGTTGTGCGTGGTGCGGATCGAGTTGACGCCCATCTTCTGGAGAATCTCGACCTGGCGCTCGATGGCGCGGCGGTTGGCGACCGCACCGAGCGATCCCTGGTCATGATGCATTGAGACGCCCTTGAGCTTGACTTTCTCGCCGTTGAGCGAGAAACCGCTGGTCGCATCGAAGCCGGTCCAGCGGAAGCCGTATTCGGTGTCGTAAGTGTCGAGCACCGTGTCGCCGTTGAGCACTTCGGTGCGCACGGTGTACAGGTTCGGGTTCTTGATGCTCCACAGCTTGGGCGAGGCGGCGGTGATCGTGGAGGTCACGTCCGCGCTGGCACCGGCCGCGATGGACTTGGATGCGGTGGTGACGGTGCCGATGGCGGCGTCGGTCTTGCCTCCCTTGGGGAACACGGTCTGCTTGAGGGTGATGTTCGCCGCGGCCTTGGTGTCGTTGGCGACCTTGGTGGTGAGGTTCATCGTCACGTCGCCGCCGTTTTGGGTGGCGAGGCTCGGGGTCTTGATGGCCACGCCGTTATTGCCGACGTGCACGCCGTCGGTGACGGTGAGGGTGACGTCGCGGTAGATGCCGGAGCCGGAGTACCAGCGGCTGGACGGCAGCCTGTTCTCGACCTTGACGACGATGGTGTTCTCCTCGCCGAACTTGGCGTTGCCGGTCAGGTCGAAGGAGAACGGCGAGTAGCCGTACGGATGGGTGCCGAGCTTGACGCCGTTGAACCAGACGGTGGCGTTCATGTACACGCCGTCGAAGTTGATGGCGATGCGCTTGCCGGCGAGGTCCCGGTCGATGGTGAAGGACTTGCGGTACCAGCCGGTGCCGCCGGGGAGGTACGCGCTTTCGGCCTCATTACTCTGCGAGTACTTCTGCGTGATGCTGTAGTCATGCGGCAGGTCGACCTGCTGCCAGGCCGAATCGTCGAACGTCGGGTCCTGCGCCTGCACGGAATCGGACAGCATGAACTTCCAGTTGGCGTCGAAATCCGAGGTGCGATTCTGCTTGGAATCCACGGCGCTGGAGTAGACCACCTCCGGCGTGGAGCTCATCTGCGTGGTGGAGTCGGATCGGGTGGCGTCCTCGACCGCCCACGCTGAATTTGTTAACAACCCTAACGGTATTGACAAGGCCACTGTGGCGGCGAAAGCCACGATGCGGCCACCAAGTCTGCGAACTGCCATAAACGTTCCTTCTTCATTGAATCCACGAGCGCCTGCCGCGCCGCTCTGTTGCTGTTAGTGTATACGCACCAATGCGGTATCCACACGGTGATCATAAGAATGATATCTCATTACCTGTATTTCATGTAAATACCATTAACAAAAACGGCGTGTCGCCATCGCCAATCCTGTATCCCCCATACAGGGCCGGAAAAATCGCAACGCAACGCATGCCTGCAACGAAAGGACGCCATTACCACGTACCTTCAAGAAACGCAAGACACAATGTCCATATTGGGCCATAGCGTTGAAGGGCACAATGCAGGGGAACCCGCAGCAGTACGCGAGTTGAGAAAGGCCACACGCCTGACCCTTTGAACCTGTTGGTCAAGACCATCGTAGGGAGCAATGATTATGAGCGAGGAATCGCCGAACACGCGGATATCGCCGCAAACACAGCCATCACTGCGCGAGCAGATAGCGGACGCGGTGCGCACGGTACGCGAGACTACGCCGCTGGCGCAGTCCTTCACCAATTTCGTCACCATCAACCTTGTCGCCAACGCGCAGCTCGCCGCCGGCGGCGCGGCGGCCATGAGCTTCCTGCCGGACGACATCATCGACACCGCCACGATCAGCGGCGCCGACTACATCAACGTCGGCACCCTGCTGCCGTTCTACAAGGACGCGCTGCCGCAAGTGGCGAGGGCGTTCCACAACACCGGCCATCCCTGGGTGCTCGACCCCGTCGCCGCCGGCATTGGAGAGACCAGAACCGCCATATTGCAGTCATTCAAGCGCTATCCGCCGACCGTGATCCGAGGCAACGCCTCGGAGATCATCGCGCTCGACGCCATGTGGGGGCTGAACGAGGAATCCGCGACCGCTACCGCATCCAAGCCCGCCGGCGTGGAATCCGTCGACGACGTGGAATCCGCCATCGCACCGGCGCAGCGGCTCGCACGGTTCATGGCGAGGCACGGCGCCAACGGCACGGCGGCGGTGGCCGTCTCCGGCGCGACGGACATGGTGACCGACGGCGAACACGTGTACCGGCTGGCGGGTGGCAGCGCCATGATGACGAAAATCACCGGCGCCGGATGCTCGCTCGGCGGCGTCACCGCCGTGTATCTCGCCGTCGCGCAGCCGCTGATCGCCGCGCTCGCCGCCACATCGCTGTACAACACGGCCGGCGAGATAGCCGAGAAACGAAGCAACGGCCCCGGTTCGTTCCAGGTGGCGCTGCTGGACGCGCTGTGGAACGTTACCGCCGAGGAGGTGGCAGACCGCGCGATCGACATGCGATAGCCGCCCCTCCCGGTGCTCCCGATAAGTGGCGCCGGCATCATATTCTTCCAATAGGCATCATATTCTTCCAATAACACAATTAAAGGAACAACAGATGAGCAATGAATACCCATTCGCGTCCATGCGCGATTCGTTCGACCTGAGCGCGTACTTCGTGGTCGGCCCCCAGGACTGCAAGGACCGGCCGCTGACCGAGGTGATCGATCAGGCCTTGCATGGCGGCGCCACCTTCATTCAATTGCGAGCCAAGGGCGCCGACGCCTCTGAGCTGACCGAGATGGCCCGCGACATCGCGCAGATCATCGAGGACAACGAGAAGTCCGACTCCGTGGCCTTCGTGATCGACGACCGCGCCGACGTGGTGTGGCAGGCCCGCCGCAAGGGCATCAAGGTCGACGGCGTGCACATCGGCCAGAGCGATATGGAGCCGCGCGAGGCCCGCGCCCTGCTGGGCGACGAAGCGATCGTGGGACTGTCGGCTGAGACCGAGTCCCTGGTCCGACTCATCAATGAGCTGCCCGACGGCTGCATCGACTACATCGGCGCCGGACCTCTGCACGTCTCCTCCACCAAGCCGGAAGCCTCGGTGGGCGGCAACGACGGCTCCGGCAAGACCCTGGATGCCGCGCAGATCAACACGATCTGCTCCGCCAGCGAGTTCCCGGTCGTCGTCGGCGGCGGCGTGACCGCGGCTGACATGGCCATGCTGGCCGGCACGAAGGCCGCCGGCTGGTTCGCGGTCTCCGCCATCGCGGGCGCCGAAGACCCCGAGGCCGCCACCCGCGAGATGGTCTCCGGCTGGAAGGCCGTGCGCGCAGACGAGCGCCACGGATACGCCCCACGCATCGTGACCCACACCCCCGCCACCGACACGCAGGCCGCGCAGGAAGGCAGCGCCGCCGCCGGAGCCGAGGCCACCGAAAAGAAGTTCACCAACGCCAAGGACGCCAAGGACGCGCAGAAGCTCGCCAAGCAGCAGCGCGTCGACATCGCCGCCCGTGGGTCCAAGCAGCGCGACAAGGCGCACATCCGCAAGACCAAGTCTGTGCCGTTCTCCTACGAGTACGGCTCCTACGACCTTGAGGTACCCTACACCGAGATCAAGCTCTCCGACACCCCCGGAGTGGGCCCGAACGCCCCGTTCCACGACTACAACACCGAAGGCCCCAAGTGCGACCCGAAGGAGGGCCTGAAGCCCCTGCGCCTCGACTGGATCCGCGACCGCGGCGACATCGAGGACTACGAGGGCCGCCGCCGCAACCTGCAGGACGACGGCAAGCGCGCCATCAAGCGCGGCCGCGCCACCAAGGAATGGCGTGGACGCACGCACCAGCCGATGCGCGCCAAGGACCACCCGGTGACCCAGATGTGGTACGCCCGTCACGGCATCATCACCCCGGAGATGCAGTACGTCGCCACCCGCGAGAACTGCGACGTGGAGCTCGTGCGCTCCGAGCTGGCCGCCGGCCGCGCCGTGATGCCCTGCAACATCAACCACCCCGAAGCCGAGCCGATGATCATCGGATCCGCCTTCCTCACCAAGCTCAACGCCAACATGGGCAATTCGGCCGTCACCTCCTCCATCGATGAAGAAGTGGAGAAGCTCACCTGGGCCACCAAGTGGGGCGCCGACACCGTGATGGATCTGTCGACCGGCAACGACATCCACACCACCCGCGAGTGGATCCTGCGCAACTCCCCCGTGCCGATCGGCACCGTGCCGATGTACCAGGCGCTCGAAAAGGTCGAGGATGACGCTTCCAAGCTGTCTTGGGAGCTGTTCCGCGACACCGTGATCGAGCAGTGCGAGCAGGGCGTGGACTACATGACCATCCACGCCGGCGTGCTGCTGCGCTACGTGCCGCTGACCGCCAACCGCGTCACCGGCATCGTCTCCCGTGGTGGTTCCATCATGGCCGACTGGTGCCTGCGTCACCATCAGGAGAGCTTCCTGTACACGCACTTCGACGAACTGTGCGACATCTTCGCCAAGTACGACGTGGCGTTCTCGCTCGGCGATGGTCTGCGCCCCGGCTCGCTGGCCGACGCGAACGACGCGGCCCAGCTGAGCGAGCTGATGACCCTGGGCGAGCTCACCGAGCGCGCGTGGGCCAAGGACGTTCAGGTCATGATCGAGGGACCGGGCCACGTGCCCTTCGACACGGTGCGCATGAACATCGAGCTGGAGAAGGCCGTGTGCCACGGCGCCCCGTTCTACACGCTGGGACCGCTGACGACCGACACCGCGCCGGGCTACGACCACATCACCTCCGCCATCGGCGCCACCGAAATCGGCCGTTACGGCACCGCCATGCTGTGCTACGTGACGCCCAAGGAGCACCTGGGCCTGCCGAACAAGGATGACGTCAAGCAGGGCGTGATCGCCTACAAGATCGCCTGCCATGCCGCCGACATCGCCAAGCACCACCCGCACGCGATGGACCGCGACAACGCGATCTCGAAGGCCCGCTTCGAGTTCCGCTGGCTCGACCAGTTCAACCTGAGCTACGATCCGGATACCGCCATCGCCTTCCACGACGACACGCTGCCCGCCGAGCCGGCCAAGATGGCGCACTTCTGCTCGATGTGCGGCCCGAAGTTCTGCTCGATGGCCATCTCGCAGAACATCCGCAAGGCGTTCGGCGGCGAGGCCGCCCAGCAGCAGATTGTCGCGGACGCCGTCACCGGCAAGATCCCGGAGGGCGTCGAGACCCCGGCGAACCCGGTCACCGACGACACCGTCGTGTCCGCCAACGTCCTAAGCCCCGAGGAGATCCTTGCCGGTATGGACGCCATGGGTGAAAAGTACCGCGCCCAGGGCGGCAAGCTCTACTCCAAGGCCAGCGAGTAAGCTCCAGCCTTCATCGGTAATGCCCCCCCCCCGCTAGCGGGGGGGGGCATTCGTATTTGCGGCTCTTCCTCTGACGGGCGCCATCCCGTATCATGGATATACGTTGCTCAATGTCGAGAAAGGGATTCCATGAGTACGACGAACAACAGCCTTTCCATACTGTCGAAATCCGGTTCGTGGATACGCGGCAATCCCGGACGATTCGCCTGCATGCTGATCGTAGCCGTCCTTTACGGCCTGCTTCTGGCCTGTATAGTTCAGCCCGATTATGAGGGCTTCATGGCCGCTGCACTGATGATCAACTTCCTTGTTCCTCCAGTATTGCTTATCATCAATATCGCGGCTGCCTGCTTCAGGAAAAGCACTTGGAAATTCCCTCTCGGATGCGTAGCGGTCTCACTCCCGCTGCTGTTCGCTCTGATCCACGGGTTCGAAGGCGGTCCTTGCGCGAAGGCCGACGTCTGCACCTCGATTGGCGGATGGCAGCTTTCATGGGGCTGCATGGAGCAAATCGGATACTTCATGCTGGTATTCACCGTATTCTCATTCGTGGGATTCGCCTTGGTGCGACTCATCAAGCACTTCCTGCGGGCGCATCGGTAGCGCATCAGGTCGTCGCTCTCCCGACGGTCGGTGACGGTTATGCGGGTGCGGCTGTGCGGATGAGGCTGTGCGGGTGCAGCCATGACGGCGAAGTCGCTGCCACACCAGGACGAAAAACACGTTTTTGACCGTGGTGTGGTACACGCCCGATACGGGAGGATTCGCACCGGACAGCGGAATCGGCCATTTTTCAAGGATTGCCGATATTCCTCTTGTACCACGGCAGCGCATGTAACCGGTTAAAACCGATTCCGCAGCAAGGTCCTGTGCCACACCACGCGCAAAACCGGCGTTTTCGACGTGGTGTGGCACAAAATCCTCGACTTGTCTCACACTTTGGAACAAAAGACTCCACATCCCAATCAGACCAGCAGACAAGACCCATCCCCTCCCGCTGGCGGGAGGTGGCACGCAGCACCGGAGGGTGGACAAACGGCAGAACGGATGCAAAACCGACGAAACACAAGACCACACCATCGCCCGCTACGCGGGAGCCCTCCGGGCCCTGCAATCAAGGACGGCCTGCGGCCGCCAGCGAGGGCAAGAACCATCCCTTACCGCAAGCAGGAGCCGAGAATCGAGCTCGCACCTAGTGCCGGCGTGCGCGGAACTCGGGCCGATGCTCGACGCGCTCGAATGCGGTCATGAGGTCGCCGGCGCGGATCGCGGCACGCTTGTCCTTGGCGGCCACCAGTGCGGCTTCGGTCCAGATGGCGCACACTTCGGCGCCGCTCCAGCCCTCGGTGCGCTCGGCGACGTCGGTCAACGGCAGCTCGCCCTCGCACGACAGCGATGCGGCCTGCACCTGCAGGATACGCAGACGGTCATGCTCGCTCGGCATCGGGAACGGAATCTGCCAATCGAAACGCCCCGGGCGCAGCAGGGCCGGATCCACGTCCTCTATGCGGTTCGTCGCGGCGACCACCACCACATTGCCCTTGGACTCGAAACCGTCCATCAACGTGAGCAGCTGCGCCACCAGACGCTTGCCGACGCCGTTCGTGTCGGTCTCGCGCGAGGAGGCGATCGAATCGATCTCGTCGAAGAAGATGATCGCGCGCTTGTCGGACTGCGCCGCGGCGAAGATCATGCGCAGCGTCTCCTCACTGTCGCCGACGTACTTGCTGACGATCGTCGGACCGGAGACAAGGTAGAACTGGGCGTCAGCCACGTTCGCGATGATGCGGGCCAGGTGCGTCTTGCCGGTACCCGGCGCGCCGGTGAAGATCACGCCCTTGATGGGCTTCGCGCCGATCGCCCGCATCTGGGCGCTGTTGCCCAGCTGCGTCTCGATCAGCTCCTTCGCGCGGGCGATCACCCGCTCATACCCACCGAACGCCGCGAACGTGAGCGACGGATCGGCACTCGGCGTGAGGCGGTACTGCTTGATGTCGTCATCATGGTCGGACTCCCCCGGCCGGATCGCGGTCGGCCACAGCACCCGTTCGATGCCGAACAGATCGGTGAACTCCACCGTGTTTCCGGGCGCGATGTCGACCGGATATTCGCCTTCCAGCAATTCCAGACCATCCGAGGTCTCGATGACCACGCAGTCCTCCAGCGCACGGCGGATTACGCCGACACGCGGCTTGACCGGCCACACCGAGGGCGGCACCTTCGTATAGAAGTCCTTGCCGACCAGCAGCACGTCGCCGATGTCGAAGATCTCCTGGCTGGGGAACGTCAGCTGCGTGCTGTGGCCGTTCGGCATCACTGCATAATATGCGGTGCGTCCTTCATCGAAGCCGGTGATACGCGCCAGAACACCATCACGCCGAAGGATATCGTCATTCGCCATCTCGCCGCAGCTCTCCTTTATCCGTGGTCGCCGATCCATGGTCGGCGATTGCAAAACGACTCCATCTCACCATAGAAACAGCGCAATTTCAAGACCATCCGGCTACAATGAACGGCATGACAGAGCAACTTGACACAACGGCGGCGCAATCCACGCTGCCTCCGGTGCTGACCATCGCCGGCAGTGATTCGTCCGGCGGCGCAGGCATTCAGGCCGATCTGAAGACCATGCTCGCCAACGGGGTGTTCGGCATGAGCGCGATCACCGCGATCACCGCACAGAACACGATGGGCGTGACGGGTGTGCAGAATATCACACCGGACATGGTCGCCGCACAGATCGACGCGGTGTACACGGACATTCCGCCGGCCGCGGTCAAGATCGGCATGGTATCGTCGGCGGAACTCATCTGCACGATAGCGGACCGGCTGGAGGCCCATCACGCACGTCATATCGTGCTCGATCCGATGATGGTCGCCACATCCGGCGCCAAGCTCATTGATGACGACGCCATCACTGCACTCACCGAGCGCCTGTTCCCCCTGGCCGAGGTGATCACGCCGAACATCCCCGAAACCGAGGTGCTGCTTGACCTGATCGCCCACCGGGGAGCCTCGCTGGACCCTGCGAAATGGGCTGAGGACACCGACCGTGAGAGCACGCGTATCGTGAGCGATACGGCGATGGAGGACGCCGGCCGCACCGTGTCGGAGCATTACGGCTGCGCGGTGCTCGTCAAGGGCGGGCATGGCGTGGCCGACGCGAGCGACCTGCTGTATGCCGATGGCGTCGCGACATGGATTCACGGCGTGCGCGTGGACAATCCGAACACGCATGGCACAGGATGCACGCTGTCGTCGGCGATCGCCTCGAATCTGGCCAAAGGCGAGGCACTGCCCGACGCGATCCGCCATGCCAAGGACTATCTGACCGGAGCGCTCGGCGCGCAGCTGAACCTCGGCCACGGTTCCGGGCCGATGGACCACGCATGGCACTGGCGATGACCTGCACGCGGCAGGCGGATCCCTTATGGCGACGCCGGCCGGAACATACCGTATATACAGACCATCCAACACAGCAACAACCAACCAATCAGGGGGCATTCATATGACCATCGACCGCAACGCCGTCACGCAGGAAGTGCCGATCGACCCGGAAACCGGCAAGCCGTATCTCAACACCGTGGCGGCTATACAGGTCTCCGCGAACGGCGTCGGCTCCGAGGTGTCGCCGTATGTGGCGCAGGCCGTCGAGGTGATTCGCGAATCCGGCCTGCCGCAGGAGACCAATGCGCTGTTCACCAACGTGGAAGGCGACCTGGACGAGGTGCTCAAAGTGGCCGGCGAGGCCGCCAAGGAGCTCGCCGAGCAGGGCTACCGCACGAGCCTCGTGCTACATATGGACATCCGCCCTGGATTCACCGGTCAGCTCACCGAGAAGCCGAAGATCGTCGACGCCATCCTCTCCGGCAAAAGCGAGTGACCGGCGACGAATAACCGCCGCCCTGCCTGTGCCCGCGACCGCCGCCAGATGACCGCCACCGAGCGATTGCATGGCACCGGCAGGCGGATGTCAATAGCGTGAACAATCCTGCGAAACCCGCGGATTGCGTGTATCGTTCTTCCTATGACGACGATGAAGGAGGTCGCCGAGAGAACGGGGGTGTCGGTCTCTACCGTTTCCTTGGTATTGAACGATCGCGACGAGGGCCGGGTCAAACCCGCCATCGCCGAACAGGTGCGCGCCACCGCCAAGCGGCTCGGCTACCGGCCTAATCCGCTTGCACGCTCGCTGCGCACCAGCAAGACGCGCATCCTGGGTTTCATCAGCGAGGAGATCGCCGCCACGCCCTATGCGGGCGGAATCATCCTCGGTGCGCAGGACGCGGCCAGCAAGTTGGGGTATATGCTTCTGACCGTGCACACCGACGGCAACAGCGACGAGGCGAGGGAGATCGCCACGCTGAAACGCTATGGGGTGGACGGGTTCCTTTACGCGAAGATGTCGAACCGTTTCACCGACGTGCCGAAACCGTTGCACGATTATCCGCTGGTGCTCGTCGACGCCACGGATCGCACCGGCCGGTATGCCAGCATCGAACCGGATGAAACGCTCATCGGCTACGACGCGACCAAGCGGCTGATCGACGCCTGCTGCGCGAGCATCGCCTATATCGGCTGCTCGGAGCCGATGCTCGCGCAGCAGGGACGGCTGGAGGGGTATCGCCGTGCACTGTTGGAGGCGGGCATGCCGTTCGACGAGTCGCTGGTGGTCGCCGTGCCGAACAACGGGCCTGCGTTGCAGACCGTGACCGACCTGTTCGATCGGAGGCGGCCCGACGGGTACTTCTGCTTCAATGACGCCCGCGCATGGTACGTGTACGAGAACGCGGCGAGACGTGGCCTGGTCGTCGGCCGGGACGTGTCCGTGGTCGGCGTGGACAACCACCGGGTGTTCGCCGAGACGCTGGAGCCGCAGCTGACGACCGTGGAGCTGCCGCATTATGAGATGGGGTATTGGGCGACACGCAAATTGGTATCGCTGATCGAGGGTCGGGAGCCGGACGATGACGAACCGGAGACGACCGCTCCCCTGCCGCCGTTGGACGCCTCAATACCGGCGAAGATTCATTGCACGCTGATTGACAAGCAATCCGTGGCGCAGCGCTGATTCGCGGGGCCCGCTTCACGGCGTGCACGGCTCATTCCATGTGCGGCGGTTCGCGCCCCGGGCATGTTGGCTGTGACGGCGGCGGCATGCATGATGCCGCCGTCGATATCGTCCGCTGGTATCGTGCCGGCGGACAGGCCGGATCAGCGTCCCTTGCCGAACGCCCGAAGCCGGATGCCGTTCCAGTCGGGGCTTACGGTGAGCGGTGTGGCCGCGTTCATGCCGGCGGTCTTGGCGGCGGACTGGACCGTGCTGGAACTCGCCGCGCCGGTCCTGCCGGGCTTGGGGGTCAGCACCCAGAAAGGGCCATCATCGCCGACGACCGAATAGGCGTCCACGATGGTGTCGGACAGCTCGTCCTCGTCATCACCGTCCCGCCACCAGACAATGGCTCCGTCGACTGCGGAATCATAGTCCTCGTCGACCAGATCCTCGCCGGTCAGATCCTCAATCTTGGCGCGCACCGAGTCATCGACGTCGTCATCCCACAACCATTCCTGCACGATGTCGCCGGACTGGAAACCAAATTCTTCACCGTTCTGTGATGCCGTTTCATTCACGGTGAACACATTACCAAAACGCTGGGAACAGCGACGTTAACACTCCGAAAAACCGGATGTTTTTTGGGATTTTCTCGCAATTGATACGGGACATGCCGATGGACGCGTCCGTCTCATGGCCGATTCCCGGCCGTCCCGCTGCCGCGTGGACAGGCCGGTTCCACGCCTCGTCCGGACGCGTTCCGGCGGGCCGGGATGGGCGACTCACGATGCGGTGCAGCCGGCCAATCCGTCGGTGTGCCCCTGCCCGATCGCCACCAGAGCCTGATACGCCTCATCGAGCGTTGACACCTTGACGACACGCAGGCCCTGCGGCACGTGCCCTACCACCTCATTGCAGTTCGACTCGGGAGCGAGGAACCATGTCGCGCCGTCACGCAGGGCGCCCAGCATCTTGAGCCGAATGCCGCCGATGGCCCCGACCTTGCCCTTCGCGTCGATCGTGCCGGTGCCAGCGATGGTCTTGCCGCCGGTCTCATCGGCTTCGGTGAGCTTGTCGATGACGCCCAGCGCATACATCATGCCTGCGGACGGGCCGCCGATGTCGTCGACATGCATCGACACCTTCACGCCGGAGATGCCCATGCCCTTGCCCTTAAGATACGAGAGCGCGGCATTGGTCGCCGACGACTGGGATGAGTCCATCTCCTGGGAGGATTCCTCGGCGTACTCCTCGCTGGTCTGCCCGACCGGGAACACGACCTCCTGCGGCATCACGGTCTGCTTCGGATCAAGCCATGCGACCAGCGCCTGAGCGTTGGTGACGGGATACCCGGGCACGCCGGCGGCGTTGACGGTGACGAGCAGCAGCTTGCCGGAATCCTTGTGGGTTTCAGCGCCGGAGATGCTGATCACATCGGAGCCTGACGACGAGCCGAGCACATCCTGCGTCGGCCCCGGGCCCTCTACCGTATACGCGGACGGCAGCAGCATCGTCACCACTGCCAGTATCACGGCGATGGCGCCGGCGAAATACCTGAGCGAGTGCGAGCCGAGGTAGTTGCGGATGCGCGAAAGTGCGCTGTGCGCGTGAAGTTGGTTGTTTTCATGCATATTCGCCATACCTCCCATAATATGGAATCAACTGACGTTAACACATAAGGCGGGAAACACCATGGATGAGAACGCGATGCGGCAATGGTTCATCGATTGCTTCGGACCGGTGCAGGGCGAAATGGCATGGAACCAGCTTTCGCAGCTGCCCGACGAGATCCGCGAGCAGCTGATGAGCCAGGATATCGGCAAGCTCCCCAAGCCCGAGGAAGTGCAATCGCTCATGCAGGCGTTCACCGTCGGCGGGCTGAACACGTTCGGAGACATGAAGCAGACCGTGGAATCCGGGCCGATCAACGTGAAACTCGCCAAGTCCATCGCATTGCAGAAGGCGAACGCCGACGGCTCGCAGGGAACGGTGAGCGCGCAGTCGGCCGACATCGCGCGGCGGGCGCTCAGCGAGGCCAACCTGTGGCTGGACACGGCCTGCACATTCGACCCGACCTCAGGAGAGACGCAGATGCTCACACGGGCCGGCTGGGTCGAGGACACGCTGGAATCGTGGGCGAAATTCGCCGGGCCGGTCGCGCAGTCGATGAACGACGCGCTCGCCTCGGTGATCTCCGAGCGTCTCGGCAACTCGTTCAACGGCGAGATCGCGGGCATGTTTGCCGGACCGGTGCCGATTCCCGTCCCCGATGGCATGAAGGATCCCGGGCAGCTCATCAAGCTGCTGGGCAACACGTCATTCGCCATGCAGCTGGGGCACGCCGCGGGAGACCTGTCGCACGAGGTCAACGGCAGCTTCGACCAGGGCATCGCGCTGCTCAAGAACCCCGCGGGCGGACTGATCATGCAGAACATCGAGGAATACGCGACGTCGCTCGACATCCCCGTCGCGGAAGTGACGGCGTTCCTGGCGCTGCGCGAAGTCGCGCACGCCCGTCTGTTCGCAGGAGTGCCGTGGCTGATGCCGCGGTTCGAGGCGCTGATCGGCAAATACGCGCGTGGCATCACCATCGATCTCGACGCGATGGAGGAGCAGCTTCGCGATGCGGGCGCGATGGATCCGGAGTCGATCTCCGGCGCGGTGAACCTGACCAAGGTGGGCATCCCCGATACGCCCGAGCAGCGTGAGGCGCTGGTCTCGCTGGAGACGCTGATGGCGCTTGTCGAGGGCTGGGTGGATTGCGTGACGTGGCGCGCCGGCATGGCGCACATTCCGCATATCGAGCAGCTTCGTGAGATGATGAGGCGCAAGCGCGCGGTGGGCGGCCCGGCGGAACGCACCTTCGAGTCGCTGCTGGGCATGCAGCTGCGCCCCAAGCGCATGCGCGAGGCGGCGGCCCTCTGGGAGCAGATCACCGCGGAGCGTGGTGTCGAAGGGCGCGACGGCGCCTGGTCCCACCCCGATCTGCTGCCAGCATTGCCCGATGAGGCCAAGACCGTCGACTCCGGAGCCGCGGGGGACACGGCCTCAGGCGTTACGAGGGCCGGAACGGATGACGGAGCTTCCGTCGCAGGTGATGCGAAGGACGCCGCGAACGGAGCCGAGGCGCAGAACGATGGCGGCGCCATCGACTGGGACGCCGAACTGAGCAAACTGCTCGACGAGGACGGCGGCGAAAACAACGAAAACGATTCCGCCAAGTAACGTCACCACACACAAGCATGCCCCCGCCAGCGGGGGCATGCGACATGCGCCTTGGGTCAGCTGAGGAAGCGGCTGGGGAGGCGATTGGGACGGGAGCCCTCGTCCTTGGCCCGCGCGTACGACATGTGCAATCCGTCCTCGGCGCGGGTGACGCCGACATACAGCAGCCTCCGCTCCTCCTCCAAAGCCTCGCCCGCAATCGATGAGCCGTAGGGAATCAGCCCCTCCGAGCAACCGACGATGAACACGTACGGGAACTCCAGACCCTTGGACGCGTGAATCGTCGAAACGGTCACCGATGAGGCTGCAGCGCTCAATCCCTTGGCCTCCAGCAGAGCCAGACGGCTCTGCGCATCATCCGCGAGCGCCGAGTTCTGCCATCCGGAGTCACGCCTCACCCGGTATCGCAATCCCTCGGCCCGAAGCGCGGCGCAGATCGCGGGCTGCTGCGCGTTGATGCGCGTCAGCACCGCGCAATCGCCGGGATCCACACAGCCGGCGACCAGACGCGCTATCCGCGCGGCGATGCCCCGCGCCTCCTCCTCATCGGTGTCATAGCATGTGTGGCCCACGCGCGGCCCGCCCGAACGCGCCGAACGCAGCACCAGATACTGTTCCCGTTCTGGCGCGGCGGCCAGCACCCGGTTCGCATACCGCACCACCTGCGGCGTCGAGCGGTAATCCGTGTTCAGAGTGACGTCGGCGGCCAGCGGGCGGAACTCGTCCGCGAAATGCAGCAGGTCATAGCTGCTCGCCCCGGCGAACGAGTAGATCGTCTGCGCCGGATCGCCGACCACGCACACGTTGCGGTTGTTTCCGAGCCACAGCGTCATCAGCCGATGCTGCAACGGCGACACGTCCTGATACTCGTCGACCGTCAGCCAGCCAATCGACGAGCGGATCGAGGCGGCCAACTCCTCGTAATCATCCATGACATGGCACACGAGCAGCAGAATGTCATCGAAATCGATCTGTCCGCGGACCGTCTTCTCCCACTCGTACGCCGTGATGACGTCGGCGAAACGCTGCGGATCGAGCTCCGCCGGCGGCTGACGGCGCGTCGCCGAGCACACGCGCGGATAGTCGTCGGGCGCCACCAGCGACACCTTCGTCCAGTTGATCTCCGCCCTGACATCACGCACCTGCTGCGCATCGATGTCCGCGGCATTGGTGACCCGTCTGATCGCCCTCTCCACGTTCTCGCGCTGGTCGGAGGTCACGTGCGGCAGCGGCGTCTCGAAGATGTCGTCCCACACACGCCTCAGCTGCTGCAATGCCGCAGAATGGAACGTCGCAGCGGTCACATCGTCGCCGACCCCCAGCGTCTGCAGCCGCGCGCGCATCTCCGCGGCCGCCTTCACCGAGAACGTCACGGCGAGCACCTTGCGGGCATCCCAATCCCCCCGCGCGCACGCATAGGCGATGCGACGGGTCACCGTGCGGGTCTTGCCCGCTCCGGCCCCCGCGATGATGCGCACCGGGCCGTCCAACGCGGTAACGGCCGACATCTGCGCATCGTCCAGCCCCTCAAGAATCGTCTCGCTCGATGCACTCATATCCTCCATTGTGGCGCATGCCCGGCCGATGCGCTGCCAGCATAGTGGGCAAACCGTGATTTTCCGCGAGTCATACGGCCAATTGCCTCCCGCGAGGCGCGACATTGTATTAGTGTGGGAGTGTGACTCAACGAAGCAAGCTTATGTTGGCGGCACTCGCCTCGGCGGCGATGCCCAGCATCGTCATGGCCGGCGTGCGAGACAGCGAACGGGCCAACGACACCGACGACGCCGCGGGCATCGATCAGGCCGTGCTGCAGGATGCCGCAGGCAGGATGTATGACATATACGCATGCGACACCGAAGACGGCCGCAAGCGCCTGACCGGGCGCGTGCAGGCCGCCAGGACGCTGGAGCGCGCCAAGGATCCGGGCGGTCTCGGATTCGCCCTGGATACGGTGCTTGCATTCGTTGACGGCAAGGAGAAAAGCACGCTCACCGGCGGCGCGACCGTGATGGTGGCGGCGCACAACGATGGCGTCGCAAGACCCCTCGATCTGCTTACTTTGGATGATTGCGCGGCGATGGGCACGGCCATCGGCGCCATTCACCGGCTGCGGCCAAATTTCCTGCAGGCCGAATCGTATCCGGTATTCTCCACCGGGCAGATTCGCGCCCAGCTGACCGCCTGGATCAAGCGGCTGCGGCAGGCGGGCCATGTGCCGCCGGAAATCACGTCGAGCTGGGGCCGGATCATCGAGACGGAGGGCCTGTGGTCGTTCGTCACCTGCCCGGTGCATGGCGGGTTCTCGGATGGCGACGTGCTGTTTTCCGGCGCGACCATCACCGCGGTGACGAACTGGCAGAACATGCAGGTCAACGATCCGGCACGCGATCTCGCGTGGATTTTCGGCAAGCTTGACGAAGATCACCGCAATGCGGTGCTTGCGGCGTATGGCCGCATGATGGGTTCTCGTCTGGACGATCTGATCATGCTGCGCGCGAACCTGTGGCTGCAAATGGAGCAGGTCGGCGAGTTCATCGATGCGTTGAACCGGGCCGATAGTCAGAAAATCATCCAGTTCAAGGCGCAGGTGGAGCGGCTGGCCCACCAGCTCGGCGCATTCACGCGTAAGACCGCGCCCGCGACGACGTCGGGTGCCCAGTCGTCCAAGCCGCCATCGACCATCACCGTCGGCACGCTGCTCAATGACGCCGACCGGCGCAAGGCCGCGGCCGCGACACAGGCCGGAGCGCGTGTGCCCGACGACATCGCCGACCCGAACGACAACACCGACGAGACCGACCGCACCGGTTCCGCGGACATCAAGGCGGCCGGGGAGTTCGATCCGCAGACCATGGGAATTCGGTACAGCGCTGAGACGGAACATGTCACGGCAACGGCGGGCACGACATCGGAAACGATGACGCTGAGCCGCGGGGACAGCGACGACACGGGCGATGCAGACACAACAGGCGCCACGGACGATACAGACGACCGCACGCCGAACGCGACGCCGGCCGCCCATATCGAAGACGCCCCGTCCCAAGCAACGCCGGACCGACAGGACGGCGCGTCGGCGGCGCGCGACACCCCGACCATCGTCATCCCGCTGCTCGAACGTGAGGAACGCGCCATGCGCGACGCCCAGTCCGAGCTGCAGTCATCGCAAGGCAAGTAGCCTACAGCGAAAACCGTCACGCACGTCGATGGGAGCAATGCACAATGGCTTTCATCGGCACGCGTGCATGCGACTGAAAGCCCGTGGCGCAAACGGGCGTCGGACACATCATCCACCCAGCGCCTTCAACAGCGCATCATCCCGAGAGGAGCAAACATGGACATCGAATTGGGCATCGCCAATGTGGCGCGACCCGTCACCTTCAGCACCGAGGAGGACGCGGCCAGCGTCACCGAGGCCATCGAATCGGCGCTGTCGGCCGGAACCCCGATCAAGCTGACGGACGACAAGGGCCGTCGCATCATCGTGCCGGCGAACGCGCTCGGATACGCGCTCATCGGCTCCGAGACCAAGCACGCCGTGGGCTTCGGGGCGCTCTGACCGAACGCCGGGCTCAGCTGGCTCCCCTCTCCCGCCTTTGTGCGTAGGCGGGAGTCAGCCGGATATACAGTGACGACCGGGAGCGACCGGAGGGTTTGAACGCCCTGCGGCCGCTCCCGGTTTTGTGTTTTCTCTACAGCCGGGGTCGATGGTCGGTGTCAGACCAGCGGAATCGCCCCTCGCCGCACGATCTCGGCCACGGTCTCGTCATCAGTCAGGTTCTCGCCCAGATGGTTCGGCTTGCCGGCGCCATGCCAGTCCGATCCGCCGGTGACCAGCAGCTGATGCGCCTGCGCGATGGCATACAGCCGTTCCCGCTGCTGCGGCGGATTGTCCCGATGCCATACCTCCAGCCCGTCAAGCCCCTCTTCGATCAGCGTCTCGATCTGGCTGTCGGACAGCAGTGTCACGTTGCGATTCACCGCGCCCGGATGCGCGATGATCACCACGCCGCCGGCTGCGGCCACGGCGGCGAGCACCTCGTGCGTGGTCGGGGAGGGCGTGGGGATGTAATACTTCGATGTGGCGCTCACCGCGTCGGCGAACGCCTCGGACCGCGTGCGGTACACGCCCGCGGCGACCAGCGCATCGGCGATGTGCGGACGTCCGATCGTGGTCCGCTCCCCCTCGTGCACCTGCTCCAGCACGGACTGCCAGCTGATCGGATAATCCTCGCCCAGTCGCGCCACCATGGCCTTGGTTCGCTTCAGCCTCGCCTGACGTGTGCGCGCGAACAGGTCCGACGTATGACGGTCGTTGGGATTGTACTGATACGCGAGCATGTGCACCGACACCGGCCCATCGCACGCCGTGATCTCCGTGCCGCGCAGCAGGCGCATGCCCTCCTCGCGCGCCGCGGCCTCGGCATCCGCCCATCCGCTGGTCGTGTCATGGTCGCTGATCGAGGCCCCGTGCAGGCCGATATGGCGGCTCAGTTCGACCAGGGACGCCGGGGTCTGCGTCCCGTCCGAATACACCGTATGGCAGTGGATGTCCCAGCCCGACTTCGGCGGCGCGGCGGCAAGTGCTAAACGAGTCATGTATCCATCGTAAGCTGTGTGCTGTCGGTTATTGCGCAAGGCGCGTCATAACCCCGCGGAAATTTAAGAACCACCGTGATACCGCCGCGTTGTCAGCCACCCTCATCACGGTCTCCTCGAACGTAAGGATGATGTATGACTCACAACAGCGATGCAGTCAAACAGGCTGACATCAGCGTCGACACCGGGCTCACCGGCTGGCGTCATGGCGCGGTCTGGACGTATCTGGTCATGTTGGCCGCCTCCGCGGCGGCATTGCTCGTCTCCCTCATGCTGTCGGCGGAGACGCTGCAGCTCGCCCGCAATCCCGGCGTCAAGCTCGGCTGCGACGTGAATGCCGTGGTCTCCTGCTCGACCGTGGCGGAATCATGGCAGGCGGAGTTCATCAAATTCGCCGGATTGAGCTTCCCGAACGCCTTCTTCGGCATCGCCGCCGAATCCGTGTTCGTCACGATTGCGGTGATAGGCCTGTCCAAGGTCGTCGTGCCGCGCTGGTTCGCGCTTTGCACATGGCTGGGCGGGCTCGCGGCCTTGGCGTACGCCTACTGGCTGTTCATCCAATCGATGTTCGTGATCCGCGCCCTGTGCCCGTGGTGCCTGGGCCTGATGTTCGCCACGACGATCCAGTTCATGGCGCTGTCGCACGCTACGGTGAGCGTGCAGCGGATGCCGGCGAAATCCAACGGCCTGCGCAAGTACTACCGGCTGAATTTCGATCTGATGGTGGACGTGGTCTGGATCATTGCGCTGATCGTGCTGATTATCGTCGTGGATGGGCCGGCGATTTTCGCCTGATACGAAAACGAGGCTCTCAAAACTCGAAGATAGGGAACCACCATTGTTGGAAAATGGCGGTTCCTTTTTGTATCTTCGAGTTTTGAGAGCCTCGATCGATCAGATCAACGTCACGTCCGCGACCAGAGTGGCCGAACCGGTGAGCGCGACGGTCTCATCGGTGACGTCCACCCGCACCGTGCCTCCCCGCACGGTGATGTCCCAGTGATCTACGCCGGTTTTGGCGCGCAGCGTGATCGCGGTGGCGCACAGACCGGTGCCGCAGGACAGCGTCTCGCCGCAACCGCGCTCATTGACGCGCATGGTCGCCTCTCCCGTCCCTGCGGCAGCGTCGATCTCATCGACGCGCACGAACTCCGCGTTCTGGTCGGATTCCAGCACCGGTGAGACCTCCGGCTTGGTCACAAGATCCAGATCCTCGACCCTTGGCAGCGTGGACATCGCGTCTTCGATCACGCAGACCACATGCGGATTGCCCATGTCCACGAACGTGCCGCGGACGGCTCCCGGCGTGCCGGGAATGGTCACCGTGAAGGCGTCAAGGTCGCCGCGCCGCCATGAGCCCATGTCCACGCGGAACACATCCCTGCCGTATGGCGCCACGTCGCCGAGCGGGCGCAGCGTCTTGACGCCGGCGCGCGTTCCCAGGCGGAACGGCTCCTCCACCTGCGTCGACGCCACGCCGCACCGCTGGGCGAACAGCGTGATCGCCCTCGTGCCGTTGCCGCACATCTCTGCGAGCGATCCGTCGGCGTTGCGATAGTCCATGAACCACTCGGCGTCTCCGTCATCGCACGCCGCGACCTGCGCCTCGCTCAGATCGGCGACGTACTGCGGTTTCGTGAGCCTGAGCAGGCCGTCGGCGCCGATGCCGAAATGCCTGTCGCACAATTGCCGCACCTCATCGGCGGTCGGCTCGAAACGGCCGTCGGAATCCAGATACGCGATGAAATCATTGCCGGTCGCATGCGCCTTGGTGACGCTTTTCGGGATACTCATGACTGCCAGAGTACTCCCAGCCCGCGAATGGGCTGGCCGTCCGACGCATGGCTGCACAGCCGATGCATGGCTGCACGACTGCTGCGCTTGCGGCCGTGCGACGACATCGTGCGCTGCGGCCGCAAACGCATGCGCCGGATAACAGTGTGCGATAGTATGGGGGCGTTCGATGACACGGCCTCCCGGCAGGAAGGCTTGGCCGCTAGACGTTGGAAAGGCGATGGGATATGACTTCGACGGCACCGATCGGCGTATTCGATTCCGGCTTGGGCGGTATTTCGGTGGTGCGACAGATCGTGCAGGACATGCCTCACGAGCGGGTCCTGTATTTCGGGGATTCCGCGAACGCGCCATACGGCACGAAGACCCCGCAGGGGGTGCGTCGGCTGAGCTTCGACATCATGGAGAGGCTCATGAGTCAGGGGGTCAAGGCGGTGGTCATCGCCTGCAACACCGCCACGTCCGCGGCGGTGAACGCGTTGCGCGACCATTACGACATTCCGATCATCGGCATGGAGCCTGCGCTGAAGGTCGCCTGCGATCGGGGCGACACCGCCGCGGGAGACGGGACCGCGCCTGCACGGCACATGCCGCAGCACGTCATCGTCGCGGCCACGCCGCTGACGCTGCGCGAGCACAAGTTCGCCGCACTGATGGACCGTTTCAAGGCGAACAACATGATTTCGCCCCAGCCGTGCCCCGATCTGGTGGAAATCGTCGAAAGCGGAAGGCTTTGCGACCATGACCTGGTGATGCGCACCCTGCACCGGTATTTTGACGGCTATGACCTTCCATCCATCGACTCGGTGGTGCTCGGCTGCACGCATTTCGTGTTCTACCGCGACTACTTCCGTGAGCTGCTGCCGTCGACGACCGCGATTATCGACGGCAATCGCGGAACGGTCCGGCATCTGGGCATGGTTCTGGAATCGTTGGGGAAGCTTGCTCCCGAGGGGATGGACGGCGGCGTCGAGATCGCGAATTCCGATAGCGGCGAACGCATCGCCGCGCTGTCACGAGAATTGCTGCACAGCTAGATCGGGCGACCCTGGCAGACACCGTGATTGTCCGCATAACGGGCGTACACTTGGACGACACTACGAAAGGGGACGACGATGACGGTGAAGGCGACGGACAACGGTCACAAGGCCACGGCACACGCGGATACGGGCGCACGGGACGCGGGTGCAGCCGAGACGGTCGAATCGCAACGCACCGACACACAGCGCAGTGATGTATCCGCACAATCGAAACCCTCGCACAGGACGGCGCTGATCGATGTCGGCGGAGGCTTCCGCGCGATATTCGGAGCCGGCGTGATGGACCGCTGCCAGGAGGAAGGCATCACGTTCGACCACTGCTATGGCGTCTCCGCAGGCAGCGCCAACATGGTGTCGTTCCTCGCCGGCCAGCACAGCCGCAACCACAAGTTCTACACCGAGTACGCCTTCCGCAAGGAATACGCCAGCTTCGACAGCTATGTCAAGCACCACAATTTCGCGAATCTGGATTACGTATACGGCACGCTGAGCAATCACGACGGCGAATATCCGGTGGATTATGAGGCGTTCGCGGCGAACCCCACCGGGTTCACGGTGATCGCGTGCAATGCGTTGGACGGTTCCGCGAAGTATTTCGACAAGTCCGACGTGCATTACGATGATTTCAACATCATGAAGGCTTCGTCGGCCGTGCCCGTGGCCTGCGAGCCGTATGTGATCGACGGCGTCCCGTATTTCGACGGTGGCATCGTCGATCCGGTCCCCGTGCAGAAGGCCATTGACGACGGATATGACCGCATCGTGCTGGTGCTGACAAGGCCGAAGGACGTGCTGCGCGAGCAGAAGCGCGACATCGCGCCGGCGCGAATCCTTCGGCATTCCTATCCGGCCGCCGCTGAGCGACTGCTGAACCGATACGCCACCTACAACGACGAGGTTGCCTTGGCCAAGGAGTACGAGCGCGATGGCCGCGTGCTCATCCTCGCGCCCGATGACCTGTGCGGGCTTTCGACGCTGAGCAAGTCCTTCGAGGGACTGGAACTCATGTACCGCAAAGGCTACGCCGCCGCCGGCGCGATCGCCAACTACCTGGCAAACTGAGGCGTGGCGCACACCCCCAATTATCGTGCCGGGCAGGGAAGGCCACTCCTCCCCCACCCGACGAAAGTCCCATTCCGACATGTTCGGATGGGACTTTCGCGGATAATGCCAGCGACTGGAATATCAGCCACTAGCTGCGGAGCCGTTAAGCGGGAAGCCCAGTGGACTTCCCATAGGCGACGCCGAGGCACGACAGTGCCGAGGAAACATGACGGTCTGCCGGAGGCAGTCCTTGGCTACTCCAGTTCCACCGCACCGGTATAGAGCTGGTAGTACTCCCCACGTTGCGCGATGAGGTCGTCGTGCGAGCCGCGTTCGATGATGTTGCCGTGGTCAAGCACCATGATCACATCGGAGTTGCGCACGGTGGACAGGCGGTGGGCAATGACGAAGACCGTGCGGCCCTTCATCAGGTTGTCCATGCCGGCCTGCACGACCTCCTCGGTGCGGGTGTCGATCGACGACGTGGCCTCGTCGAGGATCAGTGCGGGCGGATCGGCCACGGCGGCGCGGGCGATGGAGATTAGCTGGCGCTGACCCTGGGACAGGCCGGAGCCGTCGCCTTCGAGCACCGTCTGGTAGCCCTTGGGCAGCATGCGGATGAAGCCGTCCGCGTTCACCAGTCGCGCGGCCTCGATGCATTCCTCATCGGTGGCGTTCAGTCGGCCGTAGCGGATGTTGTCCATCACGGTGCCGGTGAACAGGTTCACGTCCTGCAGCACGATGCCCAGCGAGCGGCGCAGATCCGGCTTCTTGATGCCGGCCACGGAGATACCGTCGTAGAGGATCTGGCCCTGCTGGATGTCGTAGAACCGGTTGATGAGGTTGGTCACCGTGGTCTTGCCGGCACCGGTGGCACCGACGAGCGCGATCTTCTGACCGGGCTTGGCGAACCAGGTGATGTCGTGCAACACCGGCTTGTCGGGATTGTAGCCGAAGGTCACGTTGGTGAAGCGCACATCGCCGCGCAGCAACGTGTAGCGGCCGTCCGGCGAGGTAATCGCCTGCTCCTTGGCCTTGACGGCCACTTCGCGCGCGGATCCGTGCAGTTTCTCGGCGGCCTTGAGCGACCTCGTGCCGTCGTCGCCTTCCTCGCGCTTCCACGCCCAGTGGCCGGTCTCGTGGTCGACCTCCCGCATGGTACGGCCGTCCTCGCCGAGCTCGACGTTGACGAGCGTGACGGTGCCGTTGTCGGACTCCACGGGCTCGTCCATCAGCTTGAAGATTCGGGAGGCACCGGCGAGCGCCATCATCACCATGGTCAGCTGCTGGGAGACCTGGCCGATCGGGTTGATGAACGAACGGGAGAGGGCGAGCAGCGAGACGAGGGTGCCGAGGGTGAGCGGCTTGACGCCGGTCAGGCCGAGATCGTTGACGCCGGCCAGCGAAACGGCTGCGCCGATGATGGCGAGCAGGATGTAGAGCAGGTATCCCATGTTGCCGACCACCGGCATGGTGACGTTGCCCCAGGTGTTCGCTTCGGCGGACGCCTCGAACAGCTCCTCGTTCTTCTCGTCGAAGGTCTTCTGCGTGGCGTCCTCGTGGTTGAAGACCTTGATGACCTTCTGGCCGTTGACGGACTCCTCCACGAAGGCGTTCACGTCGCCGATCCACATCTGCTGCTTGACGAAGTAGCGGCCGGAACGGCTCACGATCTTGCGCACGATGAAGTAGAGCAGCACGGTGAACACGATCACGAACGCGGTGAACGGGATCGAGAGCCACAGCATGGACAGCAGCGCCGCCAGCGCGGAGATGATCGAGGAGAACATCTGCGGGAACGACTGCGAGATCGCCTGACGCAGCGTATCGGTGTCGTTGGTGTAGTGGCTCATGATGTCGCCGTGCTCATGGCTGTCGAAGTAGCGGATCGGCAGCTTCTGCTGGTGGGCGAACATGTCGTCGCGGATCTTCTTGAGCGTGCCCTGTTCGACGGTGACGATCAGCCACTGCCAGGCCCAGGACGCCACGATACCGGCCAGGTACAGGCAGCCCATAAGCGAGATGGCGCGCAGCAGCGGCGCCCAGTCGGGATTTGTCTCCCCCACCATCGGCAGGATGTACGTGTCGATGAGGGACTGGAGGAACAGCGCGGATCCGGCCTGCGCGGCGGCGCCGATCAGGATGCAGATCACGATGGCGACGACGCGCCACTTGTATTGGAAGATGTAGCTGAAGATGCGCTTGATGGTGCCAGGTTCGGCTTTGCCCATGCCGGGTTTGCGGTTCTTGAAGCTCTGGTCGTTGCTCATCGCGTCTCTCCTTCCTTGGTCTCGGTCTCAGATTGCGCCCCGGCCGGCTCCGCGGCGACCAGCTCCTCGGGTCGGGCCTGGTTCTTGGTCTGGGATTCGTAGATGGACCGGTATTCGTCGCAGGTGGCGAGCAGCTCGTCGTGCGTGCCGGACGCCATGATGCGGCCGTTGTCCATGACGAGGATCATGTCGGATTCCTCGACGGAGGCGACACGCTGGGCGATGATGATCTTCGTGGTGTCGGGGATCTCGTTGTGGAACGCGTTGCGGATCAGCTTGTCGGTCTTGGTGTCGACGGCGCTGGTCGAATCGTCGAGGATGAGGATCTTCGGCTTCTTCAGCAACGCGCGGGCGATGCACAGGCGCTGGCGCTGGCCGCCGGAGACGTTGGCGCCTCCCTGCTCGATGTAGGTGTCGTACTTGTCGGGGAATTCCTGCACGAATCCGTCAGCCTGCGCAAGCTGCGCGGCGTGGCGGACCTCCTCGTCGGTGGCGTTCGGGTTGCCCCACCTGAGATTCTCGGCGATGGTGCCGGAGAACAGCACGTTCTTCTGCAGTACCATGGCCACCTGGTCGCGCAGGGCTTCCAGATCGTAGTCGCGCACGTCCACGCCGCCGACCTTGAGCGAGCCGGAGCTCACGTCGTACAGTCGCGGCACGAGCTGCACGAGGCTCGACTTGGCGGAACCGGTGCCGCCGACGATGCCGATGGTCATGCCGGAGCGGATCTTCAGGTTGATGTCGTCGAGTACGGGCTTTTCGGAGCTGTCGGAGTAGCGGAAGGTGACGTGGTCGAATTCGATGGACCCATCGGCCATGTCGGTCACCGGATTGACCGGATCAGTCACGGTGCTTTCCTCCTGCAGCACCTGACAGATACGCTCGGCGGAGGCCTGGGAGATAATGACCATGATGAAGATCATCGACAGCATCATCATGGCCATGAGGATCTGCATGGCATAGGTGACCAGTGCGGTCAGGTCGCCGGTGGTCAGGCCCACGGCGGCGTTGTTGCCGGAGGCGACGATCTGCTGTGCGCCCATCCATGCGATGAGGATCATCGAGGCGTAGACGCACACCATCATCAGCGGGCTGTTGAAGCTCATGATGCGCTCGGCCTTGGTGAAGTCCTTGAAGATGCGCTGGGAGATGCGGCCGAACTTGCTCACCTCGAAGGATTCGCGGTTGTAGGATTTCACCACGCGGATGCCCTGCAGGTTCTCGTCGACCACGTTGTTGAGCGCGTCGTAAGTGTGGAACACGCGCTCGAACACGGGGTGCACGAGCACGGCCAGACCGCACAGGCCGATCGCCAGGATCGGGATGCAGGCCAGGAACACCAGCGAGATGGACGGGGAGATGCGGAACGAGAAGATCCAGGCCACAATCACCATGATCGGTGCACGCACGCCCAGACGGATAATCATCATGTAGGCGTTCTGCAGGTTCGTCACGTCGGTGGTCAGTCGGGTCACGATCGAGCCGGTGGAGAACCGGTCGATATTGGTGAAGCTGAAGCCCTGAACCTTCTTGAACTGGTCCTGGCGCAGGTTCTTGGCGAAGCCCGCGCCCGCGATGGCCGCGAACTTGCCGGACAGGAAGCCGGCACCCAGCGAGACCATCGCACAGATCAGCAGGATCACTCCGAACTTGATGGTGGACGGCATGCTGCCGCCGGTGATGCCCTCGTCGATCAGCGAGGCCATGATCGTCGGGATCAGGATTTCCAGGATGCCTTCGACCGCCACGAGCGCCGGGGCCAGCAGACTGGCCTTCTTGTACTCGCGGATCGACTTGCCCAGCGTGCGCAGGACATGTTTCGGCTTGTCCGGTTCCACGGCTTTGCGCGCTTGCGCAATCGCTTCTTCGGTGCTGCTCACTTATTCTCCTCCTTCGTGTTGATGACCTCCGCTTCCGAGTATTCGGGAGCCGCCGTTGACGGCGTCTGGGAGGATGTCTGATGTTCAAATTCATGTTGTGCGCGCTCGATGTTGGCACGCATGCGCTCCACGTAGTCATGCAGCGCATCTTGCTCCGTTTGCGTGAAACCGTCGACCAGAAGACGCTCCACACGCTCCCCGTTCGCTTTGAGATCGGCGACGATGGCGTCGGCTTTATCCGTCAGCACAATGCGCTTACATCGTGCGTCGTGCGCCACGGATTCACGGGCAATCAGCCCTTTCTTCTCCATCAGCGCCAGCACGCGTGATGCCGTGGAACGGGTGATGCAGAATTTCTGCTCGATGGCGTGCTGATAGATCTCCCGATCCCGATTGCGCGCCAGGAACATGATGATATGCGCGTTGCCGCCGGTGGTCTCCTTGGCGGAGAGCGGCATGCTTTCGCCCAAATAACGGTCGACGGCCTTACTCACCGCCCGTATTTCAATGCTGAGAATACGTTGCTCCATACCCCTCCATACCATGTCTGTCGATGCGAAAATCGCATTCCGAACATTCAGGCAACATAACATAATAATGCATACCATATACAACAGTTGCATATACAACAATCGGCGTGTTGAACAATTTCTCCCATCCGTCGAAACTCCCATTCCAGCGTCCGCAAATGGGACTTTCGCGGGAATATAGGGTAATCGACAGCGAGACGGCTAACAGGCATAGCAAAGGGGTCTCATGGCTGACCATGAGACCCCTGATTGTTTGTTACGGGCGGGTGCCCGTCATGCCGTTACCGGCGGCGGCGAACGACGTTCACCGTGACGAAGCCGGCGGCTGCGAGCAGCAGCATGGCAACGCCGATGACGGCGACGCTGGCGCCGGTCTTGGACAGACCGTTGCCCTTGTCGTTGGGCTTGCCCGCGGAAGGCTTGTCGCCATCGTCGGGCTTGCCGGTGTCGCCGGCCTTGGCCAGCGCGGCAGTGGCGGACTTCAGCGTCGTGAGCGCACCGGAGATCTGCGCCTCGGTGGCGTCCTTGTCCTCCAGCACGGCCTTGGCGTTATCGAGCGCCGCGGCGAACACCTTCCACGAGTCGGCGGTGTAGTCCTTCTCGTCAAGCTTCGACGCGGATTCGACCTCCTTGCGCAGGTCGGCCTTCGGATCGGTCGGTTCAGGCTCGGTCTTGTCGGCGACCGTGAACGTCACCGTCGCCGTATCCGTCGACTTGTCCGAATACGTCACCGTCACCGTGGCCGTCACCGTCTTGCCCGCCTGCGCGTCCGTCGGCGTGAACGACACCGTACCGTCCGCGGCGACCGTGAACCCGTCACCCGCGACCGCGAACGTCGTGCCCGCCGGGGCATCCGCGGCGGCGGCACCCTTCGTGAACGACACCGCGGCGGTGGCCTTCTCGCCCACCTTCGCCGCAACCGAAGCCGGATACGCCGCAGCATACTGCTCCGACAGGCCAGGCTTGGGCTCAGGCTCGGTCTTGGCGGCGACCTTGAACGTCACCGTCGCCGTATCCGTCGACTTGTCCGAATACGTCACCGTCACCGTGGCCGTCACCGTCTTGCCCGCCTGCGCGTCCGTCGGCGTGAACGACACCGTACCGTCCGCGGCGACCGTGAACCCGTCACCCGCGACCGCGAACGTCGTGCCCGCCGGGGCATCCGCGGCGGCGGCACCCTTCGTGAACGACACCGCGGCGGTGGCCTTCTCGCCCACCTTCGCCGCAACCGAAGCCGGATACGCCGCAGCATACTGCTCCGACAGGCCAGGCTCGGGCGAAGGCTCATCGGCATCCGTGTAGGTGATGACCGGGCTGATGTGAATCGACGACTTGGAGGTGCCGGTCGCGGCATCCACCGAGAAGCGCAGCACATCGCCGACCGCGACCTTGACCGTGCCCTTGGCGGACGCCAGGCATTCGTTGAACCCGGTCGCCGTCGCGAAGGAATTGGTCATCGTCGCGGAGCAGATCACCTCGTCGTTCTTCAGCAGCTTCAGGACCACATCCTTGCCGTTGCTGCCCGACTGACGGATGTACGGCTCGACGTGCGCTCCGGTCACCTTGCCCAGCGTGACCTTCACGGAACCGGCCTTCGGCGCGGTCCAGGCCATCGCCGTCGCCGCGGAATCACCCGGATTGTCGGCGATCAGGCCGTGGATGGCGCTGCGGTTGGTCGGAAGGTTCTTGTTCTGATAGTCCACACCGACGCCGTAGTACTTGTCGTAGTACGTCTGCGGGTACACATCGGAACCGAAATCGGTAATCGTCTGCCATTTGCCGGACACCTGACGCTGCGACGTCCAGATCGGGCCCTGAGAGTCGGTCTTGAAGTCGTCGACCCAGTTCCAGGCGTTCTTCTGCACGACCGTGTAGTCGGCGGTGAAGGTGGAGCCGTCGGCGTAGAAGCGCAGCACGTCGCCGGCCTTTACTGCCGCGGCGTCCTCCAGCTTGGTGCCGTCACGGTACACGGCCTTGAGGGCCGAATTCGGCTCGGCGGTCACCAGGGCCAGCAGATCGGCGACGGTGGTCGGGTTCTTCGCGGTGAACGGCACATAGATGACGTTCGCGCCGTTCGCGGTGCCGGTCTCCAGCTTGGAGGTGCCGAGCGCCGCCGGAGCGGTCACGGTGAACGTGGCCGTCGCCTCGATGGACTCGTTGGTGTCGGAGAAGGTGACCGTCACCGGCACGGTGATGGTGCCGGCCCGGGTGCTGGTCAGCGTGACCTCACCGGTGGCGGCGTTCACGGACGCGCCGGTCGGGGCGCCCGCGCCGAGCGCGAACTTGGTGCCGTTGGGGATGGACGCCGCGGCGCTGTCCGCCTTGAGCGTGAACTTGGGCGTGCGCTTGAGCGCGACGCCCGCGCCGCCGGACACGGCCGGGTACAGCACGTTGTACTTCTGCGCGTTGGACTTCTCGACGTTGAAGGTGACGGTCGCCTCGTCGGTGGTGTTATCCGAGTAGGTGACGACCACGGTCGCGGTCTTGGTGATGCCGTACGCATCGGCGCCGGGCGTGTAGGTGACCGCGCCGGTCGCGGCGTCCACGGACACGCCGTCGACCGCGGTCTTCAGCGCGTAGGACTTGACGCCGGTCGGGGTGGCGGCGGCGCCGCCCTTCGTGAACTTCACCGTAGCGGTGGCCTTGGTGCCGACCTTGGCGCTCACCGCGTCGTAGGAGGCAGCATACTGCGCCGTCTGGGACTCGACGGGTGCCACATCCTGATAGGTGACGACCGGCGAGACGTACAGGTCTGGAGCGGCCGCGCCACTGGCCGCGGTCGCCGCGATGCGAATCACGTCGCCGGCGTTCACCTGCACCGTGCCCTTATCCGATTTCAGGCAATTGGCGAAGTCCTCGTTCTTGGTCTGCGCGGTGGAGATGTCTGCGGTGCACAGCGTCTCGCCGTTCTTGGTCAGTGCGAGCGTCACCGTGCCCGAGGCGTTGGCGTTGCGCCGCTGCGGCTCGTTGTCGCGGCCGAGTGTGACCTTCACGGTGCCGGCCTTCGGGGCCTTCCACACGATGGCGGTGCCGCCGGCCGCACCCGGGTCGTCGACCAGCAGGCCCTGACGCCCGGGGCGGGTAGCTCCCACCGCCGGCAGGTCCGACAGGTTGCCGGTGAGTCCCGCGCCGTAGTACTCGTTGTACTTCGACATCGGGTACTCGGTGGAGAACGTCGTGATGTCCGTCCAGTCGCCGTCGGTGCCGTTCTGCTTCTGGGAGTTCCAGACCACGCCCGTGGCGGTCTTGAACTCGTCGACCCAGTTCCAGGCGTTCTTCTGAGCGATGGTGTATTCGATCGGCGTGTTCGAAGTGCCTTCGACCTCGAAGCGCAGCACGTCGTCGGCCTGGATCGCCGCGTCGGCCGCCAGCTTGTTGCTGCCGCGGTACACGTTGGCGACTGATCCGTCACCGACCGTCAGGCCCGCGCGAAGCTGCTTGACTGTGGTCGGGTTCTTCGCGGTGAACGGCACGTAGACGACCTTGGAGTCGCCGACCGTGGCGGTCTCGTACGCGTTGACCTTGCCGGAGACGGAGAGCACGTTGCTTTCGACGGCACCCAGGTCCGGGGTTCCCTTGATGGTGTTGCCGAAGAAGTCGTTCGTGACCGCGTAGTCGTTCATGTCGGAGATGACCTTGCCGGCATTGATGGCCGGGGAGCCGTCAACGGGCTTGTATCCGTCGAACTCGCTGCCGGAACGGCCATAGACCGAACCGTTGGCCTTCGGCGCGCTCGGCGCGTGTCCGGCGTTGGCCAGCACGGTCGCCACATCGGCGACCTCGACGGCGTTGGAATCGGAGGCGGGCCTGTTCGCGTAATTGACGTACATGTTTTTGTCGTACGTCTGGCCGCCGTGCTGGTTGCCGCGGTTCCACGTCTCGGTCTTCTTGGTGTCGGACGCGTTGATGAAGATGTTGTTCTCGAACTTCGCCTGGCTGTTGGATCGGTCGGTCAGCATCGCGCTGTCCTTACCGATGTAGACGGTGTTGTTGTAGATGTGGTTGCCCGGACCGTTGCTCGGCAGGTCGAACACGCCGCGGCGGTCGTTCTGCGAGATGTTGTAGCGGAACGTCGTGTTGATGGCGTACTGGTTGCAGATCATCAGCGAGGCGAACGAGTTGCCGTACGAGTAGTTGTACTGGTACAGCGTGCCGTCGCCGTAATCGGCGTCCCACGCCTGACCGTCGCCGTTGCCGTGTTCGGAGTTGAGGTTGTTGTACATCTCGTTGTACTGGAAGATCGGGTCCTTGCAGCGCCAGGGCCAGATGCCCGCCGCGACCCAGCCGCCGTACCTGCCGCCGTGCGCGGCATCATGCGGGTAGTCGACGTTGTTCATGTGCTTCGAGACGCTGTCGCCCACGTTGTACTGGATGACCGGACGGTCGCAGTACATGAGGGTGATGGCGTCGCCGCCCGCACCCTTGACGTAGTTGTTCTCGATGGTCACGTTGGTCTGGCCGTACTTGGCGATCAGGTCGTCGTCGATGCTGCCGTCGCCCCACGTCGCGTCGATGAAGTTGAGGTACGCGGTGTAGCCCACGGCGATGCCCCAGCGGTCCACGTCCTTGACGATGTTGTTCTTGATGGTGATGTGGTCGAAGCGCGAGATGTGGTTCTGCAGCCACGTGTTGTCCGCGGCGTTCTTGTTCTCGCGGGCGTAGTGCGCCATGAAGTAGATGCCGCCGTTGGCCATGTGCTTGTTGTAGATGTTGCCGTCCACGTCGTGGATGTTCAGGCCCTCAAGCGTGACATGGCTCATCGTGGTGCCGTTCTCCGCGATGCCGGCCACGCCGGTGCGGTCCATGCGGTCGGCCGAGCGGTCGAGCTTGGTGCCATCCGAATCGGCCGTGTCGGTCCAATGCCACGTGTCGATCGGGTCGTAGACGTCGGGGTCGTCATTGGTGATCTCCAGGTTCTTCACCGTGATGTACGACACGTCCTTGAGCAGGATGGTCGAGGAGACGGTGCCCTTGTTCTTGTGGTTGCCGACCGACGCACGGTAGTTCTGGTACCACTGGCTGCCCTTGACGCCGTTCGCCGCGATGACCGGCTTGGCGGCGGAGGCTTCGCCGTAATCGGCGATGGTGATGGGCGCGTCGGCGGTTCCCGACGTGTCCTTGATGTGCAGATACTGGTCCTGGAACGTGGAGCCACGCTCCAGCAGCACGGAGTCGCCCGGCTTAAGGTCGGTCGCGATGGCGTTGACCTTGTCCAGCGTCTTCCAGGGATGGCCCTTATCGGTGCCGGCGTTGCCGTCATCGCCATGCGTCGATGACACGTAATATGTCGTTCCGGTCGACGCCGCCGCTGGCGTCGCATCGCCCGCGAGCGCCGAAGACGGCGCGATCAACGCGAACGCCGTCCCCAAAGCGACCGATGCTGCGATCATCCGTGATCCTACATGAGGTTTCATCGTTGTCCTTACTGTTATTGGAGAGTCTCCGTTCCCCTCCTCGTTGCGGGGGGACATGTCGGCGATCCGGTCATCCATGACGATGCCCCCTTCCGGGGTCATTCACGGACTCGCCACACCACCAATATGTAAAGAGACTTTACAAGTTCAAAAGTATAGCGGTACCCATAGGCTACGGCAATGGGGGTATGGCGTATTCGGCATTTCGTTAACTGTCATAACGTCACCCTTGTACCCCCTGAACGGAACCCGGGAAATCAGTCGCAATGTCCAGCATTCGGACGCAAACCGGCTATCGATTCTTTGTATAACGGCACCGCTGTGGCCGATGGAATCTACAGGTACGATATGCCCCATGACGACACCGAGAATCAGTTACGCGCATCTGCTCGCCAAGCCGAATCCCAAGCACATCGACAGTCTGCTGCGATTCTTCGAGGAAGGCCGTTCCAAACGCGGCACGGGCGGTTTCGGCGTGGAGATCGAACATCTTCCGGTGCACAACGGCGACGACACCGCCGTCAGCTACTACGAGGAGAACGGCGTCGAAACGCTGCTCAAGCGCATCGCGCCGTACTACGACAAGGAGAAGGAGTACTGGGAGAACGGCCATCTGGTCGGACTCGGGCGCGAAGGCATCGCCGTGTCGCTGGAGCCCGGCGGTCAGGTGGAGTGCTCGCTGGGCATCCTCAAGACGCCGCAGGAACTGCTGATGCTGTATCGTTCCTTCCGGCGCGACATCGATCCCGTGCTGGACGAGCTGGGCTTCCGTCTGGTCAATTACGGCTACCAGCCCAAGTCGGGCTTCGCCGACGTCAAGGTCAACCCGAAGGACCGTTACGACGCCATGACCCACTACCTGGGGCGGGTAGGCCAGTTCGGCCCGTGCATGATGCGGTGCTCGGCCTCCACGCAGGTGAGCATCGACTACGTCGACGAACAGGATTCCATCGACAAGCTGCGTCTGGGCACCATCATCGGGCCGATCCTCGCCTGGTACTTCCGCAATACGCCGTATTTCGAGGGCGCGCCGAACCCGTGGCCCCTGCTGCGCCAACGCATGTGGGACTATCTCGACCCCCAGCGCACGAACGTGATTCCCGGACTGTTCGACAAGCGGTTCGGCTGGGAGGAGTACGCCATCGACGTGCTGTCCACGCCGCTGATGTTCGCCGATCTGACGCATACGCCGGAGGCCAGGGGCCTGAGCGGCAAGGAGCTGCATCACCCGGCGTTCCATGAGAACGCCGGAGAGGTGTATCCCGACCGCGAGCTCAACCCGTACGAGATCAACCACATCATCTCCACGCATTTCAATGACGTGCGTATGAAGAACTTCATCGAGCTGCGGCATTGGGATTCGTTGCCGATCGAGCGCGCCGAGCGGCTGACGGAGATCATCGCGTCCCTGTTCTACGTGCCGGAGAACAGGGAGCGGCTGGAAAGCTACTTCGAGGATATCCGCGAAGAGGACGTGTTCGAGGCGAAGGCGAACCTGCAGGCGCGCGGCGCGCAATCGGCGCCGTATGGCCAGCCGCTCGAATTCTGGAAGGAGTTCCTGGGATTGGAGGGCCTGTTGGCCGACGAGCCCGGCGATCCGAAGTATCCGGACGTATTCCAGGAATAACCGGAATCCAAGGCGACGACCGACGGACATGATTGTGGGGGCGTTCCTGCGCAATGCGGGCGACACCCCGCAATCATGTCCGTCGCGTATCATGACGGCATGAAGCAGTCACGAAAATGCGGATCAGGCTCTCCCAGCAAGGCAACGGACGGGAGCGGCCGTGACGCCGCGAAGATGGGGACGAAAACCAATACGAGAACCCGCGCGATCATCGTCGTCGCGGCCGTCCTGCTGATTGCGGCCATCGTCGGCACCGTCTTTCTCGTCCGTTCGCTCACGGCGAGCCCCGACTCGTCAAAGACGGACGATGCGCAAGCCAACGCGACGCAGGCCTTCCCGAAATTCTCCTTCGGCGACACCACCATCACGCAGGCCGAATTCACCCAGGCGTGGTCGTCGCAGCGCACCGCCGCAGTCAGCTATTTCAAGCAGAAGCACGACGTCAACCTCAACGCCCGGGACGCCGACTGGACCGCCTCATACGGCGGCGAGAAGCCGGTCGAATGGCTGACGAAACAGACTATCGACACGCTGCGCTTCCGTCACGCGGCGTACCTGATCGCAGTCTCGTACGGGCTGGTCGACGACGACTCGTACACCGGCATCGTCAAGCGCATGGAAACCCTCAACGCGAACAACCGGCAGAAACGTGAAGCGGGGCAGGTCATCTACGGACGCAGCGAATACGACATCGCCTCATACATCGACTACGAGATGACCGCGCTGAAGAACGACTACGTCGACGACGCCACGAAACCGGGCATGAACCCGAGCGAGACCGAGGTACAGGAGTATTACGACGCGCACGACTGGACCGTGGACGGGGTCGAGGGCAAGGCGCCGCTCGCCGATGTGAAAGCCAATGTGAAGACGGCGCTGCGCACGGAACGCTACCGCGAGAGGGTTCAGAGCAAGGCCGACAAGATAGACGTGTCGACCCTGCCATGGAAGGGGCTGTACGCCTACGCGGCGACCCTGGTCGGCTGATCGCCGGGCCGAGGCTGATCCGTCAATCGGCCGCGGCCAGCTTCTGGTGATTCTTCTTCGCCGCGGCGATCATCAGCTTGATGCGGTTGAGCTGATTGGCCTGTGAGGCGCCGGGATCATAGTCGATGGAGACGATGTTCGCGTCCGGGTGCAGACGGCGAATCTTGCCGAACATGCCGCGGCCGGTCACATGGTTGGGCAGGCAGGCGAACGGCTGGGCGCAGATCACATTCGGGCAGCCAGACTCGATGAGCTCCAAGATCTCGGCGGTCAGCAGCCACCCCTCGCCGGCCTGCACGCCCACCGAGGTCACCTCGGAGGCCTTCTTGACCAGCTCGGGCATCGGCAGGTCCTGGCTGAACTTGCCATGCGCCAGATCTATGGCCGCGCGCACCGGGTTGAGGTAACGGTCGAGACCCCAGCGCATGAGCGAGTACAGCTTCTTGTTGCCGCCCATGCCGAGGTTCTTCTCGTTCCAGTCGGTGATGTACGGACGCGTGGTCATGAACTCCATGATGCCGGGAACCACGGCCTCGCAATCCTGCGATTCGATGACGTCGACCACGTGGTTGTTCGCGTCGGGATGGTACTTGACGAGGATCTCGCCGACGACGCCGACGCGCACCTTGCGCGGGATGTCGCGCAGCGGCAGTGCGTCGAACGATTTGACGATCTCCTTGAGCAGCGTCTGGTACGGCAGGTAATGCTTGCCGATCTTCTTCTTCGCGGTATCGGAGAAGCCGTGGTGCTCGATGGTCTCGCGCACGATGGTGTCCCACATCTGATACAGCTTGTCGGCGCTGCCCTTCTCGACCTCGTACGGGCGCACGCGCATCAGGCATTTGAGCAGCAGGTCGCCGACGACCAGCGCCTTGATGGCGCGGTGCAGCAGCGTGGGCGTGGCCTTGAAGCCCGGGTTGTCCTCGAAGCCCTGCGTGGACAGCGCGATGACCGGCACCTGCGGGTAGCCGGCGTCGATCAGCGCCTTGCGGATCAGGCCGAAGTAGTTCGTCGCGCGGCACATGCCGCCGGTCTGCGTGATGGCGAGCGCCACATGGTCGGGATCGTACTTGCCCTTGACGATGGCGTCGACGAGCTGGCCGATGACCATGATCGCCGGGTAGCAGGCGTCGTTGTTGACGTACTTGAGGCCGAGTTCGACGTCCTCGCGGCTCGCGGTCTTGAGGATGTCGAACTTGTATCCGCCGGAGCGGATGACCGACTCGACCAGCGACATGTGGATCGGGCTCATCTGGGGGCCGACGATCGTGTAGTCCTTCTTCATCGACTTGCCGAACGGCACCTTGTTGGCGTACTTCGACATGGTCGCGGTGTTGTGGCCGGATTTCTTGGCGGCCTTCCTCGCGGACTTGCCGTTCGGCGAGGTGGCGGCGAGTCGCGACTCGGCCTGCGCCGCGCGACGGGAGGCGTCCTTGACGGCCTTGGTGAGCTGCGGGTTGCTCTTCATCACCGTGTCGAGCATGACCTGACGGCCGGGCGTGGGCGCCTCGGATCCGGTCTTGCGGAAGCCCGTGGAATGCGGGGCCGGCTGCTCGGCGGCGTTCTTCTGCTTCTCCGCGGCCTCGACGGCGGCCTGCGCGGCGGCGAGCTGGTCCTGGGCGGCCTTGAGCTGCACCTCGGCGGCCGCGAGCTCCTCCTTGGCCTGACGCTGCGCCGCAAGCTCGGCCGCACTGGGGCCGATCGGCTGGTCCTGCTTGTTCGGCAGCACCTGCTGGCGGGATTGGGACTGGGCCTGTGCGGCCAGACGCCGCTTGTTGGTCTCGCGCTCCTCGACGGCGGCCTTGAGCGAACGCAGGCGGATCTTCGCCGCTCCGAGGTTGCTCACCTCATCGATCTTGAGCAGCGTGTACACGTCGGCCTTGTCGGCGAGGATCTCGACCACCTGATCGGTGGTGATGGCGTCCAGGCCGCAGCCGAAGGAGTTGAGCTGCACGAGTTCGAGACCCGGGTAGGACGCCACGAAATGCGCCGCCGCGTAGAGCCGCGAATGGTAGGCCCACTGGTTGGTGACGCGCAGCGGCATGCGGGAGACGGTCACCTTGCGGTCGCCGACGTGGCGGAAGCCGTTCGCGTTCTTCTTGCGCGGGTCCTCCTCGCCTTCCGACAGGTAGTCGCTCAGATGCAGGTTCTCCCCCGGCTGCAGTTCGCAGATCGAATCCTCCGAGAGCACGACCATGCCGAGCGCGCAGATCGTCTCGGGGATGCCGTGGTTGACCTCGGGGTCGATGTGGTACGGGCGGCCGGCGAGCACGATGCCCCGGCAGTTGTGCTCCTTCATGTAGGCGAGCGCCTTGAAACCTTCCTCCTGCACGTCGTTCTTGAAGATCTTGTCCTCGGCGTACGCGGCCTTGACCGCGGTCTCGGCCTCCTCGCGGCTCACGTTCGCCCAGGCGAACTCCTCGACGATGCGGTCGACCATGAGCTCGTGGTTGGCGAGGTTGAAGTACGGGTGCATGTAGCGGATGCCGTCCTCGCGCAGTTCGGGCATGTTCGCGCCGATCACCACCGGGTAGTTGGCCACGACCGGGCAGTTGTAGTGATTGTCCGTATTGGGCACGAGGTTGTCCTCGTAGCTCACGCACGGGTAGAAGATGTTCTTGACGCCCTTGCCCAGCAGCCACTTGATGTGGCCGTGCACCAGCTTGGCCGGGTAGCAGATGTTCTCGGAGGCGATCGATTCGATGCCGGTCTCGAACAGCTCGTGCGAGCTGCGGCCGGAGATCATCACCTTGAAGCCGAGCGAGGTGAGCAGCGTGAACCAGAACGGGTAGTTCTCGTACATGTTGAGTACGCGCGGGATGCCGATCTCGCCGCGGGTGGCCTTCTTGTCGGTGAGCCTGCGGTAGGCGAAGCAGCGCTTGTACTTGTAGTCGTACAGGTTCGGCCTGTCGGAGCGCTTCTTCTTCGCATCGCCGCCGCGCTCGCAGCGGTTGCCGGTAACGTAGCGCGAGCCGTCGGCGAACGTGGTGATGGTGAGCTTGCAGTGGTTCTGGCACAGCTTGCACACGTCGCGCTCGGAGGTCATCGACATGTTGTCGAGGTCGTCGCCGGACAGGATGTTGGACGCCGTGTGGTGCACGCCGTCGATGACGACCTCGTGGTCGTGCTCCGCGCTGACATCGTCGCTGCCGGCCATATCGGCGGACTGGCCCGCGGAGACTTCGGCATCGTCGTCGGCCACGTCCTCGTAATGCATGCGCGCGGTCAGGGCGGCGCCGAACGCGCCCATCAAGCCGGCGATGTTCGGGCGGGTCACCTCGCGCTCGGTGAGCAGCTCGAAGGCGCGCAGCACGGCGTCATTGAGGAACGTGCCGCCCTGCACGACGACGGTGTCGCCGAGCTCACCGGAGTCACGCAGCTTGATGACCTTGTACAGCGCGTTGCGCACGACCGAATAGCACAGGCCGGCGGCGATGTTCTCCATCGACGCGCCTTCCTTCTGTGCCTGCTTGACGGACGAGTTCATGAACACCGTGCAGCGCGAGCCGAGGTCGACCGGATGGTCGGAGTTGAGGGCCGCCTGAGTGAACTCCTGGATGGTCAGACCCATCGACTGCGCGAAGGTCTGCAGGAACGAGCCGCAACCGGACGAGCACGCCTCGTTGACGGCGATCGAGTCGATGACGCCGTCGGTGATGGCCAGGTATTTCATGTCCTGGCCACCGATGTCGATGACAGCGGTGACGCCGGGGCTGACCATTTCGGCGCCACGGTAGTGCGCCATGGTCTCGACCACGCCCTCGTCCAGGTGCAAGCCGGTGGTGATCAGTCCCTCGCCGTAGCCGGTCGCGCAGGATCGGGCGATCCACGCGCCTTCGGGCAGCTCGGACTGGATCTTCTTGACGATGTTGATGGCGGCGGTCAACGGACTGCCTTCGTTGGTGGCGTAGCTGGACCATACGATCTCGCGGTCGTCGTTGACGAGCGTCGCCTTGATGGTGGTCGAACCCGCGTCAATACCGAGGAAGTGCGGGCCTTTCGCGCCTTCGAGCGTGCCGATGTGGATGTGTTCGCGATGGTGGCGCTCGTTGAACGCCTCGCGCTCCTGATCGGAGGAGAACAGCGGGGGCATGGTCGGCGTGTTCGCCGGCAGGTTCTTCAGGTCGTCGAGGGCGGCGATGATGTCGCCACAGGTGCGCGGCTCGAAATGCACGCCGTCGACGTCGATGCCATCCGGCTCCCCAGCGATCAGCGCGGAGCCGTATGCGACGTACAGGTGGGCGTCGGTCGGCACGATGAACTCGTCGACCTTGCCGGCGAGCGCGCGGTGGAACGCCTCGCGCAGCTCGGACATGAAGAACAGCGGGCCGCCGAGGAAGATGACCGTGCCGTGGATCGGGCGTCCGGAAGCCAGGCCGGCGATGGTCTGCGTGGCCACCGCGGTGAAGATCGACGCGGCCAGATCGGGCTTGGCGGCGCCGTCGTTGATCAGCGGCTGCAGGTCGGTCTTCGCGAACACGCCGCAACGCGACGCGATCGGGTACAGGGTCTTGTAGTCCTTGGCGTAATCGTTGAGGCCGGAGGCGTCGGTGTCGAGCAGCGTGGCCATCTGGTCGATGAATGCGCCGGTGCCGCCCGCGCACGAACCGTTCATGCGCTGTTCGGGAGTGGGCTTCAGATACGTGATCTTGGCGTCCTCGCCGCCGAGCTCGATGATGACGTCGGCCTGCGGGTATTCCTCGTCGATCGCGCGGGTCTCGGCGATGACCTCTTGGATGAACGGCACGTGCAGGTTGTCGGCGAGCGTCAGGCCGCCGGAACCGGTGATGGCGAGACGAATGGGCTCGTCGCCGCGGCCGAGGTCGACGAGCGTCTGATGGATGTCCTTGAGCAGTCCAGCCACCGTGGCGCGGACGTTGGCGTGGTGACGTCGGTAGTCGGAGAACAGCACGTCATTGAGCGCATTGGTCTGATCGAGCACCACGGCCTTGACCGTGGTCGATCCGATATCCAGACCCACGCGCAACGGCTTACTATCGTGTCTTTCGGCCGCGGTATTCGCTGTATCCACCATCTGTTACCTCTGTCTTCGGTTCGGGACTTCCCGCTACTTCCTTATGTAATGTAGTCCGAGACCCCTCCTAACGAGCCGTCGTATGGCGTGATTTCGCTAACAAACGCAAAACGGAAACTCGACGGTTTCCCCACGATTGCGGCGTTACCCCGCCATTATCGCGCATTCGGGGGGGGTGAGCCGAGCATGCCAGCAGGCTGGTGGTCTTATGGACTAGTGCTATTGACCACCCCAGTCCCGCTCAAATCCCTGATATGGCGGCCATGATGGCGACGGCGAGCCATACCCCGGCCGCAGTATCCGAGACCTCCAGCGGACCGGGCACGCCGCTGCCCGCGAAAACGTCGACCACGCCGTCCCGCACGCCGCGCATATACAGAGTCGTCCGCCCCAATCCGGTGCCCAGCATGCGCGAGCACCCTTCCCGGAAACAGAGCATCATCACATGGAACAGCGGACTCACGCGAGGCCAGATGAATGCGGGGAGAAGCAAGGCCATGCCGATGGCGGGCGAGACTGTCAGGATGGCCGCGATCAGGCCGACGGCATCGAATCCACTGGATGGATGGCAAGGCCGGCGGCGCCGTCACGACGCCTGTGCGCCCTCGCCGGCCTCGCGATCCTTGAGGTACATTTCGGGGATGTCGCGCTCCTGGTCGTGGAGCTTGGCCCAGACGACAGGCCTGCCGGCGGCCAGCGAACGCGGCACGTCGAGGATGCGCTGGTTTCTGGATCCGCGGAACTGCAGGAGGGAGTCGTGCTGGTCCTTGAGGTAGCGGCCGTCGACGAGGATGTCGATGAGCTGCAACAGTTCGAGCTTGTCCGGCGTCTCACCGGGGCGCATCAGCTCCTCCCACGTGTAGCCGGTCCAGCACCAGATGTCTTTGTCGTGGCCGAATTCGCCGCGGATGCGCCGGGCGAGCGGCAACAGGACGGGCGTATTCAGCATGGGTTCGCCGCCGAGGAACGTGATGCCCTGGATCCACGGCGCCTTGAGGTCGTCGACGATCTTGTCTTCGAGCTTCTGCGTGTATTCGTGGCCAGCCTGAAAATCCCAGATCGACGAGTTGAAGCATTCGACGCAGTGGAACGGGCAGCCGGAGACGTACAGCGAATTGCGTACGCCTTCGCCGTCGGTGACGATGAAGGTCTTGTAGTCGGCGATCATGCGCTTGGACATGCGCCGCCCGTCCCACTGGCCGGAACGGGGGTTGTTGGTCAGTGATGACGGCACTCCGGGTCCGCGGCCGGTCTCGCCGGCCGCGAAATCATGCAGCGTCGACTTCCTGTCCATCATCATCCTTCCTGTCCAACCGTAACGTTGCGCGCAACGAGCGAGGGTCGCCGGTATATGTTGTCTGACCGTAAGCTTGGCCGAACGGCCTTGAGTGTGTCAGACAACATATACCGGCGACCCTCGCGGACAGCACAACGCGCGATACCGGCAGTTACTTGGCCTCTTCGAACCATTCGCGCTCGGAGCCGTCCGCCAGCGTCACGTGACCGGTCTCGCCGCTCATGTGCTTGACGCGGTGGGAGATCTCCTCGTGACGGCCATGCACCATCGGGCGCTGCACCGGGTTGCCGAGGTAGCCGCAGGTGCGCTTGGTGACGTTGCACTTGTCAGGGTCGCAGTTGCCGCACTCGGGGCACTTGAAGCCCTCGTCGGTCGGCTCGAAGTCGCCCTGGAAGCCGCACACGAAGCAGTGGTCGATCGGCGTGTTGGTGCCGAGGTAGCCGATGCCGATGTTGTAGGCGTAATCCCACACGGCCTCCAGCGCCTTCGGGTTGTCCTGCAGGCACGGGTACTCGCAGTAGTTGATGAAGCCGCCGGACGCGAAGTACGGGAAGTCCTTCTCGTAGTTGAGCTTCTCCATCGGGGTGGGCTGCAGCCACACCGGGTAGTGGAAGGAGTTGGTGTAGAAGTCGTGGTCGGTGACGCCCTCGATGCGGCCGAACTTCTCGCGGTCCATGCGGTTGAAGCGGTCGGTGAGGGATTCGGCCGGTGTGGAGTACACGGAGTAATGGTAGCCTTCGGCCTTGCTCCACTGCTTGCACAGTTCGCTCATGCGCTTGACGATCGACAGCGCGAACTCCTTGCCCTGCGGGTCCCAGCCGTGGTCGCGGATCCAGTCCTTGCCGTAGAAGACGGCGGTGGCCTCGGCCAGGCCGATGTAGCCGAGCGACACGGTGGCGCGCTCGTTCTTGAACAGCGTGTCGACGTTGCCGCTCGCGCCGAGGCGGCCGAAGGCGCCGAAGCGGAACAGGGTGGGCGCGTTGACCGGGGTGGCCTGCTTGCAGCGCATGATGCGGAACTGCAGCGCCTGGTGGGCGACCTCCATGCGCTCGTTGAACAGCTTCCAGAAGCGTTCCTTGCTGCCGTGGGATTCGATGGCGATGCGCGGCACGTTCACGGAAACGACGCCGAGGTTCATGCGGCCATCCTCCTCATCCTTGCCGGTCTCGGGGTTGATCCAGCCCTGCAGGAAGGAGCGGCAGCCCATCGGCGCCTTGAAGGAGCCGGTGATCTTGACGATGTTCTCGTAGAACACGACGTCCGGGTACATGCGCTTGGTGGCGCATTCCAGGGCGAGCTGCTTCAGGTCGTAGTTCGGGTCGCCGGGGTCGGCGTTCACGCCGTGGCGCACGGTGAACACGAGCTTCGGGAAGATTGCGGTGTGGTGGTCCTTGCCGAGGCCGCGGATGCGGTTGAGCAGGATCGCGCGCTGCACCTCGCGGGCGAACCAGTCGGTGCCCAGGCCGAAGCCGACGGTGACGAACGGGGTCTGGCCGTTGGAGACGCGGTTGGAGTTGATCTGGTACTCCATCGTTTGCATGGCGTCGTAGATGGACTTGCGTGTGCGGACCTTGGCGAGGATCTCACGCTCCTGCTCCAGCTCGTCGACGTCGGTGTGGAACGGCGTGTCCATGGGCAGCGGCTCGCGGGAGCCGAAGTGCAGCTTGGCGGGCTCGTTGGCCTTGGCGTTCTCGACCTGACGACGGGCGAACTCCACCGGCATGCCGTCGGGGATGGTCTCGCGGGCCTCTTCGAGGAACTTCTCGTAGTCCTTCTTCGCGTAGGCGGCGAGGTGCTCGTCGGCACGGTTGGCGGTCTGGCCGCCGTACTGGCTGGAGGCCACGTCCTTCATGATCTGGGTGATCTGCGTGGCGGCGATGGCGATGGACTTCGGGGAGGCCATCGGCGCGTTGCCGAGCGTGAAGCCGTTGGCGAGCATGTCCCAGAAGTTGGGCAGCGAGCAGTTGGACTGCGCGGTGAACGGCGAGTAGTCGGCGTCGTGGAAGTGGATGTCGCCCTTCATGTGCGCGTTCGCGACGGCCGGGGGCAGCATGTTGAACGCGGCGGCCTTGGAGACGGCGCCGGCGAGCAGGTCGCGCTGAGTGGCGTAGACGTTGGCATCCTTGTTCGCGTTCTCGTGGATCAGCGTCGGATCCTGGTTGATGAAGCGGGAGACGGCCTCGTTGACGTCCGTGGCCTTGGCGCGCTGGATGTCCTTGTCGAGACGGTAGTTGGTGTAGGCGCGGGCCACGTCGTACAGGTGGGCGTCGATCAGGGCGTGCTCGACGAGGTTCTGGATGTCCTCGATCTTGGCGGGGCCGTTGTAGCGCTCCGTGATCTCGCCTTCGATCTGGTCGGCGAAGCCGCGGATCAGCTTCTCCTCCTCCGGGCCGACCTGCTTGTCAAGGTCGGCGAAGGCGGACTTCACGGCGCTGATGATGTTTACCGGGTCGAAGTCGACGACGCGACCGTCACGCTTCTCCACCAGCACCTTGGAGGAGGTGGCGGTACTGGCGTTCATCAGCAGAGCATCCATGTCCTAATCCCTGTCCTTTCGTGATTCCCGGCATGTCTTGCGGCGGTCGCCGATCCGAAATCACACGTGTGTAAGTTGTTTGTTCTCTGATGACTATACGACATGCCACCCCTAGATATAGTGGGGAAACGCCGAAAACAATCCTAGATATGCATATTTCGGCGGAATAGAGCCGAAAAGAACATCCGTGTGATTTACTTCACGGTATGTCGTCAGCGTGTCGCGGCGAGACCATCACCGAAAAGCCGGCCAACAATGATACCGTCCGACGGCGACGCTCTCGCAGGCAGAAAAACTTGTCCTTTCTGTACGTAAACCTTGAAGGCATGAATCAGGAACAGGACCTTGCAATCGCGACGCAGCGGCCGTCGGAGGGCGGCGGGGAGCGCATCCCCAAGCCCTTCGACCAACTGCCGCGCCTGGCAGCCGAGACCACCGCGGACAACCCCTGGCCGGTCAGCGTACTGAGCCAGAAATTCCATACCGCGGTGGAGCGCTGGCCCGCCGCGTGGATCGCCGGGCAGATCACGGAGATCAACACGCGCCGCGCCGGCTCGGCGTATCTTACGGTGCGCGATGACGTTGAGGACATCGCCATATCCGTGTCCGGCTGGCGGGCGTTCGCCTCGAAGGCCGCCTCATTCAAGCAGGGCGACCGCGTGGTCGTGCATGGCAAGGCCGACATCTGGGTCAAGCAGACGCGGTTGAGCTTCATCGGCGACGACATCCGCAAGATCGGCTCCGGCGGCGGACTGAAGGAGCAGATCGACCAGTTGCGCATGAAGCTCAAGGGCGAGGGCCTGTTCGACGCGGACCGCAAGCTGCCGCTGCCGGAATTCCCCTCCTGCATCGGGCTGATATGCGCCCCGCACGCACGGGCCGAAGGCGATGTCATCACCAACGTGCGGCTGCGCTGGCCGACGGTGCGGTTCAACATCGTCCATGCCTTCGTACAAGGGCCGCAGTGCCCGCAATCCATCGTCGAGGCGATTCACCGGCTAGACGCCGACCCGGACGTCGACGTGATCATCGTGGCGCGAGGCGGCGGCTCGTTCGAGGACCTCATCGGATTCTCGGACGAGGCGGTGGTGCGCGCCACGGCGGGATGCGAGACGCCGATCGTCTCCGCCATCGGGCATGAGGACGACTGGACGCTGATCGACCTGGCGGCGGACCTGCGGGCCTCGACGCCGACCGACGCGGCGAAGAAGGTCGTGCCCGACGTGCACGAGCAGTGGCAGCTGATCGGCAATGCCATCGACCGCATGCGCATGCGCATCGACGCGCGCGTCGGCAACGAGATACGGCTGGTCGAAGGGTACGCGAACCGGCCCAGCCTGACGCAGCCGCTGACCATGCTGGAGCCGTACCAACGGTTCGTCGACGACGCGCGCCGCCGCATGGACATCGGCCTGACGCGCATCGTGGACGACGCCAGCCTGACCGTGGAGAAGCTGCATGCCAGCCTGACCGCGCTCAGCCCGCAATCCACGCTCGACCGCGGATACGCCGTCGTCCAGAACGCCGACGGGCACGTCATCGACGACGCCGGAAAGGTGAGCGCGGGAGACCATCTCACGCTGACGCTGCGCAAGGGGGTCATCACCGCCACCGCCCAGTAGCGGAGTGCCGCACGGCAGCAGAGTACGGGGCAGATATCAGCCGCATAACCATATATATATGACCGTTATCCAATCGAATACGACACGCATACACGACAGAAGGAGATCATCATGACCAGCAAGAACGCATCGGCGGCGAGCGAGCCGGCGACCAGCCTGACCGACAAGGAGCGCGAGGCCATCGCGCAGATGCCGTACGAGGAGGCCCGCGACAAGCTCATCCAGGCCGTGCAGGCGCTGGAGGCCGGCGGATTGAACCTCGACCAGTCCATGCGCCAGTGGGAGATCGGCGAAGCGCTTGCCAAGCGTGCGCAGAGCCTGCTGAACGAGGTCAAGGCCAAGCTCGACGCCGCCCAGGCCGAGCAGGCCAACAGCGCCGACACCGCCGGCACCCAGTCCAACCTGGACTGACGGGTCACCCTACGCGGGACGTTGCGTCCATAAGCGCGCGCCACGACGAAGTCCGTGCGAACTTATGGACGGAAAACACGAGGTTTGCGCCCATATGTGCGCGCAGCCGTCGTTTGGGCGAGCACTTATGGACGCAACGTTGGCGTGCCGAGACCATCTATGTTCCCATATGCGTGGTGACGCACCGCCGTAGTGCCACGCACCGTAGTCGCACTACGCGGCATCCGTCATTGCCCGACGCCTACCACAACATGACAACGTCGCCGTAAGGTACCGCCCCGATCAGCCGGCCGTCACCGCCGTCACTGCACGACGATGGTGGCGAGCAGCGCGGCGTGATCCGAGCCGGCGACCGACTTGACCTGCATCTGACCGGCGATGATGTCCTTGTCCAGCACGATATGGTCGATGCCGGCGAACCGCGGCAGCGGCAGCTTGTTGGATGGCCAGGTGAACGTGAACCCGTGCCCCGACTGCCGCGCGGCGTCCGAGAACCGGTTCCCCAGGATGTTGCGGAACGGCGTGTGGTCGGTCGTGGCGTTGAAATCGCCCATGAACACGTAGCGCGAACCTTCGTGCGAGCGCATGGATGCCAGCTCGTCCAACGAGCGCTTCCACCGGCTCCAGTAGCCAGAAATCGGCGCGGTGGTATGCACGGAGACGAATCGCAGCTGAGCCTTGCCGCCGCCGAACGTCACAGTGCCGCCCGGCATGAACGACGCGCTCGACCCGACCTCGTCATCGACCGGACGCCCGAGCTCGGTCGCGGACCAGATGCCGTTGCCGTAGACACCGTCCGACGACGAAACCTGCGAATACGGCAGATAGCTGTGGATGCCCGCCTCGTCGAGCTTCTTGACGAAATCGTTCGTTGTCTCCTGCAACGCGAGCACTTCGACGCGCTGATCCCGCACGATGTCGACGATGGCCTTCGCGTCCGCATGGCCTTTGTAGACGTTGAAGGTCATCACGCGGGCGACCATGTCGCCGGTGTCCGCCCGGGTCGATGCCATCGCCACGTCGACGGCCGCCGGCAGTTTCGTGGACGCGCTGAAGAACGGCCACTGCCACCACACCTGGAGGCCGATGCAGGCGAGCGCCATCAGCATGGCGATCCAGCGGCGCGAGATGACCGACAGTATCAGCGCAAGCACGGCGAGAATCACGAACCACGGCGTCGCGGATACGATTACGGGGATGTACGGCAGCGCCTGCAGGTCCTCGGGGAGCATGCGCAGGACGCTGCACGCCAATGCGAGAGCGGCGAGTATGACCGACAAGACGCCAAGGAGACGGTGGCGTCGGCCGCGTGGGGCGCTTGTTCTCGCGGCGGGCCTTTTCGCAGTGCCGGACGACGCGCCGGACCGCCGAGCCGCCGAGCCGTAGGCGTTCCGTGATGATCTTCGCGCGTTTGCCATTCGCCACTCCCCTGTCGTCCGTCAACCGGTACGCAACGACATGTATTCTTCCAGCCGTCGCGCATACAAGCTCATACGATAACGCCCCGGAACCGCGGACGCCATCGTTCCCGAGAATCATTCCCCATTCCGGCACGTATGCGCGGCGGCCTGCGGGCTTCACACTGCGCACGATACGCGCATATCCGCCCGACATGTATAATGGTCATTCGTTGCCCCGGTAGCTCAGGGGATAGAGCACCGCTCTCCTAAAGCGGGTGTCGTGCGTTCGAATCGCATCCGGGGCACCCATTCGACTGGAAGACCCGAGCAGAACGAGCGGAACCGTGCCCGCTGATATCAACGGGCACGGTTTACCGAATCATTCGGTCATCCTTGAATAACTATCGAGTCTATCGCCCGGATCCCAATCCCCGCGCATCCATACCATACGAGACATTTCGGGAATATACCGTCACTGTGTGAGGGTACCGTCACTCTGCGTGTGCACGCGCACAGTGGCGGTTGTTGAAATCCCTTATTTTCCAATGGTTTTGAAGGGTGCCGTCACTCTGCGAGTTTTGAGAGCGCCATTTTTCGACATCGTCGTCACAGACCTTCCAGCGACGCCCGATAGCATGCGTGCAGAACAGTGACCGACCGGCATCATGCATGACATCCCCGTGCGCGTCACCTCCAGCACCGCCGCCGACAGGACGGGCCAAGGCGGCATGAGGAGGGCGGCAGCGCAGCGGGGATGATGATTCCAACCGGCCACCGGGGAGATGGATGATCTCTCACGATGACGGATGAGACGGTGACGCATGGCAACGCTGAAAGACGTGGCGAAGGCGGCGGGGGTATCGCCGAGCACCGTGTCGTACACGCTTCGCGGCGGCGCCTACGTGTCGCAGGAGACCCCGGGGCAGGTCTGCGCGATCATCGAGCGCAACAAGAACACCGCGCCGGTCGACATCCTGCACTGACCGCCCCCTTCACCCGGCTCGCCTCGGCTCGGCTCCGCCGCCATCCCGCGAAAGTCCCATCACAACCAATGTACATGGGACTTTCGCGGGAAGAGGGCGGGGAATGGTCAAGCGCCGCGCGGCGATCAGCAGCCGCCCGTCTCGCGGTGATCAGTGGGAGGCCAGCGCCGTGATCCGGTCAAGGAACTGGCTCTTGAATCGCGCGATGTCGACGCGCACGGCCACCTGCGTGGTCTTGTGCGAGTCGGTGAGCCGGTCGTGAGTGCGGTCGCCGATGGTCCTGCCGCGATACGCGCCCTCCAAGTCGACCTGCAGGTTCATGCCCAGCGTGGTGACCAGCGTCGGGTCGAGCGCCGCGGCCACGGCAAGCGGATCGTGCATGCCGCACCCCTCCAGCTCGGGCTGCGTCGCCGAATACGCGTCGATGTAGAAATCCGTCATGCCCGCCAGGAAATCACCCGCCGCGGTGCCCAGCCGCCGCCATCGCTGGATGTCGCGCCGCGTGAGCACCGCCTGATGCGTGACGTCAAGGCCGATCATCGTGGTTTCCACGCCGCTGCGCAGGATGGCGTCGGCGGCCTCCGGGTCCTGCATGATGTTCGCTTCAGCGCCGGGTGTCACATTGCCCGGCACGGTCAGCGCACCGCCCATGAACGTGATGGAACCGACGAGCTCGCCGATGCGCGGCTCACGACGGCAGACTTCGGCGATCGTGGTCATCGCGCCGGTGGGCACGATGACCAAGTCCTTGCCGTAGGTGTGCGCCGCGTCGATGATGAAATCCGCCGCGGCCGTCGTTTCCGGCGAGCGCCGCGAATCGGGGATCGTCATGTCGCCGATGCCGTTGTCGCCGTGGATGCGCCGCGTTCCTGCCGACGGCGAATAGCGGAAGCTTTCCGGTGCGGTCGACGGACGGTCGAGACCGGGATACACCGACATTTCGGGATGCCCAAGCAGGTCGGTGACGGCGAGCGCGTTGCGCATGCCGGTCTCGACGGTGACGTTGCCATAGGTGCCGGTGATGCCGATCAGCCGGACGTCATCGGCTTGTTCGCTTGCGAGCGCATACGCGATTGCCAGTGTGTCGTCGATGCCGGTATCCAAATCGAGAATGAGTTTGCGTGTCATGCGGGTCTCCTTTGCCTTCCGTATTCTACGCCGCACACCTATGGCGACTGTCAACCGGCCTCGCCGCGTCCCGTCAGACGAACAGGCTCATGTCGCTGGTCTCGCCGGAGCCGAGGAACGTTGAAACGCCGCCGAGCTCCACCCCGTCGATGAGCTCCTCCTGATGGATGCCCATGATGTCCATCGACATCTGGCATGCGACCAGGCGCACGCCGTGATCGGTCGCCTGCTTCATCAGCGATTCGAGTGATTCCACGTTCTTGGATTTCATGATCCAGCGGATCATCTTCGCGCCGATGCCGCCCATGTTCATGCGCGAGAGGCCGAGCTTGCGCGTGCCGCGCGGCATCATCATGCCGAACATGCGCTCGATGAGCGTCTTCCTGACACGCACGCGCTTGGGCTTGCGCAGGATATTGAGCCCCCAGAACGTGAAGAAGATCGTGACCTTGCGGCCCATCGCGGCGGCGCCGTTCGCCATGATGAACACGGCGATGGTCTTGTCGAGGTCACCGCTGAACACGACGAAGGTCTTGTCATGGCGAACGTCGCCGCCATCCGGGTTGAAGCCGGTCTGCTGCGGTGCGGCGGCGGGAGTCTCGGCCGATACCGACCGACCGGCCGGCGACGACGGGCATGCGGCGGCCGGAGCGCCGGGGGCCGGCATGTGCGCGGTCTTGTCGATGACGACATGAATCACGCCGTTTTCGTCGCGTTCGAGCGAGACGAGATGGTTGCCGGTGCGTTCGCACCACACCGCGATGTCTGACAGGAAGGCGTCTTCGGTCGCCTCGGCGGCCAGTCGGGTTCCGATCGGCAGCGGGCGCAGCGTGTCGGCGACCTTCACGATCGGACCGGGGCACTTGAGCCCTGTGGCGTCGACGAATACCGCGTGAGGCTGCGCGCCGTCCGTATCTCCATTGCTGCCGTGCGAGGCGGCCGAGTCGGCGGCCCCCGTCGACTTGCTCTCATGCTCAGGGCCGCGCAGGGATATCTGCTGCGCCGCGACCGGGATGGAGAGCGTCGCGGCGCTTCCCTTCGTCTGCTTTTCGGGCCGGGCATCACCATCGTCGACGTCGTTCTCCCGCTGTTGCGGCAGAGAGGCGAGATACTCCCGATACGCCTGGAATCCGCCGTCAAGGTTGATGGCGTCATAGCCGCGATCGGCAAGGATCTCGGTGACCTGCTCGCTCCAATCCCCCACCCGGCAGAACACGACGACCGGCTTGTCGTTCGGCACCTGGCTCAGCCTCGTGCCGATCTGGTTGAACGGGATATTGATCGCGCCATCAAGGCCATGGACCAACACCTCGTCGGGCTCGCGCAGGTCCAGCAGCGTCACCGTGGATTTGTCGAGCTCAGCGAATCGTGCCGGCGTGATGCGCTTGATGGCATCGCCGTCGTCGTCCGCCAGCGGTGAATCGATGTGCTTGTCCGTCATGTCAGATGCTCCCCTCATATGTTCGTGGCTCATGCCAGCGCCTGCGCGCGCCTTGCGCCTTTGGCCGCCGAGGCGCACGGTATCCGTTCATGAGCCTATGCCAGATGTCTGGCTCCCGTTGCAGCGTGGTGATAGACGCCGGTGATGGCGCGTTATTAAACGGCGGAATCGCCGTCATTCACACACCGCACGCCGGCTGGATGTATCGCGCCGGATCCAGCGTGGTTATGGTCGGATGCTCGCCGCACACCGGGCAATCGGGTTCGCGCTCCGGCAACGGCACGGCGCGGCACGTCATCGCCAGCGCGTCGAACGTCATCAACCGGGCGGTCAGCGGCTTGCCGACGCCGAGTATCAGCTTCACCGCCTCCACCGCTTGCATGCTGCCGATCACTCCGACCACTGCGCCGAGCACGCCGGCCTCCTTGCAGCTGGGCACCTCGCCGGCCGCGGGCATATCGCGGAAAATGCAGCGGTAGCAGGGGCCTCGCCCGGGCACATACGTCATGAGCTGGCCCTCGAACCGCAGCGCGCCACCATATATATACGGCTTCCCGGCAAGAACGCAGGCGTCGTTGATGAGGAATTTCGTCGAGAAATTGTCCGCGGCGTCGACGATGACATCGTAGCCGGCAATCAGCTCGGCGATATTGCCGGCAGATACGCGTATGTGATACGGCTTCACCGTCACGTCTGGGTTGATGGAGGTGACGGTTTCGGCCGCCGATTCGACCTTCGGCATGCCGACGTTGCCGGTGCCGTGAATGATCTGACGTTGCAGGTTCGACAGGTCCACCACATCATCATCGACGATGCCGATCGTGCCGACGCCGGCGGCCGCCAGATACATCGCGGCCGGCGATCCCAGACCGCCCGCGCCGATGACCAGCACTCGCGCGGCGAGCAGCTTCTTCTGTCCGCGTACGCCGATCTCCTTCAGAATCAGATGCCGCGAATATCTCTCCAGCTGGTCATCCGTGAAAGCCATGTCCTTCTCCCCTGTCAGCGGCACCCGTCCGCGACGTCGCCCGACTCGTCGATGTATGCACAGCATAGCGTAACGGAGGAACGGTATTTCGCGCAGGGAGCACACGGCCGGCCGTTTTGTGACGATCATCCCCGGCGGGCGCCCGGATGGGGTTAGGATTGGAGCAATGCGCACAGGCGGGCCTGCCGCCGGAGGCGAACATAAGGAGGCCGATGATGACTGCTGCACACTTGACCGTCGCACACTGCGGCGAGGTATCCGCCCTGACGCTGGGACTGCCGGCCTCGGCGGCGATTCCCGAGCAGAAGGGCACGCTGCCGAAGGGATTGTTCGTGGCGAAGGTGCCGGTATCGTCCAAACTCAAGCAGCGACTGGTCAACGACATCGCCTCGATCACGATGCTCGCGCTGCTGCGGCCCGCGAACACGGCGATGGGCGCCGGCAGCGGCAAGATGCCCGAGGTGCTGGTGATTGGCCTGCGCGTGAACACGCCCGGCATCCCCGTCGAGGTGATCGATCTGATCGCCGGACAGCGTAAATCCGGCATCGTGTTCGTCTGCGTGCACGAAGGCGAGTTCGAAGGCGCGGTACGAGAGGAGTGTGCGCTGGCCGTGCGCCGCAACGTGCCGGTCCGTGCCGGTCATGTGCCGATCACGAAAGTGTTCTCCGGCGAATGGAGGCCGTCCGGCGAGGTCACGCTGGAACTACCGGAAGGGAACGCCGACGGCGGCGCGAAGACGATGGACGACCTGTGGGATTCGCTGTGCGCGCAGGCGATTCTCGATTCCGCGGACGGAGCCAATCTGGACGCGCGAATCGCCCGCCGGGACCAGATCGTCACGCTGAAAGCCGCCGAAGAGAAGCTGTCGCGTGATCATCAGCGTGCCAAGAACCCCGCCCAGCGCAACGAGATTTACGCCAAACTGCATAAGATTCGCACGCAGCTGGCACAATTGGAGCAGTAGCTGCCCCGTCACCGGCGCGGCATCTAGACGCTGCGCGCAGAAACCGCAACAGTCAGAAACCCAGCCGCGTGCGGCCGAACTGATCGAGCCAGCGCAGAATCGCGCCCTCGCGTAACGCCCACGGGCAGATCTCGACCTCATGCACGTTCAGGGACCTCATGATCTCGTCGGCCACGATGCCGCCGCCGACGATCTGCATCGTGCGCTCCGGCGTGATGCCCGGCAACGCCACGCGCTGCTCCGGCTCGATGGCCGCAAGCCGGGGAATCCAGTCCTCCAGCTGCTCGCGCGTCATGATCCACGTGTCCTCGCGCCCGGACTGGCGCAGCACCGCGCCCGCCAGACGTGCCAATGAGCGGAACGTCTTTGACGTGCCCACGGCATGCGCCGGATGCTTGGATTTGGGGAACGCGTCGACCATTGGCTCCAGGATCCTGCGCACTTTCTTGCGCACGACCTCCAGCTCGTCAACGCTCGCCGTGCCTTCGGGCAGATACTCGCGTGTGATGCGGCAGGCGCCCGCGGCGGCGCTGAGCGCCACGGTCGGCTCCTCGTCGGAGCCCATGGCGACCTCCAGGGAGCTGCCGCCGATATCGAGCATCAGCAGGCGCCCGGCATCCCACCCATACCAGCGTCGGGCGGCGAGGAACGTCAGGCGGGCCTCGTCCGTTCCCGACAGCACGGTCACGCTCTGGCCGATGCGCTCTTCAATCTTGCGCAGGATCTTGTTGCTGTTGGGAGCCTCCTTGATGGCCGACGTGGCCATCGCGAGCAATTGCGTGATGTCGTATTCCTCGGCAAGTTCCATGCACTGATCCACAGCGGTCAGAATCGCCTCGATGCCGGACTTCTTGATCGACCCGTCATCCTTGACATACTGCATCAGCCGCACCGTGGATTTGGTGCTGGCCTCGGGATCGGGTCGCGCGCCGGGCGCAGCGTCGACGATCAGCATATGAATCGTGTTGGAGCCGATGTCAAGCACGCCCAATCGAGTGACGCGCGAACGCAAATTCACCATAGCATCTCACTGTATCACCGGCGCGGCCGCAGCATGCGCGCGGTGTTCCACCCAAGGCCGGCCGCGGTTATCGGAGAATCATCGCAGCGAGGCGACGAACTTTCCGAGCCGGGACAAGCCCTCCGTCAACGCCTCGCGCGACGCCGCGTAGGACAGCCGCACATGCGTGTCCGCGGTCGCCGGGCCGAAATCCCGTCCCGGAGTCAGCGCCACATGCGCCTCTTCCAGCGCACGCTCGCAGAACGTCCACGCGTCCAAACCGGTTCCCGCGACGCTGAAATACGCGTAGAACGCGCCGTTCGGAACCACTTCGAGCGGCAGGCCGATGCGCTCCAGACCACTTACGACGATGCGGCGGCGGGCGAGCAGCTCCTGTCTGCGTTCCTCGCACACCGCCAACGATTCGGGCGTGAAGCAGGCGAGCGCAGCATGCTGGGTGGGCGTGTGCGCGCATAGATAATAGTTGGTCGCCAGATCGTCGACCGCCTCGATCGTGTATTCGGGCACCACCGCCCAGCCGAGACGCCAGCCGGTCATGCCGAAGAACTTGGAGAAGCTGTTGCAGATGATCGCGTCCGGGTCGGCGAGCAGCGCGGACCTGACCTCGCTGCCGTCGGGCTCCCGGTCGGCGAGGTCGAGGTATGTCTCGTCGATGATGCGCCACGCGCCGCGGAGTCGCGCCAGGTCGCACACGCCTTTGAGCACGTCGAAGTCGATGGTCGTGCCGGTGGGGTTGGACGGCGACGTGACCATCACCGCCTTGGTGCGCTCGCTCCACGCGCGGTCGACCAGTTCGGCGTTGAGATGGAAGCGGGTGGCCGCGCTGGTCGGCACGTCCACCACCACGCCTTCGAAGGAGCGGATCAGTTCGCGGTTGCACGGGTAGGACGGGTCGGCGACGATCACCTCGTCGCCGGGGTCGACGGTGAGCGCGGTGGCCAGCAACAGTGCGGCAGACCCGCCTGCGGTGATGACGATGCGGCGGGGGTCGATGTCGACATGATGGCGTTCATGGTAGAAGTCGGCGATGGCGCGTCGCAGCTCGGGCAAGCCCAGCGCAGCGGTGTACGGCAGCGCGCGACCATCATATTGCTCTCGCATCGCGTCGCGCACGGCGGGCGGCGCTCCGAAATCCGGCTCCCCCAGACTCAGCTTGATGACGCTGATGCTGCGGGCGATCATCTCGTCGGCCCTCTCGCCGAACACCATTGCCCGGAACGGCTGCGCCTCGCGTGCGCGTCGTGACATCGTCGGCTGCTTCGTCTCACTCATCATGCATCACCCTTTGCCGTCCATTCGGTACTGCCACCGATTGTAATTGCCTACCACCCTCCCGGCAAAGTCCCGTTTCATCGGGCGTTCATGGGACTATGGCCGGATGTGGAGCCGGTAATCGGGGAATTATACGTGGAACCGCCTGCACTGATGGAACCGGCCGCATTGGCGAGGCCAGCAAGCTCATTGGACGCCATGGAACCAGGCGCGGTGATCTCGGTGTAGAGCCGTTCCAGACGCGCCTCGCGCACGGGCTTGGCGAGCTCGCACTCCCAGACGACGATGACATGCCATCCGGCGGATTCGAGCGCGGCGTGCTGCGCGATGTCGCGGTCATGGTTGCGGGTCAGTTTCGCGGTCCAGAATTCCACGTTGGATTTGGGAATGGAATACTTGGAACATCCCTGATGCGCATGCCAGAAGCATCCGTTGATGAACACGATCGTATGCCATTTGGGCAGAACCACGTCGGGATGGCCGGGATAGCGCCTGTCGTTTTTGCGGAACCGAAGCCCCCGCGAGAACAGGTACCGGCGCACGAGTACTTCGATGCGGGTGTCCTTCCCGCGGATATGCGACATCGTGTAGCTGCGCGTGCCCCGCTCATACCGTTCGCCGGGCTTGGCCTTCGCGCCCGATTTGCCGGATCCACCGGTCTTCCTCGCGGCCTTTCCCTCGGCCTTCCCCGCAGCCGTCATCTCATCGCCGGCGCCTTTCGCCGCCTGCCGCCGCTCGTCATGGTTTACGCTTTGTTCGCTCACGGTCTCCATTATCCGCCATTGCCGACGTCGGAGCGTCAATCGCGATAGACTACACGTACGCTTGCAACCACGGAGCGGAACCAGGGAGGCAGAATCATGGATGGCTCAACCACCTCGATCAGCGTGGATCCGCGGCAACAGCTCGACGACGTCGTGGATTTCGTCAATGACAGCTGGCTGGCATCAACGGATTTCGACGGTCCTACGTTCCTGTGGAACCATATGATCTCCGACGCGTCCGCCCAGGACGACGACAACCGCAACAATGTGCCCGTCGCCGCTCCCAACGAGGTCGCAGACGTGATCGGGTTGACGATGCAATGGTACTTCGACTCCATCTCATCCACCGTGCCGACCGCCGAACGCACCGAGGACGGCGTGTCCATGCCGCGCAACGACATGCCCACGTTCCGCATCGATTCGCAGGCGTTGTCGGGAGTGGATGCCGTGGTCGGCAACGCGCTGATGAGCACGCGCTGGGTCGACGCCACCACGAATCTGGCGAAGTCGGTCGAGATGACCGCGCGATTCGTGGGCAACGCGGCGGACCGGGACGGCGAGGGCTTCGACTATCTCAAGGAGCTCATCCAGAACGTGCGCGTGTACATGGATTCCGTGGCGCGCAACGCCGACCCGCAGGACGGGGAGAAGGCGCTGCGACTGATCACGCGGGTGGCCTGCAACGAGGATTTCCAGCTGAACGCGACGCAGATGGTGGAGCTGCTGTCGTGCGGCCTGTCGTTCGCGCAATGGGACGATACGCGCATGTTCGCCTATGATGCGCTGAACAGCGCCCTTGACACGATGGATTGTTTCGCCAAGGAGGCGAAAATCGACGAGGACGGGCGATGCGACGGCGAAACGGCACACGACGATGGCGTCATCGCCGCCGAGGCCGCGACCGGCTCGACGGCCGACGCTTCGGAACTCATCAAGCGCACGGTGGCGCTGTCGGCGCACCAGCAGTTCGAGGAATCGATCATGTTCCTGCGCCATGATCTGATGCGCGTGAGCGGTGATGCGGCCGACGCCGACCGATTCTTGGTGAGCCACCACGAATCGGAAGCCATGGCGGATGCCTACGCGGCGCGCCTTATCGCGGCGGAGCGCTGGGATGAGCTCATCGGCTTCATCGACATGGTGGAGCGCGACCGGCCGAACCAGTACACGGTGATGTTCCCGGAGGATCTGGTTGCGTATGAGTGGGAATCCCTGCGCGAGGCCGCATTCGAGGCGCTGGGACGTTGGGACGAGCTCAGGGCGATGTACCGCGAGCGCATCGTCGAGGCGTACGACCCCTCCGACCTGCACACCATCGCCCAGCTGCGCGCGATCAGCGGCCGGGATTGGGCCGGGCAGGTGCGGAGCATCGTCACGGCGTACGATGACGGTTCCGGACGCTACGCCCGCAATCCGATTTACGAGCGGCTGCTCGTCGACGAGCGGCTGAGTGCCGAGGCAGAACGCTACTGCCGCACGTTCCCCGACGCCCGCGCCGATCTCGCGGCGGTATTGTGACGCGCTCGTCCGCCGCGATGGATCGCCGAGCCTAAAGCACGTATACGGTTCGTGTGCAATCGGCTCGTGGGGGGGGGGATTTCTTCGCGTTCGTCTGCTGGACAACTCCCGCATTATCGACTTTTGCGGAAGTTGTACAGCAGTTAGCCGTAACCAGCCGCGACCAGAGTCGGCCCAGCCCCGGCTTACAGCTCGAAGCCGAGTTCCTCGGCGGCGTCGGTCGGCACGGGGTCGTCGCACCAGAAATCCTCAAGGTTCTCGTAGGTGGTCAGACTGCGAATCTCGGCCTTGTCGATGTACAGCTCGCCGCTCAGATGGTCGGTCTCATGCTGGAAAATGCGCGCCGGCCAACCGTGCAGACGCTCCTCATGCTGCTTGCCGTTCTCGTCGGTCCAGCGTGCGGTGATGTCGAGCCAGCGCCTACGCACGGCCTGATATCCGTCGAAGCTCAGGCAGCCTTCGTAGAAGCTGCGGGTCGCGTCGCCGATCGGCTCATAACTGGGGTTGATGATGACGTGGAACGGGAATTCGGCGATTTCGCGCGGATCGTCCTCGTCGTCGCGCACGTGGTCCTCGACCACCGCGAGCGCGAGCCCCAGGCCGATCTGTGTGGCGGCCAGGCCGACTCCCGGCGCTTCCAGCATCGTCGTGTGCATCGTGTCGATGAGCTTGTTCAGCGTGCCCTTGCTCAGCTGGCCGGAGTATTGCACGGTCTGCTGGCGCAGCACCGGTTCGCCGGCCTGCACAATCGGCAGGATTCGCTCCTTGCCGCCGGTTTTGAGGAGCTGCTCGACCTCACGGTTGAGTTCGAGGTCGACTTTCGTGTTTTTTCCGAACATACGAGTGATTCCTTGGTATTGCGGTATTGCCGTTATTCGTTCTACAGCGCGAGCTCGTCGGCCACGACTTTGGCGAGCCGGTCGCATACCTCGTCGGCCTGCTGCTGCGTGGCGGCTTCGGCCATCACGCGTACGAGCGGTTCGGTGCCGGACGGACGCAGCAGCACGCGACCGGTGTCGCCGAGCAGCTTCGACTCCTTGTCGACGGCGGCCTGCACCGCCGCGTTGGTGGTGGCGGCCATCTTGTCGACGTTCGGCACGTTGACGAGCTGCTGCGGCAGCTGCGGGAAGTCCGCGGCGAGCTGCTTGAGGCTCTTGCCGGACTTGACGACCTCGTTGCACAGGGTGAGCGCGGTCAGGGTGCCGTCGCCGGTGGTGGCGAACTCGCGGTTGATGACGTGGCCGGACTGCTCGCCGCCGAGCGTGTAGCCGCCGCGGAGCATCTCCTCCAGCACGTAGCGGTCGCCGACCGCGGTCTGCACGGTCTTGATGCCCATGTCCTTGAGGGCGAGCTTGAGTCCGAGGTTGCTCATCACGGTGACGACGAGCGTGTTGTCGGCGAGCTTGCCAGCCTCCTTCTTGGCGCGAGCCAGAATGCCCATGATCTGATCGCCGTTGACCATGTTGCCGTCCTCATCCACGGCGAGGCATCGGTCGGCATCGCCGTCGAACGCGACGCCCATCACCGCGTCGGTGGCCTTGACCATGGCCTGCAGCTGCTCGGGGTGCGTGGAACCGGCGTTCTTGTTGATGTTGTATCCATCCGGGGAGGCGTTGATGACCAGCACTTCCGCGCCGGCGCGGCGCAGCGCCTCCGGAGCGACCACCGATGTGGCGCCGTTCGCGCAGTCCGCCACGATCTTCAGGCCGCGCAACGGCTTGGGCTGGGTCTTGTCCGGGTTGAGCGGGGCGATGGTCGACACCAGATGGTCGATGTACAGGTTCGTGGCGGTCACCGTCTCATGCGAGACGCGGCCGACGCCCGCGCCGGTCGGACGGTCCCAGTCCTGGCCGAGCACGGCCTCGATGTCGTCCTCCTTGCTGTCGGGCAGCTTGAAACCGCCGCGCGCGAAGAACTTGATGCCATTGTCGGGCATGGGGTTGTGCGACGCGGAGATCACCGCGCCCATCTCGACGTTGAGCACAGAGGTCAGGAACGCGACGCCCGGCGTGGGGATGATGCCCGCATCGATCACGTCGAAGCCGCCAGCAGACATGCCGGCGCACAGCGCGGACGCCAGAAAATCACCGGACACGCGCGTATCACGGCCGATCAGCGCACGACGGCGGCCCTCCGGCAGGCCTTCCCTGACGGCACTGTTGCCCAGCACGCGCACGGCGGCATCCCCCAGATCAAGCGCCAGACGCGCGGTCAAATCCCTGTTCGCCAATCCACGAACGCCATCGGTTCCAAACAATCTCGGCATAATCTGCGATTCCTTTGCTTCGACGGCTTCCGCCGTCTCTTCGACATACCGAGCACCATCGTAACCGGCCGGCGGAGCGATTGCACCCATATCCATGAATACTGCCCAAATCACGCGCAATTGCCAGTTTCGGAGAAAGACATGTGAGAGAATACAAGCAGATTCGCGAGTTATTTGCCAATGAGAGAAGGGGCCGATTGGGGCTTTCTCTGCTGTGGTCATTACCCTGAATACCGTCCATGTCCGCCGGAGTTTCCATTGCCACCATGGTTGTCAGGGGCTGGAACTCCGGGAGCCGGATCAGTCGGCGGGTATGGTTGCGGCGGAGCGAATCCTCGCCGGGGGACCTGCTGAGGATATGGCTGCTGCGGCTGGCTAGGTGGCTGTTCCGGCACCCGGTTCGGGGCAGGCGGAGCCTGGCCCCCACTCCCCTGTGATCCACCAGGATATGGGCGGGATGGCACGGGTCCGTTTGGGTATGATCGAACACTGCCATATGCCACACCGGATACGGGAATCCGCACGCGCGTCCTACGCCGCCGAGACACCACCAGGGCGATTATCACGCCCGTGGCTATAACGGCCACGCCTGCGCCGATCACGCCCCACAGCCACACCGGCATGCCGGACGAAGCGCTCTGCGACGGGTCTCCTTCGGGCTTGGACTGCCCGTTCGGTGTCGCGGTGTTATTGGTCGAGCCGTCGGCGGTGTTCGTGGCGGAGTATTGCATGCAGTCGGAGCCGCCATCTGAGCGGCACTGCTCCACCTTCTTCCACGCCGTCTGCTGGCGCTCATACTCCTGCCCGATGAGACCGGCCTCGCACGGGATCTTCCCATCCGCCGCGTCACCGATGCCGTCCGGGTTCGTCTTGCAATCCTGCGTATACCAGTCCTTCAGGGCCGGGTATTGGGCGGCGGCCTTCATCTGGTATTCCAGAATCGGGTTCACGTCCTTGTACTGCGTCGGATCGACCGTCAGCAGCGCGTTCAGGTCCACCTCACCGAACCCGCGTTTGCGCTCCGGGTCGATGACCGGCTTGCCTTTGCCGCTCTTCGTGTTGCGTATCAAAGACTGGATGATCTGGTTGCCCGTCGCGTCGGGCCACTTCTGCATGGCCAGCGCCAGGTACGACGACAATACCGCGGCCGCGGTCGACGTGCCGCCGTTGCCCACGCGGTTATCGCCTTCGGCGACGTAATTGATGGGCTTGAGCACGTTCGCCCCGTACGACAGCACCGCCACGTTGCCGTCCATGACGTCCGAGGTGGAAGCCAGGGTGCCGGACTCGTCCACGCTGTTCACCATCACCACGCCGGGGAAGGTCTCCATGCTGCGCGGGTCGCCGGTCAGATCATCCAGGCCGGGGGTGGTGTCGTTCGCGCGCGCTCCGACCATGATGATTCCGTGCCGCAGCGCATCCACATACCCGGCATAATCCGTATCGTCAAGACCGCCGCTCTGGGACCGGTTGATGATGCGGGCTCCCCAATCCACGGCCGTCCTGACATCGGCGCCATTGTCGCTCGACGCATCGCCCAGCTTCTTCGCGTCGCACAACGTCGTCGCCGCGGTGGCGCTCGTCCCCATGGTCGTGATGTGCAGTATCCTGGCCTTGGGCGCCGCGCCCAGCATCCCCGCCTTGTCCAAGGTGTAATTGCCTCCGTCCCCCACGATCCATGACAGCATGTCAGTGCCGTGCGATGAATAGTACCCATCGTCACCGGCCTTGATCGTCGCGGTCAACGGCCTGCCGCCCACCTTGCACTCGACCTCGTTGCCGTCCATACCGGAGAACCGGCCCAGCCTGTACGTGATGTCGGCGTCCTTCAACGCGGGGTAATTCTCGACCGCCTGCGTATCCAGCACCGCCACCTTCACACCGGAACCGTCAATGCCCTGCTTCCATGCGGAAGCCACCGTGTCGTTCACCACCGGCCAACGCCCGTCATCCGCCGCGAAGGCACCGGGCGTGAACGCGCAAGGCAATACGCATGCCAGCGCGAACGCGCATCCGGCCTTCACCCTCACCCAACGAGAAACCATGAACCCACTCCCACTTTTTACCGGTGACGAAAAACGATGACACTCCTCACATCAGATATCGATGGTCGGACGGTCTACGGTCTTGCCGGATTGTTTCGGTTTGCTCGATGATTGCGGTGCATCCTCGACCTTTTTCTGCGCCGCGCGGGCCTGCATCTGAATGCCTTCCTCGAACGTCTCCTGATATTCGGTGGCCTTCCGCATGCGATCGGCGTAATCCTGCATCCACTGCGAATAAGCCGTCTTGTTGCCGTTCGCCGCGCTCTTGCACGAATGCAGCGCGTTGTTGATATCCTCCGTGAACGTCATACGCACGCCACCCTCGACACCAATAGGCGGCACCGAGGCAATCTGTTGGGCGCCTTCGGCAAGTTTGCTGGCAAGATGCCGCGCCTGATCCGGATCGAAATTGTACTGTCCCATAACCAGTCTCCCCCGCTCCCCGACTTCCGTCATCATTGGATGCCCGGCCGAGCGATTCAACGAATCCCGCGAGGCGCCCGCCATTGCGTCAACGGACGGCGAGCGCCTTACTATCGATACGGATTCCCGTCAACGGGCAATCCGTCGATTCGGTCTGTATGTCAGCCGAAGAATCCGGCGGCCTTGTGATCGCTGGCGGTGTAGCTCGAAGAGATCTGCGACGTGGCCGAAGCGATCTGGTTGAGGATGTTGCGCACATCGTTGAGGTCGGCCGTCCACTTGGCCTGGGCCTGCGTGTATGCCTGTTGCGCCGCGCCGTCCCAGCTCTGACGGAGCTGGTTGACCTTGGCGTCGAGCTCATCCAGCTGAGCCTGGATGCCATCCGCGCCGTGACGGATGTCGTTCGCCAAAGCCTCGACCTGCGCCGGGTTGACGGAGAAAGAACCAATAGCCATGATAAAACCCTTACTTTCCTGCTTGTTCCGTACGTGAATCTGCTTGCGGTCAGATCAGCTCAGCATGCCGGCGATCTTGGAGACGTTCTGCTGGTGCTCCTGCTCGTTGGACTCCTGCTCGCGCTCGGTCTGCTGGAGCTGATCATGAAGGTTGTTCAGCTGGTTGTTGATACTCGTGGTCTTCTCGTCCCAAGCGTTCACCATCTGCGTGTATGCGTTCGCCGCATCACCGGACCAGTAGGCACGCATGGACTCGATCTCGGCGCGGACCCGCTTGATCTCGCCCTCGATGCCCCGCCGGGCCTCTTCGACAGCCTGCTGTCCCTGGCGAAGTGCACCTTCCTTCGCGGAAATCTGATTTGCCATGGCTCACTCTCCTTATTCTCTTCCCGGCTCACGCCGTCGTTGGATGATATTGCCGAGGAGTTTCATGATGAACCCCCTACAATCCGAAAGTGTACTCTCATGAAGCTTTCAGCAATACCCCTTTCCCGTAACATTTCGGTATACGGGCAGTGAACGGCGCAGTCGCAGGGGCGCGGCATGTGACGGCACGGTACATCACGCCGGACAACGTCCGCGATTACGCATTATGCAGGAGTTGTACGACGGCAGATATTTAGGCGCGATAAGAGAATGGCTTGAAATCAACGATTTCGCGGTTCAAGTCACTGTACAACACGTATATTTTGCCCGTTTGCGGGAGTTGTACAGCGCCGTAGGTGCACAACATCTGCGTTTCGCTGATATGCGGGAGTTGTACAACGAATCACGGCAACACGGCGATACGGCAACACGACGACTCTGCCGCACCGCCGGTACATACTCATGCACGCGAAACGCCCTTCGCGCGAACGGCGGCCTTGCAGGCGCACGTTACGCGAAGGGCGTTTCGTATGGGTCGGTCGCGCCGCCTTACAGCGCGGCGTTGAAGTCGCGCACCTTGAGCGTGCGCTGCGAGGATTCCACATTGCCGCGCACGATGCGCTTCAGGGCGTTGTCGGCATCCTCATGGTCGGCGAGCCACCGATGGCCGAGTTCGACCAGCGTGGCCGGGTCGGCGTAGTACGGGTACAGGCCCTCAAGCAGCGCCTCGGCCATGTGGAAGCTCTTGTTCTTCCACACCCAGTCGACCACGTCGTAGTACTTGGCGGCGTACGGCTCGGCCAGGTCGGGGCGCGGCGTGGCGCCGAACCCGCGGGCTACGGCCTCCAGCTGCATGTTGGTCAGGTCGGCGTTGTTGAGCGCCTCGTTCCAGGCCCATTCCTTCGCGGCGGCGTCGCCACGCACCGCGTGGGCGCCGAGCGCGAACTCGCGGTTCTCGGTGGTGTCGCGCTTGGCGAGCTGCGCGTCGATGCCGGCCTGGTCGATCAGCTTCACCGAGGAGAGCGCGTTGATGATCGTCCACGTGAAGTTGTTGTCGATCTCCAGTCCGGCCACGATCAGCGAGCCGTCGAAGAGGCCCTGCGCGTGCTCGGCGAACTCGGCGTCGCCCTCCTCGCCGTAGCCGAGGTACGCCGTGACGAGCTGGAACTGCTGGTCGGAGCCGCCGGGAGCGGCGATGACGAGCTTCCACAACTCCTTGGCGACGTGCTTGACCACGTCCGCGCGGCGATCCGGCGCGGTGTAGTGCCACGCGGTGGTGCTCATGCAGCTCAGCGCGTAACGGAACGTGGTGGACTCGGTCTCGGTGGCGAGCAGCGCCAGCGTCGTGTCGATGAACTTCTCGGCGGCGAGATCGCCGTCACGGGTCATGTCCCACAGCGACAGCCACACGACCGCGCGGGCGAGCGCATCATCGAAACGCTGCAGGTTCGCCAGGGCGAACGAGAGCGAATCGGCGTCGAAACGCAGCTTCGTGTACGTCAGATCATCGTCGTTCACCAGGATGAACGCGGGGCGCTTCTTGCCGGCCGCGGCGGCGACCACGGTGGATTCGCCGTCCACGTCAAGCTCGAAGCGGTCGGTACGCACGATCTTGCCGGTGGCCGGATCCTCGTCGTAGAAGCCGACCGCGAGGCGATGCGGGCGCAACACCGGGTGCTCGGCGGGGGCGGTCTGGTTGAGCGTGAGCGAGGCGATGGTGCCGTCCGCGTTCTCCTCGACCTCGGTGGCGATCGTGTTGATGCCGGACTCCTCCAGCCACTTGGCGCTCCACGCCTTGAGATCGCGGCCGGACGCCTTCTCCAGCTCGTGCAGCAGGTCGGCGAGCGTGGCGTTGGAGTATGCGTACTTGTTGAGGTACTGGTTGATGCCCTGGAAGAACTTCTCGCGGCCGACGTAGTACACGAGCTGCTTGAGCACGGAGGCGCCCTTCGCGTAGGTGATGCCGTCGAAGTTGACGTACGTGTCGTTAAGGTCGTTGATCGGGGCGACGATCGGGTGCGTGGTGCTCAGCTGGTCCTGGTTCAGCGCCCAGCTCTTCTCGCCGGAGCAGAACGTGGCCCAGGCGTCATGCCATTCGGTGGCCTCGGCGGTGGCGAGCGTGGAGGTGAACTCGGCGAAGGACTCGTTGAGCCACAGGTCGTTCCACCATTTCATCGTCACGTAGTCGCCGAACCACATGTGGGCGAGCTCGTGCAGCACGGTCACCACACGGCGCTCGGCGAGCGCATCGGTGACCTTCGACTCGAACACGTACTGGTCGCGGATCGTGACCATGCCGATGTTCTCCATCGCGCCCGCGTTGTACTCGGGCACGTAGATCTGGTCGAACTTGGCGTACGGGTAGGGCACGCCCCACGTCTTGGCGTAGAACGCGAAGCCCTTCTTAGTGATGTCGAACAGGTAGTCGACGTCCTTGGCGAACGCGGGGGCGAGCGCCTGACGGCAGTACTGGGCCATAGGCACGGTGCGGCCGTCCTCGTTGAGGTAGGTGGTGTGCCATTCGGCGTACGGACCGGCGCAGATGGCGGTCAGGTACGAGCTCATGATAGGCGTGGTCTCGAACGTCCAGCTGCGGGCGGATTCGGGCTCGTGGTCGCCGAGCACCCCGTCTGCGGTGATGACGTCGTCGACGTCCTCCTTGGACTTGACCGGCATGTTCGACGTGACGATCCACGACTTCGGCGCGAGCACGGTGAAGTCGAACGTGGCCTTCAGGTCGGGCTGGTCGAACACCGCGTACACGCGGCGCGCGTCCGGCACCTCGAACTGGGAGTACAGGTAGATGTTGCCGTCAGACGGGTCCACGCTGCGGTGCAGGCCCTCGCCGGTGTTGGAGTACACGCAGTCGGCCTTGACGGTGACCTCGTTGCGGCGGCGCAGGCCGGTGAGCGCGATGCGGTTGTCCTCGAACACCTGCGCGGGGTCGAGCGCCTCGTCGTTCAGGATGATCTCGGTCACGTTGTCGGCGATCAGGTCGAGGAACGTCTCGCTGCCCGGCTCGGCGCCGAAGCAGATCGTCGTGGTCGAGCCGAACGTGCGCGCGTCCCGGGTCAGATCAAGCTGGACATGGTAGCTGATGGGGGCGGAGACGATGGACTTGCGTTCCTCGGCTTCCACGCGGGTAAGGTTTGCACCTGGCATATTTTCTAACTCCTTCTGATATGTCTTCCCGAAAGAAGCCGGGACCGTCACGACAGAAAAAGGAACAAGGAACCGTTCACGCGATTCCCTACTCCTCGCTGAGACGTTGACGTTCAGGCTTGCTTCTGGACGTATGCCGGCGTCACTTGTGTGAGCCGAAGCGGTTTACTTGCTGGGTTCTTCGATGATGTCCTGGGCGATGTCGGCGACGACCGGAACGATCATCGGCTTGCGGTGCAGCTGTCGGGCGATCCATCCGCCGAGCGTGCGGCGCATGATCTGCTGCAGTCTGTGCGTGTCCTTCGTCCCCTGCATCATCGCGTCCTGCAGCTGCTCGACGATCTGATGGCGGATCTTGTCGAACTCGCTTTCGTCTTCGGCGACCGCGTTGAGGAAGATCTTCGGGCCGGTGACGACTTCGGAGGCCTCGGTATCGACCACGACGAAGCTGGACACGAAGCCTTCGGTGCCGAGGATGCGGCGCTTCTCAAGCTCCTCGTCGGTGATCTCGCCGACCGAATCGCCGTCCACGTACACGTAGCCGCACGGCACGGAGCCGACGACCGCGGCCTGACCGTGGTACAGGTCGACGACGTCGCCATCCTCCGCCAGCACCACGTTCTTCGGATCGACGCCGGTCTTGACGGCGATCAGGCCGTTGGCGACCAAGTGGCGGTTCTCGCCGTGGATGGGCATCGCGCACTTGGGCTTGACGATGTTGTACATGTACAGCAGCTCGCCCTCGTTGCAGTGACCGGACACGTGCACGGCCGCGTTGTCGCGGTTGACGACGCGCGCGCCGAGCTGCACGAGCTTGTTGATGACCTTGTACACGCCGTGCTCGTTGCCCGGAATCAGGGAGCTGGCGAGTATCACCGTGTCGAACTCGTTGATGGTGATGTCGCGGTGGTTGCCGTCGGCGATGCGTCCGAGGGCGGCCATCGGCTCACCCTGCGAACCGGTGCACATGAAGACGAGCTTGTCGTCCTGCACGTCGTGCGCCTTCTTGAGGTCGATGACGGTGCCTTCGGGGATGTGCAGGTAGCCGAGGTCGGCGGCGATGGACATGTTGCGCACCATCGAGCGGCCGACGAAGACGACCTTGCGCCCGTACTTGTGGGCGACGTCGACGACCTGCTGGACGCGGTGCACGTGCGAGGAGAAGCTGGCGACGATGATCTTGCGGCTCGCCTGCGCGAACGCCTGGTCGAGCGCGGGTCCGATGGAGGTCTCCGGCTTGACGAAGCCTGGCACCTCGGCGTTGGTGGAGTCCATCATCAGCAGATCCACGCCCTGCTCGCCGATCTTGCCGAATTCCACCAGATCGGTGATCTTGTGGTCGAGCGGCAGCTGGTCGAGCTTGATGTCGCCGGTGTCAATCAGGGAGCCGGCGGGCGTCTTGACGTACACGGCGAGCGCGTCGGGGATCGAGTGGGTGACGGTGACGAATTCGAGGTTGAACGGGCCGACCTTGAGCTTGTCGCGTCCCTTGACCTCCACCATGGTGGGATGCTGGTTGTGCTCCTGGCATTTCGCCTCAACGAAGGCGAGGGTCAGCTTGGAGCCGATCAGCGGGATGTCCGGGCGCAGCTTGAGCAGGTAGGGCACGCCGCCGATATGGTCCTCATGGCCATGAGTGAGCACGAGCGCGTCGACCTTGTCAAGACGGTTCTTGATGTAGCTGAAATCGGGAAGAATCAGGTCGACGCCCGGCTGCTCCTCTTCGGGGAAGAGCACGCCGCAGTCGATGAGCAGCAGGTGACCGTTGTATTCGATTACGTTCATGTTGCGGCCGATTTCGCCCAGACCGCCGAGCGGCGTGATGCGCATCGAACCCTTGCGGTACTTCGGCGGGGCGATCAGGACGTCGTCCTGCTGGGGAGCGGTGGCCTGGCCCTTGAACGAGCCGGCGTTGCTGGTGTTGCGATTCGCGGATCCGCGGCGGCGCGACGCGCCACCGGAACGGGACCTGCGGGAATTGTTCTTCTTTTGTTGTTCTTGTGCCATTCTCTATTGGTTTTCTGTTTCTTTGTTTCCGTCTGTGTCACGGAAACGACGTTATCTGCAACCGCTCGCCCGTGTCCGCCGAGGCCGGTCGCATCCGCGACCGGGACGGCCGTTCCCGGAGTCGGACGATGCCGTAATCCGGGTGCATCCCGAGCGAGGCCGGTGTGGCCCGGTCAGAGCAGTCCCGCTGCTTTCATGCCCTCTTCGGCCTTGGCCAGTTGATCGGCGTCCGGGCCGATGTTCGGCAGGCGCATGGCCGTGGAGGAAAGATAGCCCTTGATTCTCAGCGAGGCCTTGGCCATGACGGCCTGGTAGCCGTCGCCGTTGAGCGCGTGGACGAGCGGGGCGAGCTGGTTGGCGAGGCGCTGCGCCTGATGGATGTCGCCGCGGTCGAACGCCTCGACCAGCTGGCGCATCGGCGAGGAGGCGACGTGCGCGATCACCGAGATGATGCCCACGGCGCCGATCGACAGGAACGGCAGGAACAGGCCATCATCACCCGAATACCAGGCGAGGCCGGTGCGCTGCTGCTTTTCGACGGCGGCGGCGAGGTCGCCGGTCGCGTCCTTGACGGCTTTGACATGCTCAAGCTCGGCAAGACGGTCATATGTTTCGACGCGGACTTTCAGTCCGGTACGGCCGGGCACGTCATATACGATGATCGGCCTCTCGGCCACGGAATCGACGGCCTTGTAATGGCCGACCACGCCGTCCTGGCTGGGGCGCGAGTAGTACGGCATAACCACGAGCACCGCGTCGGCTCCCGCCTCCTGCGTCTGCTCGACCATGCGCACGGTGTGCGCGGTATCGTTCGAGCCGGCACCGGAGATCACCGGGACGTCCACGACTTCCTTGACGGCCCTCACCAGCTCGACCTTCTCCTCCATGTGGGTCACGGGGGATTCGCCGGTCGTGCCGTTCACCACCAACCCGTCGGCGCCGTCGGCGACCAATTGCTTCGCCAGAGACTGCGCGGCCTCGAAATCAACCGTCCCGTCTGCTTTCATGGGGGTGACCATTGCGGGGAGGATGCGTCCGAACGGAGCCGGGTTGAGAAGATGCATAGTACCGTCACTCATATCTCTTTACCGTACTTGGCAGCAAGGACGCATCGCCGTCACCCGTACATAATATGAACGCGTCCCGGACCTCCTTCATCCCACCAAAGTCCCATCCAGACCCCACCAAACGGGACTATCGCCGGATGGGGGTGCCAGGCCAACGCTTTACAGGTCGAGGAACTTGTCGAGGCCGACGGTCAGGCCGGCATGACCGCCGTCGGCGACCTTGCGCACGGCGAGCAGCACGCCAGGCATGAAGCTGATGCGGTCGAAGCTGTCGGCGCGGATGGTCAGCTGCTCGCCCGCATTGCCGAGCAATACCTCCTCATGCGCGTTGAGCCCGCGCAGACGCACGGCATGCACGTGCACGCCGTCGACGACCTGCCCGCGAGAGCCGCCATCCGTCTCGGTGGCGTCCGGCATGGCGCCGAGGCCGGCCGCCTTGCGCGCATCCGCGATGGCGCGGGCGGTGTGGATAGCGGTTCCGGAGGGCGCATCCACCTTGGTGGGATGATGCAGCTCGATGACCTCCGCGGACTCGAAGTACGGCGCGGCGACCTTGGCGAAATAATCGGCCAGCACGGCGGAAATCGCGAAGTTGGGCGCGATGAACACGGCCTGATCGCCACGGGGAGCCTCGGCGAGCGCCGCCGTGACCTTGGCGAGTCTCTCATCGGTCCAACCGGTGGTGCCGACCACCACGTCGACCCCCCGCTTCACAAGCGCGAGCACATTGTCGAGCGAAACGGACGGCACGGTGAACTCCACCACGACATCGGTGTTCTCCGGCGTGATCCGCATCAGGTCATCACCCGCGTCGAGTGCGAAGGCGAGCTGCATGTCCTGCGCGCCGTTCACCGCATCCACCACATGAGATCCCATGCGCCCTTTGGCGCCGACCACTGAAACCCTGACCATCACACGACCTTTCCGAGCGAAACCGTCCGTAACTTTTCCAAAATTCCCTACCAATATATAGGCATGCCGGCCCATGGTCCGGCCACCTGTCCGTAAGCTGGGTCACATCCCGGCTCCGACCGGTTCGGCGCACCGTTCCACAACGCACTGATACGGCTTCATAAATTTTGGCTCTGTTAGACCAAGGTTGACTTTTTGCCTTACAGTGTGGTTACTGGGTAGCTACAATGATGGTAGGTATGAGAACGGGCAAGGTGGCGCGTATAGACGATAGGGTCAGGAAGGAACTTGGCGAACTGACGCCACAGGAGCGCGACCACGCCATCACCCGCGTGAACACGCTGCATGCGCGATTGGAGGCTTTCATGTTCGGCTTCCACGGCGTGTCAACGAAATACCTGCAAGCCTATCTGGACTGGTTCCAATGGCTCGTCGCGTTCACCGACAGATTCGGCGAAACCGACGATGATGGGCTGCTCGCCCGCCAGCTCGGCAAAGGCCTGTATCGCATCCGCCGCCGTGACTGCCCGCGCATGACACCACCGTACATGGATTATTGGCGGAAAGCCGCATGACATCGTGCATACGATGTACAGTCGGAACAACCGACAAGCATAGGAGGTGCATATGGCGAGCATACCCACCACGACCATGAGGATAGACCCGCAGCTCAAGGAGGAATCCAGCCGCGTGCTCGAAGACCTCGGGCTCACCCTCTCCGGCGCGGTCACGATCTTCCTGAAGGCCGTCGTCAGGGAACAGGGACTCCCGTTCGAGGTCAAGAAGGAAACGTCGAATGGCAGATAAGGTCATCCGCATCAAAGACCTCCGTCCTCAAGACGTGCGCGGATTCCGAGGTGACACCGTGAGTGCAGATGGGCTCGTGGACTGGTATGCGCCTCATGTGGCCCAATGATCGAAACGAGCGAAACCTTCGACCTCGCTGTGGTTCTGGAACACCGAGGTCGGCTGGGCCACGGTGCATCCGCTGTTGGAGGCGAACGGCCGGGAATACGTGCAACTGGTCACTTGGGACAAGGGGCTGTCGCATATCGCAGGCAACGTGAACGGCAACACCATTCGACACTTCCCCGTGGTCACCGAGGTCTCCGCCCTGCACCGTCGCAGGCTGACGCTTCCCACAGAGGATGGCGGAGTTCTCGGAGTGCGGCAATGGCTACGTGCCGTATGGAACCATGCCAACGGACCGACCACCGGCTCGACGCGACGATACAGGCGCAGATCCTCGACCTGCTGATGCCGCTGAAGGACGAATACGGGCTTTCCGTGCTGTTCATCACCCATGATTTCGGCGTGGTCGCGCAGATCGCCGACAAGGTGGCGGCCATGTATGCCGGGCGTCTGCTGGAAACCGGCGACGTGTATGACGTGTTCGACCATCCAGCGCACCCGTACACGGCCGGGCTGCTCAAGACCCGACCGGTCATCGGACGGCGTGTCAAGCGGCTGTATTCGTTGCACGACCAGTTCCCCGACCCGGCCGTTTTCGGGCGAGGAACCAGCCGAGCAGGGCGAGCGGCACCGCGCACAGGGTGACGATCCACGGAATCATCATGCTCATGTGCGGACTGGATGCGTCCAGCACGGCACCGGCGATGGTCGACCCGAACGAGGTGCCGACCGAGCCTGCGGTGGTCACCCACGACAGTCCTTCGGTGAGCGAGCGCGCGGGCACGATATCCTTGACGATCAGGTTGCCGGTAGCGAACAGCGGGGAGACGCACAGGCCGGTCAGGATCTCCATGACGCCGAGGATCAGGAAATTGCCCATCACCATGCGGAACACCACATAGCCGACGGTGAGCAGCGTCAGGAACATGACCATATGCCGCCAGTGCGAGCCTTTCATCTCCCGGGAACCGAAGATGACCGCCCCGATGCAGGAGCCGACCGCGAACATGGCGAGCTGCAGGCCGAGGAACCGCTCCGCGCCGGCGGCCTTCATCGTGGCCGTCATGGACACGTCGAATGCGGTGAAGCTCATGTTGAACACCACGAACACGACCAGCAGCGGCAGAATGCCCCGGTACGTCAGTACATTGCGCGGCTTGGCGGAATAGGGCCGGTGCAGACGACGCAGCCGGAAATTGTTGTCTTCGGGGGAGGGCGTCGGCGCGGCATGGTCTCCGGCCGTCTGGAGTGCGGGAGCCGGCTGACCGGTGACGGTGTTCGACTGCGCGTCCGGTATTTCGGCGGCGACGACGTCAATCGGCTCCAACACGGGCGGGACGGTGTTCTTCAGCGAGAAGAACACCGCTCCCCCGATGCCGCAGGCCAGCGTGGGCACGAACAACTGCGACACCGGGTGCACCGAGGTGGCGAGGAACGCCGCCAGAATCGGGCCGAAGATGAATACGATCTCATCGATGGCCGCTTCCAGCGCGTACGCGGTGTTGAGCAGCGACTCGTGTTGCGAACCGCGCAGCGCATACGCCCAGCGGGTGCGCACGAGGGCGCCGAACGAGAACTGGGTCAGCCCCATGCATATGGCCAGCGCGAACAGCACCGGGATGGACACTCGGGCGAGCGCCGCCAGTGCGAACGCAAGCATCGCCACTATCTGCACGCCAAGCGCCACCGGTCCGACGCGCCGCTGCCCGAACCGGTCGAACAGGCGCGCGTAGAACGGCGTGACCACGGCGACGGCGAGGATGTACATGGCGCTCATCGACCCGGCGACCGTCCAGTTGTCGTACATGTGGTTGAGCGCGAGCACGATGCCCAGCGACATCATCGAGATCGGCAATCGGGCCACCGCTCCGGAGATGCAGAACGCCTTGGCGCCGGGAATGCGGAACAGTTGCGCGTACGGCGACTGCGACGCGACGGATCGGCTCTGCTGTTGAGCCCCGCTCATCGAGTGCTCTCCGGGGTTCCGGCGTAGATGAAGATGTCGTCCATGTCTGCGCCATCCTCGGGATGGTCCGCCGCGTATCGGGCGGCGATGCAGTTCAGCCCCTTGTGGTCGTAGAAGCTCACGTCGCAACTGGAGTCGGTGTGCAGGTAGAACCGGGCGACCTGGCAATTCGCGAAATAGTCCATCGCCTGCCGCCAGAGCGAACCGCCGACGCCGTGTCCGCGAGCGCTTTTCGCGACGAGGAACAGCTCGATCTCGCCGCGCGCGACGTCGTTGATGTCGATTTCGCGTTCCATGCGCAGTTCCATCTCATGCCATTGCTCGGTCTCGGACAGGGTTTTCGCGCCGAGCGTCGACCGGTTCAGTTCGCCGTTGATCGCGGCGAGTTCCTGCTTGGCTTGCGGGAAGGCCAATGGCTCGCCGGCGACGCGCGACAGTGTGACGCCCATGAAGCGGCCGTCGAGTTCGGCGACGATGGCGCGGGTGGTCGGTTCGAGGTAGTGCAGCACGAAGTGCCGGGATATCTGCATGGACACCGGCGTGCCGGCGGCCGCGCTGCACTGACCCCATGTGCGGTCGAACTCCCGGACGATGTCGTCCAGATCATTCCAACGCATGGGCCGGTAGGTCACCGATTGCGATGGTTTCATCTCCTCGGCGGGCACTGTTGCCGTTGCCGGCGTAGATGCGATTGTGGTGCCCGGCACCTCCTCCGGCGTGACGTCAGGCACGACGTCAGACATGACGTCACGCTGTGGGTCTGTCTCGATCGGCGTGCTCTCCGAGAGGGTGCTCTCGTCATCGGCGGATGGCGTGGCATTGGTGATGGTGGCATTCATGACGGTGTTGTCGTGCGCAACCATGGTTCTGCTCCTTTGTGGTTGTTGCGTCCGGCACGTGTGCCCGCCCACACGGTGCGCCAAGGGTCGCGGCATCCCTCCCGGCATGACGGCTGCGGCGCGTTCCATCCGCAGCGTGTGCCGCCCCCTTGGCGGTCACCTAGTCATTGTCGGATCCTTCGGGAATGCCGGAGCTCAACTCGGCTAGGATCTCTTGTTCGGTTTTCGCGCGGGCGTGCAGCTCGCGCGCGCCTTCATCAGGCTCACTCAGATAGTAGAGGGTGGCGTCGATTCTGTCCAGCGGCACGTGCTCGATGTACGACAGCAGCAGCCGATACCAGTCGAGCTGCACGAGCTTGTGTTCGATGTCCTGCGGCTTGCGTGGCTTGCGCCCGGTCTTCCAGTCGACGATGGTGTATTGCTTCGTCGGATCGTTCGCGTCCAGTCCGCCGTGGAACACCGCATCGAGTTTGCCGTTGACGATGACGCCACCGAGCTGGGGAATCGACACGACGATCTGGCGTTCCGCCCACGCCGGGCGACGCTCCGACCACGTCGATTCGGCGAGTCGACGCTGCCATACGGTGAGCTGTCGTTCCTTCGCCGTCAGTGTGTCGGATTTCATTTCCAGTTCGGACAGATCGTGCAGCAGGGATTCGCGGGTCACCGGCTCGCGGCAGGTGCCGGCCGTACCGGTTTCGATGCTGCTGGAATCGTATGCGCCGATGCCGTCTGCATCTATTGATTGGCCGTCGCCGTAGGCGTTGATGAATTGTTCCGCCCATGCGTGGAACAGGGTGCCCGCCTCAGCGGCGGGGGATGCGACGCGCGGGATGGGCCGGATCAGGCCACGCCAATAGCCGCGTTCCTCGCGCTGGGTCATATGCCCCGCTCTCGCCTGCAACGCGGTGACGTTCTGCCGTCCGTGCTCCAGCAGGTGCTCCGCCTGACGGCGGACATAGCGGTCTATCTCGCGCTCGCCTCGGCCGAAGGACCATGGCATCAGATCGGGGTCTTCAACGAGCATTCGGGCGCGTGCCAGCAGGGAGTCCGCATCGTCGGTCACAAGCCCGGAATCACCGGACAGCCCGCCGGTGAGCTTCGACAGGGTTTCCTCGGACAACTTGGCCGGCCATGTCGGGTCGCCGGCCTGTTCGCGTTCCTCCAATGGGGCGTTCCATGCCTCTTCAACGACATCCCGCTCATATTCGGTGGCGTGGTCGCCGACGAAGAACCCCTGCGGCCTGTCCACACCCAGCTGGTCCAGCGACGGGTGTGCAGACGCACCTGATGCCGCACCGGCCACCGCCAAGTCAGGGCTACTGTCGGCAATGGCATCCGCATTTTCGGAGTATCCCGCGCTCCCGCTCTTGCACGCGGATACCAGACCGCTCTCATGGCATAGCGAGTCCTGCATCTCCATCCAGAATACCGACGGCTTCGAGGCGCTCGGTCTTTTGCCGGGACGGTTCAGGTACTGGCTCGGGTCTCGATCCAGAATCGAATACTGGCTGTAGGTGAGCAGCGCGTCTTTCTTGGCCCGGGTCAGCGCCACATATGCGAGTCGCCGTTCGTCAGCCAGCAGACGTCGGCCATATTCCTCTTCCTGGGTAAGATACCAGCTGGACGGGTCGGCGACATCCATATCGTCTCCGATGTCCTTGCTGCGCAGGTCTCCGTAGAACTCGTCGTCGATGACTTCGACATCGTCCAGGGCACGCAGCGTTTCGACCGGGGCGTCATCCGGATTCGCGTCGTGCGGGAAACGTGGCAGGATACCGGCGTCGACGCGCACGGGCGCAGGTACCGCGGCCGGGTCGTCCGCCCATGAACGAACCGTCGCCTTGTATTCCGGGGGAGTCCACGATTCGCCGGCACCACCGCCGGGATGCTCCGCGTCCAGCTCGACATGCAAACCGCCCTGATTGCTGGGGAACACCCCTGATTGCATGGACACCACGGCGACGGCGTCCCATTCCAATCCCTTGGCCTGATGGATGGTCATCAGCACCACGTCCGCAGGAGTGTCGGGCACCGCCGCGGTATCCTCCTCTATCTGGCCAAGCGAGTCAACCCATGACATGAATCCACGCAAAGTCGGATTCACGCCTTCGACGATTTCCTGCGTATAGGTGTCGACCAGTGCGGCGACCGACTGCAGAGGCGAACGCGCCTGCGTGGGGTTCACCGGCCGGGAGGGGTTTTTGACCGCCTGGGCGACGATTGTGTCGATGTCGAGGTTCAAGGCCCGCACCGCGGCGTCAATCACTTCCTTCAGCGGGTGATTGGTCACGGCATGCACACGCTGCAGTACTTCGCCCGCCTGTATGATACGGCGTGATGTCGTCTCGTCGAATCCGCCGCGACGCGACAGCAGCGACGGCAGGTCATCCCGCATCATCATGTCGATGAGGAACACCGCATGCGGCACTCGATCCCGGTATTGCTTAACGATGGCCTTCACCTGCGGGTCGGCGAACGTCGCGATGTCGGAGCCGCCATCCGCTTCCGAAACGAGACCGGAATCAATGGACGTGGAGACTATTGCCTCATCATGACCATCATCGGCACGAGCGCCATCGGAACCTGAACCTATGATGCCGGATTCGACCAGTGCACGGTAGCGGCATTGGCTGTCGAGATCTTCGGCCATGCCGGCGAGGCGGGTGAGCGATTCGGATCCCAAACCGAATCGCGGCGTAGCCAGCAGCCTCATCAACGACGCTGAATCGGTGTGGTCGGCGGCCGCATGCAGCAATGCGATCAGATCCTGGACCTCCGGCCTCTCCAGCAGCGCGGAGTAGCCGACGACCAACGTCGTCAGGCCCGCCCGTTCGAGTTCTTGGGCGAATTGCGCCATGTGCGTCTTGCCTCGGAACAGCACCGCCACATGCGGGGTATCGGAGGCGGCCGTGGCGGCGTCGTCCTTCCGGTACCGTGCGATGGCCTGTTTGGCGAAGCGTGCCACGGCATCGGCTTCCTGGCCGAAGGTGGCAAATCCCAGCACGCCGATCGTACCTTCCGCGGCGTTGTCCATCGCGGACAGGTTCGCAACGTCCACTTCGCGCATCAGGGAGCTGCCGGCCCGCCGTGGCGGTATGCGCAGCGGCTCGGTGAGGTTGTTGGCGGCTCTGAGCACGATGCAGGTGTTGCGTCGCGTGACGCTGAGCGGGTATGGTTTCGCGTCGGCGGGCATGCCGAAGTCCTTTTGGAACATGCGGAACGCTCCGGGACTGGCACCACGCCACGCATAAATCGACTGGAACGGGTCGCCCACCGCGTTCACCGCGGATCGCGACAGCCCGACGCCATCCTTGGACCATCCTCCGGCGCTGCGCGCCGCCTCCCGCCAGCGGGAGGAAGACCTATCTGCATCGGCATCAGCCGACTGGGGGTGGAACAGGGTGGCGAGGAGCATCGCCTGCGTGGTGGAGGTGTCCTGGTATTCGTCAAGCAGCACATGCGTGTAACGGCGACGGTACCGCTCCCCGATGGAGGGGAATCGCGCGACGAGCTGGTAGGCGGCAATGGTGAAATCGCTGAATTCCGCCATGTTCTGAACCCGCTTTTCCCGCTCGTATTCCTCGACGAGCGTCAGCAGCGTCTCCCGACGCCGGGTCACGTCGCGCAGCTGTGCACACTTGTACACGCATATGTCACGAAGTTGCGCCCGGTATTCCTCCTGTTTGGCCGCGAAGGTCTCCTCCGTGTCCTTCTTGTTTTTTGTCGGAGCCTTGGCCTTCGGCGCTTCGTCAGGAACCGGCGTATCGCCAATGGCGATATCGAGTTGCGCGAGGAATGCCTGGTCCCAAGCCCGCACACGGCCGATGGCCTCGTCCATCGTTGTTGTGCTGCCACCGATCATGGCGTTGCCTATGGCATGCGACAACCCCAGTACACCATTCACCACGGTCTTGAACGCCCCTAGATCCTGCTCGAAGAGGATGTCCATGTGACGGCCGACCACGGTGGTCGCCAGCTGTATGGCACCGGCCTGGCTGAGCGGCTGCGTGTTCTGGTCGAAGCCGACAAGCAGGCCGTATTGCCGCACGATGGTCTGGAAGAACGCATCGTACGTCGACACCTCCGGCTTGAGGAACGCCCGGTTCGCAAAGCGCTCGTCTCCCCCGTCCGCCAGCACGGCGGCGGATACGCGCGACAGCAGTTCCGACGCGGCCTTGCGCGTGAATGTGAGGCCGAGGATGCGCTCGGCCGGCACGCCCTGTGCGATGAGGTTGATGATGCGGCGGGTCATCGTATAGGTCTTGCCGCTGCCCGCTCCGGCCACGACGAGCACGTCATCGCCGGTGGGCGCGTTGACGACTTTTGCCTGCTCGGGGCTGTCGGTAAATCGTGGTGCGTTCATGACTGCCTCGTTTCGAAGACGGTGTTGATTTCGCCGGCGCATGCCGGGCATGCCGCTTTCATGCGGCAATACTGGAGATGATCCGGTTTCGGCCTTGCCTGTATATGGGTCGACCGACTCGCCGCGGCGGCGTAGAACACTCTCGCGATCATGGAGAGCGACCATACGGCCTGCGTGCCGCGCATGCCGAGGAACTGTCGCCATGCCGCTGCGCTTACACCGGTCGGAGGCTCTTCAATCAAATCGGGAGCATCCGAAAGCTTATCGAGGGTCTTGTAGCGGTTCCGCGGCATGAACGATGACGTGTTCAGACTGCCATCGGCGAACAGCGCCGGCTGGTACATTCCCTCCTGCGCGTTGCTGGTTCCGGACGTCGCGGGCGCATCCTTCTGTGCGACATGGAACAGACCACTTTGCGCGATGTCCGGCATGACTTGCAGCGCTTCGGCTCCGCGCGGCCCGTTTTCCGGGAATGCGAGTCCCAGTTGGTAGCAGACCAGCTGAAGATCGTTGAATATGGCCTTGGTCGAAGGCACCTTCCCGGTCTTGTAGTCGATCAGGCGAACGTGACGCTTCCCGTCGGGCATGATTCTGGTCTCCATACGGTCGATGCGCCCGGACAGACGCACGGTCAGCCGGTCGTTCATGGCTTCGGGCCACCCGCCAACCAGCGATCCCATGATGGCGGCGAGTTCATCGCGGCCGATCGGGTCGACGCCGTCCATCGCGTTATAGGCGGCAAGAATGTCGTCCAAGCCGAATACCGCGATGAACGAACGCTCGCATTGTGCGCTTTCCAATGTACCGATCCGGAAGTTCTTGACGTTGTTTACCGGGTATTCGTCGGTGTTGGACATGACGAAGTAGCTGGCGATGTGGCCCAGTACGTCATGCGCGGTATTGTCCTTGCGCGCCGCGTTGTATTGATCGGCCGGGTTGGTGTTGGCCGTCGGATCGTCGCGCAGCTCCTCATAGATGGCGATCATACGGTCCCGCACCGTGCTGACGCGTTCCGGAATCGGCAGGTCATCGCGCCAGTCCGCCGCGTCCAGGCCCTCGTTGCTGGCGGTTTCGGCGACGGCGTGGATCAGCGAGCCGAACGAGGTCGCCACACTGCCGGCGCGCGGACCAGTGAACCGGTTTTCCATCATCCAACAGACGGGACATCCCCAGATGCTGTCCACGGCGGATGGCGACAATGTTGCGATCCGCGGCACCGATGATTGGCCGGTTCCCTCCGCGGCCTTGTCCGGTTCCGGAGCCGCCGCCCGCGATCCCACCGTGCGGGAGCCGGAAGACGCATCCTCGACCTCGTCGAGGAACGGCCAACGCGTGATGTCAGCGGCTTCGACACCATTGTTTGCCAGCAGTCGCAGCGCATCCACGGCATCTTGAGATTCCTTGGAACCTCGTGGGTGTACGGCGAGCGCCACGCGGGCGGCGGCGACCAGGCCGCGAGGATCGGCGTCCAGACCTTGGAGCCGTCCGGCTTCACCGACCTGGGTATATTCCCGCCCTTCGGCCGACGCATGCCGTTCGCGGTTGAATCGTTCCGGTATGTATCCGTACAGGAAGTCAGACGGGGTCAGATCGTCGTTGTACACCGCACTTGCCGTGACCTGCTCCGATGCGCGGGTCAGCGCGACCAGCAGGCTTTTCTGCTCCGCATACAGCACGGATTCCAGTTTGTTGTCGCCATGCTCTCCGGAATCATCGGACAGCCCTCCATACAGCATGACATCAGCCAGATCCTCACCACCGAACATCGTGTTTCGGGCTGCCAGGTTCGGCCATATGCCTTGCTGGATGGCTGGAATCCACACCAACGGCCAGTGTCTCCCCGAGGAGCCCGCCGGCGTGGTCAGCGTCACGGCCTCGTCGATGGGGGCCACTTTGGCCAGGGAATCCGCTTCGATGCGCATCGCCCTCACCTGCGCGAAGAATTCGGGCAGATCCCGGCTTGCGGCCGAGCCGGATGCATAGTCGAACAGCCGCATGGCCGTATCCAGACGGTCGTTGGCGGCACGTCCGGCATCCGTGTTGTTCAGGGCCTCGCGTTGCCAACGGGAGGCGACGTCGCACGCGTTCCAAGCCACGGACAACGCATACTGTGGTTCCTTCGCCGGCAGTTGTCTCAGGCCTTGGGCCACCGTCCCCACTAGATTCCACAGGTGGGCAAACACGCGGGAATGCGGGTCTCCCCGCCCGCACACCTCCTGAACGGCGGCGAGCACGTCATCGGCGGTTATACCGGACGCGCCCTTCGTGCCTGCCCCGACAGCGGAACCGGCATCGTCGACAACGTCACCTGTACCGCCTAGACCGGCGACACCGCCATGCATCGCATGCGCGTCATCCGCGAATTCCAGCAACAGGTACATGGCATCGACGCCGAACTGGAGTTCGTCGCCTTGCGGTGCTTTGACATCGATGATCGTGTCGTCGGTGATGGTCTTCCGATCGCGCCCGGAGACGACCCATTCGCGCCATTGCTCCCATCCGTGCATGAGCCTGCCCAAGGCATGCATTCGAGCGGTGTCACCAGCAATTCCAGCGTCCCCGGTCTTCCCCGCATCATCGGCGGCACCGCCAGGCACATCGTCGGACGCATCCCCCTTGCATATGTCCTCGCACGTGACGATCTTGCCGAGTGATGCCAACGCGTTCATGGCGGCGTCCACCGGCTCCAGCCTGGCCGGGTATCCCTCATGATCCCGTCCGCCGCCGACGCTGACCAGCGGGCATCCCATCACCGTGGCAACCCGAGAGCGCACATACAGTGCGGTCTGCTGCAGATTCATGCCCAGCGCGGGCACCGTCTGGTTCCTGAGCATCGCCAATTCGAGCAGCGCGAACAATCCCTGCACGAACGGCTCGTCCTTCAACGGTCGTGTGACCGATGAATACCGTACAGGCACGCCGTCATGACGCAGCCGTTCGCCGATCGTGCGCACGGTGGCGTTGTCGTGCGCGATGACAGCCATGTCGTTCCAGTTGCGTCCTTCAAGGATGTGGGCTTGCTTGATGCGCCATACGACGTCTTCCGTCTCTTCGTCGGCCGAGCGGTACAGCGCGGTTTTCAGACTGCCATCGCCCGGCAGCGGATCGGCCTGGGGCAATGCGACAATCGGCAGGCTCGCCGGCAGCTGCGGCAATTTGCCCGGCCTCTGCGGCAGAGGAACCGTCTCGTCCTGCGTGGATCGGATGGACAGGGAGATACGGGATGCGACCAGATCGCGATACGTATAACCGTCGACGTGGTCCACCGCACGCTCCTCAACTCGGCCATTTCCGGCACCGCCAGCCGACAGACGAACCATGTCGGCGCCAAGCTGACGACGAATCTGGTCGAACAGGTATTCCGGATATGACCCGCGGAAGGTCTGCACGGCCTCGTCCGGATTGCCGACCAGCAGCAGCCGCGTCCCCGCACCGCGCAGCGCCTTCAGGAACGTGAACCCGGCGAAGGTGAGGTCCTGACAGTCGTCGACGACCAGCAGACGCGGCAGATCGTCATCGCCGACCATCCCGACCGCCTTGGCCCCCTCGACCAGCAGACGCGACGAGTCCAACCGGTACTCGCCCGAGTACATACGACTCACCGCGGTCTCGTATTCGCGGCGCAACGCGAACGCGAGACGCCACTGCACATGCAAACGCTCGACGCGCGGCGACCAATGCCTCAACGCCGACAGGGCCGTTCCTTCACGATCCTCGGAGACGCCCAGCTCATCCATGCGGGCCAACATGTCGCGCAGCTGCATGACGAAGGCGGCATTGACGCCTACGCCGGAATCCGCATCACCACCCTCGCCGTCGTTCCCGGCCACGGCATCGGCCAGCACGCCGTCCCAATCATCCCTGGCGAAGTATTCGCGCAGCAACGAACACGTGCCGCATGGATCCCCCGCCCGCACATGAGCCACATGGACGGAGCACACCGAACGCAGCAGCGCATCCTGCTCGGCGCCGTTCAGCAACCTCGGCAGCGGCTCGCCCGACCTCGAACGCATGACGGTGATCAGCCGGAACGCGATGGCCGACAGCGTCGTGACCGGTCGCGCCTGGGAGGTCGCCCCCAGCTCGCGAATCACCTGATCGCCTATCACATCGGCGATCTGACGCCCGGATACCGTCATTATCGCTCCGGATTCGCCGAACCGTCGCAGCCCGGCCATCAAGGCATCACGGGCCAGCGTGCTCTTGCCCACGCAAGGAGCACCAACCACCAGCAGCGCCTTGCCGGATTCCCCCTCAAGCAGTGCTTCAACCGCCTTCATGGCACCTCCATTCCCGTCGCCGGCCCCGTCGTCCGTCAGACAGTTCCTCCATCATATGCCAACAATCGAAAACCGAACCATATGTTCCGTTTTTATATCAGTTTTATTCTGGACTAACTGCGTCATCGCACGGCAGCTCCTGCCTGCGGCGAGCACTCCTCAGCGCTCCCCATCAAGGGTTGTGCGTGGGAACACCTCGGAATAGAGTAAGAAGAAGAGATGTCGTAAGGGGGATAGCCAAATGCCGGCACAGCCAACACCGCCGCGGATATCCGGCTATGATTTCATCCAGCCACTCGGCACCGGCGCCACAGCCAGCGTATACCAGTACCACCAGCGCGTCCCCAGCCGCGACGTCGCCATCAAGGTCAGCAGCGCCACCCTCGACCCCCGCGCAGCAGCCCGATTCCGCAATGAGGCGAACTACATGGCGGAGCTTTCCGCGCACCCCTACATCCTTTCCATCCACGACGCCGGCGTGACCAGCACCGGACTTGGCTACATCGTGCTGGAATACGCGCCCGGCGGCTCCTATAAGGAGCTGATCCGCAAGCGACCACTCACCGCCGACCAGATGCTCGACCTGGGCATCAAACTTTGCAGCGCCCTGTTCACCGCGCACTGCAAAGGCATCCTGCACCGCGACATCAAACCCGCGAACATCCTCATCACCCCGCAGGGACTGCCGGTGCTCGCCGATTTCGGCATCTCCACGAACGTGTATCAGGCGGGAACCCAGACCGGTTTCTCCGTGCCATGGGCCGCGCCGGAAGTGCTGACCGGACGCAGCGGCGGCACCGAAGCCGCCGACATCTACTCCTTGGCGGCGACTCTGTACGCCACACTGACCGGCCGTTCGCCGTATGAGCACGGTTATCAGGCGCATACGCAGCAGGAACTCGCGCAGGTCATCGTCAGTCGCCGTCTGCCGCCAATCGGCCGCCCTGATGTGCCCGCGGACGTCGAGCGTGTACTCGCCAAGGGGCTCGACAAGAACCCGGACAACCGTTACGGCACGGCGTTGGAATTCGCCCGCGCGATGCAGCAGGTGCAACAGGCCTACTACGGCCATGCCACGCCCGTCACCGTGGAAGGCGTCCCCGAATATCCCAGCAGCATGACCGGCAAGCGCCGCGTCGCGACCGGCCCCGCGAACGTGACGCGAATGGACGCTCCCACCGGTGCGTGGAAGAAGCCGCTGGCCATCACGGCCGTGGTCGTGGCTGCGCTGACGGCGGTCGTCCTGACGTTCGTCTTCGTCGTAATGCCGCACATGGATGACGCCGCGACGCGCAACCGCACATCGGTCTCCACGCCGGGCGCCACCGGCGACTCCAACGGAACGGACGGCAATCCCGACGACATCACGGGAGCCGAGGTGGTGCCGACGCCCGAAAACCTGAACGGAACCTACGACGGCACCACCGTCACGTTCACCTGGACGAACCCGCAGCCCAAGGACGGCGACATGTACGCATGGTCGCCGGTACAGGGCAATTCTGCCACTTCCGGACCCAGTACCAGCACCAACATCGTGGCCGACCGCAAAGTCGAGCTGCATGACGTGACCGACAAACAGACCTGCATCGAAGTGAAGATCGTGCGCAGCGACAAGCAGATGTCCCAGAATCCGGCCATCGCATGCGCGGTGAGGCAATAGGAACGCACTATATGAAGGACTGCACCATGCGGCACGGCATTGCACGAGAAGCGAGCAAACGAGAGAGAAGAGGATGCCATGAGCAAGCAGCCTAACCAGCGCCAACGCGAGCGGGCGTTCCGCTCCTCCATGCGCCGCCTGGTCTCGCCTGACGCGCACCGTTGGGCGATGCCCGTCATCGCGCTCGTCATGCTGATCGGCATCATCGCCGGCGCCATCTGGGTGAGCTCCATCACCCGCCAACACGTGCATCTCGACGACGGCACCGTTTGGGTCACCTCGCTCAAGAACCGCAAGGCGGCCCGCTTCAACGTCAAGCTCAAGGAACCGGATTCGGCGGTGGCCTCGTCTGCAGCCCGTTTCGACATCGTCCAGCACGACAGCGACACGGTGCTCACCGAAGGCGCGAAGGCCACCGGCATCTCCTCCGCCACGCTGGGTACCACCGGCAGGACGGAGACCAAGGGAGACACGACCGCGGTGACCGGCGGCGGCACCATCGCCTTCCTGAACACGAAAAACGGCAACGTGTGGGTCGGCCGCAGCTCCGACCTCAACTCCGTCAACCCCGCCACCAGCGACCCGTCCATGCGGCTGGGCACCGGAGGCAAGATCGCGGTCACCCATGACGGCACCGTGTACGGATACCGGCCCTCCGACGGTACCGTGCTCACGATGCAGGATCCGACAGGCAAGGCCGTGCAGGGTGGCTCCCTCACCGAAGGGAAGACCGTATCCGCCGACGATTTCACCGTGGTGGACGGCACCGCGGTCGTCACATCCGAGGGCAGACTGTACTGGCACAAGGGCAGCGCCGACACCGGCGCCAACAGCCCGTTGACGCTGCAGTACCCCGACACGGACGGCCGTCAAGAGTCCTGGGTCGCGGCCGCCGGCAAGAACGGCCTGTACCTGGTCGAACTGGGCAAGGGAGAGAAGAAAGTCAACACGCTCGTCTCCGGCGGTGCCGGAGACGCAGCCAAACCGGTCTCCACCGACGGCTGCGTGTCGGCCGCGTGGGCGCAAAGCGCGAACAATTACGTGCGTGTATGCTCGCCGAACGTCAGCAACCCGGAATTCGGCTCGCTGCAATCGGTCAGCGCCACGTCGGATTTGGTGTTCCGCACCAACCACCGCCTGACCGTACTCAACGACGTGGTCGACGGCAACGTGTGGAACCCTTCGGACTCCACCAAGGTCATCAAGATACAGTGGAACACCATCCAGACCGAGCAGACCGCCCAGCAGAAGCAGAACGACCAGTCCGCCAACAACCAGCGCAACTTCAACAAGACCTGTTCCGCGCAATCCGGGCAGATCAAGGCGCAGGACGACGAGATCGGCGCCCGCGCGGGCGGACAACAGATCCTCGACGTGCTGCGCAACGACGAGCAGACAGACTGCTCCGTGCTGCAGATCACCAAAGTCGGAGCCCCGGCGGGCGGCGATATGACCGTATCGCCGGTGTACGACGGCCGGTACCTGCAGCTGGACGCCTCGGCGGCCTCGGCAGGCACGGTGACGTTCACCTATGACATCAGCGACGGGCGCGGCCAGACCTCGACGGCCAAGGTGACGGTCACGCTGACCGGCTCGTCCGCCAATCACGCTCCCAAGCAGGCCGACACGCCGCCCGAATACGACGTGGAGCAGGGTGCCACGTACACGACGAACGCACTCGGCAGTTTCCAGGATCCCGACGGCGATCCGATGACATTGGTGTCGGCGGTCCCGCAGAACAGCGACCAGGTCGTCGTCTCCACCCGCGCAGACGGGCAGCTCGTGTTCAACACCGGTTCCGCCACCTCGGGGCGAGTGGGCGTGCAGGTCACCGTCTCCGACGGGCAGAACACCGGCACCGGACTCGTGTACTTCTCCATCCGCCCTGCAAACACGCTGCCGGCGACCATCGACGCCGTGGTCAAGCAGACCACACCGAACACCGAGACCACGGTCAACCTCAAGCCGTACGTGCATGGCACATCGGCGCAGCCCGCGCAGCTGTCCACCGTGGAACCGCCCGCGAAAACCAGCGCGACCATGAACGCGGCGGACCTGTCCTTCACATTCAAGGCCACCGCCACGGGCACGTATTACGTGCCTTACACCGTCACCCAAGGCTCCATCCCGTCCACCGGCCTCGCACGTCTTGAGGTGCAGCCGGCCGCGGGCAAATCCGCCAAGCCAGTCGCAGCCAACGATGTGGCGCTGCTCGGTTCGAACAACACCGCCATCGTCGAACCGCTCGCCAACGACGTGGATCCGATGGGTGGCGTGCTGTCGGTCACGTCGGTCGACGCCGACCCGTCGCTGGGCATCAAGACCGGCCTGGTGAGCCACAAGCGCGTGTATCTGACCGCACGGCAGGTGCCGACCAAGCCCGTGGAGATCACGTACACCGTCGCCAACGCGGCCGGCTCATCCACCGGCACGATAGTGCTGCAGCCGCCGGCACTGACCGCCGGCAACTCCGCGCCCAAGGCGTCGAACGTCAACACGCAGGTGCGCACCGACGGCATCGTGTCGGTGAACGTGCTCGACCATGTCTCGCATTCCGACGGCACCACGGTGACGCTGCAGCAGAAGCTGCAGTACGACAAGGACACGTTCAAGGGACTGGTGTTCGTTTCCGGCGACATCGTGCGTTATCAGGCTTCCAAACAGACGGGCGTGTTCCCGGTGACCTACACCGTCAAGGACAATCTCGGCAACTCGGCCTCCGGCACAATCACCATCACCGTGCATCAGAAGGACGCCAAGAACAAGGCCGCCCCCACTCCGCAGGACGTCGAGGCGCAGGTGGCCGCGGGTCAGAAAGTGCGCATACCGATCACACTGACCGGCATCGACGTGGACGGCGACGACGACCAGCTGCTCGGCCTGGGCAACAAGGCCCCGCAACTGGGACGCATCACCGAGGTCGGCGCGAACTACATGATCTACGAGGCGTACGAGGACTCGTCGGGCACCGACACGTTCTCCTACGCGGTGGAGGATTGGACCGGCCAGCGCGCACAGGCACAGGTCAGGGTGGGCGTGTTCCAGGGCGCGTCCGACTCCGGCGTGTACGCGCGGGACGATGAGATCACGCTGCGCCCGCACACGGCGGCCACGGTGCCGGTGACGCTCAACGACATTTCCGGGGACAACACCGATCTGACCGTTTCGAAGAAACTGGAGTCACAGGGTATCTCTGGGGCGAGCGTGAAGGACAACATGATCTCGTTCACCACGCCCGACCAGGCGGGAACGTTCTACATCATGCACACGGTCGCCGATAAGGCCGGCCTGAGCGACACCGCGACGTTGACGGTCAACGTCGACCCGAATGCGACCATCGAGCCGCCCACCGCCTATGACTACCGCGTACCGTCCGCCGCGACCATCGACAAGCGGACCGTCGAGGTCGATGTCTCGCAGTGGATCGCCAACCCGTCCGGCACCGCGAACGAACTGAAGGTCGGCGTCGACCCGTCCGCCACCGACCACGCGAAGGTCAAGGGCGGCGAGAAGTCGACCGTCATCTCCGTGGATCTGACCGACGAGGCCCGTTCGGTGCCGTACACGGTAACGAACACGACGTACGGCATCACCTCCACCGCGTTCATCCAAGTGCCCGCATACGGCGTGTTCCCGCCGACGCTGCGTCCGAAGGCGCCGCCGCTGAAGGTGAACTCGCGCGAGACCATCACCATCAACATCGCCGACTATGTGCGTGTGGGCGCCGGCAAGACCGCTTACGTGCAGTCCCCCGAATCGGTCAGCGCCACCAAATCGGATGGCGGCGACCTCTACGTGAACGACACGACGCTGAAATTCACCGCGCCGAAGGATTACAGCGGTCCCGCCTCGATCACGTTCACCGCGGCGGACGGCAAGGGCAACGACAAGACGCAGATCATCAACTCCGCAGTGCTGACCCTGCCGATCACGGTCATCGGCCGCGAAGTGCCACCGCCGACCTTCTCGTCGTCCACGATCGACGTGGTGGCAGGTGAGGATGCGAAGATCATCGACCTGACCGCGCTGACCCGCTCCCCCGCCGGCACATACGAAGATGAGAAGCAGTACACATATTCCGGCGGCAGCGAATCGGGCGGCATCACCGCGCGCGTCAGCGCCTCCGGCCAGTTGACCGTCAGCGCCCCCAAGGATGCTACCGTGGGATCGCTGGCCAGCATCCCCGTGACCATCATCTATTCGGGCGGCACGGTCAAGGCCGGCATGACCGCCCGCGTGGTGCAGTCGAACCGCCCGCTTGCCCGTATCGGCGCGAAGACGGTGAAGCTCAAGGCCGGTTCGACCGAACGGGTGGACCTGTTCTCCGACGCCTACAATCCGTTCCCGGATTCGTCGCTGACCGCCGTCAGCTGCAAGTCCGACGATTCGGCGAAGCTGACCGTGAACTGCTCTTCGAACGGCAACATCAGCATCACCGCCGGAACCGATATCGGCGCATCCTCGAACACCGTGCTCGTCACCGTGCAGGACGGCACCCGTTCGCGCGACCGACAGGTGACCGCCACCATCACCGTCTCCGTGGTGGACAAGCCCGGCGCGCCGCTGCTCTCCCCTGTCTCCGGGCAGCCGGCTGACGGTTCGGTGAACCTCTCGTGGACCGCAGGCGCGGCCAACGGCAGCCCGATCACCGACTACGAGGTCGATTGGGACGGCGGCAGCAAGTCGTGCGGCGCGGTCACCACCTGCCAGATCACCGGGCTGACCAACGGCAAGGAATACTCGTTCACCGTCAAGGCGAAGAACGAGGTCGGCTGGTCGAAGCCGTCTACCTCGGTCAAAGCCATGCCCGACAAGGTGCCCGATCCACCGAAGAAGGTCACCACCGAGGCCGGCTACCAGCGTGTGACGGTCAAGTGGGATGTTCCGGATTATGTCGGTACGAAGCCGGACAGCTACACGGTGACGCTGACCGGTTCGGGCGGCGGTTCCGTCACCAAGGAGACCTCCGGCAATTCCCTAGTGTTCCCAATCGACAACAGCGCCACCGGCGATGGCACCTCATACACCGCCACCGTCAAAGGAAAGAACCGTGCCGGCGAAGGCCAGCCCAGTGCCGCCAGCAACGCGGCGACGCCCTGGGGCGACCCGGACGCGCCGACGGTCAGCCTATCGGTAATAAAGGGCAATACATTGAAGGCCACGTTGACGCTCGGCAACATGCACAACGCGGGATGTTCCAGCGTGGAACTGAGCGGCGCAATCTCCATGTCGTCCCCCTGCGGCACCCACACCTTCACCGATACGATCAGCCGCGATCAGTGGTATGAGGAGCTCAGTGTCAAGGCGACCGTGAACCCGCAGCAAAGCGGCGCCAAACCAGCTTCGGCTGACTCGAACAAGGTGACGCCGCAGTACAAGATACAGCCTCCGAAAAACCTGCAGGTGACGCTCAGAGGTGACGAGTGCTCCGTGTCAGTTGGCGGTAATGGCGAGCATGACGGACTCTCCATTTTCGCCAACGGTCAGGAGTACAGGGGCAACGGCGATTCAGCCGCCGCAACTTACCGCATCAACCCGTGGGAAACCTGCGGCACTGTATCAGCTACGCAGTCGTTCAAGGGGCACTCCAGCGAAGCCATCATATTTGACGGTAAGGGCCTTGTATACAAGACCCCAGCGAAGATCGAACCGCCTACGCTGGCGTGGAGCACGACAGACCGTAACCGCATCACGGTGTCCGGCGGCAGCGTGAACCTCTACGGTCAGTCGGCAACGGTCCTTGTCGCGTTCTCCACTACCAGCGGCAAGCCGACCGGTGGAAGTGATTGGAACGTCACATGGAGCACAGCTTCGAGGCAGGGGTACATCGATATCTCATCGTTCAGGATCGACACGGAAAAGCTGTATTGGTACATCAGCGTGACCGGTGCCGACTCCGCGCTGAACACCGCCGACGACATCAGGGAAGTCCAAGGAATGCGCAAACCGGCCGAGGGATCCGGAACGGTCACGGAAGGCGTAGACCCGAGCCGCATCCGACGCCGGTCGTTCGGTTCCATGCCATCCATCAGCACACTGGCCTCAGACCGACCATGATTTATCAACCATCCATCAACCGATACGACAACACCGTCCACCACACACATCAAGGAGTATCACGATGAGCGAGAGCAACGAACTCGACGACGCCACGCAACTGTCCGACAGGACGGTGTTGTCGGACAAGACCGTCCTGTCGTCCGGCAACACGGCTCAGTCCGCCGAAGCCACGACGAATGCAGCCGCACCGAGCACAGTGAAAAACAGTGCCGGGGAAAACGCAGCCGAGAAAAACGACACCGCGGAAGGCAACGCGGAAAAGAGCACAGTAGCGCAGTCCGTCTCATCAGCGAGCGGCGATGGGACTGAGGTCTCCGATGAGACGGTGTTGTCCGACGGCACCGTGATTTCCGAGACACCGCATGCCAAGGGCGGTGCCGCGGTTGGTGAGGCCGACAAGTCGAAGGGGGCACCGACCGTGGCCATTCCTACGTTGCCGAAGCGCCGCGGAGGTGCTGCTGCCGGCAAGGCAATCCAAGGCAAAAAGTCGGCACAAGCCAAGCTGTCACAAGCCAAGAGCGTACAGAACAAGTCGGCGCAGTCCCCGGTGCAGAACAAGACGAACGGCGAGGCCGTCTCGCCCGTCAGTGACACTGGCGACAACACCACGAACAACGGCCCGACCAAGACCGGCGTCGATCTCGATGCGACGCAGCTGAGCTCCATACAGCACCCGACCACCGCACCCGCGGCCAAGATTCCGAACGTCGCCTTTCCCAAAGCCAGAACCGCGAATACTCCCGTGGCGGCAGCCGCGCGCCCAGTGACCGCGAACCCGGCCGTCGCGAACACCAACCCGCAGACCCCGGCCAGCGCCGACGACATCGCCTACTTCAAGCAGGCGTTCGACGCGCTGCTCGCGAACGTCTCCACCGTCGTGGTCGGCAAGGCACATCCGATCCGTCTATGCCTGACCGCCCTGCTCGTCGGTGGCCATGTCCTGCTCGAAGACAACCCAGGCACCGGCAAGACTCAGCTGGCACGAGGCATCGCGAGCTCGATCAGCGCGTCGTTCAAGCGCATCCAGTTCACGCCCGACCTGCTGCCGTCCGACGTGGTCGGCATCACCTTCTACGACCAGAAGCACGGCGAGTTCGAGTTCCGCGAGGGCCCGGTGTTCGCGTCCATCGTGCTCGCCGACGAGATCAACCGAGCCTCGCCGAAGACCCAGTCCGCACTGCTGGAGGTCATGGAGGAACAGAAAGTCACCGTGGACGGCGTCACGCACGACGTGCCGCAGCCGTTCATCGTGATCGCCACGCAGAACCCGATCGAACAGCTCGGCACATACAAGCTGCCCGAAGCCCAGATGGACCGTTTCCTCATCAAGACGTCGGTCGGGTACCCCGGCCATCAGGTAAGCGTCGATCTCCTGCGGCAGGTCAACATCCGCGACCGTGCGCAGACCGTCTCCCCCGTGCTCGCCGGCGATGACATCCTCGCGCTGCGCGGCATCGGAGAGCGCATCCACATCGACGACAACATCCTCGAATACATCGTGCGCATCGTCGAGGCGACCCGTCATGACGAGAACATCGCCATCGGCTCGTCCATGCGAGGCGCGTTGGCGCTGACCCGCTGCGCGCGCATCTGGGCGGCCTCCGACGGGCGCGGATACGTGGTGCCGGACGATGTCAAGGATCTGGCGGTCGCCGTGTTGTCGCACCGCATCAAGCTCACCGCCGAAGCCACCTTCGCCGGTCTGACGACGGACGAGGCCATCAGCCGGATGCTGGAGACCGTGCCGGCGCCGTCGCTCGGCGCGTGAAAGGCGTTCCATGCGCAGGCACAACGACAGTTCATCATCCGAAGCAAGGCCGCAGAAGCCGCGGAAACCGCGCAAGCCGAAACCACGGAACGAGCGAGGCCAACAGGCATCGGGCAAGTCGGCGCGTCACAGGCGACGGCTTAGCTCGGCACGCCTGTGGCGCCGCTGCAAGCGCGCGGTCAGGCGATTCTTCACCTCGTTCATATCCCCACTGGGCTGGACCGTGGTCGTCATCGGCATCGTATGCGCGGCCGGATTCCCGTTGGTTCGCTGGCATGAGCTGCTCGCCATCGCCGCGGTGGCGCTGATGATGATCCTCTGCGCCATCGTGCTCTCGCTTGGCAATACCGGGTTCAAGGCATCCATCGCCGTGTCGCGCCGCCGCGTCACCGTCGGCGACGACGTCCATGTGACCGTGGACATCGACAATCCCGGGCGCACCCCCACCACGACCGCACGCGGCGACCTGCCGTTGGGCGAGGCTCACGAGCGGTTCGGCATCCCCATGCTGGCGCCGGGCCAGTCCAAGCAGACCGATATCGAGTTCACCACCGTCTCCCGCGCCGTCCTGACCGTCGGACCGTTGAACATCCGCAAGGGAGACCCGTTCGGGCTGGTGCGCCACGAGAAGGCGCTGGCCGAACGCATCACCGTCTATATCCATCCGAACATCGCGCGGCTCAACACGCTCAACGCCGGCGTCGCACGGGATCTGGAAGGCCAGCCCAGCGGTCAGATCGTCGACGACGACCTCGACTTCTACGGGCTGCGCGAATACGAGCCGGGCGACGACGTGCGCAACGTGCACTGGCTCAGCTCGGCGAAGACCGGCACGCTGATGATCCGCCAGTACGAGGCGACGCGGCGGACCGACACGAGTATGACGCTCGACGTGAACCCGCAGGATTACGTCAGTCAAGAGGAGTTCGAGATGGCCGTGAGCGTGCACGCCTCGCTGGGCGTGCAGTGCCTCAAACAGGACCGTCCGCTGCAGACGCATGCCGGCAGCGCGCATGACACGCCGAAATTCCCGATGGGGTTCCTGGACGATTGCAGCGCCATCACCCCGCGGACCGACGACAACCCGAATCTGGTGGAGAGCACGCTGCGACACTCGCCCGACAGCTCGTTCTACTTCTTCACCGTCGGCTCGCTCAAGCAGCTCGACCATATCAAGCGCATGGTGCTCGCGCTGCCGAAATCCGCCACGTGCCTCGTGCTGCAGACCTCGCCGGGCGACGTGCGCGCAATCAAGCATTTCACGGACTTCACGCTGGCCACCGTCGGCTCGCTTGACGACCTGCCGCTCATCATGGAGGTGCTCGCATGAACGATGTGATCGACAGCTCACTCGGCTCGTTCTCCTCCACCGGAGTCAACGGTCCCACCGGGTTCACGGGAGCCAACGGCGTCACCGACTTCACCGGCTCGGACTCCGCCACGTCGGCCGTGGACGCTCTGCCCGGCCAGGTCGGGCAGACCAGGCGTCCGTTCTCCGGTCTCGGCTCGACCGTGACCGGCACGGGCACCACCACCGGCTCATGGGCGGAATCCACCCACTCAGTGATCTGGCTGACACGCGGCGGCAACCGTCTGCCGCTCGCCCGCGTCGGACGCCGCTCCTGGGGCACGAACCTCATCAGCGTGGCCGTCATCGCGCTGACGTCGCTGATTGCCGCATCCAATCTTCTCGACGTGTACGGATCAGCCGCCATGTGGGCCGTCGCCGCTGTACCGGCCACCCTGCTCGGCGCCCTCATCGCCTATGCAAGGACCGCACCCGCGCTGCGCCTGTGGTGGCAGATCGTGTTCCTGATCGTTGCGCAGGGCGTCATCGGCCCGGTCATCGCGCTGAACGACACCGCCATCAGCCATGTGATTCCCTCTGTGGAAACGCTGTCACAGGGGTTCGTCAGCACCTTCGGCGCGTTCAAATACCTTATCGCCGTACCGCCGCCGACCGGTTCCGGCGATGGCAGCCTGATGGCGGTATGGACGATATGCCTATGGCTGTCATTCCTCGCCGGCGTGTTCGCCATCGGCGACAAACGGCAGCTCAGCGTGCTGAGCCTACTGCCGATCGCCATCGAACTGGTGGTCTGCGCCCTGTTGGGCACGCAGACCGGTTTCCAGCCCATAGCCTCCGGCGTTCTCATCGGCCTCATCATGATCGTCTGGCTGTCATGGCGATGGCAACTTCTGGAACTGGGACGCTGGATCAGCGCCACGATCATCCTGCTGCTGGCGGCCGGCCTGGGCGTGGGCGCATGCATGGGCATCGGGCAGTCACGTCTGATCCTGCGCGACTACTACGATCCGCCGCTCAGCCCGTACGATTACGCAAGCCCTCTCAGCGGCCTGCGCTCCTACGTCAAGGACCACAAGGATGACACGCTGCTCACGGTCACGAATCTGCCCGAGGGCACGCCGGTCAGGCTCGCGGTGATGGATCAGTTCGACGGCAACGTGTGGAACCTGTCCGACTCCACCGAAGCCTCGGACTCATCCGACTACCGACGCGTCGGCACCCGCATCCCCAATACGGTGGACGGCAAGAAGTTCACCGCCACGTTCACCATCGACAAGGGTCTGAGCGACAAATGGCTGCCGCTGGCAGGAGCGGCGAGCAGCGTCGACGTCACGTCAGCGGGAAAGACCGGAGGCGCCAACGGAAACGGCGGCGGCGAATCCCGATCCTCCGCCGGCCACACGCTCTTCTACTACAACGAGAGCACGCAGTCGGCCATCATCCCGGCCGGGCTGTCCACCGGCATGACCTATACGGAAAGCGGCATCATCGCCCCCACACCCACCGACAAGGAGATCGCCAAGGCCAACGCGGCGGTCACCAACCAGCCGGGCACCAAGGACGTGCCTGACTCGGTGGGCAAGTTCGCCTCGTCGGTGGCGGGCGGCGAGGACACGGCCGGCGCGCAGGCGCAGGCGCTGGTCGCGCAGCTCAAGGATTCTGGTTGGTTCTCGCACGGCCTGACCGGCGACTATCCGTCGCTGCCCGGACATGGCAGCTATCGCATCAACGCGCTGCTCGCTGGATCCGCGATGGTCGGCGACAGCGAGCAGTATGCCTCCGCCATGGCGCTGATGGCCCGCGAACTCGGCCTGCCATCCCGCGTGGTCATGGGCTTCCTGCCCAAGAACGACGACGGCGACATCAGCAACGGCCGCACCGAAACGGTCAACGGCACCTCGACCGTCAAATTCACCGGCAACGACATCGAAGCATGGGTGGAGATCAATCTCGAAGGCTACGGCTGGGTCGCGTTCTATCCGACGCCTAAAGAGACGAAGATCCCCGACGACAACCAGAACCTCACCCCGCCCAACCCGCAGACGCTGGTCCGACAGCCTCCCGTGCCGCTCACCGACCCGCTGCGCGACGAGGAGCAGGCACACGGCAAATCGGCGCTGGCCGGCGAGGATGCCACCGATGAGCCGGCGGCATCCATCTGGAGCACCATCGGACGCATCGCGGCGAAAGTCGCCATCTACGGCAGCCCGGTATGGATACCGCTGCTGATCTGTCTGCTGATCCTCACACTCAAAACCGTCGCCCTGGCCCGCCTGCGCCGGCACGGCGACGCGCGGCAGCGCATCACCTCCGGCTGGCAGGCCGTGCACGCGCTCGCCGGGCAGAGCGGCATACCCGTCACCGGCACGCGCCGCGACCAGGCGCAGGCCATCGCACGGCAGCTCAACATCGACGGTGCCCCACTGATTGCGCTGGGACGACAAGCCGATTACGCGGCGTTCTCCGGCCAGCCGGTCACGCCCGAACAGGCAAGCGCCTACTGGCGTTCCGTACTGACGACCCGCAAGCTCATGCTCGCCTCGCAGTCCTTCATGCGCAGGCTGCGAACCCGCCTGTCATTGCGCGGAGTTTTCCATAACGTTCGTATACTGTCAAGTATTCGTACATGGCGGCACGGAGACAAGAGGAAGCCAGACGGACGGCAACCCGCCAAACAGCGGCCCGTCAAGCGGAAATCCCCCACGAAACAGCCCGCTGGCCAGAAGCCCGCCACGCAACAACCATCCGCACGGCAACCCTCCTCACAGAAAGGCCGACAGTCATGAACGACATGCAAATTCACGTGGCAGCGGACAGCAACATCGGCCTGAGGCGACGCGCCAATCAGGATTCGTTCATCATCGACGACGGCGTGTTCCTCGTCTGTGACGGCATGGGCGGCGGCGTCGGCGGGCAACGGGCCAGCAGCGCCGCGGTGGATCGTTTCGAGACACTGGCGTCACGTTTCAGCCGGAGCCGCACGACCATCGGGCATACGATCGACCTCGCCCAGGCCGACGTGCTCGCCATCGGCCAGGAGCTCGGCGGCGTGTCCGGCACCACGGTGACCGGACTGATCGCGCCAGGGCGAATCGAACGGGACGCGCCCGGCGATGTGGCGCTCGACATCAACCCCGACATGGACTGGTACGTCATCAATATCGGCGACTCGCGCACATATCACATGGATGCCGACAGCGACGGCCAGTGGGACGCCTCCACGCTGTGTCGCATCACGCGCGACCACTCCCGCCGTCAGGAGGCCATCGACTCCGGTGAGATGCTGCCGGAAGATGCCGTCATCATCCCGCGCAACATCATCACCCAGTGCATCGGCGACCCGGACGGCATCAACCCGGACTTCTTCGCGGTCCGACCGACCGGCAGGTTCATCATCTGCTCGGACGGCCTGCACGGCGAAGTCGATGACGCCGCCATCGCCGCCACTGCTGCGGCATGCGCGGACCCGCAGACCGCCGTCGACGAACTGATCCGCATCGCTCTGGAAGCGGGCGGTACGGATAATGTCACCGTAATTGTTCTGGACATAACGGGCGAGTATGCTGGGCAGAAGGTGTGGCATGCCAGTAGGCTCGCGCAGCAGGAGGATCTCGAAATGGTCAGTGACGAGACGCTTGACACCATACGCATCCAGAAACCGGCCAACCAAATCTGAACATCAAGGAAAGAGGTCACGATGGTTGATTATGACAAGGCCGTCGCAACAGTGCAGGATCCCAATGCCGATCCGGTCTTGCTGGCGAAAATCGCCTATGAAAACCCGGAATTCGGCGCCAATGTGGCAGTGAACCCGCGCTGCTATCCGGGATTGAAGCGTTGGCTGGCAACGTTCGGCGATGAGCGCGCGCGGCAGACGCTTGCGCAGATGGGCGTCACCGCCGAGGACGGCCCCGTGGCCGACGCGCAGCCGGCGCAGGATGTCGCCGCCGACTCCGCCGCCGACTCCGCCGCTGCGGACCAGTATTCCGCAGATTCGTACAGCGCGGACCAATATTCCGCAGATTCGTATGCGGCATCGGCCGCGCAGCAGCAGCCGGCACAGGACCAGTACACGGCGGCGCAGTACGCGGCGCAGCAGGAGCCCCAAGCCACCAATCCATACGGGTACACGGCTCAGATGGCGCTGGAGACCACAGATCAGGAGCTCATCGCCAAGATCGCGCAGTACGCGCCGGAATTGCGCCCCTGCATCGCGCGCAACCCCAGCACCTACCCGGCACTGGTCGACTGGCTCGCCCAGCTGAACGACCCCGCGGTCAACGCCGCCCTCGCCACACGTCAGTGAAAGGAGCCGCTGACATGGCAACGATTCCCTATCCCCCGGCACCCGAGCTGGGCTGGTACGCAGACGATCCGGTAGACAAGCCTGCCGCAGTCTCTTCCGCAGCGGCGGAACCATCCCCCGTCTCATCCTCCACCGCCAGCCATGCGGCCAAGGGCTCGTCCGACGGCGATATCGAGGACTGGGACAGCACGGTGCTGTCGTCGTCCTTCACCGCCAAGGCGCCGCGGAAGATATACATCCTGCACAACGACGCCACCGGCCAGACCATCGTCATCGACAAGAGCACGCTGCTCGGACGCAAGCCGTCCATGGACGTGCCCGAAGGCGCCAAGGCCGAGAAGGTCGAGGATCCGACGCGTACCACATCGCGCAATCATGCCGCGATCAGCATCGATCAGAACGGCACGCTGTGGATCGAGGACTACGGTTCCCTCAACGGCACCTACATCATCCGCGACGGGCAGGAAGCGCAGGTGCTCAAGGGCAAGCCGCGCGAACTCGACGCCCCCGCCACGCTGCGTATCGGAGACCAGTTCTTCCAACTCACCGAGCGCCAGTAGCGGCATTGCACTATCCATCATGTGAAATACCATCCGGCGAGAGTCCCATCCAACGACGGAAAACGGGACTCTGACCGGATGCAATCGATTCGACGATGCGCACCCAGAATGTTTCACGGGATGTTTCACGGAGTATTTCGCGTCTATGCATTCTCCCGTAGACATTCCCGCGCTTCGCATATGACAAAGCGGGGCCCGGAACCACCGCAATGGTTCCGGGCCCCGCTTTCACAGAGCTAGGACAGAGCTAGGACTCAGACGAGATCGTTGCCGGAGTCGGCGCCGAAGTCGTTCCCACCCTGATCATCGATGAAATCGTCAGGATTGAAGTCGTCGCCGAGCTTCAGGTCACCGAAGTCGATGTTGGAGAAGTCCACATCGGACAGGTCGGCATCGGAGAAGTCGGTCTGCGAGCCGTCCATGTCCGCGCCCAGCCCGAAGTTCGGGTAGATCGTGTCGCGGATGGCCTTGTCGGGCTCCACCACGGCGTTCTGGTAGCGGGCGAGGCCAGTACCGGCCGGGATGAGCTTACCGATGATGACGTTCTCCTTGAGGCCCTTGAGGTCATCGACCTTCTGGCTCAGGGCGGCTTCGGTGAGCACGCGCGTCGTCTCCTGGAAGGAGGCGGCGGACAGCCACGAGTCAGTTGCCAGCGAGGCCTTGGTGATGCCCATGAGCTCCGGACGAGCGGCGGCCGGCTTGCCACCGTTCTTGATGGTCTCCTTGTTGGCGGCCTTGAAGCGCGCCTGGTCGACGAGCTCGCCAGGCAGCAGCGGGGTGTCACCGGAATCGATCACGGTGACGCGGCGCAGCATCTGGTGCACGATGACCTCGATGTGCTTGTCGTGGATATCCACACCCTGGGAACGATACACGGTGTGCACTTCGTTCACGATGTTGACCTGGGCGGCACGCGGGCCGAGGATGCGCAGGATCTTCTTCGGATCGACGGAACCTTCGACCAGCTGGTCGCCGGCGGCCACGTGATCGCCGTTCTTGACCAGCATCGGCGCGCGACGGGTGTCGGTGTAGACGATCGGTTCGACGCTCGTGTCGTCCGGCGTCAGCGTGATCTGACGGCCGTGATCGGTGTTCTCCACCTTGACCACGCCGGCGAACTCGGCGATCGGCGCCTCACCCTTCGGGGTACGGGCTTCGAAAAGCTCGGTGACACGGGGAAGACCCTGGGTGATATCGGACGCGGCGGCCACACCACCGGAGTGGAAGGAACGCAGCGTCAGCTGAGTGCCAGGCTCGCCGATGGACTGGGCAGCGACGATGCCGACGGCCTCGCCGACGTCCACCAGCGTGTTGGTGGCCAGCGACCAGCCGTAGCACTTGGCGCACACGCCGCGCTTGGACTCGCAGGTCAGGACGGAACGCGCCTGCACCTCTTCGACGCCGTGCGCGACCAGGTCGTTGAGCACGTCCATCGACAGGGCGTCGTCGCGCTTGTACAGCACGGTCGTGCCGTCGGCCGGGTCGATGACGTCGGCCGCAAGCAGACGGGAGTAGGGGCCACCGTCGGCGGCCTTGACGAGCGTCAGGTTGCCGTTCTCGTCGCGGTCGGCGACGCGCATGGTCAGACCGCGCTTGGTGCCGCAGTCCTCCTCGCGCACAATCACGTCCTGCGAGACGTCCACCAGACGACGGGTCAGGTAGCCAGACTCTGCGGTACGCAGTGCGGTATCGGCCAGACCCTTACGAGCGCCGTGCTCGGAGATGAAGTACTCCAGCACGGACAGGCCGCGGCGGTAGTTCGACTCGACCGGTCGCGGAATGATCTCGCCCTTCGGGTTGTTCACCAGACCACGCACGCCGGAAATCTGGTTGATCTGGGTCATGTTGCCTCGTGCACCGGACTCGACGATGATCGAGAGGTTGTTCTTCGGGTCGAAGTTCTTCTCGATGGCCTTGGAGACTTCCTCACCGCACTTGGTCCACACGTCGATGATCGCCTGGCGGCGATCCTCTTCGGTGTAGAAACCGAGGTCGTACTGCTCGTTGATCTTGGCGACCTCCTCCTCGGACTGGGCGACCAGCTCGTTACGCTCCGGCGGCTCGACGACGTCGGAGAACGCGAAGGTCACGCCGGACCAAGGTGCGCGGGTGAAGCCGAGATCCTTGAGCGCATCCAGCGAGGCGGCCACCTGGGCGGTGGAGTACCGGGTGGAGATGTCGTCGACGATCTTGGCCAGCTTCTTCTTCTTGGCCTGCTCGTTGACGAACGGGTAGTCGACGGGCAGCGTCTCGTTGAAGAGGATGCGGCCCATGGAGGTAGCGAACAGCACGCTGCCGTCGTGGAAGCGCTCTTCCTTGACGACGTCGGGGCTGCCCGGTTCCGGATCCACGACGGTGATCTCGCGGGGCTCCCAGCCGGTCGGCAGCACGAAGTCCTTCGGCAGGCGGATCAGCACTTCGGCCTGCATGTCGATCTCGTGCAGGTCGAGCGCCATCTGCGCCTCAGCGTATGAGGAGAACACGCGGCCCTGACCCTTGGCGCCGTCCATGACGGTCGTCAGGTAGTACAGGCCGAGGATCATGTCCTGGCTAGGCATGGAAACGACGTGGCCGTCGGCGGGCTTGAGGATGTTGTCGGAAGCGAGCATCAGCGAGCGGGCCTCGGCCTGTGCCTCGGCGCTCAGCGGGAGGTGGACAGCCATCTGGTCGCCGTCGAAGTCGGCGTTGAACGCGGCGCAGGCGAGCGGCGGCAGGTGAATGGCCTTGCCTTCGACCAGGATCGGCTCGAACGCCTGGATGCCCAGACGGTGCAGCGTAGGCGCACGGTTGAGCAGCACGGGATGCTCGGATATGACCTCTTCGAGTACGCCCCACACCTCGGAGTCGCCGCGGTCGACGAGACGCTTGGCGCTCTTCATGTTCTGCGCGAAGTTCATGTCGACCAGACGCTTGATGACGAACGGCTTGAACAGCTCCAGCGCCATCGGCTTCGGCAGACCGCACTGGTGCATACGCAGCGACGGGCCGACGACGATCACGGAACGGCCGGAGTAGTCGACTCGCTTACCCAGCAGGTTCTGACGGAAGCGGCCCTGCTTGCCCTTGAGCATGTCCGAAAGGGACTTGAGCGGGCGGTTCGAGGCGCCGGTGACGGGACGGCCGCGGCGGCCGTTGTCGAACAGGGAGTCAACGGCTTCCTGCAGCATGCGCTTCTCGTTGTTCAGCATGATCTCGGGCGCGTTGAGCTCGATCAGGCGCTTCAGACGGTTGTTGCGGTTGATCACGCGACGGTAGAGGTCGTTGAGATCGGAGGTCGCGAAGCGGCCACCGTCGAGCTGCACCATCGGGCGCAGGTCCGGCGGGATGACCGGGATGACGGTCAGCACCATGGCCTCCGGCTTGTTGCCGGTGGTCAGGAAGGCGTTGACGACCTTCAGGCGCTTGAGGGCGCGGGCCTTGCGCTGGCCGGAGCCGGAGTCGATCTCCTCGCGCAGCTGCTTGGAGGCGGCCTCCAGGTCGAAGTCCTGCAGGCGCTTCTGGATGGCTTCTGCACCCATACAACCCTCGAAGTAGTCGCCGTAGCGGTCCTGCATCTCGCGCCACAGGTCCACGTCGCCTTCCAAGTCGCCCGGCTTCAGGCTCTTGAAACGGTCGAACACGGCGTTCAGACGCTGGATCTGATCGTCGTAACGCTGGCGGATAGCGGCCATGTCGCGCTCGGCGCCGTTGCGCAGCTTGGTGCGTGCGGGGCCCCTGCCCTCGCCTTCGGCCTCAAGCTGGGCGAGATCCTCCTCGACCTTGCGGGCGCGGTTCTCGATCTCGTTGTCACGGCGCTTGGCCATGTTGCCGATCTCGGTATCGAACTCGTCCTGCAGGTCGGGCAGGTCGTTGTGGCGCTGCTCCTCATCCACGCTCGTGACCATGTAGGCCGCGAAGTAGATGACCTTCTCCAGGTCCTTCGGAGCTATGTCCAGCAGGTAGCCGAGACGGCTCGGCACGCCCTTGAAGAACCAGATGTGGGTGACGGGGGCGGCCAGCTCGATGTGGCCCATGCGCTCGCGGCGCACGCGGGACTTGGTGACCTCCACGCCGCACCGTTCGCAGATGATGCCCTTGAAGCGCACGCGCTTGTACTTGCCGCAGGCGCACTCCCAGTCGCGGGTGGGTCCGAAGATCTGCTCGCCGAACAGACCGTCCTTCTCGGGCTTCAGGGTACGGTAGTTAATGGTTTCCGGCTTCTTGACCTCGCCGTGGCTCCAATTGCGGATGTCGTCGGCGGTGGCCAGGCCGATCCTCAGTTTGTCAAATGCGTTGACGTCCAGCACTCTGTATTGTCCTGTCTTTGAAATTGATGTTCAATCACGTTTCGTCCGGGTCGTCCGGCCCGCCGCGCCGCGCGTTCGCTGCGCGGCCGCGGGCCGGACGACCCGTGGGGAATCACTGGTATTCGGGTTCCGGGGCCTTCTGGTCTTCCTTGGCGGCAGCGTCGGGGCGTGCGCCGATGTTGAAGCCCAGGTCAGCGCTGGAGGAGGGATCGTCGTCCTCGTCCTTCATGTCGATGGCGACGCCTTCGGCGTTGAGCACTTCGACGTTCAGGGACAGGGACTGCATTTCCTTCAGGAGCACCTTGAACGATTCGGGGATGCCTGCCGGCGGGAGGTTCTCGCCCTTGACGATGGCACCGTAGACGCGCACGCGGCCGTCCACGTCGTCGGACTTGGTGGTCATCATCTCGTGCAGCGTGTAGGCGGCGCCGTAGGCCTCAAGGGCCCACACCTCCATCTCGCCGAAGCGCTGGCCACCGAACTGAGCCTTACCGCCCAGCGGCTGCTGGGTGATCATCGAGTACGGGCCGGTGGAACGGGCGTGGATCTTGTCGTCGACCAAGTGGTGCAGCTTCAGCATGTACATGTAGCCCACGGAGATCGGCTTCGGGAACGGTTCGCCGGTGCGGCCGTCGAACAGGCGCGCCTTGCCGTCCTCGCCGACCATCTGGTCGCCGTCGCGGTTCGGCAGGGTGGACTTGAGCAGGCCCTTGATGACGTCGGGGCGCACGCCGTCGAAGACGGGCGTGGCGACCGGCGTGTTCGGAGCGCCCTTTTCGGCGCCCTTGGGCACGTACTTCTTCCACTCGGCCTCCAGATCGGGGTCGAGGCTGATGTCCCAGCCGGAGTGCGCGATCCAGCCGAGGTGCAGTTCCAGCACCTGGCCGAGGTTCATTCGCGAAGGCACGCCCAGCGGGTTGAGCATGATGTCGACCGGGGTGCCGTCCGCCAGGAACGGCATGTCCTCCTCGGGCAGGATGCGCGAGATGCAGCCCTTGTTGCCGTGGCGGCCGGACAGCTTGTCGCCCACGGTGATCTTGCGGTGTTGCGCGATGTACACGCGGATCATCTGGTTGACGCCGTTGGGCAGCTCGTCGCCGTCCTCCTCGGCGTCCTCGCGGGTGATCTCCTTGACCGCGATGACAGTACCGGTCTCGCCGTGGGGCACGCGCAGCGACGTGTCGCGCACCTCGCGGGACTTCTCTCCGAAGATGGCGCGCAGCAGGCGCTCCTCCGGGGTCAGCTCGGTCTCGCCCTTCGGAGTGACCTTGCCGACGAGGATGTCGCCGGCCTCAACCTCGGCGCCGATGCGGATGATGCCTCGCTCGTCGAGGTTGGCCACCGCGTCCTCGCCGACGTTCGGCAGATCGCGGGTGATCTCCTCGGCGCCCAGCTTGGTCTCGCGGGCATCGATCTCGTACTCCTCGATGTGGATGGAGCTCAGGGTGTCGTCCTGCACGAGGCGCTGCGAGATGATCACGGCGTCCTCGTAGTTGTAGCCGTTCCACGGCATGAACGCGATGAGCAGGTTCTTGCCGAGGGCCAGGTCGCCCTTCTGGATGGCGGGGCCGTCAGCCAGCACGGTGCCGGCCTCGACGCGCTCGCCGTCCTTGATGATCGGGCGCTGGTTGTAGCAGGTGGTCTGGTTGGAACGCTGGAACTTGGACAGCTTGTAGGAGCTGATGGTGCCGTCGTCGTTCATCACACGGATGATGTCGGCGGACACGTAGGTGACCACGCCCGGCTTGTCGGCGATGATGACGTCACCGGAATCGTAGGCAACGCGCCATTCGGAGCCGGTGCCCACCAGCGGGCGCTCGGACTCGATCAGCGGCACGGCCTGACGCTGCATGTTGGTACCCATCAGCGCTCGGTGGCCCTCGTCGTGCTCCAGGAACGGGATCAGTGAGGAGCCGATCGAGACCATCTGACGCGGCGACACGTCCATCAGGTCGACTTCGCTGACCGGGACATCGACCGCCTCTTCCTCGTCCTTACGGGCAAGGGCCTGGCTGCTGACGAACCGACCGTTCTCGTCGATCTCCTGGTTCACCTGGGCGATGACGTGGCCGACTTCCTGATCAGCGGTCATGTGCACCACTTCATCGGTGATCTGGCCGTCGACGACCTTGCGATACGGCGTTTCGATGAAACCGAACGGGTTCACGCGGCCGAACGTCGCCAGCGAGCCGATCAGACCGATGTTCGGGCCTTCAGGGGACTCGATCGGGCACATACGGCCGAAGTGGGAGGCGTGCACGTCTCGCACTTCCATCGATGCGCGGTCGCGCGACAGGCCGCCGGGGCCCAGGGCGGACAGACGGCGCTTGTTGGTCACGCCGGCCAGCGGGTTGTTCTGGTCCATGAACAGGGACAGCTGGGAGGTTCCGAAGAACTCCTTGATGGTCGCGTTCACGGGGCGGATGTTGATCAGGGACTGCGGGGTGATGGCCTCGGCGTCCTGCGTGGTCATGCGCTCGCGCACGACGCGCTCCATACGGCTCAGGCCGGTGCGCAGCTGGTTCTGGATCAGCTCGCCGACCTGGCGGATACGACGGTTTCCGAAGTGATCGATATCGTCCACGTCCACGTGCAGGTCGACATCCTCGCCGTTGCGCTTGCCCGGGAAGGTCTTGCCGCCGTCGTGCAGGGTGACCAGGTACTTCAGGGTGGCGATGATGTCGTCGCGGCTCAGGGAGCGGTCGTTGATCTCGTGCTCCAGGCCAAGCTTGCGGTCGATCTTGTAGCGGCCGACGCGGGCCAGGTCGTAGCGCTTGGTGTTGAAGTAGAAGGAGTCGAGCAGGTTGCGTCCGGCCTCCGGGGTGGCGGTGTCGGACGGGCGGATCTTGCGGTACAGGTCGGTCAGGGCCTCGTCCTGCGTCTCGATGGTCTCCTTCTCCAGCGCGTCGAGCACGAGCGAGTAGCCTTCGAACGCATCACGGATCTCGGGCTTGGTCATGCCGATGGCCATCAGGAAGACGATCGCGGACTGCTTGCGCTTGCGGTCGACACGCACGCCGAGCACGTCACGCTTGTCGATCTCGAACTCCAGCCATGCGCCGCGGCTCGGGATGATCTTCGCGCCGAAGATCTCCTTGCCGGTGGCGCGGTCCCGGCTGCGGTCGAAGTAGACGCCCGGGGAGCGCACGAGCTGGGAGACGATCACTCGCTCGGTGCCGCCGATGATGAAGGTGCCGTGCGGGGTCTGCAGCGGGAAGTCGCCCATGAACACGGTCTGGGACTTGATCTCGCCGGTGTCGCCGTTCTCGAATTCGGCGTTGACGTACAGCGGCGCCGAGTAGGTGTAATCCTTCTCCTTGCATTCCTGCACGGTGTGGCGGGGCTCCTCGAAGTACGGCTCGGAGAACGTCAGGCTCATGGTCTGCGCGAAGTTCTCGATCGGGGAGATCTCGTTGAAGACCTCGTCAAGGCCGGACATGTGGGGAACGGTGTCGGTGCCGTTCGCCTCGTCCTCCTCGACGCGCTTCTTCCAACGCTCGTTGCCGATCAGCCAGTCGAAGCTGTCGGTCTGCACGCCCAGCAGGTAGGGCACGGGGATGGGCTCGCGGATGGAGCCGAAATTCACACGGTCCGACGCCTTGTGCAGATCAATGTCATGCTGGTCGGCGCGTGCGATGATGGTGGTGGTATTCGTCGTAGCTTGAGTGTCAGCCAATGGACGTTCCTTATCGCTCGCTAATGTCGTTATCGATATGTTCCCGGAAACGCCGCAGATGGCCACCATATGCCGAATCGCGGGCGTTTCATCTTTGTCGACATGCCCGCTATATGACATGCACTTACGCAAATTCCAAATTTTAGCACAAATCAGCCGTCGGCGCAACATACATCACATGCGCGACACGCCGCACGCTGCGGCCGGACGCGGCAACCGCCGAGCCCGCGGCAAGCGGCCCGCTCAAGGCCGTCGCCGCACCTGACCGTCACTGCACCTGGATGGTGACCGGATCGCTGACCGCCTTGTGCGCGTTCTTCAGACTCAACTGCGCGGTATATGCGCCACGGTCCACCTTCGGCAGTTTGCTCTGATCCTCCACGCACTGGTCCCCCGTGCGGGAGGCGCCCCATGTCATCTTCTGCGACGTCCTGTTCATGTCGCTGGTCTTCGCCAGCAACTGACGGTTCGGGTCAGCGGGGCAGGAGTCCGAACTGTATATCGTCTGGTCGCCGGACGACACCGTCAGCACCACATCCGACAGATCCAGCAGGCAGCTCGACGTGCCTTCATAGCTGATGCTCGCCGTGAAGTCCAGGGAACCTCCCACCGGAACGCCTTGTGAAGCCGCCGTCAGCGACAGCTTCACATCGGACGCACCACAATCATTGACGCCGCTGGTCTTCTTCGGCGCCGGCACCGATTCACGCGCGATCGGTGTGGGACGCAGCAGGCTCATGCCATCCACCACGCCGCGGCCGAGACTGTACACGCAGAACACCACCAGCGAGACCGCGGCCAGCACAATGACCAGCGCGACCGCACGGCGGCGACGGTACATCGCCCGTCGTTGCGGGCTGACGACGCGCTTGTGCGGCTTTTGCCGCGAACCGGGTCGCGGCTGACGGGTGGGCTGAGTGGGCATGCCGTCCAGTCTACCTCAGGCACGCTCTCAAAACTCGCAGATAGAGGGGTTTTCGGGGATAAACCCCCTCTATCTGCGAGTTTTGAGAGCGCACTTATTGGGGTAACCGCAACGAACCATCCGGGAGCATGTCGACCAGGCCATCGTCGTCGAGGGAGGCGATGCATTTGTCGAGCTGGACGTGATCCGGCCACAGGGATTCCAGGCGTTCGCGGGCGAGGATTGGCTCAGCGCGCAGCGCGTCGAGGATGATGCCGCGCACCTGACGGTCGGTGCCTTGGAAACGCTGGCGCGGGCGGGTGCGTCGCTCTCCCAGCCCGGGGCGGCCCGCCGCGAGGAACGCGCAATGCTCACCGATCGGGCACTGGTCACACAGCGGGTTCTTGGCCGTGCACACCAGCGCGCCGAGCTCCATCACGGACTGGTTCCATATGACCGACGGGCGGGTGCTGCGCTGCGTCATCTCGCGGATTGCGGATTCGGGGGCGTTCACCGTCTCGCGGGCATTCGCGGCTTCGATGGCATCACGAACGTCCGTCTCATCATCCTGCGGAAGGACCCTGCCGGCGAGCGCCCGCTCGGCCGGACTGGCCGCTCCCCCGCGCGATTCGACTCCGAGGAATACGCGCGACAGCACCCGGCGGATGTTGGTGTCCACCACCGCGATGCGCACGCCGAAGGCGAAGCTCAGCACCGCCGAGGCGGTGTAGTCGCCGATGCCCGGCAACGCGGTCAGCTCGTCGTAGGTTTGCGGAAGCCGGCCGTGGTATTGCTCGAACACCACGCGGGCGCACTCCTGCAGCCGCAACGCCCGGCGCGGGTAGCCGAGCCGCCCCCACGCGGTGATGATCTCCGCCGTGGAGGCCCCCGCGAGCGCGGTGACGTCCGGCCACACGCGCATCCAGTCAGTCCAGTACGGCACCACCCGACTCATCTGGGTCTGCTGGCTCATCACCTCGCTCACCAGCACGCCCCAAGGCGTCGCGCGCCCGAATCGCCACGGCAGGTCGCGGGCGTTGGCCTCCCACCATGCGGACAGCAGCGCCCGCACGCGAGGCACAGCGCACTCGCCCACAGGTTCGGCCGGCGTATCGTTCCGTATCTCTGGCATCGCTCCATTGTGCACGGCGACCGCTACATCATCACGGCGCCGCGCGATTTCGCCGATTCGGCGGCACAACCTTACCTGCAACGGGTCGCTCGCTGCGGGTAAAAGCATTCGCCCGGATTCGGCAGAGTGTTTGTGGGCCCGCAAGCGCAGGGCGAATCGGCCCTGCATCAGGGGCACGGCATGGGAACGGCTGGTCTTATACCGCGGCTGTCCGCCGTAGTAGAAGTTGTTCTTGTTCTGCCAGGCGGCGTCACCGTTGCTCACTGCGGTCAGCCCCTCGGTCCGTGAGGCGGGGGCGATCCGGTACGCGCCGCTCTCGGCGCCGTACAGGTCGTCGAAACGCGTCACCGGCTGCCCCTCGGATTGGTACACGCGCACCCAGTCGACGAGGAAATTGCTGTCCTGCTTCGTGGCCTGCTTCGTGTAGTCGACGTCGCCGACCCAGCCGTCGCCGACCTGCGTCTCCGGAATCGGGAACATCGGTCGCGAATGCATGTCGTCGACGTCCTTGCCGGCCGACGTGGGCGTCGACGACACGCCTATGCGGACCAGCGGATAGGTGCCCGGCTTGAGCCCTCGTGGATGCGGTAGCGGTTCTTGTATTCGAACTGCAGCCACCGCTCGCCGGTGCTGTTGTGCACGGCGTAGTTGTCGTCCTGCTTGCCGTCGCTGATCGCCGCGATGTTGGTCGGGGCGAGGCCGTACACATACGGCAACTTGCCGAGCGCGATGTTGCGCGTCTCCTGCGCATCCGGCAGGGTCTCGCCGTCCTTGAGCTTGGCGATGACCTCGATTTCGCGCAAGCCCACGCCGTTGCTGTATCCCTTCCATGAGGAGTTCGTGTTCTGGATGCAATGGCCCTTCTGCCAGATGCGCACGTACCGCGCGGTGACGGGCGTGGTCAGGTTGATGGTCTGCGCGGCGAGCTTGGTCGCGGCGGTTTCCTCGACGTCGGCGGTGCCGAACAGCACGTTCGCGTCGGAGAAGTCCTCGTTGGAGAACACTTCGATCTTGATGCGCTTGAACGTGTTCAGCGCGTTCGCATACCCATTGCGGTACAGGTTGATGGAGTGTATCTCTCTCGGCTCGCCGAAATCATATTGCAGGTATACGTCGTCCCAGCTGGCGTATCCGTTGTTTTCCGCGCTGCCGTTCTCTTCTCCGGCGATGATTTTGGTGATGTTGCTGTCGGTCGGGTCGAATCCGGTGTCGCCGTCGGTGGCGGCGGCCGCGTTCTAGATCAGCACGTTCGACGCGGTGGAGTCGCCGTCGCCGATCAGATGCGTGCTGTTGGTCGTGGGCAGTTTGCCGGTAAGTATATTGCCTGTGGTGGGTTCGGCGGCCACCGCGACTGCGGCTGCAGCCGAAACGGCCAACGCGCATGTGGCGGATATGGTCGTGATACGGCGGAATAATTGTCTCATGGTCTCTCCTTCGAGCAGCTGTTACGGGTATGGGCTGTTTTAAGCTCGAAGGTCGAAGACAACCGGCAGAGACAAGGCGGGATGATGAGCGAAACCAAGGGTGCGGAAGAGGCCGAGGCGAAGGTCGAGAAGATGTTCGAGTACGGCTACCGCAAGTCGAATTATGGTCCCGACGAGCTGGTGACCGACGCGCACGGCAATCCGATCAGCGTTGTGGACGCGATGCTGTCGGCCGAGAAGGCTGCCGCGACGGAGACGGTCACGCCGCATCTGTGCTATTACAGTCCGCGCATCCCCGGCAATACCGGGTCGGCGATTCGCCTGTGTGCGGTGACCGGCACCATCCTGCATCTGGTGGAGCCGCTGGGGTTCAATCTTCGCGATACCAAGCTGCGTCGTGCCGGGCTTGACTATCATGACATGGCTCACGTGGTGTTGCATCCGAACTTCGACAATCTGGTCGAGTCGATGCCGGATTCGCGCATCATCGCGTTCACCGCGCATGCGACGAAACTGTATACCGAGGTCGAGTACAAGCCGACCGACATTCTGCTGTTCGGGCCGGAGCCGGGCGACATTCCCGACCCGATGGACATCATGGCCGGTCCGCACGTGGCCGAGCAGGTGCGGCTGCCGATGCGCCCGAGCCTGCGCAGCCTGAACCTCACCAACTGCGCCTCCATCGCCATCTACGAAGCCTGGCGCCAACTAGGGTTCAAGGGCGGAGCGTAGGGAGGAAGCCCAGTGGGCTTCCGAGTAGCGACGCCGAGCGAACGCCGACAGGCGCGAGTGAGGAAAACACTGAGACTCGCGCAGCGAGACCACAATTGCAGGACGGAGCGTAGGGAGGAAGCCCAGTGGGCTTCCGAGTAGCGACGCCGAGCGAGTCCCGACAGGGACGAGAGAGGAAAACATTGAGACTCGCGCAGCGAGACCACAATTGCAGGCAGTGCGTTGAGCACGAAGTGCGTCACTGTGCGTGGGCACACGCACAGTGACGACTCCCACGCACAGTGACGCGTTGTTAACGTATGTGTGGTCCCATCCGGCCGAGATCCTTATACCTCGCAGTCCATGACGATTTCCGCGTCACGATGCATTTCCCGGTCGGCATGAAGCCCTCAGAGGCGCGGTTCAAACAGCGCGACCATTCCACTCACCGCTTGAATCAGTATCCGATATCTCTTATCTCGATCCATGAGACAAGTTGCGGATTGGTGCCATACCAGGGCAAAAACACCTATTTTTGCCCTGGTATGGCACAGGTGGTTTCGACATCGATTATCTACAACAGACAGTTTCGGCCATTTTCCAATGATATCGTGAAACAACCAACTGCCACGACATGGATTCTAAGCGCTTACATTTCATTCTGTGGCACAAATTGTGCCACACTAGGCTCAAAACACCCATTTTCGCCCTGGTGTGGCACACAATCGAGGACGAGACCGCTCCAGAATCACGCCCGGCCATCTGCGAACCCCAGCCGAGCCCACGACCATGTCAGAACCGCGCCTGGCACAGGGCAAAGTCGGCAAGACGGCGCAACAACAACATCTACCGACGCACGTCGAAGACCCACACGGCCCACGTCTTGGTCATACGGCCGCACGAACACACGATGTTCGCGCAGGCTCTTGCGGCCGGAAAGGCCTCTCATGAATCCACCCAATTTGACCTCGCCATTGCCCGGTCTGGCCTCTCCCGCAGGGCCGGCCGGCAACGAGCGAATCACAACGACTTGCCTGGTATCAGACTGCACGGCCATATCCCAGCTGTGGCAGACGCGAACCCGGTCCAGATACGCCGGCAAAGCCCGCTGATCCCACCATGCGTCTTCAGTCCACAACGCGTAGCGCAGCGGAATATCCCGGCGCCCGGATGCGGCGAGCACGCCAAGTATGCGGGGACTGTCTGAGACGATGACGGCATTGCGGTGCACGTTCCCGCCGACGGCCTTCACGATATAGTCGGCAGGCATATCGTTCGCCGGATCATAGATGTTCCGCGCACCCTCGCCCATCAGCGGATAATCGATCAGCCGGATCAACGTCATTGGGAACTCGAAATGAATCCAATACCCCGACGACACACTGCGCACCTGCGACAGCATCTGCGCGATCCACGGCGCGTGCGCATACGACGGCGAGCACGATCGCATTGATGATGGTCACGACGAGCACCGCATAGTAATGCAGGTACGCGCCGGCGAGGGAGAACAGCGCGAATCCGATCCACTCGTTCACGCGCACGGGCCCACTGCCGCGCGCCTTGATGCAGATGCGCATCGCGAACAGGAAGCACATCGCGACGGCCAGCACCGCCCATGAGTACATGCGAATCTGGAACGCCATGCGCATGAACGGCGGGGCGAAGCACGCCAACGCCGCGAACAGCCGTGCGGCGCGCGCTCCCCAGTCCCGGCGCTCATCGCGTATCCGGCGACGACCAGTGCACATGATGCCGCCGCCGACATCAGACGGTACGCCACCACATGTTCGCCGAACACGAGCCGCACCAGATTGAGCAGCATGTAGTAGCCGATCGGATGCACGTCAAGCGAGCCCAGATTCCATATGCCGCTCCACCCGTGCGAGGTGAGCGCCACCGAATAGCTCTCGTCATACCAAATCGCGTGGCCGAACGCGGGAATCAGTAGGTACGCACAACCGACGGCCAGCAACGGAACCACACTACCCGTCAGCAGACGGCGCAGGCGACACGGCGACACGGACGGCACGGCAGCGGAGAACGGGACGGATGCCCTATGCCGGATGAGGCCAAATCGGATGATGCTTGTGTCTGATGCATGTCATGCGCCTTCTGCCGACGTCATAAATTCAACGTCGTTTTTCTCTATTCCCCTACGCTGCAAGTGTATGCACAGTAACCTGATGCCCAGCAAATTCCCCGCCGATATTCATCAGTACTCCACTGCTGGAATCGGTGACGGGGAGGGGAAGAAAACGTCAGGCGGCTTGGATGGAGATAATAATGAAAGCGGCCGTTCCCGCGCACATGCGGAAACGGCCGCTTGAGATATCGGCACTATCAGCTCAGCGATATCGCTGCGACACCGGCTCACCGAGGAGCGCCGCGCAGCCCGTCAGTTCTTGAAGCTGTGGATCGGGGCCGGGATACGACCGCCGCGGGTCACGAACGCCTCGCAGCTCGTCTGGTTCACCGGCATGATCGGAGCGTAGCCCATCAGACCGCCGAAGTTGGCCATCTCGCCAACGCCCTTGCCCGCTACGGGGATCACGCGCACGGCGGTGGTCTTCTGGTTTACCATGCCGATGGCGGCCTCGTCGGCGATCATGCCGGAGATCGTGGCGGCGCTGGTGTCGCCGGGGATGGCGATCATGTCAAGGCCGACCGAGCACACGCAGGTCATGGCCTCCAGCTTCTCCAGCGTCAGGCAGCCGGATGCCGCCGCGTCGATCATGTTCTTGTCCTCAGAGACGGGGATGAACGCGCCGGACAGACCGCCGACGTAGCTCGACGCCATGATGCCGCCCTTCTTGACCTGGTCGTTGAGCATTGCCAACGCCGCCGTGGTGCCGGGAGCGCCGACCTGCTCCAGGCCGATCTTCTCCAGCACTTCGCCGACCGAATCGCCGACCGCGGGCGTCGGAGCCAGCGACAGGTCGATGATGCCGAACGGGATGCCGAGGCGGCGCGAGGCCTCCTGAGCCACGAGCTGGCCGACGCGCGTGATCTTGAACGCGGTACGCTTGATTGTCTCGCACAGGAACTCGAAATCACGGCCGACCGCCGCGTCGAGCGCGCGAGACACCACGCCGGGGCCAGACACGCCGACGTTGATGACCGCATCGCCTTCGGTCACGCCGTGGAAACCGCCCGCCATGAACGGGTTGTCGTCGGGCACGTTGCAGAAGGCGACGAACTTGACGCATCCGTAGGAGTCGTTGTCAGCGGTGCGCGCGGCGATGTCCTTGATGATGTGGCCGAGCAGTTCGACGGCGTTCATGTCGATGCCGGTCTTGGTGGAGCCGACGTTGACGGACGAGCAGACGATGTCGGTCTCGCTCAGCGCCTTGGGCAGCGAGCGGATCAGCAGCTCCTCGGCGGGGGTCATGGACTTCGACACCAGTGCGGAATAGCCGCCGATCAGGTCGACGCCGACTTTCTTGGCGGCACGATCGAGCGCGTGCGCGATCTTGACGAAATCGTCCTCGCTCTTGCACGAGCTCGCGCCGACCAGCGAGATCGGGGTGACGGTGATGCGCTTGTTGACGATCGGGATGCCGTAGTCCCGCTCGATCGCCTCGCCGGTGGCGACCAGGTCCTTGGCGTAGGTAGTGATCTTGTCGTAGATGTTGTCGCACACCTTGTCGACGCTGTCCGCCGCGCAGTCAAGCAGCGAGATGCCCATCGTGATGGTGCGCACGTCAAGCTTCTCCTGCTCGATCATCTGGTTGGTCTCACGGACCTCCATGATATTCAGCATGATTCGTTCCTTTCGAGACTCAGACGCGGTGCATCTTCGTGAAGATCTCCTCGCGCTGGCAGCGGATGCGCACGCCGATCTGCTCGCCGAGCTTGTCCAGGTCCTCGACGATCACGCCGAACTCGTTGTCCGCGCCGGAGTAGTCGACGATCATCATCATGTTGAAGAAGCCGTCGATGATGGTCTGTGAGATATCCAGCACGTTGACCTTGTGATCGGACAGGTACGTGCACACGCGCGCGATGATGCCGACCGTGTCCTGGCCGACGACGGTGATGATTGCCTTGTTCATGGGACTCCCCCGCTCGAAACCGATTACTGCAAGTAGTGTCAAGTATATGGAGCGGGCGTGAAATACTGCCGAACCGTCCATTTGGGCGTGTCCGCAGGCCATCGGCCGAATCCGACGTCGGCATTGTTCACGCGGGGATCATCCAGGCGCAAACGGACAATCGTCCACAATGTGAGCAGTATTACCATCGCTTTCATAAGTCGACTACACCTTTACATCAAGCACAGCGGTGTGTGAGCGCATCGCTGGAGCCACAAGCTCGGGCGACGACGCCCACGCACCCCGCTACCCGTGAGCATATCGACCACGCACCGCACAATCGGTCGCGGCGTCGGCTCGTATCAGAGATTGAATGAATTAGAGGGGTTAGACTTTCATGTCTGCTACTGCTACCGCGGCCGTGTCCAAGGCCGACGCGGTGAAGAAGGACTCGGTTCCCGAGATCATCGCCGCCTCCATGGTCGGCACCGCCATCGAGTTCTACGACAACTACTGCTATTCCATCGCAGCCGCCAGCTATTTCGGCACTATTTTCTTCCCGGCCGCGTCGAAGGCCAATCCGGCGCTGGGCACGATGTACGCGTTCCTGACGTTCGCCGTCTCGTTCCTCGCCCGCCCGTTCGGCTCCATGCTGTTCGGCCACTTCGGCGACAAGATCGGCCGCAAGACTACGCTGGTCGTCGCCCTGATGACGATGGGTATCTCCACGTTCGTCGTCGGCCTGCTGCCAGGCTATGAGCAGCTGGGCGCCTTGTCCATCGTCATCCTGTGCATCTGCCGCGCCTGCCAGGGCGTGGGCCTCGCCGGCGAATGGTCCGGTGCCGCGCTGGTCGCTACCGAGAACGCCCCGGCCAACAAGCGCGCCCTGTACGGCTCCTTCCCGAACCTCGGCGCCCCGATCGGCTTCTTCTGCGCCTACGGCCTGAACCTGCTGCTCGACTCCACGCTCGGATCCACGGCCATGCAGGCCTGGGGCTGGCGTATCCCGTTCCTGTGCTCCGCAGTGCTCGTCATCATCGGCCTGTACGTGCGTCTGCGCATGACCGAGACCCCGATCTTCCGCAAGGCAGTCGAGCAGGACCGCGTGGTGAAGCACCCGCTGCGCTCGCTGCTGCCGTACTGGAAGGAAGTGCTTCTCGGCACCTTCGCCATGGGCATCACATACTCGCTGTTCTACGTGCTGGGCACGTGGTCGCTGAGCTACGCCGTCAAGGTCATGAAGCCACCCTTCAGCCAGAACGAATACCTGGCCATGCAGATGGTTTCCGTGGTGTTCTTCGCGATCTTCATCTTCGTGACCTGCATCTACTCCGACAAGCTCGGCCGCAAGACCGTGTTGATCTCCACCACGCTCGCGACACTGGTGTTCAGTCTGTTCGCCATGCAGTCCCTGCAGCACAACGTCCTGACCGTGATGCTGTTCCTGTGCGTCGGCTTCGCGCTGATGGGCGGCCTGTTCGGCCCCTGCGGCGCCTACCTGCCCGAGCTGTTCCCGACTCACGTGCGTTACTCCGGCGCCGGCCTGAGCTACAACCTCGCCGCCATCCTCGGCGGCGCGTTCGCCCCGGCCATCTCCACCGCACTGGTCAAGTCGACCGGCGCCGTCGAGTCCGTCGGCTGGTACCTCGCCGTGATGTCCTTGCTCGCCCTGATCGCCCTGTTCCTGATCAAGGAAAGCAAGGACGAGGATTACGAGAAGTGATCTGAGATAGATAAAAAAGGGAGCGGCGAAATCCGTTCTCTTTTTTTATCGGTTGTCGCAGCGAACGGTTCTCAATAAGAAAGGTGCGAGCCTCATCGCGCGCGAAACGAACAAAACAATCGGCGGAAGTCCGGAATTCCGGGCTTCCGCCGATTGTTCATATGTGCGCTTTTGTGAGGAATCCTCGCACATTTCTTATTGAGAACCGTTCGCTGCGATAATCAGGCCTCGCGACTGGCGCTGGGCGCGGCAACCGCCGGCAGGGCGCGCGGCGCATGGAAGCCACGAGCCTCGAACTCGTCGGCGATCTTCTGCGCGACTTCCTGGCTGCGACCCTTGTCGACGAGCGCGATGATGGAGCCGCCGAAGCCGCCGCCGGTCATGCGCGCACCGTAGGCGCCATTCTTGCGGGCCACATCCACCGCGACATCCAGCTCGGGCACGGTGACCTCGTAATCCGCGGCGAGCGAATCATGAGAGGCGTTGAACAGACGGCCGGCGGCCTCGATGTCGCCCTGGGCGAACGCACGCACGAAGGAGCGCACGCGCTCGATCTCGGTGACGACGTGGCGCACGCGCTTCTTCATCGTCACGTCGGGCAGGGCATCCAGCGTCTCCTTGAGCGCCTGGAACTGGTCGTCGGCCTTGGAGATGCCATCGGCGGCGACGCGCAGATTGGCGACGCCGAGAATGCGGGCGGCCTCCTCGCAGGTGGCGCGACGCTGGGCGTACTGGCCGTCGTTGAGCTGGTGCGGCGCCTGGGTGTCGACCACCAGCAGCTCCAGACCGTACTTGTCGAGGTCGAAGGCCTGCTGGGAAACGTTCTCCAGCGGGGTGAGCTCCGGGCGGCAGTCAAGCAGCAGCGCGTGGCCTTCGGTGCAGCGCATCGAGGCGTTCTGGTCGAGGCCGCCGGTGGAGGCGCCGGCCATGTCGTTCTCGGACTTGATCGCGGCGTTGATCAGCGTCACGCGGCCCGCGTCGGAGGAGCCGTAGCCGAGACCATACACGTCGTCCAGGGCCAGCGCGGTCGAGCAGGTCATGGCGGCGGACGAGCTCAGGCCCGATCCCAGCGGCACGCAGGACACGAACGCGGCGTCGAAGCCCTTGACCTGCGAGAAACCGGCCTCGCGAAGGGCCCAGGCCACGCCGGTCGGGTAGGCGGACCAGCCGTCCACGCCACGGGCTTTGAGGCCGTCGAGGTCGGCCTCGGCAACCTTGTCGGGCGCCACGTCGGAGACGACGCGGACTTTGGTGTCCTCGCGCGGCTTGAGCGCGATGAACGTGCGGTGCGGCAGCGCGATCGGCAGGCACAGGCCCGCGTTGTAGTCGGTGTGCTCGCCGATCAGGTTCACGCGGCCGGGAGCGGCCCACACGCCCTCGGGCGCGGTGGCATACATATCGACGAACAGCTTCGTCGCCCGTGAGACACCATCCTCGCGGGACAACGGCTCAATGAATTCAACAGCAGTCATTGGTGTTCTTTCTTCTGTGTGATGGCTATATATGCAGTGGATATTGCTTGGGGGAGCCCGGTTCGGCCAGACTCCCCCATAGAACGTCGTCAGTCGGAGATGTCGATCTGTCCAAGCTCATGGAAGCGCTTGGCGATGAGCTCCGGGGTGGTGTCGGAGATCCAGGCGGCCATGCCGGACTCGGAGCCGGCGAGGTACTTGATCTTGTTGGCGGCGCGGCGGAACGAGAAGAACTGCAGGTTCAGGCGGTAGTTCTCGCGACGCGCGTCGTGGATCGGGGCCTGGTGCCAGGCGGCGATGTACGGCAGGTCCATGCCCTTGCCGTCGCCCTTGTCGAAGAACGCGTTGCCACGCTTCAGAAGGTGCGAGTACATCGAGGCGAGGTCCCAGCGCTCCTGGTCGTTGAGCTGGTCGAGGGTGAGCACGTCGCGCACCGGAGCCACATGAACCTCAAGGGGCCAGCGGGCGGCGGCCGGCACGTAGGCGACCCAGCTGTGGTTGCGCATCACGACGCGCTCCTCGGCTTCGAGCTCGGCGTTCATGATGTCCTTGAGCAGGTTGCCGCCGGTCTTCTCGTGGTAGGCCTCGGTGTGCTGGAGTTCCTTCTCCATCTTCGGGGCGATGAACGGGTAGCAGTAGACCTGGCCGTGCGGGTGGGCGAGGGAGACGCCGATCTCGGCACCGTGGTTCTCGAACGGGAAGATCTGCTCGATGCCTTCCATCTTGGAGATCTCGGCGGTACGGAAGGCCCATGCCTCAACAACCGTGCGCAGGCGGGACACCGGCAGGTCGGCCGGCAGGCCGTCCTCGTTCGGGTCGAAGCAGATGACCTCGCAGCGGCCGGCGGCGAGCTTCTTCTCCCACAGCGGGTTGCCGTCGACGTAGGTGACGTCTTCGGAGACACCGGGCACACGCACCATCGACGGGAAACGGTTCTCAAACACGACGACGTTGTAGTCGGTGTCCGGCACCTCGCCGTCCTGGTACGGGTCGCCGGGCTTGCGCGCGGCCAGCGGGTTGCCCTTGGCGGTGGCGCCGGGGCCGGCGGTGATCGGGCGGTTCATGCGGGCGGTGGCCATCGGGATCCAGTCGCCGGTCAGCGGGTCGCGGCGCATCTGCGGGGCGGCGTACGGCACTTCGTTGCCGTCGGCGTCCAGGTGCGGGGCGAAGCGGTAGTCCAGCGGGCGCGGGTCCTTGAGCTCGCGGGTCTTGGCGCCGGAGACGTATTCCGGATCGTCGTCGAGATAGAAGAAGTCGCGTCCGTCGGCCAGCGTGGTCGGCGTGATGCGGATATGCTCCTTCGCATACTCTCCCGGGGTGTAGTTGGTGATTTCTGCCATGGTGTCACTCACTTTCTTCGGTGTGTTCGCTCTGGTGCGCCAGAACGAGTTCCTTTACCAAATCCCTTGTCTTGGCGATGGACTCGTGGTCGAGGCCATCGTCGGTGATGACCGTGTCCACCTGGTCGAACCGGGCGAACAACGATAGTGATGTACAGCTCCACTTGGTGTGGTCGGTCAGGATGACCGTACGGTCGGCGATGCCCATCATCGCCATGTCGGTGGCCGCCTCCAGCGAGTTCGGCATGAGGAAGCCACGGGGAATCGACACGGAATGGGTGCCGAGAAACACGGTGTTGACGCGCAGCGACGCGATGACCTTGTCGGCGATCGGCCCGACCAGCGAGTTCGACCGCGTGGTGACGCCGCCCGTTACGATCACCTCCACATCCTTGGATTCCAACGCCTGCACGAGTTCGGCGACCGGAATCGAGTTGGTGAGGATGGTGATGCCCGACGCCTGCTGGCTTTCCAGCAGATGCTGCGCGAACACGTAGGCCGTGGTGCCGCCTCCTATGGCGATCACATCGCCGGGGGCCACATATTGCACCGCTTCACGTGCGATGGCGTCCTTGAGACCAATGTCCATCTGCGACTTTACAGAGAACAGCGGCTCGCTGAGCAATGCGCTGGTGCTGACGGCACCACCATGCACGCGTTTCAGCAGACCTTTGTCAGAGAGATCGGCGATGTCACGTCGAATGGTCATCGCGGAAACGCCGAGCTCCTTAGACAACGCCGTGATGCGCACTGCGCCGCGCGTACGCAGACGGCTCAGTATCAAATGTTGACGTTGTGAGGATATCATGTGAACATTATCGCACATGTTCGCGCATAAACCAAACCAATATGTGCGTTTCGTAATGTTTGACATGCGTGTTGCGCACATCACTTCCATAAAAACGAACAAAACATCACTTTTACCGCACTCTCCCCCACCCGCCGGATCCGACCGCACCCGCGCAACCGCATCGTTGCCGTTTTTTCGCGTGCGTGACACAATGGAGGGCATGGCTTATGTTTCGGAAAACTTCTGGCACGACGCGGTGAACAAAGCAACCACCGACCTGTTCACTTTCGGTTACAAGAACATCATCAAACCCAATTTCGTCTTCAACCACACCCCCGATGTGGCGCACGACCAGATGATCGAGTTCTGCAACGTCACCAAGCGCATCCCGCCGCTCATGTGGCTGCTTCGCGAGATGCTCGACTACACCGACCCCGTGCTGGAGACCACCGTGATGGGCGTCGACTTCGCCAACCCGTTCGGCCTGTCCGCCGGCCTCGACAAGAACTGCGACATGCCGGTGCTCATGGACAACGTCGGCTTCGGCTTCGAGACGGTCGGCTCCACGACCTCCCGCGCCAGCGCCGGCAACCCGAAGCCGTGGTTCCACCGTCTTCCGGAATACGATTCGATGATGGTGCACGTGGGCCTTGCCAACGACGGGTCCGACAAGGTGATCGACCGCGCGGAGCAGGCGTGGACGAACGCGAAGACGATGCAGGTGTCCGTCTCCATCGCACGCACCAACGACGACAAGTGCGGCGACCTGGACGAAGGCATCGAGGACTACTGCATCTCCATGCGCCGCGCGGCCGGACGCAGCGCCATGGTCGAGGTCAACGTGTCATGCCCGAACACCCATGCCGGCGAGCCGTTCACCGCCGACCCGGACGCGCTCGACCGCCTGTTCACCGAGCTCGACAAGATCGAACGCCCGCAGCCGACGCTGGTCAAGATGCCGCTCAACAAGACGTGGCCCGAGTTCAAGGACCTGCTCGACGTGCTTGCCGAGCACAACGTGCAGGGGCTGAGCATCGCCAACCTCCAGAAGGACCGCACCGGCCTGGAGATTCCGCAGCAGTGGGAGGGCGGCCTGTCCGGCGGCCCGTGCACGGTGGCCAGCGAGGAGCGCATCGCGCAGGTCTACCGTGAATACGGCGAGCGTTTCGCCATCGCCGGCATCGGCGGTGTGTTCACCCCGCAGCAGGCATATCGCAAGATTCGCAACGGCGCCAGCCTGGTCATGTTCATCAGCGCACTGATGTACCGCGGACCGCAGCAGATCACCGTACTCAAGCGCGGCCTCGCGGCGCTCCTCAAGCGCGACGGCTTCGAACACATCAGCGACGCCGTCGGCATCGACGCCTGATCGACACAGCCGTAGACCACCTCCAGTCATGCGTAGCATGACTGGAGGTGGTCTACGTTTATCTGCCGCTCAGTCCTCAGGGAAGGCGCCGCGGATGTACTGCGGCTGGTAGGGTGCCTTGGAGACGGGCACGCCGAGCTTGGCGGCGGCGCGCAGCGGCCAGTACGGGTCACGCAGCGCGGCACGGCCGATCTCGACCGCATCGGCCTGCCCCGCACGCAGAATCTTCTCCGCCTGCTTCGGCTTGGTGATCAGGCCGACGGTGGTGGTCGGTATTGCGGCGCGTTCGCGCACCTGATCGGAGAACGGCACCTGGTAGTTGGCCTTGACCGGAATGCTCACGTCGGCGATGATGCCGCCGGTGGACACATCCATCAGGTCCACGCCGTGCTGCTTCAGCACGCACGCGGTATCGACCGTCTGATCGAGATCCCAGCCACCCGCGGCCCAGTCCGTGGCCGAAATGCGCACCAGCAGCGGCACCGTGTCGGGAATCACCTCGCGAATCGCATCGGCGACCTCCAGCAGGAACCGCATGCGGCCGTGGATATCGCCGCCGTACTCGTCCGCGCGCTCGTTGCACAGCGGGTCAAGGAACTGCGAGATCAGATACCCATGCGCCGCATGAATCTCAATCGCCTCGAAACCGGCCCGCACCGCACGCTGCGCGGCATCCCGGAACGCCGAAACCAGACCGTGAATCTCTTCGACGCTCAACGCGCGCGGATCGGTGAGCCCACGGTACGCGATCGGGCTCGGCGCGACCGTACGCCATCCGCCGGCATCCTCGGGCACACTCTTCCCCTCGAAACCGACGCCGAAGCAGCCGGTCGACCCCTTGCGTCCGGCATGGTTGAGCTGCACGGCCGCCACCGCGCCGGCCTGCTTGATGCCGTCGACGATCCAATGCCAGGCGGCGACCTGATCGTCGTTCCACAGTCCCACATCGCGCGGCGAGATACGCCCGTCGGCCGTCACCGCGGTGGCCTCGGCGATGATCATGCCGAATCCGCCCATCGCGCGGGACACATAATGCTGGTAATGGAACGGCGTGGGCTTGCCGTCCCGCGCCACCGCCGAATACGTGTCCATCGGCGGCAGCCAGATGCGGTTGCGCATGGTAACGCCGCGCAACGTCATCGGCTGGAACAGCTGCACTCCCCCTTTGCCGCCCTTGGCCTTCTTCTTCCCCTCAGCGTTCATGGTCGTCCTTTCCTCGACAATTCGCATGGCTCCCAATCCGCGAGCCGGGAAGTCGGGATGCTTCCAAACCACGGCGAGGCAACCACCGGTCTAATCATCTCACCGCGCACAGACTCAAGCACGACTCGTGCACCGATGTTCTCCGCCTGCGCAAAGCGTCGGAAATCAGGCAGGGGCCGTATGAGCGTTCATGCTCATACGGCCCCTGACTCACGCGGCGAACCGCCGCTTTCGGTGCATCGGCCCGCCGGCTCAGCTCACCGGCTCAGCTCACCGGCTCAGCTCACCGGCTCAGCTCACCGGCTCAGCTGCCGAACCACCGCCCGTCACTGCCCGCCGGTGGTCTGGCCGCCCTCGGTCTGATTGCCGCCGGTGGTCGTGTCGTTCTGCGTCTGCGTGTACTGGCCGCTGGTATCGCCCGTTCCGCCGGTTCCGCTGGTCGTCCCGTCTGTCGTGTTGGTACTCGACCTTGACGATTTCGAGGTCGAATTCGAGGTCGCCGCGTACTTGCTTGACGGCGTGCCGTAATCGACGTTGGGCGCATTGATCGCGGTGAGATACGTGTCCATGAAGTTCTTCCACGTCGGGGTCGCGATATAGGAACCGAACCATGTGCGGTGGTATACGCCGTTAATGGTCTTGTTGTCGAAGTCGCTGTTGCCGTCGGCGTTGCCCACGGCGACGAACGCGGCGATCTGCGGCACGAATCCGCCTGTCAGCATGTACGTGTTCTCGTTGGTACCGGTCTTGGCGAACGTCTTGCGGTTGTTGGCGAGCTGGGCGGTCCTCGCCTGGCCGTTGGGGCGCACGACGCCCTGGTTCATCGCGTAGGCGACGGTTTCGGCGATATCCGGGTCGACGGCCTGATGGCAGTTCGCCTTGGGCACGTCAAGCTCGGCACCGGTGGCGTCGGTGACCTTCTTGATGGCGATGGGCGTGCATTCGACTCCCTTCGCGGCGATGGTCGCGTACACGTTCGCCATGGTCAGCGGCGCGGCGGACACCGTACCACCGATGATCAGCGGGGCCTGATAGGCGCCGCCGTTCGCGGTGTCGTCCTTCAGATGCATGTTCATCTTCTGCTTGGACGCCTGATGGAAGCCTATATCCTCGGCGGCCTGCGCGATGGGTTCGAGGCCGATGACCTTCGCCATGGCGGCCTGCGTGGTGTTGTGCGAGTTGACCAGACCGTCGAGCGGGGATTCCGCGTATCCGGGCGTGCCGCCGGAGTTCTTCACGTCCCAGGTATTGACGCCGCGGAAGCCGGGAATGTCACGGTATAGGTTCACGACGCCCGGAGCCGGCAGCACCTCGTTGATCGAGTGCCCCTTGCGCATCCAGGCCACCAGGTTGATCGGCTTCCATGTGGAGCCGACCGGGAAGCCGCTACCGCCGCCGTCTATCTGGTCCACGGCGAAGTTCATGGCGGTTCTGGCCGGATCGTTGTTCGCTTCCGGCGACGTGTCGTATATCTTGTTGATGCCGAAGCCAAGCACCTCGCCGGTGCCGGGCTTGATGGCCGCCATCATCACTTCCATCTTGCTCGCGTCGTCCGCCGGGATGGCCGCACGCGCGGCCTTCATCGCCGCAGAGTTCGCATTGACGTCCATCGTCGTGTAGATGTCGAGGCCGCCCTCATACAGCAGCTTCTTGCGCTCTTCGATGGTCTTGCCGAACTCCTTCGAGTTGAGGATCTTCTTGGTGACGTAGTCGCAGAAGAACGCCGCGTCGCCGGACGCGCTGCACCCCGCCTGCGCATCCTGCAGTTTCAGCGTGTCCTTCAGCGGCTTCGCCTTGGCCTCGTCACGCTGCTTTTGGCTGATGTACTCTTCCTGATACATCAGGTCAAGCACGATGTTGCGCTCCCTCTGGGAGGCCTTCTGGTTGCTCTCCACCGAAGGGTCGAAGGCCGCCGGGTTCTTCGTGATTGCGGCGATGGTGGCCGCCTGCACGATGTCAAGCTTGTCAGCCGTGGTGCTGAAGTATCGTCGCGCGGCCATTTCCACGCTGTAAATGCCACGGCCGAACTGCGCGATGTTGAGATAGCCCTGCAGAATCTCCAGTTTCGAATACGTCTTCTCCACCTGCACGGCGATGAGCATTTCGCGCAGCTTACGCGCCACGGTCTCCTCGGATGCATGGTATTCGGCGATCGGATCGTTGTCCTCCTGCGCCTGCAGCAGCAGCACGTTCTTGACGTACTGCTGGGTCAGCGAGGAACCGCCCTGAGTGGCGCCCTTCTTCACGTAGGTCGCCACGAACGCACGCATCACGCCCTGGATATCCACGCCGGCATGCCGGAAGAAACGACGGTCCTCACGCGAGACCACCGCCTGGCGCATCGGCTTGGAAATCTTCTTCAATGGCACGACGATACGGTTCTGCGCATAGAACGTACCGATCTGCGTCGTACCGTCCGACGCATACAGACGCGACTGCTGCGGCAGGTCGGTCACGTTGAAATCGATGCCCTCCACCTGCAGCGACGGCACGATGGCACGCACCACGTTGTTCGATGCGAACACGGCGGGAAGGAAGAACGCGCTGGTGACGACGCCTCCGGCGAGACAGAGCAGCACATACGCGAGGAACAGCGACAACACACGTTTTGCGGTCAGGGATTTCTTCTTGGGCATGGTTGCCATTCTAGAGGGGCGTCTCTACCGGGCACGTCATCCGAACGACTGATTCCCAATCCCTCACAGGGTACTCACAAACCGGTCAGAAGACTGTAAAACGACCGGAAACAAGCCGAATCATTCTCCAACGGCCGCTGGAACGCCGGGCGTTCACCGCGCTCGGTGCAGCCGTCACCGTTGCGAGCGCCGAATCAGCATGCCCGGCTGGTAGATGATGATCGACCGGCCCTCGCGCGCGATCCACCGACGGTTCGCGAAATCCATCAGCGCCTTGTTCACCGTCTCGCGCGAAGAACCGACCAACTGGGCGAGCTCCTCCTGCGTCAGGTCATGCGGCACCTTCAGCCCGGCTTCCACCGGCTCGCCGAACCGCGCGCCGAGGTTGAGCAGTGTCTTCGCCAGGCGGGCGGGCACATCCATGAACACAAGGTCGGATATGCGCTCGTTGTTGCCACGCATGCGATTCGCCAGCACCTGCAGCATGTCGATGGCGACACGCGGGTGCTCGTTGAGCCACGCGAACAACGCGTCATGCTCCAGCCATGCCACGTGCGTGCCGTGGGTCATCGCCACGGCCGTGGCGGTACGGGGGCCGCCGGACGGGTCGAATACGGGAATCTCGCCGAGCAGTTCGCCGTGCGCGTGGATCGACAGCAGCTGCACGCGCCTGTCCTTGGATTCGCGGATCAGCTTGACGCGGCCGCGCTCCAGCAGATACATGCGGTGGTCCCTGTCGCCCTCGCGGAAGATATAGTCGCCCTTGTCGAATACGGCCTCGTGCAGGTAGGGAATCAGCTCATTGGCCTGCTCCGGCGACACCTGCTTGAACAACGGCGTATGCAACAGCTCGTTGTCCTCTTCGGGGAACGAATTCGGCCCGATTGCCCTCATGACGCCTCCTGGTCACGTTTCCGACATACCGGCACCTCGACACGGAGCCCCTGCGATATCGCGACGACGGCGCACCATCCGCCACCGCATCCGCATCGGCGTCCTCGCGACGGAATCCAACCCGTCGCGTCTCTGTCTTCGGTCGGTTCTGTCATATTGTAGCCTAATTTGCACCGGGACCGTCCGGTTGCGTCAGACAGTCCGCCAGACGCGCAATCAGCCCGTCGCGGCTCAGACCGGTCTGGGCCCGCATCGGGTCCACTCGCTTCACGGCCGATTTCACGGCCTTGTCGGACATCTTCTCTCCGGAGATGTTCAGCACGCGGGTCATCTTCACGGCATCGATATCGTAGGCGAGCGTCACGTGGTGGAGTATCGAACCGGGGCCGGAGCCGATGGGCGGGAACCTGCGCTGGGCCGCGCCGCCGATCTTGCCATGGCTGGAGGCGATGTCGTTGAGACCGGAGAAGCCGACGTCGAGGCCGAGGCCACGCAGCGCGGCGATCAGCCACATGTCGCACAGACGGTACGATTCCTCGATGTCCAGGTCCGCGGCGAACCAGCGCGGCGCGTACAGCGAGTACGTGATCGTGTTGCCGGGCTCGATGAACATCGCGCCGCCGCCCGTGCAGCGCCGTACGACCGTGAAATCCTCCTTCGCGGCGACGTCTTCGTGCACTTCGTCCGGAATCGACTGGAACCGGCCGACCACCACGGCCGGGGACGCCCACTGCCAGAACCGGATAGTGGCAGGGCGCTCCCCCGCGGCCACCTCACGGGACCATTGCACGTCGACATCCATCTGTTCCTGCGGCCTGCGGGGCTTGTCCACGACGATTTTCGGCGCGAGCCGATGCCAGCGGTCGTGCCACTCGCCGGGGAATGCCGGCGGTGTGAGACCGCGGGACGCTTGAGGCGCCGAGGCCGCCGGCGTAATTGTGACAGACGAGGTCGGAACAGCCGATGCGGCGGACGGCGTTGCACGCCTGCGCGCGTCATGCGCCGTCACGGAGGCGGGCGAAGCGAGGCGCGAGGATGCCGGTCGCGCGGCGTCCCGGCCGCAAGCCGACAGCGCGCGGCGCAACGCGGTCAGTATCGTTTCCGCATTCGCGCCGGTAACGGATACATGCTCATCGCGTGCGATGCGTTCAAGATAGGAGACGGTATCCGGATCATCGGGCGGCGTATCGCACTGTGTTATATCACGCTGCACTATATCGAGAAGCGCCGCATTCAGACGGCGCAGATACCTGTCGACCGCGGCATCGTCACCTTCAACGAAAAAATCACCGTCCACGCGACAGCCGACGACGTGGCCGTTATCCGGCGCGCACGCCACTGTCACCCCGACCAGCTTGCCGCCCGGGCGCTTGCATTCCCCACGACTTTCGATATTCACCCGATACACGTTACACGCCGAATCTGTCCGCGTGGTCGTCTCAAACCCCGATACACGAAGTCTCGCTTTGCTCGACAGCCCGCCAGCGGGACCGAGATATAGGCCCCCGCTGGCGGGCTGTCGAGCAAAGCGAGACTGGGGTGGTTCACGCCACCGCCGCGTTACAGGCGAGCGAGAATATCCTCGCCGACCTGATCGGTGGAGCGAACGGTGGAGCCCAGCTCCTCGATATCAGCCTCGACCGCCGTGTCGATGCGGGCCGCGGCATCGTCGAAGCCAAGATGGCGCAGCAGCATCGCGGCCGACAGGATGGCCGCGGTCGGATTCGCCTTGCCCTGACCGGCGATGTCGGGCGCGGAACCGTGAATCGGCTCGAACATCGACGGATACTCGTTGCTCGCGTTGATGCAGCCGGACGCAGAATAGCCGACGCCGCCAACAACGGCACCTGCCTCGTCGGTGAGGATGTCACCGAAGAGGTTGTCGGTCAGGATCACGTCGAAGCGCGACGGATCGGACACGAGGAAAATCGTGGCCGCATCGATGTGCTGGTAGTCGTGCGTGACCTCCGGGTACTCTTCGCCGACACGGTCGACAATGCGCTGCCACATGTCGCCGGCGTTGACGAGCACGTTCTTCTTGTGCACCAGCGTGATGTGCTTGCGACGCTTCATCGCCAGCTCATAGGCGTACCGCACCACGCGCTCCACGCCGTACGCGGTGTTGATGGAGACCTCGGTGGCGACCTCGGCAGGAGTGTCGCGACGAACCGCTCCGCCGGCACCGCAGTACAGGCCCTCGGTACCCTCACGCACCACGACGAAATCGATGTCGCCGGGGTTCGCGAGCGGCGAGGTGACGCCCTTGTACAGCTTGGACGGACGCAGGTTCACGTACTGGTCGAGCGCGAAACGCAGCTTCAGCAGCAGACCACGCTCCAGGATGCCGGCCTTGATGCGCGGGTCACCGACAGCACCGAGCAGGATCGCATCGGTCTTCTTGATGCGCTCCAGCTCCTCGTCCGGCAGGATCGCGCCATCACACAGATAACGCTCCGCACCCAGGTCGAAATTCTCGTATTCGAAATCAGCCACTCCCTCAGCGGCCTTTTCCAGCGCCTTCTGAGCCCAGGGGGTGACTTCCTTGCCAATGCCATCGCCGGGGATAACGGCGATTGTATACTTCTTTGCCATAGCCAACAGGGTATGTGGCCGTGCTCGAAAACAATGCGCCCAGTCCGTCTAGTGGACAGACGGTGGAGGCGACGTGATCTTCGCGCATGGTCTGTGCCACAGAATGCCGAAAAACGCTATTTTGACCGTGGTGTGGTACACGCCCGATATGGCCGATTCCGGGCTTCACAGCGAAATCGGCCATTTTGCAAGGATCTTTGATATTCCTCTTGTACCACAACAGCGCATGTAACCGATTAAAACCGATTCTGTGGCAAGGTCCTGTACCACACCACGCGAAAAAACGGTGTTTTTGACGTGGTATGGCACAGGAACCATCATTCATTCCACTATCCGGCACAGCAAAGTCCGAATGCCGGAACAACCATATGATCCCCACCCGCGGGCCCCAAAATCATATCCCCTTGCAGGCGGGGGCGCGAAGCGGCGGAGGGTGGCCAAGAGGACCATCCGACACAGAACCACCGAAATGCAGGACCATCCCCACCGCTACGCGGGAGCCCCCGCCAGCGGGGGCGCGATATGGAAGCCCCGCAATCAGGGACGGACGTCGGCCGCGGCTAGCGGGTCAGGCCCATGATGGAGAGGCACCAGGCGTTTTCGTAGCTGACTTCGCGCCACTGCTTGTAGTGGCCCGAGGTCCCGCCATGACCGGCCTCGACTTCGATCTTGATGATCGCATCGATGCCGGCGGCTTGCAGTCGGGACACCCACTTGAGCGGCTCGACGTACAGCACGCGCGTATCGTTCATCGACGTGGTGGCGAAGATACGCGGGAACGGCCGCAACGATTGCCTCTGCAAAGACCGCGTGGACGCCGCGCCCGCACCGGCCTCGCCGTCCGCGCCCTCCGGCGCGTTTTCGTATGGCGAATACGATTTCATGTACCGGTAGACGTCCGCGTCGTGCAGCGGATCGCCCCACTCGTCCCACTCGGTGACGGTCAGCGGCAGCGACGGATCGAGGATCGACGTCAGCGCATCCACGAACGGCACATCCGCCTCGATGCCCGCATACAGTTGCGGCGCCATGTTCGCAATCGCACCCATCAGCAGACCGCCGGCGGAACCGCCGTACGCCACCGTCCGATGCGCATCGGCCAACCCCGCGTCCTGCAGCGCGGCGGTCACGTCGATGAAGTCCTCGAACGTGTGCCGCTTGTTCAGGCGCCGCCCCTGTTCATACCAGGCGCGTCCCATCTCGCCGCCGCCGCGCACGTGCGGCACGGCGTACAGCACGCCGCGGTCGAGCAGGCTCAGGCGAGCGACTGAGAAGCCGGGGTCCGAACTGATCTCATAAGCACCGTACCCGGTGATGAACATCGCGCCGTCAGCGGCCGGCTCATGGCCGCGCCGCCACACCAGTGACACGGGTATGCGCTCGCCGTCACGAGCGGTGACCCACACCCGACGCTCCATGTACTCGCGCGGATCGAAGTCGCCCAGCACCCGCGCCCGCTTGAGCAGCTCGTCATGCCCGGTCGCCGGATCATACTCATGCAGTTCGCCCGGCCGCGTGTAGCTGGAGAACGTGTACCGCATGCGCGGCGCATCATACGAGGGGTTTCCGCCCGTTCCGATGGAGTACAGACGATGGGTGGCTCCCGGCAGCGTTCCGCCCGTGGCCTCGGCTGCACCGTCATCGGCCCGCCCGGGCACGTCCCAGTCACCGTCCAGCGCCGGCGGCATCAGCTCGCGGAACGACCATGGATGCCCGGCGAGGAAGTCTTCGGCCGCCTGCGTCTTGGTCATCGCCGCCACGTGCGGCAACCCGTCCGTGCGGTATGCGAGCGTCACGAAATGCCGGTGGATGGCGATGCCCTCGATGGCCAGCCCTTGCGCCCCCTGCAATATCCGGGGGTTGGCGGGATTCGAGTAGGCCGTCCCGGCCGGCTTCGCGCCCGCACCCGCCTCCATGTCGTCGCCGTGCGCGCACCCGTATGGCGAGCCGACCGCCACGCGCACGCCTTCTCCCAGCGTATACGGCGGCTGATGGGTTCGCATGTCGATCACGTCGATCTCGAAGTTCGGATCCTGAGCATTGTGGTACACCACGGCAACCGGAATATCGGCCCCGTCAGCCCCGGCACCTTCGAAGCATGCGAAGCTCACGTCATATTCCACGTCGTCCTTGCGCGCGATGAACACCGAGAACTCGCCTTCCGGCGTCGCGGTCGGCAGCATCCACACTTCGGACGAAGTTTTGGACGCGGAGCAGATCACGATGCTGCGCTCGTCGAAACTCATGCCGACCCCGACCCAGAACCGCTCGTCGTCCTCGTGGAAGACGACTTCGTCCTGCTCGACCGGCGAGCCGACGCGGTGCCGGCGCACCTCGCACGGCCGCCAGGCATCATCAAGCGTCACGTAGAACACCCACCGCGCGTCCGGCGTGAAGCATGCCGCGCCGATGCCGTCAAGGCGCTCTGGCAGCTCATCGCCCGTGTCAAGGTCACGAATGCGGAAGTCGTACCGCTCGTCACCTCGCGTATCGACGCCGTACAGCATCCATCGGCCGTCCTTGCTGACGGACAGGCCGCCCAGCGCGAAGAAATCATGCCCCTCGGCCTCGCGGTTCGCATCAAACACCACCTGCTCGCCCGGCAGCGAACCGGCTCCGACGGCGCTCCCGCCCTCATCGCCGGCTCCCCCGACTTCCGGAGGCGTCCAATCGTCCTCGCCGCGCACCGGCACCCGGCACTGCACGGCGTACTGGCTGCCTTCGCGGGTACGCGCGAAATACCAGTATCCGTCCATGCGCACCGGCACCGACATGTCGGTCTCCTGCACATGCGCCTTCAACTCGTCGAACAGCGTGCCGCGCAGCCCCGCCAGCCCCGCCATGCGGGCGTCGCAGTACGCGTTCTGCGCGGCCACATAGTCGCGCACCTCGGGTGACTGCTTGTCTCGCATCCATTCATACGGGTCAATCACGGCGTCCCCGTGGAACACGCGCTTCACCGGTTCACGCCGGGCGATGGGAGGTCGGCAAGCGGCGACGCCGCCGTTCGTTTCGTCTGTCATGCTCGTGATTATACGGCCCGACTTGAGACAGCGGCGAACTTCGCTCTTCGGGAAGTCACTCCGCCAGGTCCGTTCGTCCGAGTTTCTGCTTGAGGTACGGCAGCATGGTCTTCATGATGTTCGAACCAGTGGTGCCGGTGAACACCGGCACGTCGGTGACGGGCATCGGCTGCGTCGAGGTCATGCCCATCATCGACGACAGACCCGTGGCCTCGCGGGGCGACAGCTGCCGTATGCCGATCGCCAGCACACGGCCGGGGTATCGCCGAGCGATGGTCGCATACGTGGTCGGGTCCTTCTGCCCGTCATCGCCGATCAGGATGAACCGCATGTCGGGGAAGTCCGCCATGAGCTGTTCGGCGAACTCCAGCTTGTGCTGCGGACCGGACGGCACGAACGTCTTCGGGCGCGGGTCGAGGTCGCGCAACAGCAGCGGCCCTTCGGGGAAGCCGTGATACGAGATGAAATGCCGGATCGATCCTTCCACGTTCCAGGGGGACGTCGACAGGTAGAAGAACGGCGCGTCGGGGAACATGTCCTGCAGTTTGGTGAACAGCACGCTCATACCCGGCACGGAGTTGCGCTTCTTGGGGTTCAGGAACAGCAGGTTGTATGCGGCCTTCCACAATATCGGCGCCTGCGTGACCATAACAGTGTCGTCCACGTCGGAGATGATGCCGACCTTCGCGCTGGAGGGGATGGTGAACAGGCTCGCCGAGACCTCCGGCCGCCCCTTCACGCGATAGGTGACGCGGTGAACGCCGGTCTCCAGCTGATGCTCGGCCACCAGGTCGAGGTATCCGCTTTCGTCGGACACCGCGTATTCGCTGCCGAGATCTCGCACGGGATTGAATTCGTCATATCGCTCGGATTCGCCGATCTGCACGGTTTCCAGCGGCGTCCCGTCTATGCTGATACGCACCTGCACGCGGGACGCGGGAATCGCCAGCATGCCTTTGATGCCGCGTGTCAGTGTGCCGGCGTTGCTGTGCTTGGGCGCGTACACGGTGCGGCAGATCAGCCTAGAGTAGACCTCGGTGCCATAGCCGACGTACGGGTCCACACGCGGGAACCAGTCGAGCTTGCGCGCGACGGCGGTGGACAGTCGCACCCACAATCCGAACGTGCCGATGACGGCACGGCGCATGCGGCGCACCAGTACCGGCTGCACCTCGATGCGCTCGTGCCGCGACGCGGCGTCGAACGTGGTGACGACCGGGCGTGCGGGAATCGGCACGGTGAGCATGTCGTCCTGCGGGGAGCCGGTCTGCCCGGACGGGTCGTGAGCCGCGTTGTCCGGATCCGATCCGTCATGTATCGGGCCGTCATGCCGCAGCCCGTCATCCCGCCCGCCGAGAGGGCGCACTCCGCCCCGGCGTGGTGTGTTGTCGTGTGCGATGCTCATGGGTTCCGCCATCCGTTATCACGTTAGCTGTATGTCAAATATATCCGTCGGATATGTCGTCGTCATGTACCTTCGTCACCGTCGGCCATCGCCGGCTTGCGTTGTCGGTCGCTGACGGCGGTGCCGGTCACTGGGCGATCTTCGCATAGGATTCGGCATCGAGCAGTTCCGGCTCGTCATCGTCCAGCTCGATCTTCAGCAGCCATCCTTCACCGTACGGGTCGTTGTTGACGACGGAGGGGTCGTCCGCGGCGTCATGGTTGACATAGCGGATGGTACCGGCGACCGGGCAGACCAGCGGTTCGACGGCCTTGGCCGATTCGAGCTCAAGGACCTCGTCGCCGGCCTCCACGCGCGTGCCCTCGTCCGGCAGGTCGATGAAGACCAGCTCGCCAAGCTGCTGCTCGGCGTACGCGGTGATGCCGACGATAGCCGGGGACACCGAATCGTCCACCCACACGTGCTCTTCCGAATACTGCAGGTGATCGGGGATGTCAAGGTTCAACGGGTTGTCGATTGCGTTCTCGTCACTCATGCCCCCAGTGTACCGCACAGCGCTTATCGATGGGGCTGACCCTGAGCCGGCCGGCGAGGCCCCGAAAACGCAGCCGGCCCCGCCGATCGGAAACAATGATCGGCGGGGCCGGCATCAGCGGTATAGTCAGCGCAATCGCCTGAAAATCAGCGCACGGCGGAGGTCGGCGTGGTCCCCACGATCTGCACCATGGCGCCGACCGGCAGGAAGTCATACACCCACTTGGCGTCCTCGACGCGCATGTTGGTGCATCCGTGCGACTTCGGAGTGCCGCTGGCGATGCCCGCGGTGTTCCACGGTGCGCCGTGGAAGCCTTCGCCCTGGTTGTAGTATGTGACCCATGGCACGTTCGGCGTGACGTAGCCTTCGCCGCGCATAGTCTGCGACTGGTACTTGGTGTGCACGAAGAACGTGCCGTTGTCGGTCGGCGTGGATGGCTTGCCGGTGGAGACGATGAAGGTCTTCACCAGGGTCGAGCCCTTGTAGGCGTACACCTTCTGCTCACTGAGATTGATGACCATGTGAGGGTCGCCGTTGGGCGACGTGTAGTCCACCTTGCGGCTTTCGGTCTTGTGGTCGGTCACCTTCACCGTGGCTGTGAGCTCCGCGCCCTTGCCGGCGTTCAGCGCGTCGAGCACCTGCGCGGCGGTCTCGTCGGTGCTCTGGACGGCCACGCCGTCGACGCCCTTCTGCGTCACGGTCAGCACGGTACCGTCGGTGTTGGTGATGTTCTTCTCGACGACCATGTCCTGGTCGAGTTTCTTGGCGAGGTTCTGCGACAGGTATGTCTTGATGGCGTCCTGATCGTATGCCAGCGTGATGGTGCCCTTCTGGATGTCGGGCTTGACCTGGATCCACTTGGCCATCTCATCGGCGGGAAGCGTGAACGTCTTGCCCTTGGAGTTGCCGATGACCAGCGACGACGTCAGTCGCTTGTTGGCGTCGTTCGCCGCGCTCGTGGCGGTTTCGACGGTGATGGGCATGGCGACGTCGGAGTACATGACGCTCAGTTTTTGTGCTTCGCCGGGCTGGGAGACCGCCTTCTTGACGGCCGCGATCACGTCCGACGGGTCGGCTTCCTTGCCCTCGTTGCCTTCCGTGACGATGAACTTCTTGGAGTTGGCGTCGTAGCTGATGTTCGAGGCGACCGCGCGATCCTGCTCCTCGACGAGCTGCTCGGTCAGGTAGGTGCTCAGCTTGTAGTTGTCGGTCGTGGCGGACAGCCGGACGTCCTGCTTGGCGAACGGGTTGATGCGGGTGAACATGTTGCCGGATTTCGCGTCCAGCAGGTTGCGCACGGTCTGCTTGACGTTGACGGTCACGCCGAGTTTGTCGAGGCCCGCCTTGACGTTGTTGCCCTCGGAATCGGTGACGGTGATGGCCGAATCGGACACGGCCTGGTTGACGATGCCGGTGAGCTCGCTTTCGGTCTTGCCCATGACGCTGACGTTGCCGAATCGGACGCCCGGGGCGACGCGGTCCTGGAAATACCAGTTCGTGCCGAAGAATGCGGCCACCAGCAGCACCAGCAGTGCGCCGATGATGCTGAACGCGATGATCATGCCGCGCTTCGGGTTCTTCGTCTTGGCCGCGGACACGCCCTTGCCCAGCGCGGCGTCATCGGCCGGGTTCATGGCGACCGCGGCGAAGGCGACGGTCGCGACGTCGTCCGCGGCGGGACGCTGCGGGGCAAAGGATGAAGTCGCAGGTGCGGCGGGCTGCGGCTCAGGAGCGGCCTCATCGTCCAGCTCGGCCAACGGGTCGAAAGCCTGAGTCTCCTGCGACTCCTGCGTCTGTGCGGAGGCCGCATCCGCCTGCCGCTTCGCCTGAGTCTCCTGGACCAGACCCGCCAGACCGGAAGGCTCAGCGTCAAACGTCGACCCGTCATGAAGGACGGGCATGTTCAGAGGCGGGACGTCCATCTGATCATCCAGCGGGAAGACTGCTTGCGTGCGCTCGTCTTCCTGATTATCGTCTCCCGTGTATTCGTTAGCCATTCCTGTTCCTTTACTTCGACTCTCTGGCTTCACTATAACACCCGGCAGCCATACGAATCATTGTCGCGCGGCGCATGTCACAGTTCGCGGCCGTACCACTCCTCAATCATGTACCGGGCGATTGTGGATTTGCCGGGAGCTTCCATACGGCCCTCCGACAATTCGATGGTGTATTCGTCACGGGTCACCCAGCGCGCGGTCTCCGTCTCCTCGCCATCCACCAGGATGTCGGTGCTCAACGCCTGCGCCTTGAACGCCATCATCAGGGACGCGGGGAACGGCCACGGCTGGGAGCCGAGGTAGCGCACCTCGCCCAGGTCAATGCCGGTCTCCTCCTTGGCCTCGCGCCGTGCCGCGTGCTCAAGGTTCTCCCCCGCCTCGACGAATCCCGCCGACACGGAGTACAGCAGCGGATTGCGCCAGGCGCTGTTGTGCTGCAAGAGCAGCCGGTCCTGACTGTCCACGATCGCGGTGATGACAGCGGGCTCGATGCGGGGGAACAGCAGACGGTTCCCGTCGCCCGCGTTCGTGCACCGCTGCGACCATCCACCCATCGCCGCCTTGACCGGAGCCCCGCAGGAGGGGCAGAACCGCTGCCCGGCGTACCACATGCTCAGGGTCACCGCGGTCGTGGCCTGTCCGGCCTCGCGGGCGTTGGCGTGCGCGGCGAACCCGCGCAGATCCACCCAGTCGAACCGTTCCACGGCCTGTTCCAGCATGTCCAGTCTGTCAGGAGCGACCGCACCGGGAGCATTGCCGTCGGCATCAAACGCCGCGTCGGCGCCGAGCGACGGCGACGGAATCGCCGAGGCCGCGCCGGGGGCCGACATCCGAGTGATGTCGAGCGCCACCACATGCTCGTTGCGCAGCGCGCCATACGATCCCAGGAATATCGGCACCACTTCGGGGTGGACGGCCAGGGCGGAGCCCGCGTACGCGCCCGGCAGCGTGCTCAGCCTCATGTTCGCGGAGGCATAGTTGACGGCATTGCCCTGACCGCGCGGCACGGCCAGCAGGCCGCCCCGCACCAGGATGACCTTGGTGACGGGGTCGGCGAACAGCGTGTCGAACAGGTCCGGATCTCCGCGCCGGGCGACCTGATAATCGATGTCGCCCTGCGCCAGCGGCAGGAACGGCAACGTCTGGGTCAATGCCAATGGTGAAAACATCACTTCACACTCCTCATGTATCCATCGTCAATCATCGTCGCGGCAGGTCACACCGCCGGCGCCACCGGCACCACCGCACCGCGGATGCCGTGTCCGGCCGACTGCGCCCGCGATCAGTCGCGCAGATGCACGCGTCGCACCAGATCGAGCAACGCGCTCGCCACCTGATCGGGATGCTCGACCGCGCTGAAATGCCCGCAATCCTCGATGACCGTGAAACTCGGCGACGTGCCGGTCATCGCATCGGCGAGCGCCCGCATCGCCGGCCTGGGGCTGAACGGGTCCTTGTCGCCGCACAGCACCGCCGCGGGAGCGGTGACGAGCGGCAGCTGATCGCTGAGGTCAGGCCTGCCGGCGGCCATGCGCTGACGCCAACCCACGCCCTGCGGCGTCTGCTCGCCAATCCAGCGGGCGAACAGCGCCCTGCCCTCATCGGACTGCTTGAAGCTTGAATCGGACGGCGTCGCATCGGCGAAATGCATGACCGGCTTCACGGTTTGCGTCGCCTCGCATTCGCTCGCGCACGCCAGCCGGTTCGCGCGGGCCTCGGGGCCATCGGCGCCCGCTTTCGTGTCGCACAGCGCGAGTCCCGCGACCATGTCCGGATGGCGGCGCTGGATGTCCAGCACCACGTATCCGCCCATCGACAGTCCGGCCCATACGGCCTTGTCGTAGCCGGCGGCACGCACCAGATCGACATAGGCGTCGGCCATCAGGTCGAGCGCGTCCGTGAGCGCCCCGTCGACCGCCACCCGCCCGCTGTCGGCCGGCTCGGGAATCGGCCCGGCCCCGGCGCCCGGCATGTCCGGCGCCCACACCGTCACCGCCGGGTCGCCCGTCTCCCGCGCCTGCCGGGCAATCTGCTCCGCGCAGTCGTCCCACATGCGGTGGTCGACGGGGAATGCGTGCACCAGCACCAGCGGTGCCCCTTCCCCCGTCGCGTATACCGTATTGCTCAGCGTCATCATCGTTGCGCTCCTATATCGTCATCGTTTCATCGACCGGTGTCGGCCACTGTCGTCGGCCGCCGTCCGCGCCCCATTCCCGCCGATCATGCCGCCGTCCGGCCGACCCGCGTCCTCTCGCGGACCGGCCGGACGGAGAGACGGCACGTCACAAATCCAGCCAGGCCAACGCCTGACGGACTATACGGCCATGTCCGTTCGTCATCTGCCGGATGAACGTCTCCATCATCTCGCCGCGCGGATCGACCCACTCGACGTCCAGTGTCTCGTCCTGCGGCTTGCAGTCACCGGCGATCGGCACCACATAGCACAGCGTTATCGCATGCTGCCGCGGATCGTAATACTCGCTTAGTCCCGGCGTCGGGAAGAACTCGGCTACGGTGAACGGCTGCAGGCTCTGCGGCAGCATCGGCAGCGCTATGTCGCCCAGATCCTTGGCGACGTTGCGCGCGATGGCCTCGCGGATGCTCTCATGGAACAGCACGCGGCCGGTGATCAGCGTGCGCTCTATGGACCCGTCGTCCGAAACGTGCAGCAAGGAGCCGATCCGGGAGACCCTGCCCAGGTCGTCAGTGCGAATCGGGACGATCTCCACATAGGCGATCGGCAGCTGCCGACGGGCACGACTGATGTCGGCCGGACCGAGCCAGCCGGGCGGATTGCCGTGACCGGACCCTCGGATGAAATCCTCGGGCGTGATGTCATCGAATTCGCCACGCCGGCGACCGGCGTCGAAATCGCCCTCGTCAGGTACTTCGTCATTCAAAACTGGCATGGTCTTATTATCGCCCAACTCGCGTGACGACAACGTATCGATTTCGACAAGGATTCCTGAATGCGATGTGAATCACGGAAAACGCGCGATGCGGACGTCCGCATTCGTCCGTCGGCGTAGTTTGTTGAGTGGTGCTGGGATGCTGGGGGACGACAACGGATGGGAACATCACCATGACAACGAGGGAGGAAACGATCATGGCAACCGTTCAGCTCAATGCACAGGACTTCGAGAAGACCATCACCGACAACAACCTGGTGTTCGTGGATTTCTGGGCCACCTGGTGCGGCCCGTGCCGCGCGTTCGGCCCCACGTTCGAGGCCGCGAGTGAGGAGAACCCCGATATCGTCTTCGGCAAGGTCGACATCGACGCGAACCAGGATCTGGCCAGCGCGGCCGGCATCCAGGCAGTGCCCACGCTGATGATAGCGAAGCAGGGCCAGATCATCTTCAAGCAGGCCGGCGCGCTGCGCGCTGAAGACCTTGACGACCTGATCGCGCAGGCGAAGGCGCTAGACGTTTCCGCCGCCGCGCAGGATTCGGCCGCTTCCGCCGAATAACCGACGATTCCCGGCGGATTCCGCGTTCGTGCGCCGGCGGCCAGGCGAAGGTGCCACGGGCGCGGGCGGAACGCGGAATCCACCGGCTCCAAGATTTCACAAGATCGTCATAGTGGTCTAAACTTGGATTTGGTGTGTACTCCGGTGCGGCGCCCACCAGCGTCGACGCATCACCCGCCCGTCGTGATTGACGGCCGGATTCGCCGAGGATTGTCCGTCAATCAAGGAGCATAATGGCCAGCCATCGCAAAACCAATGCACCAACGCTGCTGTCGCTGAGCAAACGCCAGTGGATCCGCATCGTAGCGATCGCCGCGGCGATCGTCATGGTGGTTGCGGCCGGCATCGTCTCCCGAAACTTCTACATCGGCCGTGGCCGCGGAACCACGGTCAACGAATACTCGGCCACCGACCTCGCCGGAAGCAGCGTCTCGCGAAGCAACAACCGTGCGGATCTGCGTGGCGCCGACGCCAACACCAGCTATGTGACGGTGAAGATCAACGGCAAGTCCCGCTTCGTGCTGGGCGACAATTTCACCGACGTCAAATCCGTACTGGACGCGGGCAACATCACGTTGGAGCCGGAAGACAGCGTCACGCCGGCCCTGACCACGAAGGTGGACGAGTCCACGGTCATCTCCATCTCGCGTGCCGACACGCAGGCCGAGACCTCGGAGACCGCCATCGCGTTCAACACGGTCAAGAAGGAGACCACCAGCCTGCCGCAGGGTCAGCAGAAGGTGCAGACCGAAGGTCAGGAAGGCGTGCTGCAGACCACCAGCATGGTCACTCGCTCCGCGGGCAAGGTCATCTCGTCCACCGTCTTCGCCAAGTACGTCAAGAAAGCCCCTGTCGACAAGGTGATCTTGGTCGGCACCGGTTCCGCCGAAGAGGCGGCCGCGAACACGCTCGGTGACACCGTCCCCTCCGGCGAGAAGCAGAAGTGGGCGCATGACTGGCTGCTGGCGAACGGTTACACCGAGGCCGACTTCACCGCCGCCAACTTCATCATCAATCATGAGTCCGGCTGGCAGACGAACGCCACGAACCCGAGCTCGGGCGCATACGGCCTGCCGCAGGCGCTCCCCGGCAGCAAGATGGCATCCGCGGGTGCGGATTGGCGCACCAACTACCAGACGCAGTTCAGATGGTTCGTGAACTACTGCAACCAGCGCTACGGCTCCATCACCGGCGCCTACGCCTACTGGAAGGCCAACAGCAACTACTGACGGCGGCGCGCTATCGTTTCTTCAACCGGCTCCTGCGGGGGCCGGTTTTTGTTGTCGCAAGACTCACCTATAAAGCCGATCGCAATGCGAGAAAGCCTGACAACTACGAATTGGCCGCAATTGCGTCGTTATGTGCGCGCCGAAACGACGAATACGCGCACATAACGACGCAAAATAACCTGCCGTTCACGGCAGAGCCGGCAAGAGTGGGCAGTCTATATGAGCCACCCCCAGTCGCTTCGCGACAGCCCCCGCCAGCGGGGGCGAGAGTAATATCCCCGCCAGCGGGGGGGCTGTCGCGAAGCGACTGGGGGTGGTCAAACAGGATGGCCGACCGCCAATCACCATCTATCAGTCGTCGCTACCTTGCGGGTGGGTCGGCTGGGTCTCGTGACCCCGCGAATCACCGATCTGCGAATCCGTGCTGCCGTTCAGGTCGTTGCCATTGTCGTTCTGGTCGTCCTGTTGTTGCTGTTGTTGCTGGCGCTGCTGCTCCTGCTGGCGCTGCTGCTCCAGATACTTCTGCTGGGCGGTGTACTCGTTCATCGACACGGTCACCGCGTCTCCGGCGTCCTTCACATCGGTGATAGACTGCTGCATCTCGTTCAGATCGGCGTCATCCTGCTGCAGCAACGCGTTCGCCTGATCGATGGCGGACTGCAGCGTGGTCCTGGTCGAGTCATCCAGCACAACGCCCTTGCTGTCGTCGTAAATCTTCTGCGCGCCGGTGACGGCCGTCTGCAGTTCATGCTTGATAAACTCGACCTTCTCCGCCTTTCCGTCGTTCACAGCCTTGGTGGCCTTGGCGACGTTCGTCTTCGCCTTGGTGCTGGCGCGCGCGATCTGCTTGTTCTTGCTGGCATTGGCGTTCAGCGTCTCGGCGCCCAACGCCACGTCGCACGAGACCGGCTCGCTGGCCGAGGACGCCTTTGTGACCGCGCCGTTCAGCGTCTCCAGGACGGTCGGATCGGACACATCGCCTTGCGGAATCTGCTGCGCAGGCTTGGCTTCGCTGAGCGCGGACTGCAATTCGGAAAACGCCTTGTCGGCCTTGGTCTTCGAGGTCTTGCACAGGCTCGCCGCCTGGTCGAGCTCGTTCTGGTTCTGCACGTGGCGCCACCACAGGAATCCGCCCGTAGCGGCGAGCGCCACGACGACGACCGCGACGACGGCGATGATGATAGCGCGGCGGTGGCCATGTTGCTTTCGAGAACTGCCGTCCGCCTTGCCGCCCGGCTCTACGCTCCCATGAGGAGGCACCGCCGCGCCCGCCTCAGGCGGCAGTGGCACGGTCTGCGGCGTCATTCCGGCTGTAGGTGGCACGCTCTGCGTGGGCGTAGGGAAAGCACTCAACGGCTGTATCACCATAGTGACGTCGTTGTTGCCTTGCGGCTCTTCCTCCTCCGGCACGGTGGGGATATCGGACACGTCCTCCAGCCCCAGCGGATCGGAGGCAGAGCCATGCACCGGCCGCACGGTGTCCTCCGGTTCAGGCAGGGGAACGTAGGGACTGGGAGCACCATACGATGGGCCGCTCCCCGATGAAGCGTCCTTGACGCCGCCCATCGAGGGGAACATCACGTCGGGGATGTCCCACGCGGGATTGTCGAGGAACTGCATGCCCTCATCATCTGCGGCCTGCTGTCCGGCAGCGCCGGCGGCATCAGCAGCCACGGCATCGTCAGCAACGTCAGTGCCGGGAACATCGCCACTGGCACCGGCGGCAGAACCGATCACGGCATCGCCCAGCGCTAAGCCCTTATATTCGGCCGCATGCCGCTCGGCGCCCGGTTCAATGCCCTGCACAGCGTCACGCTCCCCTGTTTCGGGCAGTCCCGCGCCGTCGCCGGCATCGTCCCATTGCATATCACGCTCATGCGCTTCATGCTCGTTCATCATCCGCCCCCGATTCATGTCCGCTTTCCGGGATTCGCCCGGCCTTCTGTTCCCTATTATGGCCGTTTCACCGGCATATTCAACGTTCACGCCATTATATACGGTACCGTCCTGACCATGTCATGCGCCGATACGCCCAAGGTAGCATGTCATCGCTTCCACAGGCCATGAGCATCGTCACCGCGTCACCATCACAACCGCGTTGTCGCCATGGAAGGGCCACAAAACGCACGGTCGCTGGCGAGAGCCGCGCGACCTGCATAAACTGTCCAATCATTGCGTAAGTTTATGATGGTGGAGGAGATTCGCGGGGGATGGTATTCAGTCTTCCCGCGAGTTGGAACAAACGTGTTCCGCCGCGGGCGCAGGCTTACGCAGCGAGGGCCTAGATGGGAGAGCAGCTGACTGCAAACAGGCCAAATACACCTGTTGACAAGATGACCGACGATCTTCAGCAGTTTTTCCGCAAGATGGCCGAGGAAGAGGCGGAAGCCGGGGAATCGGCCGACGGCGACACTGCCGGGGAGTCCACGGACAATGACGCGGATATGCTCGCGAACGTGGCGGATCCGGCCCCCGCGGCCGGTCCGATTCTGGGTCAGGAAGGCCACGAGAGCGGCGAAGCGCATCGCAGCGGCGGCAGTGGCCACAGCGGTGGATCCTCCCGTTCCCATTCGCGCGGTTCGCGCAGCGGCAGCCGAAAGAAGAAGCGCCGCCGCCTGTCAGTGCTTCTGGTCGTCCTCGCCCTGGTGCTGGCCCTGGTCGTCTTCCCCGTGATCGCAATCTGGTGGTACGTGCACATGGTCGACGAGAACATCGCGATGCGCAACGCGGAGGCCGAAGCGGCACTGTCCGGGCCCGAGCCGAACTCGGACGGCGCGTTCTACGCGCTGCTCATGGGCTCCGACAGGCGCAGCAACAAGGAGAGCGGCCGCAGCGACAGCATCATGCTGGTCCGCGTCGACCCGAAGCGTGCGCAGGCCGATGTCATCTCTATTCCGCGAGACATGATGGTCAACATCGGCGGTGGTGTCAGCAAGATCAACGCCGCATACTCATATGACGGCGCGGCTGGCGCCATCCGCGCGGTATCTAAGTTTGCGGGAGTGTCGATCACGCACTACATGGAGGTCGATTTCAGTCAGATGGTGGCACTGGTGGACGAGTTGGGCGGCATCACGGTGAACGTGCCGGAATCGTTCTCCGGCGGCAACGGCGGCGGGTCCCTGAAGGCCGGTACGCAGACGCTGAACGGCGAGCAGACACTCGTCTTCACGCGTGAACGCTACAAGGTCCAGGGCGGCGATTTCTCGAGAGCCCAGGCGCAGCGCATCGTACTGACGGCCATCATCAACAAAATCCTGGATCAGCCGGTCACCAAGTGGACTAATCTGGTACGTCAGTTCTCGAAGGGCCTGTCGACCGATATGTCCGTGACGGACTTCCTGTCCATCGGGCAGAAGTTCTATGGCAAGAGCGTGACGCTGAACACCGCCGGCTGCCCCTCGTACGCATTCGAGCAGGACGGCGTGAGCTACGTCGGTGTGGAATACGAGGAGTGGCAGGACATGATGCGCCGCACAGACGCCGGCCTCGGCCCGAAGAGCACCATCGACATTCCCGAGCCGCAGGCATCCAACAAGAAACTGGGTGCCGCGTCCAACGCCGAGTCGCCGAAGGACTACAAGGAGCTGGTGAACAAGTCGCTGAACTCAAACAGTGTCATCGGCAACGAGTGACGACGCCCCCCCCCGAAGAAATCAGCCCCTCGAAACCGCTATCTGCATTTCGAGGGGTTGATTTTTGCGTCACCGGACATCTATCTGCGTTTCGAGGGGGTGCCGAAACGCGATATTCGAAGTATGACGGCCCGATGGCCATTGGAATCATGCGGTTTTCATGCCCCGGCTACTTTGCCACCAGCCCCTTGAAACGCAGATAGATGTCTGGAACCCGCCGAATCAACCTCACGAAGCACAGATACCGCCTTCTGCGGCCCGGCCCATGCGAAGGACGGCCAGCTGCCATCGACTACGAACCAGCTGGGGGGGGGGGGAGCCGACACCGCGGTCAAACGCATGCTCGACTGACCAACACAGGAGCCTATCCGAAGAGCACATGAAACGATGCTGCGAATGAGCGATCTATATGCTCACCGATCACCCCGACCCTGTGTCACCCGTCATCCCCAATCATTGGAGGATGAGGAGGGAAAGGAGCGGCGAGGCCACGGAGCCGGAGCCAAGGACCGTGACCGCCGTGCAGCTGACCGCGGACGGCGTCAACACCCACGGAAGCGGGTTCGACATCAGAACAGGCTGGGCCGGACGATCACACTGACCCATCAACACACCCGGATAAGACACACTTTTCGACACTTAGCCCGGAATTCGATAGCGCAGGAGCCGGCCCCCATGATACGCAGGGAATCCGGCTCCTACTTTCATTTCCTCCTCGGGGGTTGGCTCATGTTTTGTTATAGCGTTCGCCCGCGGCCAGTGATATCTAGGGTGTGTTTACGCTAGTTGGTTTTTGGCTGTGTTTTTCAGGTAGATGGCGATGAGGATGAGCCGGAGGTCGGCGAGGAAGGCCTCATCGAGCCTGCCGTAGTGGGTGGCGGCCTTGCGGTAGCGCTTCATGCGGTTGAAACGCGTTCGACCATGTTCCGCCCCCGGGGAGACGCCGACGGACCGGGAGCCCCCTTCCTCGGCGCCCCGGCCGCGTGCCGGTGGACCTCCGCGCTCGTGGAGTCCATGGCGAGCACCCGGATCTCCGCTCCGATGACCCGCTCCTCCCGCAATGCCGTGAACAGGCGCTCCATCGCGCCATCCCCGGACCAGCGGTCGAACCGCCGGTAGACGGTGACCCACTTGCCGCAGCACTCCGGAAGGCCCCTCCACGGGGCTCCCGCGCGGCACATCCACGGCAGGGCGTTGACGAGAACGTGTGGTTGCCGCGCCGCCACGTTGCCGCGCCGGCGCGGCAACGGATGCGCGACCCTCATGAACCGGTCAAGCGTGACGTCATACCCCGGCATACACATACGACAATTATCACGCAAAACTGAAATAGCGTAAACACACCCTAGAAGAAGACATCCGTACCCCGTCAAATACGGTTACTCGCGCAGCTTGCTTGCCGCGAAGATAAACAATGGCAGCGCGGCGAACGCGTAGTTCTCGCACTGGATATACAGGTACACGATCAGGACAAGCCAGCAGATAGCAGTCTTGCTCCAGACACCATGCTCGGCAGCTGCAGTATCGAAGACACGCGTCATGGAAACTATGGAAGCGATGACCAGCAAAACCAGGCCGATCAATCCGTATTCGGCGACGACGCTGGTATACGCACACATCGTCCATACGGTGTCCGCATTCATGCCGGCCGCAAATCCTGTGGCCGCGCCGCCGTTCATGCCAAGACCATTTAGTAGCTGCTCGGCCTTGGATGCGCCAGTCCATACCGCATTGATGATGTTGCCCGCGCCATAACCGGTGAACATGGTCCATGGGTGGACGAGCAGGCCGCAGAGCGGATCGAGGCTTTGGTAGATTCTCGCAAAGAACGAACCATCCCCCTGCGCGCCGTTTTCGGCAATGGAAGCCAGCCTGGAGTCGGCAAGCACGCCCATCAGTCCAAGCAGGCATGCTCCGGCAAACTGCGCCATGCCACGTAGTCGTTGCTTCCGATCATGCCACGTGTTGTGCACGATGATGGCGATCAGCAGCGCCACAACGGAGTCGATGACGATTCTGGTGCCGGCCTGCATGAGCATCGCGCCGATCGCGTAGACGACGATGAGGTCACGCAGCCGTTTGGCATAGATGCTGTCGCGGCCTCGCATCAGCCACATGAGGGGCAGCAGTATGCCGAACAGGTGCATGCCGATATAGCTGGGTTCCGCGAACAGGAATTGCGGCCGACCGCCGCCCCACGCCGAACTATCGGTGACGTACTGGCGGTACATGAGGTGCGAGAAATAGTTGACGAGCGGCTCGAACCGCAGATGGATGGAGAACCATTGCACGACGCCCACGGCGAAGGAGCACCAGTAGGCCGCGATAAGCAGCCGGATCGGCATGTTCCAGGGGATGCGTTTGATATGGAAGGCGATGACAAGCGCGCCCAACGTGGCGAGCATACCGAACAGCCCGGTGAGGCTCATGAACGCGGCGTTGAAATGAATGCCGAAGCGCAGCCACCCGGGGATGGACAGGACGATGCAGGCGACCGGCAGCAGGAACATAGGCAGATACTTCACGGCTACGATATGCAGTTGACGCCAATTGCATAGACAGTACACGGCGAACAGCGCCGGACTGATCGGCGACCAGAACGGCGCGTACAGGCCGAGCGTGGTGCCGTCCACCGGGAGAAGCGCGATGCCCAGCAGCAGCCAGATGACGTTGCGTTCCTGCGTTGTCAGAAATTGCAGGAACGGCCGGTATTGCGGCCGGCCATGATGGTTGCCCGCGTCGATGGTGTCGTTGTGTACGCATGCCTGGTTCATGTGATTCCCCCTCCCCGTCAACCTTACTCGTTCATCATGATGTATGGATGCCACCCGTTGTTCATTTGTAAGTGCAACGCCTTCGTCAGGCTTGTAGGCCTGGCGGTTCGTCGGCGAATGGCTCGGCGGGCGTGCGGTAGCCGAGCACTCGCAGGGGCCGGTCGACCTTGTGCGGCACGGACCGACGATGTAGTGCCCGCCCCCGCGGGGCACCTTTATTTAATCACATACACGCCAGGCAACATTATGCTTGTTCACGCCCAGAGTCAGACTCAACAACATGCCGAACGAACCGTCGGCAAGCGGGCAACTGATCCGCGGAGCAGACCGGTATAAGCGACGAGGGTCGGTCTCCGTCTAAACGCCGCTTCGCGCCTATGTCACTTTTGTTGGATAACAGTCTCGCAGCTAGACGTACGGTCATGTATAGCCACGAGAGATGGAAAGCAGTTAGACTACTGTAATCCATGCAAGGAGGTTGGCGCCTTCTACTATGAATTAATCTTCACCTATCAAAATGCTTGGAGCAACCAAGATTATCAACTGAGGCAAGAACCATATTTTCCTTGATAGATTATTCGCAAACACTCTTCGCATTCTTTGCGAAACTCATCATCCGTCCTTGAGAAGTATTCGAAGAATTCCTCGTAATTTGGAAGATAGAAAATGTTCTCCCTTTCTTCCGCGCGACGCAGCATATTTTCCAACGATCCGTTCTTATCACACGACTGCTTGTCTAATATTGCCTGATCGGAAGGGGAGCACGCTTCTGAGAAAAGAAGCAGTCCTCGAATAAGGTATTGGCAGATGCGGTAACAGACTGTCAGCCCTTCGAGCTGGGCATGAAAGCTGCGGATTAAGGCATTTTCCATATCTGCCGGAGAAGATATAGACTGTCCGTCCTCTCTAAAGAGCCAAGCATCATGCAGCTCATCCTCTTCCCCGTCGTCGGGTTCTTGATTTTCATTTTCTTGGCGTAGTTTAGTTCCATACTAGGCAAATCAGACTGTTGGTGTCGTAAAGCGATCTTAAACCATTGCTTAATGGGCTCAGAATTTCCCTTTGCTTGTTGAAGACTGGTGAGGTTGTAGTAACGACTTCGTTCTGCGAAATCGGTCAAGAAATTCAGCATTTCCTTGATTTCTTGAGCATTCTTTGACTCTTTAACAGTATTTCCATTGGACTCTATGATTTGTGAGACTTTCACATATAATTCGCTGAGCTTATGCCATATTTCTTTAATTCGCCATCAGTGAGAAATTGCCCTTCTCTCTTATAGGAATCTGACTGAATCGCAAGCTTGCAGACGCGTTCCAAAGCTATGGTCATGTTGAAAAATCCAGCGTAGTAGCACTCCTGATTCTGAAAATCAGCAATCTGCAACGATTTGAACCCCAAGGTTAAAAGACCGTCCGCAAGACTCGCCTCTCTTTGCAGTGCGATAGTTCTAGGGTCGTATTGCTCAGAATGCTTTACCCACATCTTAAAAACCTCTACAATCTCGCGCGAATGAATCTGCCTTGTCGCAACGCGCGAATAACACGTACCGCTCATACTTAGGATAACGCTTCTCCATTGCGAAGCACGCTCCGACTGTTGGACTGTAGAAAAAAACAGATTCGGCAATCGGATGCGTGAACTCGAACGCACGACCACGGAGAATGCCACAATGACGAGTCTGGGCGCACTGGATAGATGTTCAAAAGTCAGGCTTTCCATTATGTCTTGCGATGTGGCTGAAATCGCGTGCCGGATACGCTCCAAACGTTTTTATGCCCACAAAAATTGACAGACAGGTAAAAGAGGCATACGCTATGGGATGTAATTATTGTGACCACAAAAACGAAAGGATGCGCACATGGCAAGGCCTAAGAAACCGGATGCACGCAACTATGTATACAGAGTGCGACTCAATGAGGGCGAAAACCAACAACTCACGGAAGCAAGCGAATGGCTCGACCAATCAAAGTCGGAGGTTTTTCGCAAAGCCCTCTTTGACTATCATGCAAAAGTCAAGGAAAACAAATGTTTGTCCGACTCCGGCACGGATCTTTCCGAATGGGACTTCAACCATATTTCTCTTCATAGAGTCCTAACGTGCCCATACGAAGATTGTGGCGATGATTTCGCAAAAGATTTATCACCCTACTGTGAGGAACAGTCATCCGAAGAGCAGATGGGATACCGCTGCGAACACTCTTTCGATACGTATGAAATTGAATGCCCCTCATGTGGACGATTCATTCACATATCCGGCGTCATCTCGGAATATCCGCTTGGAGCATACGAGTATGAGCAGATATCAGTTGAGAAGGAAGCGTGAATGATGTCAGAAGTTTTGTATCGCATGATAGCCGAAGAAGGGAAGCACCCGGCAAAATCCAGAAAACACCCCGGAGCAATCAGCGGAGTAGCTCTCGACAACAAAACCAATAAGCTTTCGGGATCATTTAACTTCGAACCAGTAATAACAGTATATGAAGATGCGTGCTCGCAAACTCAAATAGAGTGTTCTCCTGCAGTAAAACTAATCGAAAACGTCATATACCGCGCATGTGACGCATTTGAGTGTTGGTGTTACGAGAAGGCTCTGCCCTGGTTTACAGATAAGTTCGTTCCGACCGCAAAGAATAAGGCCGTCACTTATCTGAAGCGCAAATTTCGCAAAACCACAGAAGAATCACAACCATCGAATTTAAAAGATGGAAACACCCTTGACGTTGCAGATGTGAAGAATGCTCCTTTTGTGGCACTCCCGAATATTGGTGCCGAGCACCCTGACTGCGCGGTTATCATGAGCAAGGAAGAAGCACAACAAGAAATGTCTGAGGCAGTTGCTTTACGCCTGCTCAGCGAAGCCAAGCTTCAGCGTCTGAGGCACGCTAATATTGTGGATGCGGATGGACACGCCATAACGAACGAAATGATCAAAGAGCTGACAGAGCCAGATACCTCCAAAAAGCAAAAACTACTGGAGTGTCCGATGATGATAAATGAATCCACGATAACTGGAATATCCGCGAAGATTTCGAATCGAAGCCAGATTGAGACAGTCGCTTAATACGAGATAGCACCCATCTTGTTGCATACTTTATGTTCAGATATCCCACCTTGGATTGAAGAGGGGCATAGCTCATGCTCCGTGTATGACACTTTCCTCCCCAGTTCCAGCCGACGGGATTCAGGAAGAAAGGGATTTTGCCGATCCCGATACCAAAACTGCAAAATATCAGGAGACTCGGGGCACGACACGCTCCATGACTGGATAACACGTACAACTCAAAGCTCGGTACTCGAACGTATCCAGCGAACACAGAACGCAAGCCTTTCTGCGACAAAGACGAAATCCCAGAATACGCAAGGATTCGGACGCTATCCAAGAAGGAAGCACCTGAGGCTTCCGGCACAGTTCATACAGTTGTCTCAGTCGATGAAGTACTAAATCTGCTAGAAGATTGAAGGAGAGGGAAGTTCGCTTCTGATCTTGAGGATTGAGATGACATCGCTGCCTCGACGTTCAGGCACCGCATGCGCGCGCATACGGTACGTGACCGCGAACAAGTGGAACGCGCGCCGCTACCTCGACATGCCTCGGCTTGGCGGCACGCTGGAGGAAGCGAACTGATCATCGTGCCACGGGCGGCCATGACCAAAAGTGCACAATCTTTCGGGCTACCCTCTATCAGCAGCTTTTCGCCATTCTGCAAATCCTCGGCATCCTGTTGACTATCTATTTTGTGTCTGCACTCTGATTGACTTCATGCGTCAAGGACTGTTTGCAGTGACCGTAAACCGCAACCGTGGCCACTGGTTCGAACTGGTTTGGGACAAAGCAATGAAACGGATCGAACGGGGCGAACATAAGCGGAGTAACGCAAAGGCATAACCCTAAGCAAATGGTGGTGGACAAACATCGCATGGAATGTTCGTCCACCATCATTTGCTTGATTCAAAACGACATTATCTCGGTTCAGCTTTTCGGGCACTCCCAGAGCACTCCATTCTCACCAGTTATTGCTCCACCTGCCGAATGGCGGTAGTGCCCGAAAAGTTGCGCACTTTGGATCGTGGCCGTCCATGGCGCGATAGTCAGTTCGCTTCCACGAGGTTGTCACCGAGCCGGGACATGTCGAGATAGCGGCGGGTCGACCATTCGTTCGCGGTGACGTGACGGATGCGGGCGCATATGAGCATCAACGCGCTGTTCCCGTCGGGGAAGCCGCCCACCACGCGCGTGCGCCGGCGGATCTCCCTGTCCGGCCGCTCGATCATGTTGTTCTATTCTTCCCGCCTATCTTTTTCTTGTGGGGGCGTTGGAA